>Ga0256841_1002173_pt1 | contig 15884 bp, 15 predicted proteins | sample 356308metaG_FD_185971 | JGI IMG/M metagenome (GOLD analysis project Ga0256841, IMG submission 185971) | Hydrothermal vent microbial communities from Mid Atlantic Ridge, Atlantic Ocean - 356-308 | ecosystem: Environmental > Aquatic > Marine > Hydrothermal vents | place: Atlantic Ocean: Mid... | reverse complement strand
CCTCCATGTCGGAAGCGCGCAGGTCGACGACCTCGGCGACACTGTCCACCAGGATGCCGACGATGTGGCTGTCGCTCTCGATGATGACGATGCGTGTGGCGTCGGTCATTTCGCGGGTCGGCAGGCCGAGGCGGATACGGGTGTCGATCACGGTCACCACGTTGCCGCGCAGGTTGATGATGCCCAGCACGTAGTGTGGCGCCCCGGGCACCGGCGCGATCTCGGTGACACGCAGTACTTCCTGCACCTGCATGACGTTGATGCCATAGGTCTCATCCGCCAGCCGGAAGGTCACCCACTGGATGACGGAATCGTTGTCTGCCACTTTCTGCGTTGCAGCGCTCATCGGGGCTCCTCGTTGCCGGGCCGCCGCGGGTGGCGGCCTGTCAAAATTCGGTCGTGTTTCGCTTGCCTGCCCTTAACAAAGCATAAATCATGCCATTTCCGCCTCGACAGTGGCGATCAGGCCGGCGCTGTCCAGCAGCGCACAACGCCACGCCGCCACGGTGCCAGCCAGCCAGGGCCGCCGGCCGGCGGGTCCTCGCCAGGTGACGCCATCCGGGTCCAGCTCGACGACATCACCGACGCCGTCGCAGGCGATGGCCCGGCGGCCGCCATCGAACACCAGCCGCCACGGCGCCCGCTGGTCGATATCCGCCTCCAGCGCGGCGGCCCGCGCCGGTGGCAGCACCAGCCGCGCCACATCGATCACCTGGCAGCGGCCCTGCCGCCATGTCATCTCGCCGGCCACGGCCCCACCGGGCGCGGCGGCGCGGCGCCGGGTGCGGGCTCCGTCCAGCACCGCATCCAGCTCCGCCGTCGGCAACGCCAGCGTCAGGCCGGCGACATCGAACAGGCGTACGGGGATGGCCGCCGCCGTTGCGGTCGCGGCGCCATCGCCCTCGTCCAGCAGCGCACCCAGGTAGTCGTCGAGCGCCGAGCCCGCGTCAGCCAGTCGCGCATTGCGCACGGCCGCGCTCATGGCGGCGTCTCCCGGACCGGAGCCGCCTGGCGCGATTGCAGCCAGCGCAACAGCGAGGCATAGGCCTGGCAGCCGCGTGAAGCGGCGTCGAAGGCCGGTGGCGGCAGGCCGGCGCGGCTGGCGTCCCGGAACCGGGTGTCGACCGGGATCACCCGCGGCCACATGTGCGCATCCCAGCGATCCCGCAGCAGGCGCAGGGCGTCGGTCGAGGCGCGGGTGCGGCGGTCGAAGAAGGTCGGCACGATGACGTGCGGCGGCGCGCCGCCGCGGGAGCGGCCGATCATCTGCAGGGTGGACAGCATGCGCTCCAGCCCCTTGATGGCCAGGAACTCGGTCTGCACGGGAATCAGCAGCTCGTCGCAGGCGGCCAGGGCGTTGACCATCAGCACACCGAGCATGGGCGGACAATCCATGACCACGTGATCGAAGCGTCCGGCCAGCCCCTTCAGCGCCCGCGCCACGACCAGACCCATGCCGGCGCGCGTGCCCAGTTGCCGGTCCAGGGTGGCCATGGCGGTGGCGGCCGGCAGCAGGGCCAGGTCGTCGGTGCCGGTGTCATGCAACAGTGCCGCGACGTCGATCGCGCTGTCGCGGGCGAGGGCGTCGAACAGATCGTAGACGCTGCCGTCCATCCCGTCCGGGTCGAAGCCGAAGTAGGCGGTCAGCGAACCCTGCGGGTCGAGATCCACCAGCAGGGTGCTGCGGCCGGCCGCCGCCAGCAGCCCGGCCAGGGTGACCGCGGTAGTGGTCTTGCCCACCCCGCCCTTCTGGTTCGCCACCGCCCAGACTTTCATGCGCTCACCCTGCGCCATCGGCGGCGGCCGGGGCCGGCCTCGCCACGGCTGGTTCCCGCCCCGCCCCGTCGGGCGGCTGGAAGCGGCCCTCACGCAGGCTCTGCAGATGATCGCGGCCGGCGCGCACGCGGGCGTCGGCGCCGGACATGATGACCAGCACCACGCGGCGGTTGCGGGCGCGCCCCTGGGGCGTGCCGTTGTCCGCCACCGGCCGGTATTCGCCGTAACCGATGGCGGCCATGCGGCGCGGGTCCACGCCCATGCGCGTGAACAGGTGCACGACGCTGGCGGCGCGCGCCGCCGACAGTTCCCAGTTGGAAGGAAACGCGGAAGTGCGGATGGGCACGTTGTCGGTGAAGCCCTCGACGTGGATGATGTTGTCCAGCGGCCGCAGCTTCTCGGCCAGCCGGCTGAGCACGGGCTCGGCGCCCGGCGCCAGGCCGGCGCTGCCGGACGGAAACAGGATGCTGGTCTTGATCTCGACCTCGATCCAGCGCTTGTCGCGCCGCACCTGGATGAGACCGTCGTCGACCAGGTCCGCCATGGCCTGCTCGATGGAGTCGGCCAGGTCCTTCGACGCCTGGTCCAGCTCGCCGGCGTCCGGGGTATCCGGCTGGGTCTTGTGGACAGGCTTGAAGGGCAGGTCGATGGGCTGGATGATGAGTTTCTCCCGCTGCATGCTGTCTTGCACAGGCACCGGCGTGCGCATCAGTTCACCTACCTGGATGGGCTCCAGGCTGCGCGCCGGGTCGCGGAAGGCGGCGACGATGGAATCGGACAGCACCCGGTACTTGCCCTCGTTGACCGAGGACACGGAATACATCACCACGAAGAAGGCGAACAGCAGGGTGATGAAGTCGGCGTAGGACACCAGCCAGCGCTCGTGGTTCTCGTGTTCTTCCTGTCGCTTCCTTCTCGCCATGGCGTTCGCACCCGCTCGGGCTACTGATAGTAGCCCTGCAGCTTGGTCTCGATGTTGCGCGGATTCTCGCCCTCGGCGATGGATATCACGCCCTCCACGATCATTTCGCGGAACTGGGTCTGGCTGTGCACGTAGCTCTTGAGCTTGTTGGCCATGGGCAGGAACAGCAGGTTGGCGAAGCCGACGCCGTAGATGGTGGCCACGAAGGCGGTGGCGATGCCGCCGCCCAGCTTGCTGGGGTCGGCGAGGTTGTTCATGACGTGTATCAGGCCCATGACGGCGCCGATGATGCCGATGGTGGGGCTGTAGCCGCCCATGCCGTCGAACACCCTGGCGGCCTGGATGTCCTGGTGTTCCTTGTTGTCGATCTCGACCTCCAGGATGCCACGGATCACTTCCGGCTCGCTGCCGTCGACCAGCAGCTGCAGCCCCTTGCGGGCAAAGGGATCGGGTTCGCCCTCGGCGATGGCCTCCAGCCCCAGCAGACCCTCGCGGCGGGCGATGTTGCTCCATTCCACGATCTTGCCGGCCACTTCGTCCGGCCGCAGCTTGAGCGGCACGAACACCCAGGTGGCGATGCGGAACGCACGCAGAAAGGTATGCAGCGGCGTCTGCACCATGACCGCGCCCAGCGTACCGCCACCGACGATGACCAGGGCGGTGAGCTGCGCCAGCGACGACATGTGACCGCCTTCGAGCAGGTTGCCGCCGAGAATGGCCACCAGGGCCACCATGATGCCGATGAGGGTGAGCATGTCCACGGTCAGACGCCCGCTATCCTGGCCAGCGACGGACCGATGTCACGCAGCGCCACCACCCGGTCGGTGATGCCGGCGTCAATAACCGCCGCCGGCATGCCGAAGATGACGCAGCTGTCCTCGTCCTGGGCCCAGACGGTGGCGCCGTCTGCCTTCAGGCGCCGCGCACCCTCGCGCCCGTCGGCGCCCATGCCGGTCAGCACGGCGGCCAGCACCCGGCTGCCGAATACGCCGGCCAGCGATGCGAAGGTCAGGTCGGCGCAGGGCTTGTAGTTCAGGCCGGCCGGCCCCTCCTCGATGCGCACCCGGACCTCGCCCTGTTGCTGCTCGATGCGCATCTGGCGGCCGCCGGGCGCCAGATACGCCCGGCCGGGCGCGAGCCGGTCGCCGTCCGCGGCCTCGCGGACCTCGATGGCGCACTGCTGGTCGAGCCGTTGCGCAAAGGCCGGCGTGAAACTGGCGGGCATATGCTGTACCAGCAGCAGGGGCAGGGGAAAATCGGCCGGCAGGCGGGTGAGCACCTGCTGCAGGGCCACCGGTCCGCCGGTGGAACTGGCGATGGCGACGACCTCGTAGCGGCCCGGCGCGGACGCCGGTTCCGGTGCCGCCACGTCCGGCCGTGGCGGCGGCCGCAGCGGCGCCGGATCGCCGGCGACGGCACGCGCCGGCGCGCGCCGGCGGGCCACGGCCAGGATGCGCTGGCGCAGCAGCTCCGTGGCGTGTTCGCGGTTGCGGGCGATGTCATCGAACTTCTTGGGCAGAAAGTCGACCGCACCCGCCTCCAGCGCCTCCAGCGTGGCCTGGGCGCCGGCGTGGGTGAGCGACGAGAACATCAGTACCGGCGTGGGATGGCTGGCCATGATGTGGCGCACGGCGCTGATGCCGTCCATGACCGGCATTTCGATGTCCATGGTCACGACGTCCGGTTTCAGCGCCGCCACCTGGTCGACGGCCTCACGACCGTTGCAGGCCGTGCCCACCACCTGCAGGCGGCCGTCCGCCTGCAGTATCTCCACGATACGGCGGCGGAAAAACCCCGAGTCGTCCACTACCAGTACACGCGTTGCCATGCCGTTCTTCCCTCGACACGGGAACGGTCCGCCGTGGCGGCCGAGCCCCGAAAATCCCTGTTCGATCGAATACCTGTCGCGCTGCCGTCGTTGCTGGCCAAACCGCTTCATCCGTGCCGGACGTGCGCCTTCATCAGGCTGGGCACATCGAGTATCAGCGCAATGCGCCCGTCGCCGGTGATGGTGGCACCGGCGAAACCGGGCATGCCCTGCAAAAAGGCGCCCAACGGCTTGATGACCACTTCTTCCTGTCCGACCAGCTGCTCGACCACGAAGCCGACCCGCTGGTTGCCCACCTGCACCACCACCACGTGGCCCGCCGTCTCCGGGGCGGGTACTGCGCCGTTGCGCACCAGCCAGTCGCGCAGGTGGAACAGCGGCAGCGTCTTGTTGCGCACCGTCACCACCTGCTGGCCGTCGACCTCGCTGGTGCGACCTTCGTCGAGGTCGAAGATCTCGCTGACGCTGCCCAGCGGCAGCGCGAACGGCTGGTCGCCCAGCTTCACCATCAGGGTCGGCATGATCGCCAGCGTCAGCGGCACCCGGATGCTCAGCCGGCTGCCGCGTCCCGGCTCGGAGTCGATCTCGACCGTGCCATTGAGCTGGCCGATGCGGGTCTTGACCACGTCCATGCCGACGCCCCGGCCCGATACGTCCGAGATCTCGTCCTTGGTGGAAAATCCTGCGGCGAAGATCAGGTTGTAGCATTCCCTGTCATCGAGGCGCGCGGCGCTTTCCTCGTCCATCAGCCCCTTCTCGACCGCCTTGCGACGCAGCACCTCGGGATCCATGCCCTTGCCGTCGTCCCGGATGGACAACAGGATATGGTCGCCCTCCTGTTCGGCTGCCAGCACCACTGTGCCGGTGCGCGGCTTGCCCGCCGCCACGCGTTCCTCGGGCGGCTCGATACCGTGATCGATGGCGTTGCGCACCAGGTGCACCAGGGGATCGGCCAGCGCCTCGACCAGGTTCTTGTCCAGGTCGGTGTCCTCGCCCTGCATCTCCAGCTTCACTTCCTTGTCGAGGTTGCGGGCCAGGTCGCGCACGACGCGCGGGAAGCGCCCGAACACCTTCTTGATCGGCTGCATGCGGGTCTTCATCACCGCGTTCTGCAGGTCGGCTGTCACCACGTCCAGGTTGGCGACAGCCTGGCCCAGGGCCTCGCTGGCCATGCTGTCGCGCAGCGTCGACAGGCGGTTGCGGGCCAGCACCAGCTCGCCCACCATGTTCATGATCTCGTCCAGGCGCCGGGTGTCGACACGCACCGTGGCCTCAGCCTGGGGCGCCGGTGCGGGTGGTTTGGCGGCGGGTTTCGCCGTGACAGGCGTGGCGGCCGGTGCAGCCGCCGGTGCTGGTCCAGCCGCTGGCCGTGCCGGGGTGGGCGCCTTGCCGCTGCCGTGCAACCGGTCGAGCAACGCTTCGAATTCCTCTTCCGTGATGTCGTCATCGCCGGCGGGCGGGGACGCCTGCCCGGCGCCGCCGGCGGGTGCCTTGCCGCTGCCGTGCAGCTCGTCGAGCAGCGCCTCGAACTCTTCCTCGGTGATATCGTCATCGCCCGCGGCCGTAGCCTGCCCGGCTGCCCCGGTCTCCGCCAGCATGGCTTCGAATTCGGCATCTGCGGCATCTGCGGCATCTGCGGCATCTGCGGCATCTGCAGCATCTGCAGCATCTGCAGCATCTGCAGCATCTGCAGCATCTGCAGCATCTGCAGCATCTGCAGCATCTGCAGCATCTGCAACATCTGCGGGGTCTGCGGGGTCTGCGGCCACGGCCGGCCCGGCGCCTTCCGGGGCCGGCGCCCCGCCACTCCCGGACTTCGCCAGTTTCTCCAGCCGTTCGAGCAATTCCGGCTGTGCCGGGGTCGGCATGTCGCCGGCCTGCACTTCGGCGAACATGGCATTTACCACGTCCAGCACCTGCAGCACGGCATCCATCAGTTCGGTATCGACCCGGCGCTCGCCGTTGCGCAGCACGTTGAATATGTCCTCGGCGCGGTGACAGACGTCCACCAGGCCCTCCAGCCCCAGGAAACCGGCCCCCCCCTTGATGGTATGGAAGCTGCGGAACACGCTGTTCAGCATGTCGAGGTCGTCAGGGTGCTGTTCCAGCTCGACCAGTTCCTCGTTCAGCGTCTCGAGGATCTCACCGGCCTCGACCAGGAAGTCCTGCAGAATCTCGTCGTCGGCATCGATGCTCATCACGCTCTTCCCTCAGAATCCCAGGCTGGACAGCAGGTCGTCGACCTCGTCCTGGCCCGATACCGTACTACCCGCCCCTTCCACACCGGGGACGGCGGGGCCCTGGCCGCGCGCCAGCGCCGCGGCGTCCTCCTTCGACGGGGCGTCCTTGTTGTCGACCCCTCCCGACAGCCGCACCAGTTCGACCAGTCGTTCCTCCACTTCCTGCACCAGTGAAATGACGCGGCGTATGATCTGGCCGGTCAGATCCTGGAAGTCCTGCGCCAGCATCACCTCGGACAGGTTGCCGTGGATGCGGTCGGCGTGTTCGAGCGCCAGCGCCAGGAAGTCCTCGATCTCCTGGCTCATGGCGCGAAATTCCTCCAGCGTCATGTCCTTGTTGCGGAAGCGACGCCATTTTCCGCCGAGACTGCCGGCCTGGCTGCGCAGCTGCTCGGCGACTGGCAGCGTGCTCTCGACCGCGCTCAGGGTGCGGTGGGCGGACTCTTCCGTCATGGTGATGACATGGTTGAGGCGCATGCGCGCATCAGGGATGTCAGTCTCCGCCAGCGCCGCCACGCGTGAATCCAGGGTGAAGCCGTTGAGGGCCTCGTGCAGCTGGCGCGTCATCTTGCCCAGCTCCCGGAACAGGCTCTGCTCGCGCACCTTGCCCAGCGCGTCGATCAGCTTGTCTGCAGCCGCCCGGTTGCCCGCCTCGAGCTCATCCACCAGCGCGCGGGCGCTGGCGAGCAGCTCGCCATCCGTTTCGATCGCCGCGTCCATGAGCTATCCCGCCGTCGCTTCGATGCGTTCGAAAATCTTGTCGATCTTCTCCTTCAGCGTGACCGCCGTGAACGGCTTGACGATGTAGCCGTTGACCCCCGCCTGGGCCGCCTCGATGATCTGTTCGCGCTTGGATTCGGCCGTCACCATGAGCACCGGCAGGCCAGCCAGCTTCTCGTCGGCGCGCACCGCGCGCAGCAGGTCGATGCCGGTCATGCCCGGCATGTTCCAGTCGGTGATCAGAAAATCGAAACTGCCGTTCTGCAGCAGCGGCAGCGCCGTGTTACCGTCGTCTGCCTCCTCGGTGTTGTTGAACCCGAGGTCACGCAGCAGGTTCTTGATAATGCGTCTCATGGTGGAAAAATCATCCACGATGAGGATCTTCATGTCCGTATCCAAGGCGGTCTCCTGCTTCAGCCCTTGTTCATTGCCCGATATCGTGGACCGGCACGCGCTCAGTCCCCCACCCACTCGCCCATGCGCGCACGCAGGCGGATCAACGCCTGGCCGTGGATCTGGCACACCCGGGACTCGCTCACTCCCAGCACTTCACCGATCTCGCGCAGGTTCAATTCTTCGTCGTAGTACATGGCCATCACCAGCCGTTCCCGTTCCGGCAGACCAGCGATGGCTTGTGCCAGGGCGGCCTTGAAATCCCGGTTCTGCAGGCTGTCGAGTGGCTCGTTGGCCTGTTTCTCGCCCGCCGGCGGCGCCGGCTCGTCGCCGAAGCCGTTGCCGTCGTCGATGCTGAACACGCGACAGCCGGTGGCGTCCTGCAGAATGCGGTGGTACTCGTGCAGGGTGATGCCGAGCTTCTCGGCCACTTCCACGTCGCGCGCGTCGCGACCCTGTTCGTTCTCTATGAGCCGCACCGCCTCGGCCACCTGGCGGGCCTTGCGGTGCACCGAGCGCGGCGTCCAGTCGGTGCGGCGGATCTCGTCCAGCATGGCACCGCGGATGCGGATGCCGGCATAGGTCTCGAAGCTGGCGCCCTGGGTGGCGTCATAGTTGCGCGCCGCCTCCAGCAGGCCGATCATGCCGGCCTGGATGAGATCGTCGGCCTGCACGCTGGGCGGCAGCCGGCTCATGAGGTGGAAGGCGATGCGCTTGACCAGCACCGCGTGTTTCGACACCAGGTCGTCGCCGGCGGCGTCCTGGCTGGATGCATACATGGCGGCTCCATTCATGACGGCATCTCCATGGTTGTGGCGTGCGACTGGATCAGGCGTTCCACGAAGAACTCCAGGTGACCGGCTGCACCGCCGGGCGCCGGCCACTTGCCGGTCCTCTGGGCCAGGTTGCGGAACGCCATGGAGGCGCGGCTGCGCGGGTAGGCCTGAACCACTGGGCGCTGCTTGCGCACCGCCTTGCGCAGGTAGTCGTCGTGCGGCACGACGCCCATGAATTCCAGCGTCACGTCCAGATAGCGGTCGGTTACTCTTGATATTTTGCTGAACAACTCCCTTCCCTCCTGTGCACTGTGCGCCATGTTGGCCAGCACCCGGAAACGCTGCAGGCCATAGTCACGGCTCAACACCTTGATGAGCGCGTAGGCATCGGTGATCGATGCCGGCTCGTCGCATACCACCACCACCACCTCCTGGGCGGCGCGGCTGAAACTGACCACGCTCTCGTTGATGCCGGCGGCGGTATCGACGATGAGCGTGTCTATCGGATGACTGAGTTCGCTGAAGGCGCGGATCAGGCCGGCGTGCTCGACGGTGCTCAATTCCGCCAGCCGCTTGATGCCGGATGCCGCGGGAACCACCATGACACCGGACGGCCCGTGCAGGATGATCTCCTCCAGGCTGCGTTCGCCGTCCATCACGTGCGACAGGTTCTTGTCCGGGTGCAGGCCCAGCAGCACGTCGACATTGGCCAGGCCCAGATCGGCGTCCATGAGCATGACGCTGCGGCCGGCCTCGGCCAGTGACACCGCCAGGTTGACGGACACGTTGGTCTTGCCTACGCCGCCCTTGCCGCTGGTGACCGCGATCACCTGTACCGGTCGTGGTGCTGCCATGCGTCGTATCCCCGCGGCCTGATCCAGCTTCGCCTCAGACAAGAACATCCGCGCCGACTCCTCCGTAGTGCCGGGCCAGCAGGGCGTCCTGCGGCCGCGAGCGGTCACGCGCCAGTTCGGCGGCGGTCTGTACCAGGTTGAGGGCGCGTGCCGGGTGCAGGTCCTCGGGCACGCGCTGGCCGTCGGCGACGAACACCAGCGGCAGATGCTTGCTTGTCACCACCGACAGCAGGCCGCCCAGGCTGGCGGCCTCGTCGACCTTGGTCAGGATGGCGCCATCCAGCGGCACGCGGCCGAAGGCCTTGACGGTCTCCTCCAGCACCGGACGCTGCACGGTGGCCGACAGCACCAGCAGGGTGCGGATGTCCATGCCGCTGTCGGTGAGGGTGGAGAACTGTTCGCTGAGGCGCAGGTCGCGCTGGCTCATGCCGGCGGTATCGACCAGCACCAGGCGCTTGTCGGACAGGCTGCGCAGCGCCGAGCGCAGTTCGGCGGTGGTGGAGGCGGCCTGCACCGGGATGCCGAGGATGCGACCGTAGGTCATGAGCTGCTCGTGCGCGCCGATGCGGTAGCAGTCGGTGGTGATCAGCGCCACCTGGCGCTGGCCGTGGCGGAGAATGTAGCGTGCCGCCAGCTTGGCGATGCTGGTGGTCTTGCCGACGCCGGTGGAACCGATCAGCGCCACCACGCCGCCGGCATCCAGGCTGTCGCTCTCGTCGACCGGGAGGCGGCCGGCCAGCTCGGCCAGCGCCAGACGCCAGGCGTGCTCCTCGCTGTCGGCACCCGCCGCCACGGCTGCCACCGACGCCGCCAGGGCCGGATCGAGCTCCAGCGCCGTCAGCCGTTCCAGCAGGTCGGCGCGCAGCGGCTCGCTGCGTTTCAGTTCGCCCCAGGCCAGGTGCGCCAGCTGGTTTTCCAGCAGGCCGCGCAACTGGCGTATCTCGTCGCGCATGGAGCGGATGGCCGGGTCCTGTTCCCAGCTGATGCCGGCTCCGGCAGGGCGGCGCGGCGGCGGATCGTCTTCGGCTGCCTCCGCTGCGCCGCTGTCTTTCGCGTCGCCGTCGGGAACCGCGGGCGCCGCCCCCGACGGCGGCTGCGGCGCCTGCGCCATCAGCGACTCGTCGTAGTCGACCGCTGCGATGATCTCGACGCCGCCGTCCACCTTGCGGTTGGACAGTATGACGGCGTCCGGCCCCTGGGCCTCGCGCACCAGGCGGATGGCCTGGCGCATGTCGGGCGCGAAGAATCGTCTCACTTTCATGCCAGCACCTCGTCGGCCCGGGTGGCCGCCAGTGTCGTCGGTTCGGTCCGGGTGGTCGCGTCTGTCGTGTCAATCATGCCGTCTGTGTCCCGTCCGCTGCGGCCCCCAGGGCCGGTGCATCGGTGCCGATGTTGGCGACCACCTTGATCTGTTTGTTGTCCGGTATCTCGTTGTAGGCCAGCACGTGCAGGGTCGGAATGCTGTGCCGCACCAGCCGCGCCAGCCAGGCGCGTATCGGCGGCGACACCAGCAGGATCGCCGGCTGCCCCGCGGCTTCCTGCCGCTGCGCGCTCTCGGCCAGCGAGCGGTGCATGCGCTCCGCCAGCCCCGGCTCGAAGCCGGCGCCGCCTTCGGCTGCGGCCTGAATGGACTGTTGCAATAACTGTTCCAGTGAAGGATCGAGAGTAATGACCTGAACTTCCGGCTCCATCCCATTGATATGCTGAATGATTGAACGACCAAGCGCGGTACGCACGGCGGCCGTCAAAGCGCCGGGATCTTGACTCTTTGGGGCGTGCTCGGCGAGCGCTTCGGCGATGGTGCGGATGTCGCGGATGGGAATGCGCTCCTCCAGCAGGTTCTGCAGCACCTTCAGCACCACGCCGATGGACAGGGTGTCGGGCACCAGGTCCTCGACCAGCTTGGGCGCCGACTTGGCCAGCACGTCCAGCAGGTGCTGGACTTCCTCGTGACCGAGCAGTTCGTGGGCGTGATCCTGCAACAACTGGCTGAGGTGGGTGGCCACCACGGTACTGGCGTCGACCACGGTGTAGCCCAGCGTCTGCGCGTTCTCGCGCTCCGAGGGCGGGATCCACACCGCCTCCAGGCCGAACGCCGGGTCGCGGGTCTCGATGCCCTGCAGGGTGCCGAACACCCGGCCCGGGTTGATGGCCAGCTCACGGTCTGGGTGGATCTCGGCCTCGCCGACCGGCACGCCCATGAGCAGAATGCGGTAGGCATTGGGCGCCAATTCCAGGTTGTCGCGGATGTGCACCGGCTGCACCAGGAAGCCCAGTTCCTGCGACAGTTTCTTGCGCACCCCCTTGATGCGGTCCATCATCTGGCCGCCCTGGGCGCGGTCCACCAGCGGGATCAGGCGGTAGCCCACTTCCAGGCCGATGATGTCAACCGGCCCCACGTCTTCCCAGCTCAGGTCGCGGGCCTCGGCCGGGGGTTCCTCGCTCTCGACGGCCGGTTCCGGCTGCAACAGTTCCGCCTGCCGGCGCTGCCAGGTGGTCCAGGCCGCGGCGCCGGCCAGGCCCGCCAGGGTCAGGAAGGCCAGGTTGGGCATGCCCGGGATCATGCCCATGATGCCCATCACGCCGGCCGCCACCGCCAGCACCATGGGGTTGCCGAACAGCTGGTCCATGACCTGGTCGGACATCTTGTTCTCGTTGGAGACGCGGGTGACGATGATGGCGGTGGCCGAGGACAGCACCAGCGACGGGATCTGCGCCACCAGGCCGTCGCCGATGGTCAGCAGGGTGTAGTTGCGCATGGCTTCGCCGATGTCGAGGCCGAATTGCAGGGTGCCGATGGCCAGGCCGCCGACGATATTGATGAACAGGATCAGGATGCCGGCGATGGCGTCGCCGCGCACGAACTTGGAGGCACCGTCCATGGCGCCGTAGAAGTCCGCCTCGCGGCCGATGTCCTCGCGCCGGGCGCGCGCCTCTTCCTGGGTGATGAGGCCGGCGTTCAGATCGGCGTCGATGGCCATCTGCTTGCCGGGCATGGCGTCCAGGGTGAAACGGGCGCTCACTTCCGACACCCGGCCGGCGCCCTTGGTCACCACCACGAAGTTGATGATGACCAGTATGGCGAACACCACCAGGCCGACGGCGTAGTTGCCCCCCACCACGAACTCACCGAAGGACTCGATGACCTTGCCGGCCGCACCGGTGCCGGTGTGGCCGTTGAGCAGCACCACCCGGGTGGAGGCGACATTGAGTGCCAGCCGCAGCAGCGTCGACACCAGCAGCACGGTCGGGAATACGCCGAAGTCCAGAGGCCGCATGGCGTAGATGGTGACCATCAGGATCACCAGCGACAGTGTGATGTTGAAGGTGAAGAAGATATCCAGCGCGAACGGCGGCAGCGGCACGATGACCATGGCCAGCATGGCGACCAGCAGCAATGGGGCGCCGAGACCGCTGCGGGCGATGTTGCGGAAATCCAGGGTTGCTGTTTGTGTTGCCATCTCTTTTCGCCTGTGTGGTGGATCCGGGCCGGGTTTCGGTGGGGTTCGCTGCACTCACCCCACCCTACGGGCGGTCGGGGTCAGGGGGCGGCCTGTCCGTTTCCGGACCGGTGTAGAAGTCGGGGGGTACCTCGATGTCTTCGGGGCGCTGCGGCACCGGGCCGCCGCGGGCGGTGGCCTTGAGCTGCAGCACGTAGGCCAGTACCTGGGCCACGGCCAGGTAGAGCCCGGCCGGCACCTGCTGGTCGATGTCGGTGCTGTAGTAGAGCGCCCGCGCCAGCGGCGGCGCCTCGAACAGCGGCACGTCGTTGGCGACCGCAACGGTGCGGATCTGGCTGGCGACCAGCTCCACGCCCTTGGCGACCACCACCGGCGCCGCCATGCGCTCGGCGTCGTAGCGCAGCGCCACCGCGAAATGGGTCGGGTTGGTGATGATCACGTCGGCCTTGGGCACTTCGGCCATCATGCGGCGCTGGGCCATCTCGCGCTGCATGGAACGCACCTTGGCTTTCACTTCCGGCTTGCCTTCGGTGTTCTTGTGCTCGTCCCTGATCTCCTGGCGGGTCATCTTCAGGTTCTTGCTGTGGTCCCAGAGCTGGAAGGGCACGTCGACGGCGGCGACCAGGATGAGTGAAGCACTGAGCATGAGGAACGACCAGCTCAGGATGCGGCCGGTGTGTGCCAGGCCGGCGGCCAGCGACTCCTGACCCAGGCCCGCCAGTTGTGGCGCGTAGTGCCACAGCAGGCCAGCGCCGACGCTGCCGATCAGCAGGAACTTGAGCAGCGACTTGACCAGCTCCACCAGACCGCGCACCGCGAACAGGCGCTTGAGGCCGGTGACGGGGTTGAGCTTGTCCAGCTTGAAGCTGATGGCCTCGGTGCTGAAAGCCCAGCCGCCCAGTGCCAGGGGCGCGGCAAACGCCGTCACCAGCATGATGGCGAAGAACGGCACCAGCATCCACAGGCCGTCGGCGATGGCGTCGCGCAGGTGGAAGATGAGCTGGTGGCTGTCGAAGACGTGCGCCCGGTCGATGCTCAGGCCCTTCGCCATGATGCCGCCCAACTGCTCCACCATGTGACTGCCGGCGACGCTCAGGGTACTGGCGGCCACGAACAGCATCGACATCGTGGTCAGTTCCCGCGAACGCGGAATCTGGCCCTTGTCGCGCGCCTCTTCGCGGCGTTTGGGGGTTGCCTCTTCTGTGCGTTCCTGGCCGTCCTCGTTCTCTGCCACCTCAGCGCCCTCCCCGGCCGAACTGGCCGATGGCGCCGAAGGCGTCCTGCAGCAGCCGCTCCAGGTGTGGCAGCAGGCTCGGCACGATGAACATCAGCGCCACGAAGCCGAGCGTCATGATGACCGGGAAGCCGACGCCGAAGATATTGAGCTGCGGCGCCGCGCGGCTGACCACGCCGAAGGAGAGGTTGGCAAGCAGGATGGCGGCGACCGCCGGCAGCGCCACCATGACCGCGCCGGCGAACATGCGGCCGCCCCAGTAGGCCACCTCGCGCAGCTCCTGGCGGCTGAGGGCGTCGATGCCGACCGGCAGGGTGCGGAAGCTGTCCACCAGCACCTGGATGAGCGCCAGGTGACCGTTCATGGCCAGGAACAACAGGGTGGCCACCACCACGTAGTACTGGCCGACCACCGGCACCTGGACGCCGTTCTGGGGGTCCACCATGGACGCGAAGCCCAGCCCCATGCCCATGGCCGTGGTCTGGCCGGCCACCACCAGGGTGGCGAACACCAGCTGGATGCTGAAGCCGATGGCCAGGCCGATGATCAACTGCTGCGCCAGCACCAGCGCGCCCGCCGGCGACAGCGGATCCACCGGCGGCATGGCCGGCAGCGTCGGCACGATCACCGAAGTCAGCAGCAGCGCCAGCATCAGCCGGATCTTCACCGGCACCATGCGTGCGCCGAAGATGGGCGCGATGGCCAGCATGGCGGCGACGCGGGTCAGCGGCCAGAACAGGCCGTTGATCAGGCTGACGATGTCGGTGGTGGTGAAGAGCATGAGATCAGCCGATCATGTCCGGGATGCTTTCGAACAGGCGGGTGGTAAAGCCCAGCAGGGTGCGCAGCAGCGCCGGACCGCCGAGGGTCAGCACCAGCGCCACCACGATCAGCTTGGGCACGAAGGTCAGCGTCATTTCGTTGATCTGGGTGGCGGCCTGGAACATGCCGACCAGCAGGCCGACCACCAGCGCCGACATCAGCAGCGGCGCGGCCAGCAGCGCCGTCACCTGCATGGTCTGCTTGCCGATTTCGATGACGAGTTCAGGTGTCATGGTTCACCTCACACCACGAAGCTGGCGGCCAGCGTGCCCATGATCAGCGACCAGCCGTCGATGAGCACGAACAGCATGATCTTGAACGGCAGCGACACGATCATGGGCGACAGCATCATCATGCCCATGGACATGAGCAGGCTGGCCACCACCAGGTCGATGACCAGAAAGGGAATGAGAATCAGGAAGCCGATCTGGAACGCGGTCTTCAGTTCGCTGGTGACGAAGGCCGGCAGCAGCAGTGAGAACGGCACGTCGTCCGGCTGCGCGAACTCGCCCTCGCCCGACAGGCCGGCGAACAGCGCCAGGTCGTCGTCGCGGGTCTGGCCCAGCATGAAGCCGCGAAACGGGCCGGCCGCACGCTTGACTGCTTCCTGGGCAGGGATCTGCTCGGCCAGGTAGGGCTGCAGGGCCTCGTCGTACACCTTGTCGAACACCGGCATCATGATGAACAGGCTCAGGAACAGCGACAGGCCGATCAGCACCTGGTTGGAAGGTGACTGCATGGTGCCGAGCGCCTGGCGCAGGATGGCCAGCACGATGAGGATGCGGGTGAAGGAGGTCATCATCATCAGCGCCGCCGGCAGCAGGCTCAGCGCCGTCATGAACGCCAGCACCTGGATGG
>Ga0256841_1002172_pt1 | contig 15887 bp, 14 predicted proteins | sample 356308metaG_FD_185971 | JGI IMG/M metagenome (GOLD analysis project Ga0256841, IMG submission 185971) | Hydrothermal vent microbial communities from Mid Atlantic Ridge, Atlantic Ocean - 356-308 | ecosystem: Environmental > Aquatic > Marine > Hydrothermal vents | place: Atlantic Ocean: Mid... | reverse complement strand
TCGCGTTGCCCCAGAAGGGCGTCAACTCCGGGTGCTCGGCGGTCACATCGTAGTGACAGGCGGTGGCCAGCGTCATCCAGTAACCGCTGATGCCCACGCTTTCGACGCCCGGGAAGTAGGAGTGACCCGTGGGATAGACTCCGCCCAGGGCGCGGCGGAGATAGTCGCTGTTGGACAACCGGGGCGGGGCCGTGCCAAAGCCGCCATAGCCCTGCGTCCACCCCTGCCATCCGCGTTCGAGCAGGTCCAGCGCGCGCTCGTCCTCTCCAAAGATGGCCGCGCCCAGCACCAGGTGGACCATGCCGGTCTCGAGATTGAGATCCGAATCGCCGTTGGAGGTATGGGTTCCGCCGCCGTTGTAGCCATTCCAATAGCTGTCGCTGACATTGATCATCTTCTGGCGGTAGGCCCGCTTGCGCTGCTCGCTCATGCCTGGATAGTCGTAGAGCCAGTCATAGGCCAGCGCCAGATAGTGGTAATTGGCGTGGTCGGGGACCTGGTCGTCGCGCACGGCGTCCATCAGCTCCAGGGCGCGCTCGGCGTATCGGGCGTCCCCGGTGAGCCGGTACATGAGGGCCAGGGGTGCGGCGCCCCCCTGGGGCTGCCGGTCGAGGTTCCAGATGTCGTTGTTCGGATTGTCGTCGATGAGATGGTCGCAGGTCTGCTTGAATGCCTCCCACTGGGGTGTGTCGAGGCTCCGCGCCTGCTCGAAGGCGGCCAGGCGCTCGGCCGTGAGCCACAACCTCGGATGGGCGGCAGTGGGATAGTGTTCTGGCGGAAATGCAGCGCCAACTTGGCCACCGTGGTTACCCTGGCCTCCCTGGTCACCCTGGTCCCCTTGGCCTCCTTGGTCCCCTGCTTGCGCCTCGTACACGATAGTGAGCTTGGGCCGCAGGCTCGGGTCATGGGTGTAGTCACTGGAAAGGAAGGCGCGGCGGGCGTTGTGTGGTTCCCAGTCGTCGGGGTCGCGCAAGGTGACGCCATAGTTGGGTGTGCCATCGGTCCAGGCCCTGACCAACGTGGTCACATCCCAGTCGTACCAGCCGACGCTGCCCACCGGAGTGGCGCTCTCCGCCGTGGTGGCCAGGTCGCTGCCGGGCTGCATGCCGATGGCGTGCCACAGGACGTCCTCGCCCTCTCCCGGATAGTAGTCGAAGGCCTTCAGGCCGGTGACGCCATACGCACCAGGGGCATCGATGACGGCGTTGTCCTGGTTCCCCGCATGCCAGTCACGAAGCACCCGGTGCAGCCGTATGGTCCGCGTGCCCTCGCTCTGCGTGACGTTGTAGAGTGAGAGGGTGGCGGAGACGATGGTCGCCCCGGTGGGGAGGTTGCCCAGATCGAAGCGCAACAGCGGACTCTCATCGGCGTGATAGGAAATCTTCAGGCGCTCTGAACGGCCGTAGTTGCGGGTATACTGGAGGGGGCTGCCCCAGTCATCCTCCCGCACATAGGCGTCGGCCACGCCCGTATAGCCTGCCAAGCCCTGCTGGAGGACCTGTGTCTGCTGACCGGCCAGCCCCGCGTGAGAGAAAACGAGGAGCAACAGCAGGAACAAAAAAAGCATGTTGGATGGGGATATGAGGCGAGTCACAGGAACCTCCTTTCTGGAGTCATCGCTGAACTGCCGGACGCGTGGCGATGAAGGTCCATCGCCGCCCACTTCGCCGAACATCGAGTCGATCGACTGAGCCTGATATCAAACTAAAGTAGACCATTGCCCCGGTTTGTCAAAAAAGGGCGCCGGGCCCCCTGTGAGCCGGGTTTCTTTTTTTCAACCGTCAGCACAAGGCGGGGTGACCCTCCGGGCTTACGGTTGCATCAAGGCCTTGCTTCCAGGAACATGCCTTTCTCCCCATTGCACCATGGCGTTCAGAACCGCCCCCAGGTCCTTGCCCTTCGCCGTCAGCGCATATTCATAACGAACGGGGTGCGTCTGATAGGCGTTCTTTTCCACAATTCCATGGGCCAACAGGCGTTTCAACCGGTCCGACAGAATATTGGTGGGGATGTTTTCAGGCGAACTCTGAAACTCACTGAAGATTTTCTTGCCGGCAAACAGGTCGCGCACCAGCAGCAGCGTCCATTTATCACCAATGATGTCCAGTGTGCATGCCACGGGACACATGGAGCGTTTGCACTCACCGGGGGCGTCGTGTTGATGGCTCATGATTCAATACTAGGAGTCTGTCGGGTTTAGGTGATCGTCGCGAGCATGGTGGGAAAGCGAGGCCAGTTTTTCTCGATTTTGAGGCGCATAGTGGGTCTACGCAACGAAAAATCGAGGAAAAATGGACCGCTTTCCCACCCGCGCACGACTGCATGGATGCAGGAGGTAGAGCAACGCATGGAGCAGTTGCCGAGTAGATTAATCCTAAATCCGACAGACGCCTAGTCCGGCTTATTCATGAAGTCGCTCGCGCCCTTGCTTGATCCTTGTCCACACAGGGAATTTTCCTTCCTCGGCAATACAGCCCGTATTCCACTCGGTTGGAAAATCCCCTGTGTGGACAATGCTCTGTGCAATCATCGCGGCGATTCATGAATAATCCGGGTTAATAGCATAGGGCGCAGTTACTTGCAATTTACAACCCACTGGCCTACCCTCAAGTCACTTGCATAATGAAAGTATGTCGATAAGGCGGTGATTCCATGAACATCCCCGAACGATTGGCCGTTATATTGTTCGCTGTCAACCTGTCGTTGCTGCATGCGTGTTCGACCCTTGATCACGACACCTCTTCGAAGACGGACGAAGAGAACGACCAGAGGACAGTGGGGTACAAAACCTATCACGTACCCCGTGGTGGGTTCGGCCTTCACGTGCGCGAATACGGGGCCGCCAACGGCAAGCCAGCCCTTATCATGATGCACGGCTTTCCGGACAGCATGCATCTTTACGACAGACTGGTGCCGAAGTTGGCGAACGACCGTCGTATCATCACCTTCGATTTCCTTGGCTGGGGGGATTCGGACAAGCCAGCGAATCACCGCTATGACGTTGCCAGTCTGCGACAGGATCTCGATACGGTGATCGCCTATTTCGGGCTGAAGCAGGTGGTGCTGGTTGTTCATGACGCGTCCGGACAACCGGGAATAGACTGGGCGCTGGACAATCCCCACAAAACCGCCGGGCTGGTTCTGCTCAACACTTACTATGGCCCGATGCCGACCCTGAAGGCGCCCGAGGCGATAGCGCTCTTTTCCACCCCGGGGGCGAAACGCGATCTCGCGGTATGGGCGACCCGTCATTCCGATGCCCTGTGGTTGAAACGCTACCGTGAGCAACTGGAGAAGTTCATCAGCACCGATACATTGCGTGAGCCCTTGATCGGCCTGCTTGCGCGTCAATCATTGCAGATTCGTCCTGCTTTCTATGGATTGAACCGGGTATTGCGTGACGAAGTGGAGAAACGCGCCGCCAGGGTCGAAGAACTGAAGGCATTTCAGCCGCCGGTGCGCATCATTTTCGGCAAGGACGACCCCTATCTCAATGTCGGTGTGGCAAGGGCATTCCATGGCCTGTTTCCCCGCTCGGAATTGTTCCTCCTGGAAGATGCCGGACACTTCGTCCAGGTCGACAAAGCGGCGCAGGTGGCCGCGTTGCTCCGCGATTTTCCCTCGTCGCGAGGGCTGGATGCGCGCGCGCAAAAGGGCGCGGCGGAATGAAACCGATAAAAGATGCAACCGTGCTGGTCACGGGGGGATCGAAAGGGATCGGACTCGCCATTGCCGAGGCGTTCGCCAGCCGCGGACACGATCTGATTCTCGTTGCGCGGGGGAAGGGGAGACTGGAGCAGGCGGCCCGGGACATCAGGGACAGGACCCATGTGGACGTGACGACCATTGCCATGGATCTCTCCAGTGAAGATGCACCCCAGCGGTTGTTCGAGACGGTAAAAGAGGCGGACCGACCTGTCGAGATCCTGGTCAACAACGCCGGTGTGGGAATGACCGGGTGTTTTCCGCAAGGTGATTATGCCCGCATGACCCAGATGTTGAGACTCAACATGGTGGCATTGACCCAGCTGACCCATTTGTTCCTGCAACCCATGCTGAAACGTGGACGGGGGCGCATCCTGAACGTTGGCTCGGTGGTTGGCTATTTCGCCGGCGCCCCGAACTGGTCGGCCTATGTCGCGAGCAAACACTACGTGCTCGCCTTCACCAAAGGGCTGTCCCGGGACCTGAAGGGCACGGGCGTCGCGGCCACCGTCGTCTGCCCCGGTACAACGGCGACCGATTTTGTGGAGACGGCGGGTGCATCCAGGATGCGGGCCTATCAGGCGCCCGGTGGCGTGTCGGTGGAGCACATTGCCAGAACGGCGTACCGGGCCTGTCAAAAGGGGCGCGTGTCGGTCATTCCCGGCGCGTTCAACAAACTGCTGGCGTTTCTGGGTGAGCTCCCTCCCCGGTCCATTGCCTTCGAGGTCTTCGCTTTCCTGTCACAGCAACGGGATTGACCGCTGTTCCGTCGGTCAACGCCCCTTCCCCAGGGTGTCCATCACGGGCGCGCATCATGTTCCACGAGGGGTGACTCCGTGCACGGTCAATTGCGGGAAGGGGATCTCCCAGCCATTGGCGGTGCAGGCCTCCACGCCCCACCGCTGGATGGCGCGGCGGAGGCGGTTGTAGAGTTCGGCCACTTCGCCCTTGAAGTCGGCGATGACCACCAGGTCGAGGCTGGAGTTGCCCGCGGCTTGGAATTCGACGCGGAGATTGAGGCATTTGTCGCCGTAGCCCTCTTCGTCGATGCGCCGTGCGATGTGTTGCCTGAGGCGCTCCGGGATCTCCTCTACGCTCTCGGCCTGGTGGCGGTAGCCGATGCCGAGGGTCTCCTTGAGACGGAAGCGGGTGGAGATGTTCTTCGGCGACAGGGCGAGGAAGTCCTGGGTGGGGTAGGTGCGGTGGGCGCCGCCCCGCTCGACCAGTTCCACCAGTTCGGGCGAGATGCTGGTGACCTTGCCGCGCTGGCCGTCGCTGAGGATGACCCAGTCGCCCCTGCGGCAGGGGAACCAGGACTCCCCCATCCTGACGGGTCTGGATTTGAGGTCAACCAGGCGGTCGATGGGTACGCGCTGACTGATTTCCGCGGTGGGGTTTTCGAGTATGGAGTAGATGTTGATCAGTTTCACCCGCCAGGGCAGGCCGTCGAGTTCGATACGCTCGCCTTCCCGCACCGAGCCGATGTTGAGAAAGAGCTGTACCTGATGCCAGTAGCGGGGCAAGGCCTGCCGAAGTGTCCAGCCGATGCCGAACAGGAGCAGTACGCCGAGACTGAACAGCACCCAGTCTTCCACGGAGTAGAACACCGCCATGGGCCCCAATGTGATGAGCAGGAGGGTGACGACGCGGTGGGTGAGATCCAGCAGCCGCAGCCGGAAGCTGCGGTGTTCCTTGCGGTAGCCGGGAATCATCTTCACCAGCGCCCGGTAGCTGAGCCTGGAGAGCAGCAGGATGATCAGCACCAGGCCGATGGCCTGGGCGAGGTAGAGGCCACGTCTCTGGAAGAAGTTTTTCAGGTAGCTTTGCGATGCCTCGGCGACGGACACCTCGGCGCGTTGCAGTTTGTCCAGCTCCATTTGCGCCGCCCGGAGTTCGGCCTTGTAGAAGCCGAGTTGCGACTGCCATTCCGCCCGGGTGCTTTTCAATTGGCCGGCGAGCGCCTTGTGCCGGGCCTGCTTCAACAGGTGGCTGATGTTTGCGATCGCCTTCTCCGCCACCGGAATGCGCGCCTTGTAGTGGTTGATCTTCTCCTTGAGTTCAGACTTCTTGCGCACATGGCGGGTCATGTCCTTGACCTCCTTCACCACCGGTTTGACCAACGACAGCAGTTCCTCCTGCAGGTCGAACCTCTTCTGTTCCTCGGTCTTCAGGCTGGCGATGTTGGTGCCGGCCGCCAGGTTCTCGAAATTGTTGGTGATCGTCTGCAGGTTCTTGGCGGTTTTTTCGATCTGGGCCTGCAGTTTCTGCTTCTCCGCGCTCGATTCCGCGGCCCGGATCTGGCGCCCCAGCGCCTTGACCCGATTCTTCAGGTTGGATTGCAGATCGACCAGTTCGCCCAGCGTTTTGAGGGTATCGCTCGATGACGTGACCGCTGTCTCCCCCGGCGCCTCTGCGCGGGCAGGCGGCAGACCGCTGGAGAGGGCGCACAGGCCGAGGAGGCAGAAAATGCGGAATACGCGGATGACGGTCATGGCCTTTGGCGAAAGGGGAGGAGGGCCGTTTCAGGGTCGATTGGAGCCTACCCCCGTGGCATGCTGCGCCGGCTCTTGAGCCAGGCGAACACCGGGTCCCACTGCTCCACGTCCTGGTAGACCATGGAGGGGGCGAGTTCGAACAGGCCGAGGCCCTGTTCGGCCGCGCGGATGTAGTTCTGGCTCTCACGCAGGTGGGTGAGAAAAGGGAGTTTCAGGTGGCCCAGGTAGGTCTCCAGATCACGATAGATGCGCGTGTGCTCACGCACGCGGTTGGCCACGATGCCGACGCGCACCTTCTTGTCCGAGACGCGGCCGTTGAGGAACAGCTCCTCCAGAAACCGGGCGCATGCGCGCATGTCGATGGGGGAGGGGAGGACGGGCAGGATCACGGTCTGGGCGCGGCGGATGATGGCGCCCAATGCCTTGGCGTGGGTGCCGGCGGGGGCGTCGATGATGAGGTAGTCGGTGCCGGGTGCGGCGCGCACCGGGCCGTTCACTGCGTCGATCCCCTGGATCGCAGGGATGCCCTCATAGTCGTTGCGGGCCTCCAGCCAGTCCAGGGACGAGCGCTGGGGGTCGAAGTCGGCGATGGCCACCTTGGCGCCTTCGTCGGCGAACCAGGTGGCGATGTTGGTGGCCAGGGTGGTCTTGCCACAGCCGCCCTTGGCGTTCATCAGCATGATTGTGCGCATGGGTGTTCCTGCTCCTTTTTCGCGCCTATTGTGGCACTTTCCCGGGTTCGGGAAAACGGCTTTTGGGGAACCTGCCATATCCGCGGCAGGGCGACCGGCGTGTGGGGGAGACGGCTCATCCGATGCCCAGTGAATCCCAGAGGGCGTCCACCCGCGCCTTCACCCCGTCGCTCATGCGGATCGGCCGGCCCCACTCGCGGTCGGTCTCGCCTTTCCACTTGTTTGTGGCGTCGAGGCCGATCTTGCCGCCCAGGCCGGAGACGGGGGAGGCGAAGTCGAGGTAGTCGATGGGGGTGTTCTCCACCAGGGTGGTGTCACGCACCGGGTCCATGCGGGTGGTCATGGCCCAGATCACGTCGGGCCACGAGCGCACGTCCACATCGTCGTCGGTGACGATGACGAACTTGGTGTACATGAACTGGCGGAGAAAGGACCAGACGCCGAACATCACCCGTTTGGCGTGGCCCGGGTATTGCTTCTTCATACTCACCACCGCCATGCGGTAGGAGCAGCCCTCGGGGGGCAGGTAGAAGTCGGTGATCTCCGGGAACTGTTTCTGCAGCAGGGGCACGAAGACCTCGTTCAACGCCACCCCCAGGATGGCGGGCTCGTCCGGCGGGCGGCCGGTGTAGGTGCTGTGATAGATCGGGGCGTGTCGGTGGGTGATACGGTCGAGGGTGAAGACGGGGAATTCCTCCACCTCGTTGTAGTAGCCGGTGTGGTCGCCGAAGGGGCCCTCGGGGGCGGTGTCGTCCGGGGCGATATGGCCTTCCAGCACGAACTCGGCGCTGGCCGGCACCTGGAGGTCGTTACCGAGGCTCTTGGCCACCTCGGTGCGGCTGCCGCGCAACAGGCCGGCGAAGGCGTATTCGGAGAGGGCGTCGGGTACCGGGGTGACCGCGCCCAGCAGGGTGGCGGGATCGGCGCCAAGGGCGACGCTCACCGGGAAGGGCGCGCCGGGGCGGGCCTGTTGCCAGTCACGAAAGTCCAGGGCGCCCCCGCGGTGGGCCAGCCAGCGCATGATGACCCGGTTGCGGCCGATGACCTGCATGCGGTAGATGCCCAGATTCTGACGCGGTTTCTCCGGACCGCGGGTGATCACCAGGCCCCAGGTGATGAGGGGACCGGCGTCCTCTGGCCAGCAGGTCTGCACCGGCAGGCGCGCGAGGTCCACCGCATCCCCCTCCAGCACCGCTTCCTGGCAGGGGGCGCCTTTCCGCTCCTTGGGCGCCATGTCCAGCACCTTGCGGTAGAGGGGCAGCTTCTCCCAGGCGTCGCGCATCCCCTTGGGCGGTTCCGGTTCCTTCAGGCTGGCGAGGAGATGGCCCACGTCGCGCAGCGCGGCGACCGATTCCTCGCCCATGCCCCGCGCCACCCGCTCGGGGGTGCCGAAGAGATTGGCCAGCACTGGGATGTCATGGCCCTTGGGCCTCTCGAACAGCAGGGCGGGGCCGCCGGCGCGCAGGGTGCGGTCGCAGATCTCCGTCATCTCCAGGTCGGGGTCCACCTCCACGCCGATGCGTTTCAGTTCGCCGAGGGCTTCGAGTTGGTGGATGAAGTCGCGCAGGTCTTTATATTGCATGGGCATACCCTTCGCCGGTGGATTGGGCAAAGTGTACCAGAGGGCGCGGGAGTGCTCCGCTGTGAATGCCTCCCGCTGGGGCCGGGTTATCCCTGGATGCCACTGTGGCGCAGCAGCGGGTCGATCTCGGGCGGGCGGCCGCGGAAAGCCTCGAACAGGGCGGCGGCCTCGGCGGACCCCCCCTGTTCGAGGATGTTGTGCAGAAAGGCCTCGCCGGTGGCGCGATCGAAGATGCCCCGTTCCTCGAACAGGGAGAAGGCGTCGGCGGAGAGCACTTCGGCCCATTTGTAGCTGTAGTAGCCCGCGGCGTAGCCGCCGGCGAAGATGTGGCTGAAGCCGTGGGCGAAGCGGTTCCACGCCGGTGGCTGGATCACCGCCACCCGGTCGCGCACTTCCGCCAGGATCTCGTAGATGCGTCCACCCTTCCCGGGGTCGTATTCCAGGTGGATGCGAAAGTCGAAAAGGGCGAACTCGATCTGGCGCACCATCTGCATGGCGGACTGGAAGTTCTTGGCGGCGCGCATCTTTTCATACATGGGCTCGGGGATGGGCTCCCCCGTCTCCCAGTGACCGGAGATCAGGTCCAGCGCCTCGCGCTCCCAACACCAGTTCTCCATGAACTGGCTGGGCAGTTCCACGGCGTCCCACTCCACGCCATTGATGCCGGAGACTTCCGGGTAGTCGACTTGGGTGAGCAGGTGGTGCAAGCCGTGACCGAATTCGTGGAACAGGGTCTCCACCTCGCCATGGGTGAGCAGGGCCGGCCGGTCGCCCACCGGCGGCGAGAAGTTGCAGGTGAGGAAAGCCACCGGCAACTGGTCCACGTTGCGGGTGAACATACGGTCGACGCAGCCGTCCATCCAGGCGCCACCACGTTTGTTCGGGCGGGCGTAGAGATCGAGGTAGAACTGCCCGCGCATGTGGCCTTCACGATCGTGGATCTCGTAGAAACGCACGTCGGGGTGCCAGGTGTCGACCCCATCCACCTCGCGGATCTCGATGCCATAGAGCCGCTCCACCACGGCGAACATGCCGGGGATCACTCGGGTGTCCGGAAAGTAGGGCTTGATCTCTTCGTCGCTGATGTCAAATCGACGCCGGCGCAGTTTCTCGGAGGCGTAGGCCACGTCCCACGCCCGAAGGTCCGGGATGCCCAGTTCCTCGCGGGCGAAGGTGCGCAGTTCACCCAGTTCACGTTGCGCCTGGGGGCGGGAACGGGTGGCGAGGTCATTGAGGAAATCCAGCACTTGACGGGGATCATGGGCCATCTTGGTGGCCAGGGAACGTTCGGCGTGGTTGGCGAAGCCGAGCAGCCGGGCCCGTTCGTGGCGCAGGCGAAGGATCTCCTCCATCACGTCGGTGTTGTCCCATTGCCCGGCGTGCGGGCCCTGGTCCGAGGCGCGGGTGCTGTAGGCCTCGTATACCTCGCGGCGCAGGTCGCGGTCATCGGCGTAGGTGATCACCGCCATGTAGGAGGGGATCTCCAGGTTGATCAGCCAGCCCTCCCCGCCATGTTGTTCCGCCATCTGCCGGGCGAGATCCAGATTGGAGGGGGGCAGGCCGGCGAGGGCGGCCGGGTCGTCGAAGCGCTTGCTCCACGCCTGGGTGGCGTCGAGCAGGTGCTCCTCGAAGCGGCTGGTGAGTTTGGAGAGCGCCTGGCTGATCTCGCGGAAGCGCGCCTTCTTCTCTGGCGGCAGGTCCACGCCGGAGAGGTGGAAGTCGCGCAGGGCGTTCTCGATCACCTTGCGCTGGGCGCGGTCCAGCGGCTCGCCGCTGGCGTCCACCGCCTGGTAGGCCCGGAACAGGGCCTCGTTCTGGCCCATTTCGGTGGCGTAATCGGAGAGTTTGGGCAGGCATGCGTTATAGGCCGTGCGCAGCGCCTCGTTGTTCATCACTGCGTTGAGGTGGCTCACCGGAGACCAGGCGCGGTTGAGGCGGTCGTCCAGTTCCTCCAGCGGCTCGACCAGGTTCTCCCAGTCGAAGCCCCCGGTGCGCGCCAATAGCGAGGCGACGGTCTTACGGTTTTCTGCCAGCAGGGTGTCGATGGCGGGCTCCACGTGTTCCGGCCGGATGCGTGAGAAAGGCGGCAGGCCGGTGAGGTCGAGCAGGGGGTTGGTGGCGTCATCCTGGGTCATGGGCATTGGGCTCAAAGGAGGCTGTTGTCGTCGTCGGTCACCCCCGGGCGCCGCATGCGCTGGAGGGCCTGCCGGGGCGGATAGGGCTTGTGTGCGTCGGTGTCGCACAGGTAGAAGGTATAGAGTTGATAGCGGTAGCGTTCGCCGGCGGTATCGCTCAGCGGATGCCATTCAGGTGCCTTGAGCGGGGTCCAGCGGCCGCCGTTGCCGTAGGCGTAGGTCTTGTAGGCTTGGGCATCGCAGCGCATGCCTTCGTAGGAGACATTGCGCGCGCCGGAGTTCGATTCGATGACCAGGGCGTAGCGCACCACCCCGTCCGCGCCGATGCTGAGAGAACCGGGGTCGATAGCGTAGTGGAACACCGATCCCGGCGCATCCACCTGGAAGGGTTGCAGTCCCTCCTTCGGCGGGTAGGGGGGCAGATGAATCCTGCCTTCTTTCCAATACTCCGGCTCCTCGATGTCGGTACGGTCCGTCATCGGGCGGGGCTCGTCCACGAAAGGACGGTCCTTGGCGGCGAGCCACGTCGGCAGCATCAGAGCGAGCGCGAGCAGGGGGCGGAGCGTCTGGAACATGATCCCGGGTTCGGCAATGGTAAAGGGGGGAAGTTTACCATGGTCGGCCCACGGCGCCTTGTCCTACCCCAGCATTCGCGCGGTAATCAACCAGGTGACGGCGCCCCCGGCGAGCAGGAATGCCGCCGCGCCCCCGGCGGCCCTCCAGCGGTAGCGGCGGGCGAGATCGGATTGGGATTTGGTCGAAAGCAGAAAGGCGCGGCCGGAGCGGGGGCGGAAGAGGAGGTGGGGGATCTGTTGGCGGTGCTGGGCCTGTTGCATGCGTGCCGCTTCCTTCCGTGCCAGCTGGCGCGCGGCTTCCCACTCCTGTTCATCCAGCCGGCCGTCTTCGTTGGCGTCGAAACGCGCCAGCAGGGCGGCGCCGTCCCGTTTCCATTCGCGCAGCAGGCCGCGGGTGATCTCCCCGCGCGCCCGCCGGTCGTCGAGTTCGTCCAGGGTCTTGAATTCGCCCATGGCATAGAGAGGCATCCCGTCGACGATCAGTTCCTCGGTATAGCGGTAACGGTCCCCGTCGAGGGCGTTGCGGCCGAGCCAGCGGCCGACCCGCAGCAGCATGTTCGCGTTGCCGTTCCGTGAGGCGGCGTTGCCCGGCCGACGATTCGTGCCGTACCAGACGTGCCGCTCCTGGAGGGTGACGTCGGCCCCCTCCGGATCGACCACACACCGCCCGGTGCCATCCTCCAGCAGGAACAGGGCGTCGCTGGCGCCATGCTCCAGCCGCCGCCAGCCGCCCCGGTCACCGCGGCGCTCCACTTTGTAGCGGTACCAGCAGCAGGGCTGGCCGGTCAAAGGGGCGATCACCGGTTCTCCCGCCATGGCGCGCGCGGTGCCTTCCAGCTCCACGTAACCCTGTGCGGCGGAGCGGATACGTGAGGTGGGCATGTCCTCGATGAGGCGCGCCCGCCGCAGCCAGCGGAAGGCGAATGCGAAGGCGGCGGCGGTGACCAGGATGGCGCCGGTGGCCAGCAACCAGAATTTGAACGCGGGCATCTGGCCGATCTGACGGACCACCTCCACGTCCATGATGGCCATGGGGTTATTCGAACAGCTGTTTCAGGTTTACGTCGGCGGTGTCGCCCGCCTCGAATTCCAACAGTTGCGCCGGACCGAAGCCGTAGCGGCGGGCGATGAGCACATCCGGAAACTGCTCGATACGCACGTTGTTGTTGTTCACCGCCTCGTTGTAGTACTCGCGGCGGTCGGCGATGCTGTTCTCAAGTTGTGAGATCCGGGTTTGCAGGTGCTGGAAGGTGCTGTCCGCCTTCAGGTCGGGATAGGCCTCGGCCACCGCGAACAGGTTGCCCAGACCCAGCCGCAGCGCCTGCTCGGCGGCGCCCACGGCTGCCACGTCGCCTTTCTCCCGGGCGTCAAAGACGGCGGCGCGCGCCTTCATCACCCGTTCCAGGGTCTCCTGCTCGTACTTCATGTACTGCCGGCACGCCTCCACCAGCTTGGGCAATTCGTCGTGGCGTTGCTTGAGGAGTACGTCGATGTTGGCCCAGGCCTTGCTCACCTCATGCTTGAGGTTCACCAGGTTGTTGTAGATGACGACGGCATAGACCAGGACCAGGGCAACGAGGCCGAGGACGACGAAGAGGGCGATTTCCATCTTGGGGCTCCATATCGGTGGGGAACAGGGCCATTCTATTTCCAGATGGCGCTTTTGTCGTATATCGTCTCTCCAATTTCAGAACTTGAGGAATTGCCCATGTCGAATATCCGGCCCTTTGACGGAACGCGCCCCCGCATCGCTTCGGATTGCTGGATCGACCCCACGGCGCTGGTGATCGGCGACGTGGAGATTGGCCCCGGCGCCTCGGTGTGGCCGATGGCCGTGATCCGCGGCGACATCCAGCGTATACGTATCGGCGCGCGGAGCAACATACAGGATGGCTGCGTGCTGCACGTCACCCACGACTCGCGATACAACCCCGGTGGTTGGCCGCTCGCCGTGGGCGAGGCGGTGACGGTGGGCCACCGGGTGGTGCTGCACGGCTGCGAGGTGGGGGAGCGCTGTCTGATCGGCATGAGCAGCACGGTGATGGACGGGGCGGTGATCGAACCGCGGGTGATCCTGGCGGCGGGCAGCCTGGTGCCGGGCGGCAAGGTCTTGGCGGGCGGCCATCTGTGGCGTGGATCGCCGGCGCGCAAGATCCGGCCGCTCACGGACGATGAGATGGGCTATCTGGACTATGCCGCCGATCACTACGTGCGGCTGGCCCGGCGTCATGCCGGGGCGGGGTGATCAGTCTGCGTCGCGCAGCATGCGGATGACGGGCTCGGTATCGGGCCGCACCCCGCGCCAGACGAGGAACGACTCCGCTGCCTGCTCCACCAGCATGCCGAGGCCGTCCAATGCCTTGGCGGCGCCGTGGGCCCGGCCCCAGATCTGGAAGGCGGTGGGCGCCTCCCGGTCATACATCAGATCGTAGGTCCAGCCGCCCCCGGCGAGGCAGTCGTCGGGGATCGGCGGCACCTCTTCGGCGAGTCCGGCGGCGGTGCCGTTGACGATGAGATCGAACTGCTCGCCCTCCAGGTCGCCAAAGCCGCATCCCTCTGCGAGCCCCCCTGCGTCGAGCTGTTTCGCCAGCGCGACGGCCTTCTTCACTGTGCGGTTGGCGATCACCAACCGGGCGGGTCCCTGTTCCAGCAGGGGGTGGGCGACGCCCTTGGCGGCCCCCCCGGCGCCGAGCAAGAGGATGCGTGCGCCTCCGAAGGCGAAGCGGTGGTTACAGCCGAGGTCGGTGACGAGGCCGGCGCCGTCGGTGTTGTCACCGGCCGCGCGGCCGCGGTCGAGGGCGGTGAGGGTGTTCACTGCGCCGGCCCGTTGCGCCCGCTCGCTGAGGTCATCGGCAAAGCGGAAGGCCTCCTCCTTGAAGGGGACGGTGACGTTGAGCCCCTTGCCCCCGGCGCCGAAGAAGTTGCGCACGTCGAGCACGAAGTCGCCGCCTTCGATGCGGCCGTACTCGATGTCTTCCCCCGTCTGGCGCGCGAACTCGGCGTGGATGGTGGGGGAGAGACTGTGGTCGATGGGGTTGCCGATGACGGCGTAGTAGTCGCTCATTCGTTCAGCCAGCGTGCTGCCTTTTTGGCGAAATAGGTGAGGATGCCGTCGGCGCCGGCGCGTTTGATGCAGAGCAGCGATTCCATCACCACTGCCCGCTCGTCGAGCCAGCCCTTCTGCGCCGCCGCCATGTGCATGGCGTATTCGCCACTCACCTGATAGACGAAGGTGGGGGCCTGGAAGGTCTCCTTCACCCGCCGCACCACGTCGAGATAGGGCATGCCGGGCTTCACCATCACCATGTCCGCCCCTTCCCGCAGGTCGAGGGCCATCTCGTGCAGCGCCTCATCGCTGTTGGCCGGGTCCTGCTGATAGGTGTACTTGTTGCCGCCGCCCAGATTGGCCGCCGACCCCACCGCGTCGCGGAAGGGGCCGTAGTAGCTGGAGGCGTACTTGGCCGAGTAGGCGAGGATGCGGGTATGGATGTGGCCAGCGGACTCCAGCGCCTCGCGCACCGCGCCGATGCGCCCGTCCATCATGTCGGAGGGGGCCACCACATCGGCGCCTGCCCCGGCGTGGGAGAGGGCCTGTTTCACCAGCACCTCCACCGTTTCGTCATTCATCACGTAGCCGCTGGCGTCGATCAGCCCGTCCTGGCCGTGGGTGGTGAAGGGGTCGAGGGCCACGTCGGTGATCACCCCGAGTTCAGGCAGGGCATCTTTCAGGGCGCGCACCGCCCGTTGCGCCAGGCCGTCCGGATTGTAGGCCTCGCGGGCGTCCTCGCTCTTCGCCTCGGGCGGAGTGACGGGAAAGAGGGCCAGCGCCGGAACTCCGAGGGCGTGGACGGCGCGCGCCTCCTCCAGCAGGAGGTCGATGCTGAGGCGTTCGATGCCGGGCATGGAGGTCACCGGCTCACGCTGGCCGCTGCCCTCGAGGACGAACACCGGATAGATGAAATCGTCCGGCGTGAGGGTGGTCTCGCGCATCAGCCGCCGCGAGAAGGCGTCCCGCCGCATGCGCCGCATGCGGGTGGCGGGAAAAGGGGCGCGGGGGAATGGGTTGCTCATGGTCGGAAACCGCGTTGTTGGCAGACCCTTAAGATACCGCACCCGCGCTCTGGAGGCCAAACCCCGTTGGTCCACCGAGTTTGGAGGCGGGGTTCGCATGGGGCAAAATGGTGGTCCGATATTGGCGGGAGAAGGTGAGTCATGTCCCACAAAGAGAAGAAGTCGCCCCATATCTTCGATGTGGACGAGGGGGGGTTCCGGCAACAGGTCATCGAGGCGTCCCGGCGACAGCCGGTGTTGGTGGACTTCTGGGCCGACTGGTGCGCGCCCTGTATCTCTCTGGCGCCGCACCTGGAACGGGTGATTGTGGAACTGGAGGGCAGGGTGCTGCTGGGCAAGGTGGAGGTGGACGACAACATGCGCTTGGCCGGTCATTACCGGCTGCGCGGTTTTCCCACGGTCATCCTGTTCCAGGATGGCGAGGAGCGGGGACGCTTCACCGGCTCGCGCGCGTCCCACTGGATCCGCGAGTGGCTGGAGGGGCATCTGAACGGCCCGCGATAACCGGGTAGCCTTCTATATTGTTGCCGGGTTATTAACCCGGCAACAATATATATCGTATTCAGGGCTTCAGGCAGGCGCCGGAACAAGGCGCAGTGCGCAGGCAAGGGTCATTCCCTTGCCAAGGTCGC
>Ga0256841_1002171_pt1 | contig 15904 bp, 11 predicted proteins | sample 356308metaG_FD_185971 | JGI IMG/M metagenome (GOLD analysis project Ga0256841, IMG submission 185971) | Hydrothermal vent microbial communities from Mid Atlantic Ridge, Atlantic Ocean - 356-308 | ecosystem: Environmental > Aquatic > Marine > Hydrothermal vents | place: Atlantic Ocean: Mid... | reverse complement strand
GAAACTCGGATCGAAATATTTCTTGTAACGTAATCTTCATGCTTGACTTCCTTGTCGTCGTTGTCTAATTGTTTGTATGCAGTCCTTTCATTGCACGGCGTTTCTCTTCCTTCTATTTGTGCAACAGATGATTATCTGGAAATTATGAATCTGGGATCTACGTTTTCTGGATAATTCGTCAGGAGATCCCGCGCCTGACTGGTCAAGGATAGAACGTGCCAAGGGGTTTCGCAATCCCTGAATCGAGTTGGGGTTTAAAATATATTCAATAAAAACAACAACCTGGGCTGTTGTGAGGTGGCGCCCTGAATCTGACGTTTGCCGGGAGCGAGTTGCACGGCTGGTCGATCCTGGATCGCCTGACGAGTTATCCGGAAAGGGGGCGGATTGGCTGCTGGAGGCTCGTGTTCCGTGTGGTAGGGCAGAGCCTTTTTCCTGCAATTACGCGGCCGTTTCGTTGCCGGGTTCCGTCGCGGTGGCGGATTCGAGTGCGGAGTCGATGGCCTGATCCACGTTCTCAAGCCATTCGAACTGCAGTTGCCGGCGGGCGGCTTCGGGGATTTCCTCGAAGTCCTTGCGGTTGCGCTGGGGGAGGAGGACGCGGCGGATGCCGGCCTGGGCGGCGGCGATGCATTTTTCCTTGATGCCGCCCACGGGCAGCACCAGGCCGCGCAGGCTGATTTCCCCGGTCATGGCGGTGTCCTGGCGCACGCGGCGGCCGGTGAGCAGGGAGACCAGGGAGACGAAGATGGCCACCCCGGCGCTGGGGCCGTCCTTGGGGATGGCGCCGGCGGGCACGTGGACGTGGATGTCGCTGTCCTTGAACAGGGCCGGGTCGATGCCGAGGGATTCGGCGCGGGCCTTGACCAGGGAGAGGGCGGCCTGGGCGCTTTCCTTCATCACGTCGCCGAGCTGACCGGTGAGGATCAGGCGGCCGTTGCCGGGCACGCGGGCCGATTCGATGAACAGGATGTCGCCGCCCACCGGGGTCCAGGCCAGGCCGGTGGCCACCCCGGGGACGCTGGTGCGCATGGCCACTTCGTTTTCGAAGCGCGGCGGGCCGAGGATTTCGGGAATGTCGTTTGGGCCGATGGTGGCCGATTCGATTTCGCCCAGGGCCACGCGCATGGCCACGTGGCGGCACACGGCGCCGATTTCCCGTTCCAGGTTGCGGCAGCCGGCCTCGCGGGTGTATTCGCGGATGATGCGCCTGAGGGCGGCGTCCTCGATTTGGCACTGTTCAGGCTTCAGGCCGTTGTCCTCGCGCTGGCGCCGCACCAGGTAGCGCCGGGCGATCTCGAGTTTTTCTTCTTCGGTGTAGCCGGGGATCTCGATGATTTCCATGCGATCCCGCAGGGGGCCGGGGATGGTGTCGAGCACGTTGGCGGTGCCGATGAACATGACCTGCGAGAGATCGAAGGGCACGCCCAGGTAGTTGTCCTGGAACTGGCTGTTCTGTTCCGGGTCCAGCACTTCCAGCAGGGCCGCGGCCGGGTCGCCGTGGAAGCCGCCGGCACCGAGCTTGTCCAGCTCGTCGAGCATGAACACGGGGTTGCGGGTGCCGGCCTTGCGGATGGCCTGGATGATGTTGCCGGGCATGGCGCCGACGTAGGTGCGCCGGTGGCCGCGGATCTCCGCTTCGTCGTGCACGCCGCCCAGGGCCACGCGCACGAACTTGCGCCCGGTGGCGCGGGCGATGCTGCGCCCGAGCGAGGTCTTGCCCACGCCGGGCGGGCCCACCAGACAGAGGATCGGCCCGCGGCCTTTGGGGTTGAGCTTGCGCACCGCCAGGTATTCGAGGATCCGCTTCTTGACCTTCTCCAGGCCATAGTGATCCTCGTCGAGGATCCGCCGGGCCTTCTCCAGGTCGATCACTTCCTCGTCCACCTTGCTCCAGGGCAGGGCGGTGAGCCAGTCGAGATAGTTGCGGATCAGGGTGTATTCGGCCGACTCTTCCGAGAGCCGTTCCAGGCGGGCCAGTTCGCGGCGGGCCTGTTCCTCGACTTCCGTGGGCATGCGGGCGTCTTCGATGGCCTTGGCCAGTTCGGCCAGTTCCTCCGGCTGGCCTTCGGTCTCGCCCAGCTCGCGGCGGATGGTCTTGAGCTGTTCGCGCAGCAGGAATTCACGCTGGCGTTTGTCCACCGCCTCCTTGGTCTGCTCTTCGATTTCCTGGGACAGGCGCAGTACGGCGAGCCGGTGAGCCAGCCGGTCGGCCACTTTCTCCAGACGCTGGCCCACGTCCAGGGTTTCCAGCAGTTCCTGTTTCTCTTCCGGTTTCAGATCCAGGAAGCCGGCGATGGTGTCGGCCAGCAGGGCAGGGGAGGTGATGGCTTCCAGGGAGGCCACCAGTTCCCCCGGAACCTGGGGCATCAGACCCGCGGCCTCGACGGCCTGGCGACGCAGGTGAGTCATGCGGGCTTCGATTTCCGGCGTGAGGGTTTCGTCTTCCTGCAGATATTCCACCCGGGCCAGCAGGAAGGGCTGGCCTTCGACAAATTCCCGCACCCGGAAGCGACGCTGCCCCTGACAGATGATGTGATGACTGCCGTCGGGTGCCGTGACGTAGCGCAGGATCACGGCCTCGGTGCCGATTTCGTACAGATCCGCGGGGCCGGGTTCGTCCACCTGGCCATCCTTCTGTTGCAGGATGCCGATGGGCCGCTCCTGCCGGGCCGCTTCCTGGGCGGCGGCGATGGATTGCGGGCGGCCGATGGACAGGGGCATCACCACCCCCGGGAACAGCACCGTGTTGCGCACCGGCAGGATGATCAGGGCGTCTTCCGGCAGTTCGCTTTCGCTGGCCGGCGTATCGGGAGTACGGTTTTCGGGTTCGCGGGTTTCCGTCATGTTCTTCCTCTCTGGATGAGGGGCTTCAGCCGTACTTGCGCAGTTGCAGATGGAGACAGCCGTCGCGCACCTCGGGGCTGACCGCCTCGTAGTGGCCCGGGGGCAGGGCCAGCCGGCGTTCGAAGCGGCCCTGCGGGATCTCCAGCCGGTGCAGGCGCGCCCGGCGCAGCGCCGGCGGGGCAGGACGCTCGCCGCGCACCACCAGGTGGTCGGCCTCCAGTCGCACCTCGACCCGGTCGGGCGGCACGCCCGGCAGGGCCACCACCACCCACAGGGCCTCCTCGGTTTCGAACACGTCCACGGGGGGCTGCCAGGCCGGTCGCACCGCCGGTCCGCCGGGCTGGAAGAAGCGCCGCTGCAGGCGTTCGGCCCGTTCCAGCATCTCCAGGGCCTCGGCCCACATGAGATCGCGCAAGTCGGGTTTGCTCATCTTCCGGTGTCGCTCCAGGCTGTGGGTGGTTCGAGGTATCGCCTAACCGGTCGTATGGGTTCGGGCGGGGCTTCTCAAGGGGGGCGGGAAAATCCCCGACCGCCTCCCGCTGGCGATGCCGTTGTCAACCGCCGGGCGGCGGCGGCGTTGATCCCTCTGTAACAACCCGGAATGACCTGAAGCGGTCCGGCAGATCCGGATCGCACGCAAAGGGAGGAACATCATGAACACGCTCTGGAAATCACTGCGCTGGCTCGGTTTCGGGCTGGTGGTTCTGCTGGCGGCGGCCTGTGGTGGCGGCAGCACCGAGGGGGATGCCGGGTCCACCGGCATCGTCAACATCAGCCTCACCGATGCGGAGGGGGACTTCGTCACCTATACGGTGGATGTGCTGTCGCTGACCCTCACCCGCAGCGACGGCACCACCGTGGAAACCCTGCCCGTGAAGACCCGGGTGGATTTCGCCCGCTACACCGATCTGACCGAATTCCTGACGGCCGCTTCGGTACCCAAAGGCGTTTACAAGCACGCCACCATGACCCTCGACTATCGCAATGCCGACATCCGCGTGGAAGACGCCAATGGCGATGCCGTGGCGGTGGGCGCGATCCGTGACGAAAACGGCGATCCCGTGACCACCCTCACGGTCACGGTCCGGCTCGAGGGCGTGCGCGCCCTGCCGGTGGTGCCGGGGATCCCGCGCCTGCTGGCTCTGGATTTCGACCTGCAGAAGTCCAACACCGTGGACACGAGCGTGACACCGCCCACGCTGAGCGTGGCGCCGGTGCTCTACGCCGAGGTGGATCGCGAGCTGGACAAGCCCATGCGCCTGCGTGGTCCCCTGCAGAGCGTGAACGAGAATGATGGCAGCTTCCATCTGTTCATCCATCCCTTCCATGCCCGCTGGGTCACGGGTTCACGGCCCTTCGGCTCGTTGCGCGTGGAGACGGACGAGAACACCCGTTTCGAGATCGATGGCCAGGCCTATGCGGGGGCCGAGGGGCTGGCGGTGCTGGCCCTGGAACCGAAATACACCGGGGTGATCGTGCGTGGCCGGTATCGCCTGCAGCCGCGGCGTTTCGAGGCCACCGAAGTCTATGCCGGCAGCTCGGTGCCGGGCGGCGAGATGGACGTGGCGACCGGTTCCGTGGTCGCCCGCCGCGGGGATGCGCTGACCCTGCGCGGTGTCACCGTCCAGCGCCGGGATGGCACGGTGGTCTTCAACGACACGGTGACCGTGACCGTGGCCGCCAGCACGGTGGTTCGCAAGGCGGCCTCGCCGGATCCGCTGGACAAGGAGGCCATCTCGGTGGGCCAGCGACTGGTGGTCTTCGGCACCCTGACCCAGACCGACATCAATGATCTGCGCCTGGACGCCGGCAACGGCTATGCCCGCCTGTTGTACACGGATCTGCGTGGCAGCGTGGTGGTCAACGATGCGGTCAACGATGTCTTCGATCTGGAACTGCGGGCCATCAACGGTCGCAACCCGGCGATTTTCGACTTCACCGGCACCGGCACCAGCCCCGCCGAGGACGCCGATCCGCATGACTACGAGCTGGACACCGCGACCCTGGACGTGACCGGGATCGGCCCGGGCACCGCGATCCATGCCAAGGGCTTCGTCACCCCCTTCGGCAGTGCGCCAAAGGATTTCACGGCCACGGCCGTCGCCTGGCAAAACGGTCAGTGAAGCGACGCCGGCCCGGCACAACGCCGGGCCGGTTGATCGCCGTCAAGGCACCTCCCGGGAGGACGGGTTTCAATGACGCCATCCTGTGTTGCCGGGAGATGTCATGCTTCGCCAACTGCCTGTCCTGCTGTTCATTCTGCTGCCCGGTCTCGTGCAGGCCGCGCCCGATGCCGCGGCCCTGTTCCGCCAGCACTGCGCCGAATGTCACGGTGCCGACCGCCTGGGGCGCATGGGCCCGGCCCTGCTGCCCGAGAACCTGGTGCGCCTGCGCAAGCCGCAGGCGGCCAAGGTGATCCGGGACGGGCGCCCGGCCACCCAGATGCCGGCCTTCGGCGGCAAGCTCGACGATGATCGGATCGCCGCCCTGGTAAACTACATCTATACCCCCCTGCCACGGGTGCCCACCTGGGGCGAAGCCGAAATCCGTGCCTCGCGCATCGTCCACGTGCCGCCGGGGAGCCTGCCCGACAAGCCGGTCTATGACGCCGATCCGCTCAACCTCTTCGTGGTGGTGGAGCTGGGCGATCATCACGCCACCATTCTCGACGGTGACCGCCTGAAACCCCTCTTCCGCTTCAAGACCCGCCTCAACCTGCACGGCGGGCCCAAGTATTCGCCTTCCGGCCGGTATGTCTATTTCGCTTCCCGTGACGGCTGGATCAGCAAGTTCGACCTGTACAACCTCAAGACCACGGTGGAGATCCGCGCCGGCATCAACACCCGCAACCTGGCGGTCTCGGGCGATGGCCGCTATGTGCTGGTGGGCAACTATCTGCCTCATTCGCTGGTGCTGCTGGATGCCCGGGATCTGTCGCTCATCAAGGTGATTCCGGCCCGGGGCCTGGATGGCAAGACCTCGCGGGTGTCCGCCGTGTACAGCGCGCCGCCGCGGGGCAGCTTCATCGTCGCCCTCAAGGACATTCCGGAGGTCTGGGAGATCAGTTATCTCGACGAACCCGAGCCGGTCTACATCGGCCCCATGCACGACTACCAGTACGAGGAGGGGGCGGTGGACCGGGGCCCGTTTCCCATCCGCCGGATCCGGCTCGACAGCATCCTCGACGACTTCTTCTTCGATCCCCCCTACGCGCACCTGATCGGCGCCTCGCGGGATGGCAACAACGCCCAGGTGATCAACCTGATCGTGGGCCGCAAGATCGCCACCATCGACCTCCCCGGCATGCCCCATCTGGGCTCGGGCATCACCTGGACATGGCACGGCCATCCGGTGTTCGCCACCCCCAATCTGCGCACCGGCGAGGTGACGGTGGTGGACATGACCGACTGGCACGTCGTCAAGCGCATCAAGACCCTCGGCCCGGGGTTCTTCATGCGCAGCCACGAGAACACCCCCTATGCCTGGGTGGACGTGTTCTTCGGCCCGCACAGGGACAAGGTGCATGTGATCGACAAGCGTACGCTGGAAATCGTCCGCACCCTGCAACCGGCGCCGGGCAAGGTCGCCGCCCACGTGGAGTTCGACCGCTATGGCAAGTACGCCCTGCTGAGCATCTGGGACAGGGACGGCGCCGTGGTGATCTACGACGCGGCCACGCTGCAGGAAATCAAGCGCCTGCCCATGAACAAGCCCTCGGGCAAGTACAACGTGTGGAACAAGATCCGCCGGTCGGCCGGCACGAGCCACTGACAAGTCTGCCATTTGCGGTTTCGATGAACAAAAAGTTGCTGGATTTGACCGAGATCAAGGGATTCACCGTCACAGGACAGACAATCGTTGCCATAGTGTCGGATATCCAACACCTGAATCGCATACTGCGAATACACGGCAGGACAGGGGCGCAGGGGAGCGGGTTGGAAAACGACGAGCCTGTTGATCGATGATGACCCTAGGGAGGTTGCACCCATGAACAAAACCACACGACAAGTGGCGTCAGCGCTGCTGGGTATCGGGCTTGCGCTCGGCGCCGGCAGTAGCGCCTGGTCCCAGGAGACGCTCAAGGACGTAATGAAACGTCGCGGCCTGAGCGAGCAGGATATCCTGGCGGCCGCCAAGACCTATACCCCGACCGGCGGGCGTGATGAATACATCGTGCTCAGTTCCGGCGGCCAGAGTGGACAGCTGATCGTCTATGGCGTGCCGTCCATGCGCATCCTCAAGTATGTGGCCGTTTTCACGCCGGAGCCCTGGCAGGGTTACGGCTTCGACGACGAATCCAAGAAAGTGCTGGCCGGCGGCCGCGTCAATGGCAAGGACATTCTCTACGGGGATACCCACCATCCGGCCATTTCCGAGACCAACGGAGACTACGATGGCCGCTACGTGTTCCTCAATGACAAGGCCAACCCGCGGGTGGCGGTGATCGACCTGCACGATTTCGAAACCAAGCAGATCGTGGTCAATCCCTTCTTCAAATCGGCCCACGGCGGCACCTTCGTCACGCCCAACACCGAGTACGTGATGCATGCGGCCCAGTATGCAGCGCCCTACTCGGACGACTTCGTGCCGCTGGAGGAGTTCAACGACAAGTATCGGGGTGGCCTGACCTACCTCAAGTTCGACAACAAGCAGGGCCGTATCGATCTGAGCCGGTCCTTCACCTTCGAGCTGCCGCCCTACAGCCAGGATCTGTCCGATGCCGGCAAGGGGCCGTCCTACGGCTGGGGCTTCACCAACTCCTTCTGCTCCGAGCGTTATGTCGGCGGCATCGAGCGGGGCCGCCCGCCCTTCGAGGCCGGCTGTTCCTCCAAGGACACCGACTTCATGCACGTGACCAACTGGAAGAAGGCCGCCGAGCTGGTCAAGGCCGGCAAGGTCAAGAAGGTCAAGGGCAGCTATCTGATCCCCATCTCCCAGGCCGTCAAGGAAGGCCTGCTGTACCTGATTCCCGAACCCAAGAGCCCGCACGGGGTGGACGTGACGCCCGACGGCAAGCGGATCGTGGTCTCCGGCAAGCTGGACAGCCATACCTGGGTATACAGCTGGGACAAGATTCAGAAAGCCATCAAGGCAAAGAAGTTCGAGGGCAAGGATCCCTACGGGATTCCCATCATCGCCCTCAAGACCGCGCTGGACAAGTCGGTCAACGTGGGCCTGGGTCCGCTGCACACCCAGTTCGATTCCAAGCCCTGCGTGGCCTACACCTCCATCTACGTGGACTCCATGATCACCAAGTGGGACTATTGCAAGGGCAAGGTGCTGGATCAGCTGCCCATCCACTACAACGTCGGCCATCTGATGACCATGGAAGGCGACACCGTCTCGCCCGACGGCAAGTACCTGGTGGCTCTCAACAAGCTGGCCATCGATCGCTTCAATCCGGTCGGCCCCCTGCATCCGCAGAACCACCAGCTCATCGACATCAGCGGCGACAAGATGAAACTGCTGTACGACATGCCGGTTCCGCTGGGCGAGCCCCACTATGCGGTGGCCATCAAGGCCGACAAGCTCAAGCCGGCTGTGCGTTACCGTTCCGGCTGGAACAGCCGCGAGGACAAGCGTTCGCCCTACAAGACCCGCGCCGGTCGCGAGAAGAGCGTGCGCACCTGTGACGACCACGGCAAGTGCACCGTGGAAGTCTATGGCACCACCATCCGTTCGCACATCACCCCGGAGATCATCGAGGTCACCGAAGGCGATACGGTCAAGATTCACCTGACCAACCTCGAACGCGCCGAGGACGAGGTGCACGGCTTCGCCATGTATGGCCAGAACGTGCAGCTCTCACTGGAGCCGGGCAAGACGGCTTCGACCACCTTCGTGGCCGACAAGCCCGGGGTCTATCCCTACTACTGCACCGAGTTCTGCTCGGCATTGCACCTGGAGATGCAGGGCTACCTGCTGGTCAAGCCCAAGGGCTACAAGGCCACCAAGGCCGCCATGAAGGAAGGGGTGACCTACACCAAGGCGGACTACGAGAAACAGGTCAAGACCAACCTCGAGACCCAGAAGGTCATCGACCAGGTCGTGGCCTTCATCACCAGCCGCAACTACAAGGACTTCCCGACCGTCGTGGCGCTGGTGGAAGACGCCACCGACCAGCTGGCTTTCGCCAAGGATGCCCGGGCCAAGGCCGAAAAGGCCGCGGCCAAGGGCGACTGGAACAATGCCATGCTCTGGGCCAACCAGTGGTGGCAGTACCAGGTGAAGGCCGCCGATCTGGGACTGCGCGCCAAGACCTATCTGGAGGAGCATGGCGCCAAGAAGATCAAATAGTTCAAAACGCCATACCGCTTGGGGGGGTGAGTTCCACCCCCCCTTCTTTTGTCCGAACAGGAGGCAAGCTCATGAAAACCCTTTCGCTACTGTCCACATTCGGTCTGGCCGGCCTGCTGGCCGCGGCGCCCTTGTCGGCCTCGGCGGCCCTCGATGGCGCAGCCCTCTACAAGGCCAAGACCTGCACCGCCTGTCATGGCAAGGATGCAAAGTCGCCAATCATGCCCAACTATCCGAAAATCGCCGGCCAGAACAAGGCTTACATCATCCAGCAGATGAAGGACATCAAGTCCGGTGCCCGCAACAATGGCAATACCGCCGCCATGAAGGGCATCATGCATCTGGTCAGCGACGAGGAAATCGATGCCATCGCTGACTACGTTTCCAGGCTCAAACCCTGAAGCCGTATCCAGACACCGGGCAGGGAGGCTCCCGAGGTTGAATCCATCTCAGGTATCGAAGTCTTGACGTGAAACTGCTGGCTAAGTACTCCCCGCTGACTGCATTCGTCCTGATTCTGCTCGGCGTCATCCTCTGGGGCGGTTTCAATACCGCCATGGAGGCCACCAATACCCTGGATTTCTGCATCTCCTGTCACGAGATGCGCGATACGGTCTACCAGGAGTACCGTGCCTCCGTACACCATGCCAACCCGGCCGGTGTGCAGGCTACCTGTCCCGATTGCCATGTGCCCCGGGAATGGGGCCCCAAGGTGGTGCGCAAGATCCGGGCTTCCAACGAACTCTATCACTGGCTGGTGGGCACCATCGACACGCCGGAGAAGTTCGCCGCGCGTCGCCCGCAACTGGCGAAGCACGTCTGGTCGGTGATGAAGAAGACCGACTCCCGCGAGTGCCGGAATTGTCACCGGTTTTCTGCCATGAAGATGGCCGAGCAGGGGCGTTTTGCGGCGGATCGCCACACGCGCGCGCTCGCGGCCGGCGGCACCTGCATCGACTGCCACCAGGGCATCTCCCATCATCTGCCGCCTCTGGCGCCGCTGACCAACGATCCGGACAGGGAACTGGGCGAGGAGATCATGGATACCTGTGCCGGCTGCCATGGTGACAAGGCCCAGGGCACCCCGGATGGAGAATACCCGCGCCTGGCGGGCCTGGACGCCCATTACATCGCTCGACAGCTCGAGCTGTTCAAGACCCGCAAGCGGATCAACATTCCCATGATCCCCTATGCCAACGAGCGCGAGTTGCCCAGGGAGGATGTGATCGCCATCGCCACCTACATCTCGCGCATCGAACTGCCGGCCAAACTGCCCCCGGTGGAAAAGGTCGGTGAAGGGTTCGATGCGCTGGCACGCCTGCAGGCCAGCAAGGCCGTGCTCAACATTCCCCGCTATCCGGGCGATGTGGCCGCAGGGCAGCGGATCTACCGCAGGGAATGTGCCGGGTGTCACGGGGCGGATGGCCGGGGGATTCCCCAGAAGGGGGTGCCGATGCTGGTTGGCCAGCACAGCGCCTACCTGTTGCGGCAGATCGACCGTTTTCGCAAGGGGGAGCGCCGGCACGACGCCGACAGCGATCAGGCCATCTTCCGGAATTTCGGCAATGACGAGATCCGCGACATCCTGGCCTGGCTGTCGGTGCAGGACGATGTCTGAGACGGAAAGACCAAGGGATTCACTTGATTTATCTCAAGGCGGATCCGGTGACAGGCGCGTAGGCTGAACCCCATCAAGGGCAGTAATACACCCACTGACAACAGGTATACATTCAGACGCAACGAGGAACCATTCATGAACAAGCGCATTCTGAGCATGACGGCCGTGACCCTGCTGGGACTGGGTCTTTCCGCCCCTGGCCTGGCGTGGCTCGAGAAGGGGAGCGAGCGTGAGGAAGCGCTCCACCTGAAGCCGGATCTGGAAAACGGCCGCGACGTGTTCGAGGTCTGTGCCGCCTGCCATCTCACCGAAGGCTGGGGCACCAAGGATGGCACCTTCCCGCAACTTGCCGGCCAGCACCGCTCGGTGTTGATCAAGCAGCTCGCCGACATCCGCGAGGGCAACCGGGACAACCCCACCATGTATCCCTTCGCCCAACCCTCGTCCATCGGCGGCCCCCAGGCGCTGGCCGATGTGACTGCCTACATCCAGAAGCTGCCCATGAATCCCGACAACGGCAAGGGGCCCTGGCCCAAGGGCACGCCCGAATACGCCAAGGGCAAGGCGCTGTTCGAGAAAAACTGCGTGAAATGCCATGGCAAGCATGGCGAGGGCAACGCCAAGAAGTTCTATCCGCGCATCCAGGGCCAGCACTACAAGTACATGCTGCGCCAGTTCGAGTGGATCGAGGCCGGCAAGCGGCGTAACGCCAACCCCGACATGGTCAAACAGATCAAGAACTTCACGCCCAAGGATCAGAAGATGGTGATCAACTACGTCTCCCGGATTCCGGTCCCGAAGAAGGATCTGGCGCCCTCCAAGGACTGGATCAATCCCGACTTCGACTGATCCGGTCACGGCCCGGCGCAGCACCGCCGGGCCGTTACCATAACAATTCCGGTAATTCGTCATGGAAAATGTCCAACGCCTCTGGCTCCAGCGTGTCCTGATCCTGGCTGCGGTCGGCTTGCTGGTGGCCATCTACTATTCCCCCATCTGGTGGGTCTCGCTCACGGCGCCCAACTACCCCAAGGAAAGCTTTCCCGACGGGGTGCGCATCCACTTCCACATGAATGGCGTCTTCAACGGCTGCAAGCCGGTCAAGAAGTCCGAGATCGCCGAGGAAGAGCCCCTGGATTGCGTGCACGAGATGGACACCATCAACCACTATGTCGGCATGTATCCCATCGCCGCCGGCGGGGTGGTGGAAAAGGCCTATTCCCAGTTCCTCATGACCCTGCTGGGAATCATGCTGCTGGGCTTCATGTGCACCCGGCCAAGGATCCGTGTCGGGCTCATGGGTGCGGGTTTCGCGGCGCTGGCCGTGTGGATGGCGCTGGCCTGGTATGGGAACAATGGCATCCGTTATGAAAACAAGGGCTACATCGAGGCCCTGGTGCATGCCCTGAGCCTGGATCTGGAAAAGGAAGAGCAGACCGCGGTTCCGGAAGCCGGCTCGGCCATCATCGAGCGGCTGAAACAGTCGCTGGAAGAATCCGGCGTGGCCGTGGAAGAGACGAAGTCGCCGGGCGAGATCAAGACCAAGGAAGACATGATCGAATTCCTGCGCGCCAGTTTCGAGGCGGATCAGGCCCGCAAGCCGCCCGCCGAGCGCCAGACCTGGAATGGCAGCGTGCGCCAGGTCATGAGCTGGCATTACGAAAAGACCCTGGGCCGCTATTTCAACGAGCCCGAGCGCATCCGGCCCATGGTGCATACCATGACCCGGGTCGGGGATCTGGTGTTCTGGGGCGTGCTGGTGGCCATGCTGATCCTGTTGTGGGGCGCGCGCCGCAATCGCGGGCCGCTCTACTGGCTGCTGGTGGTGGTGCCCATGGCCCTGCCGGTGTTCTTCGTGATCGAATATGCCGGCTGGCTGTGGTGGTACGGACACAACCTCAATGCCATGGGCGCCTTCACGGTCAAGCCCTTCATGCCCACCGTGTTCGGGGACGGCAAGGTGGCCCAGTTCACCACCCATTCCTATCCCCACTACGGTTTCGGCCTGATGCTGTTGTTCTCTGCCCTGCTGATCGTGGCCGCTGTGCTGCGCCGCCGGGATGCGGACCACGCCACGCGCTGAGCCGGCCCATGCACACCCTGAACCGGGCCTGCTGGCTGCTGCTGGGTTGCTGGCCATGGCTGGCCGCGGCCGCCACGCCGGTTCCCCTGCAACCGCTCATCGATCGCACTCCGGCAGGACAGACCCTGACGCTGGCGGCGGGGGTGTATGCCGGTCCGGTGGTCATCACCCGCCCCATCGTGCTCGATGGGCGCAACCAGGCGACCATCGACGCTGGCGGCAAGGGCAGCGTGATCGTGCTGCGGACCGATGGCGCCACGATCCGCAACCTGCACCTGACCGGCTCCGGGGAGTCGTACAACGACATCGATGCCGGGGTCCAGGTGCGGGGCAAGTACAACGTGATCCGCGACAACCGGATCGACGACTGCCTGTTCGGCATCGACCTGCAGCAGTCCAGCAACAACGTGGTGCGGCGCAACCGGATCCGCTCCAAGCCCTTCGAGCTGGGGCAGCGCGGCGATGCCATCCGCCTGTGGTACAGCTTTCACAACCGCATCGAGGAGAACGACATTGCCGATGCCCGGGATACGGTGGTCTGGTATTCGGCCAACAACGTGATCCGGCGAAATACGGCCCGCAACAGCCGCTATTCGCTACATTTCATGTATTCACGCTACAACCTGGTGGAAGAGAATCATTACGAACACAACACGGTGGGGATCTTTCTCATGTACAGCGACGGGGTGGTGGTGCGCAACAACTACATCGCCAATGCCTCGGGGCCGACCGGGATCGGGATCGGGTTCAAGGAAACCTCGGATCTGACCATCGAGGGCAACCGGATCCTGTACTGCTCCAGTGGCATGTACCTGGACGTCTCCCCCTTCCAGCCCGACACCACCAACCGCATGCGCGGCAACCTCATCGCCTACAACGCCATCGGGGTGCGTTTTCTCAACGACTGGACGGGCAATCTTTTCCATGGCAACAGTTTCGTGGACAACCTGACCCAGGTGACGGTGACCGGCGGCAAGACAGCCAATCGCAACGACTGGGACGGCAACTACTGGAGCGACTACGAGGGCTTCGATCAGGACGGCGACGGCGTGGGCGACACCCCCTACGAACTCTACGACTATGCCGATCGCCTCTGGCAGGAGGAGCCCTATGCCCAGTTCTTCAAGGGATCGCCGATGCTGGAAGTGCTGGACTACCTCGCGCGGCTGGCGCCATTCTCCGAGCCCCGCATGCTGGTACGCGATGCGCATCCGCGCATGCAACCGATCACCGCAGTGGCGCCGACGGCGCCGGCAGAAGAAGCCCAGGGCACCGATGCCCTGGAACTGTTGCGCAAGAGTCTGGGAAGATAAACGATGCATGCCAATGTCAAACGCAACAAGCGCAGGTCCAGCCAGAAGGCGCGGCGCAAGTTTCTGCGCAGTGTCCTCTATGGCGCCGGCGTGCTGGGTGTGGCCCTGCTCGGCTACGTACCGGTGCTGGCCAAATGGCGTATCCGCCTGCGTCCGCCGGGCGCGCTGCATGAGGAGAGGTTTCTCTCGGCCTGCATCAAGTGCGGCCAGTGCGTGCAGGTCTGCCCCGTGGAAGCCATTCACCTGGCCGATCTCGATGATGGCTTCGGTGTCGGCGTGCCCTTCATCGCGGCCCGCAAGCAGGCCTGCGATTTCTCCTGCGACGGACTGCAGTGCGTGCTGGCCTGTCCCACCGGCGCCCTGACTCATGACGTGAACTACCCCCATCAGGTGGACATGGGGATCGCCCGGGTGGTGAATGAAAGCGCCTGCCTGGCCGTGCAAGGCAAGGGTTTTCGCGGCCAGGCCCGGGGACCGGACTTCACCGGCAAGCTGCGCTACGAGGAGGTGGACCGCTGGAATCCCATTCCGGTCCGGGATCATCCCTACGATCTGGCCCTGTGCGATCTGTGCATGCGTCAGTGTCCCATCGAGATCCGCATCGCCCAGTGCGAGGCCGGCAAGCCGCCCTCGGGTGACGAGAACCAGTGTCCGCCCCGGCATGCCATCACCTTCGAGGCCATCGACGAGACCGGCCGCAAACGGCCGGTGATTCAGGATGGCTGCGTGGGCTGCGGGGTGTGCGAGATGATCTGCCCGGTGGCGCCGGCGGTGATCGTCATCGACAGCACCGAGAGTCGTGAGAAGAGTACGGGGATGCGCACATGAGCCGACTGACCGATTCCGTCGCCGAACTGCTGGGCCGCGATCCGCGCAAGCCGGCCCCGGAGGAAATCCCGGTGGAGGTGAAGACTCTCCACCAGGAGAAACGCGCCGACAAGAGCCGGATCGAGAAGATCCGCGTGGAGCTGGCCCACAAGGCCGCCAAACAGGCGCCAGAGAAGATCCGCCGCATCCGCTGGCTGGTGCTGGTATCCGTCAACCTGCTGTTCGTGCTCTCCTACTGGCTCGACATCCAGTTGCTGGAAGGGGCGCTCACCGCCTCGCGTTTCGCCGGCTTCCACATGGCCGATCTCAATTCCGCCCTGCAGGTGATGCTGGCCTTCAAGCATGTGGTGATCAACCTGGTGATCGGCACCAGTACCGTCTTCGTGCTCTGGTGGCTGCTGGGTGGGCGCACCTTCTGTTCCTGGGTCTGCCCCTACCACCTGCTGGCCGAATGGGCCGAGATGCTGCACGTGTGGCTAGTGAAGAAGAAGTGGGTCAAGGATCATCCCCTCGACCGGCGTCTGCGCACCGTGGCCTGGCTGGTGTTCGCCCTGCTGGCCCTGCTCACCGGTTATACGGTCTACGAGACCATCTCGCCCACCGGCATCCTCAGCCGCGCGCTCATCTACGGCCCGGGCGTGGCCCTGATCTGGATCGGCATCCTGCTGGCCTTCGAGGTGTTCTACAGCCGCCGTGCCTGGTGCCGCTACCTGTGTCCCATCGGCCTGACCTACGGCCTGGTGGGCGCGACCTCCCCCTTCCGAGTGCGTTACCATCTGGCTTCCTGTTTCCATGAAGGGGAGTGCCGCAAGGTGTGCCTGGTGCCGCACGTGCTGGATACGGTGATCCTGGGACGCGCCCGGGGCCTGGAAGTGGACATCGGCGCCGACTGCACCCGCTGTGGTCGCTGTGTGGACG
>Ga0256841_1002170_pt1 | contig 15906 bp, 10 predicted proteins | sample 356308metaG_FD_185971 | JGI IMG/M metagenome (GOLD analysis project Ga0256841, IMG submission 185971) | Hydrothermal vent microbial communities from Mid Atlantic Ridge, Atlantic Ocean - 356-308 | ecosystem: Environmental > Aquatic > Marine > Hydrothermal vents | place: Atlantic Ocean: Mid... | reverse complement strand
AGAATTGAGGCCATCCGAACGGGGGGAGCTGGAAATCACGGATGCAAACCGGGTTTATCTAGAACAAAAACAATTAAATGTAGAAACTTTAGGGCGTGGATATGCCTGGTTAGATACTGGAACCCATGAAAGTATGAATGAAGCAAGCTTATTTATTCAAACAATCGAACATCGGCAAGGATTAAAAGTTGCCTGCCCAGAAGAAATTGCCTATAGAAACGGTTTTATTGATGCGGAAAAATTGGAGCAATTAGCGAAGCCTCTTGGGAATAACGGTTATGGAAAATATTTACAGCAATTGTTAAGAGAAGATATTATTTAATGAAAGCAACGCCTACTGCTATTCCAGATGTTATCCTATTAGAACCAAAAGTCTTTGGTGATAATAGAGGGTTTTTCTTTGAAAGCTTCAACCAGAAGCAATTTGAAGAAGTAATAGGACAAAAAGTGCAATTTGTTCAAGATAACCATAGTCGATCCTCAAAAGGAGTGTTAAGAGGATTGCATTATCAAATTAAACACCCCCAGGGTAAGCTGGTTCGCGTAGTTCGAGGTGCCGTTTTTGATGCGGCGGTTGATATTCGACAGTCTTCTCCAACGTTTGGACATTGGGTTGGAACCGAGCTGAATGAGGAAAACTATCGACAACTTTGGATTCCTGTAGGTTTTGCTCATGGTTTTTTTGTTTTAAGCGATTCTGCAGATTTCCTCTATAAAACAACGGACTATTACGATCCTGATTTTGAAAGATGTATTGCATGGGATGATCCTGAAATCAATATTAACTGGCCGATAGAGTCTATGCCCCAAGTATCAGAAAAAGATAAACAAGGTACTTCATTTTCTAATGCAGGGCTGTTTTCTTGAAGCTGTAAATAGCAAATTCTATGTCCTTATTCCTTTTTTGAAAGTCTTTGGGTATATCGTGGGATGAGCACGTATAAAATATTGAAAAACCAAAAAGTTATATATAAGTATTCTGATATAGAGTAAGGGATATAATATAACTTATTGATTAATAGTTAATTTTAATGCATTTTTCCTGGTAAGGCCGTTACTATTGCGCTTTTTTATTGTGCGAAGGCTAGGTCTCTTTATATTATGTTATTATTACTTCAATGAATTTATTTTCAAAAACATCTCTGCCTAAATACTCTCCTAATACTGCCCACCCAACTTCACTTTTGGCTTTAAGCACAAGCCTATGGAGTCATCGCCAACTCATTATACAAATGATTAAACGCGAAGTAGTTGGGCGTTACAAAGGCTCAATAATGGGGCTAACTTGGTCATTTTTTAATCCGGTTATTATGCTTGCTGTATATACCTTTGTTTTTTCCGTTGTTTTTAAGGCGCGCTGGGGCATCAGTAACGAAGAAAGCAAAACCCAATTCGCTTTGGTGTTATTTGTAGGTATGATAGTGCATGGGTTATTTGCTGAGGGGCTAAATCGCGCTCCAGGGTTGATTCTTTCCAATGTTAACTACGTAAAGAAAGTTGTTTTTCCGCTGGAAATTTTGCCCATCATCAGCATAGGGGCGGCACTGTTTCACAGTATAGTTAGCCTAGGAGTATTGTTAGTCGCTTTTGCTACTTTCAATGAATACATAAATTGGACATCTGTTTTTATTCCTTTAGTACTATTACCTCTTGTAATTCTAACTTTAGGAATGACTTGGATGCTGGCTTCTATTGGGGTGTTCATACGTGATGTTGGGCAAACCACTGGTATAATCACTACTATTTTGATGTTTTTGGCGCCAGTATTCTACCCTATTAGTGCCTTGCCAGAAAATTTCCACATTTGGCTTTTACTCAATCCTCTCACTTTTATTATTGAACAAGCTAGAGAAGTGTTAATTTGGGGGCGTTCTCCAGATTGGATTGGATTATCAATATACACTCTTGTTGCAATCACCGTTGCTTGGCTAGGGTTTGCCTGGTTCCAAAAAACTAGAAAAGGCTTCGCGGATGTCCTCTGATTTTGCAATTAAAGTTGAAGGCTTAAGTAAATGTTATCAGGTTTATGAGTCCCCTCGTGACAGACTCAAACAATTTGTTTTTCCTAAATTACGGCGGATTATTGGCAAACCATCCAAGCAATATTTTCGAGAATTCTGGGCTCTTCAGGATATTAATATTGAAGTTAACAAAGGTTCAGTGGTTGGTGTCTTGGGAAAAAATGGGGCCGGTAAATCTACTTTACTCCAAATTATTTCTGGTACTCTTGCTTGCACTACAGGCAAAGTTACCATTAATGGACGAATAGTTGCCTTGTTAGAGCTAGGCTCAGGATTTAATCCGGAATTCACCGGTATTGAAAACATATATATGAATGGTCTTATTCTCGGCCTTACAAAAAACCAAATCGATGCAAAGCTTCCCGAAATCGAGGAATTTGCAGATATTGGTGATTTTATTCATCAGCCAGTGAAATCTTATTCAAGCGGTATGTTTGCCAGACTTGCGTTTGCTGTATCAGTGCATGTTGAACCAGACATACTTATTGTAGACGAAGCATTAAGTGTTGGTGATGCTTGGTTTCAACATAAATCAATGGCAAAAATGCGACAGCTTATGTCAAATGGTTGTGCTGTTCTTTTCGTAACTCACTCCATCGATTCAATTAGAGCGCTATGCGATGAAGCCTTATGGATTGATACAGGCCGAATCATAATGAAAGGCGACGTGACGTCAGTTACTAATGCATATATGAACGATGTATTCATTGAACATAATCGTATTACCCTTGAATCTCTTGACCAAAACAATGATTGCTTCGATGATTCACAAGAATCAAGTGCTCCTGAACGGGAAATGAATATTGACCAGGAAAAAAAAAGCAAATTCAATTTACAAAATAATTTTGAAGATGTGCGCGGGGAAGGGTTATTGTCCGTTGATGCTGTATACATCAAGAACAGTAATGACACAATTACCGACAAATTGGAGCAAGGAGAAAAGTTTACTATTGAATGCAAAGTGCATTTTCTAAAGCCGGTAAAAAACATTAGCATAGGCTTTCTTATCAAAAATCAATTCGGTCAAGAACTCACTGGTGAAAGTATCTTTAATAAATATAGGCGAAGTCTTGACATGGATGCAGATCAAAAACTGCTCGTTACATTCAAATCAAGTATGCTTTTACGAGGTGGGCAATCGTATTCAGTAGCACTTCGTATCAATCAAGTCTCAAAATGGGACAGAAGTGATAACGTAATTGTCTATGCGGATGAGATAGCAACTGTATTCGATGTATTGGGCAACGCTGATGAACCAATGTGGTTTATTTACAAACAACCTTTTGATATTTCTTTTATTAAAGGATAGCTACTATGATGGATATAGATGTATCAGTGATTTTAAACATGCATAAAGAAGCACCTTACCTTCGCGCCACATTGCTTTCCCTTGAAGCAAGTGCGAATGTTGCTCGTAATGTTGGCATTTCTTGCGAACTTATTGCTGTATTTGATCGTTCCGATGAAGTTACTAAAACTATTTTCCAGAATACACAACTTCCGGCCTTTGAAAAAATAAAGACAACGGAGGTAGATTTCGGCTCGCTTGGGCTTGCTCGGAATGCAGGAATAGAACTGGCTTGCGGAAAATTTATTTGGACATCTGACGGTGATGACTTGGTATCGCGAAATGCCATTTCAACCCTTCACCACACAGCCTGTACTTTTCCAAACTCTAAATGTGTCGTATTTATCGAGTATCTTGTAGCATTTGGCAATCAATTCCATGTAGTCAAATATTTTGATGGGAGTTTATTAACTGTAGCTGATTTTGTCTACCAACATTCCTTCGTTTCAAGAATATTTCTGCAGCGATCAGTATTTGAGACTCTATGCTATTCTGATCTACGAATCTCTACCGGATATGCTTACGAGGACTGGGAGCTCAATGCACGATTGCGCTATTTTGGATATGAATTTTTGATTGCGCCCGATACGATTTTTTTCTACCGTCAACGCAATGATAGTCTTTTAAAAAAAGCCAATGATGTCTCAGCTCGAATGATCCCGCATATTGAAACATTCGAACCAAAATGGTTTGTCAATGAACTCGATTCTGAAAAAAAGCGTATAAAAAACTGGCAATGTTTTATTGAAAAACGTAGGCAAACTTTTGAGCGAAATTTCCCAAGAGAAATCACCGAAACCCCTGAACTACGAGATCACCTATTAGAAGCTTGTCAACTCGATCCCGAAATAGATCCTGCCCAGGTAGAAAAAGCAGTCAATTATAATTCGATTCCTTGGCGGCACAATCATTGGGGGTATAAGTTAGCAGAGATATATAGACTGGCGGGGTGCGCAAAGTATACAGATATTGTATTGCTGCCATGGCTCAATGCCGGTGGTGGTGAAAAATATATCCTACAGATACTGAACTGCCTTGGGAATTCTGATAATTCCACTAAATTTCTCATTTTATGTGGTGAACCTTCTAGTAAACACACTTGGGCTAATAAACTTCCACAAAATTCATCACTGATTGACATCTACAATGCATTTCCTGACCTGAATGATGAAGAGAGAGACAATATGACTGCGCGCTTTTTAATAGCAATAGCACCTAAAGGCGCACGTTTACACATAAAAAGTAGCATTTTCTCTCATCGATTATTGGATCGTTTCGGGAATGTTCTCCTCGCTCATTTTGAGGGAATATATTATCGATTTAGTGATTCATTACAAAAGTGGCGGCAATGGCGTTTCGATGTTCCCGATACTATTGTCTTTTTAAGAAAACACCTGCCATTGCTCAATAAAGTGATTTGCGATTGCCAATATATTGCGGGCAGAGACCAGCTACGTATCGGCCTTGCAACTGATCATTATCATGATATTTATGCAAAATCCCCATTCCTGAAAAAGCACATCGCAATGAATCAACCAACTCATCATTTATGCTGGGCTTCCCGCATATCAAGTGAAAAACGCCCCGACTTATTAATCGCTATTGTTCAACAGCTTAGACAAACAATCCCCGCTCTAGATATCGATATGTATGGTTGTGTGGACCCAGATTATGTAACACCTGAGGCGTTGTTTAATACGACAGGAATTAACTATCGGGGTGAATATGATGACTTCGGTACAATTCCAACTGAGCAATATGACGTGTTAATTTATACCAGTGATTATGATGGGCTACCGAATGTCGTACTTGAAGCAATGGCATCAGGTCAAATTGTAATTGCTCCCAACATTGGAGGAATTCCAGAGGTCATAGCTGACCAAGAAACAGGAATTCTTGTTAAACTAGAATCAACAGACGATGCGGCTATCGTTAGTGCCTATGTGGAGGCAGTTTCGACCTTATACGCCAACTGGGAAAGCAGGAAAGTAATTTTGGAAAATGCTAAACATTTACTTGCAACTCAACATAGTGAAGAAACTTTCATTAAGCGCGTTGAAAATGTATTCCAGATAAACAACCACCTCTCTTAATAACACCTCATAAAAATGTCTAAAAAATAAAGTAACTTAGAAATATGAAGCAATTTTATTTATATGCAGACCAAAAAAGTATCTCAGTACTTGAGAACGACTCAGAAAAAATACTGCTAGCTGGTGGCGATTTCGGCTATGGTAATTTTGGCGATATCGCCCAACACATTAACACAATAGGTTTTCATCAGGATTTGGGTAGATATCGTACTGTATCAATCTTGGCGGCAAATGCAATTGGCAACATCAACATGCCTGAATTTATCCGCAATCACTACAACACTGACGCCGTTATATTTGTTTCGGAAAATCTACTTAATTTATCAGATAGTGGCGTTCCGATATGTCAGGTTAAAATGATCAGAAATGCGAGTATATTCCATCTATATGGAGGAGGATTTCTAAATGAAAATTGGGGCGATTTTGTTCTAGGAGTTACAGAATTTTTCCTCCAAGCATTAGAAATAAAAAATTATTTTGTTTCAGGACAACAAATAAGTCAACTTTATGTCAAAAAAGTAATTCAACACATCAAAAAATACCAGCCTTTTTGTTTCGCTGTCAGAGACCGCCTTTCTCAGCAATGGTTAACAAAAGCAGGTTTCCACCCAGAATATTCTTTCGACGATGCCACCGAAACATTATTCCAATTGAGCAAATCTTTATCATTGCGTAAAGGCAACGGCTTATTTTTACACCTTAATTCTTCCGATTACACTAGCAATGATTCGTCTATGGCTGCAGAATTACTATCATTAAGTAAACATCCCAGCACAAAAGAAGCAGTAACCTTGTGTCAAGCTTATCGCGATAATCGTTTGGAAGTTGTTGATTCACAAGAAACAATTAAAAATCTAGATAGGGGTTTTCCTTTCTCGTTTTACCAAACAATTGAGCTTCCTATCTTACTCGAAACCATTTCATCTGATTGCACTCTTACTCTTGAAGGGGAATTAGGTTATTCATGTTCTTACCATGTTGCTCTTTGGTTACAATTGGCAGGTATACCTTGCTGGTTACGGAACAATAATCCATTTTATTCACAAAAATCAAAAGCGTTACAAATCGATATAGATTTTGATTCATTTTTGAAAGCTCCTATCGCAACCAATCACCGTGAGAATCTTGAGCAACGTGAACAATGGCTAAGCCAGCTGCATCAAAAGATTCTCGCACTACATGATTCAACAAATAGTTGGCATTTTTTGCCTCCTAAACGTACGCCTGATAAGTTTGTTTTTAAAGCCCCTCCCAATAAAAACGATGAAATTTACCAGTTACGTGTACAAAATAAAATGCTTGATCTACAGCTTCAGGAGCAAAATAATACAATACACAATCTGAGACAACTTTCAGAAGAAATTTGCCAGCTTCGAGTGCAGAATCAAGCCTGCAGTGAAAAGATTACAGAACTGGGTGCAAGCTGCCATAAATTACTGCAGCAGGAAGAAACTAAGCTCCAACAATTAAAACGGGATTTGAATTGGCAAAAGGAACAAGCGGATAAAAATTGGAAAGAAGCGCAACAATTAAAACGGGATTTGAATTGGCAAAAGGAACAAGCGGATAAAAATTGGAAAGAAGCGCAACAATTAAAACGGGATTTGAATTGGCAAAAAGAACAAGCGGATAAAAATTGGAAAGAAGCGCAACAATTAAAACGGGATTTGAATTGGCAAAAAGAACAAACGGATAAATATTGGAAAGAAGCGCAGGAATTAAAACAGTCTTTAAAAAGTGGCAGAAAGAATAAATAGTTCTATAAAGATAAACAAAAATAACTCGACTGTTGAGTTCTACCACGTCTTTATCTAAGTTTGAAGGTGAAGGCGATAAGGCTGTGTCATTACGCGATGAGACTGTAAATATAAGGATGAATTTATTTCGAATAGAGAATAAGATTATCCTTGAAAGTTTGTGAAAATACTGATGCGGATATTTTTTTCGGAGTCATTGAAGTGTCAGATTTTCTGGCAGCAATTCCAATCGTTCGATTGATAGAGAAGGGGGAAGTTAAAATATAAACCTATAGATATTACTTATTCCTATTATTAAATAGATCAAATTAGTGTAAATAAGGTGAGTAAATGAAAAAAAATCCTTCGGTAGGAATTGTTACCAGAACCAAAAATAGAGGGGTATTGCTTCGCAGAGCTTTGGAAAGTGTAGTTAATCAAACTTACGAAAATTGGAAATTAATAGTTGTAAATGATGGAGGGGAAAAACAAATTGTTGATCAGTTGGTTGAAAAACATACTGATTTTAAAGATAAAATTATGGTTGTCCATAATGTCGTATCTGTTGGTATGGAAGCGGCCAGCAACCTTGCCCTAAAAGAACTGGATACTGATTATGCAGTGATTCATGATGATGATGACACTTGGTCCCCCAGCTTTTTAGAAAGATTAATACTGTTGATTGACAAGGAAAAGGAAGTGATTCCTGCAATCGAAGGCATAGTTTGTTATTCAAATCGTGTTTTAGAGACTGTCAGAGGAAATAGTGTCATCATTGACTCAATCGAGCATTATAATCATTGGATACCAGCAGGTTTGGTTTCTCTTGATAGAATGCTTTATCAAAATATGTTTCCCCCTATTTCATTTATTTTTTCTCTGGATAAATGCAGGGAACTGGGTTTTTTCAATGAGGAATTACCGGTTTTGGGTGATTGGGATTTTCATGTTAGATTTTTATTAAATTATGATATTTTAGTTGTTCCGGAGCCAATGGCTTTTTATCATCATAGGTTGGATGCAACTGGTGCATTAGGAAATACTGTTATTGCAGGCCAGAATGACCATTTAACTTATAGAAATTTATTATTAAATAAATGGCTACGTGATGATTTAAATGGCAAGGGAAATGGACTTGGTATTTATGCCAACCAGAGGGCGCATTTTGAATTTTTATTGAACAGTGCTAATTTACTTAGTCGTTTATTAGAGATTGCCAGCAGACTGAATAGAGGGGTCTCTAAACTAGAGATGCCTGTAAAAAAGGTTTTGAATAGAGTTGGGTTATGGAAATAGCTAATAATTTCCTATCAAAAATACAGAATGTTGATGTTGTTAGTTTTGATATTTTTGATACTTTACTACATAGAAAACTAGCTGCTCCTATCGATCTATTTGAACTAATCAGGTCTTTTTTGTTGAGCAAGGACATCATGTTTGAACACCATGATGTTATTACGGACTTTCCTAATTTAAGAAGGCTTTCTGAAAAGACAGCAAGAGAAAACCATGTGTATCTGAATGGCGGAGATGCTGAAATCACCTTTGAAGAAATTTATCAGGTATTTAAAGATATAACTGAAATTAGTCAAGAGCATACTGATTATATAAAAAAGGTTGAGCTTTACCTTGAATCACTTATTTTGTACAGGAGTAGCGAAGGGTACAGGCTTTATAAGTTAGCAATAGATTCAGGGAAAAGGATATATTATATTTCAGATATGTATCTTCCTGTGGATTATATAAGAGAGCTTCTCATAAATAATGGTTATCAAGTCATTGATAGCGAACAAATATATATATCTGGTGAGCATAGAATAAGCAAGCATTCTGGTAAGTTATTTGATTTTTTTTTGGCCAAAAATAGTTTTGATGGGAGAAAATGTTTACATGTTGGCGACAATCATTATTCTGATATAGTCCAAGCTTCAGCAAAAAATATAAAAACACACTTTGCCGATTGGTCGTTTGTTGATAATAGATATAAGCCAAAAAAATGCCATATTAATGATTATGTTGCTCATTCGGTAATTTCTTCAATAAATCTTCCGCAGCATCAACAGTTTCTTCCTGAAACAGAATATGAAATGTTGGGTTATCAAATATGGGGGCCTTTGTTATTTGGTTATATGTCATGGATGGTGCGAGAGTTACAGGCTGGGTCAATTGATAAAGTGTTATTTTTTGCGAGGGATGCGCGCTTTATTATGGAGCTTTATAATCAATATTTTCGAAATAATATTCCCTCGGATTATGTTTACTTATCTAGAGCATCTCTTATTCCTCTTTCATTTACAGATTGGACTATGCATAGAGTTTGGAAAGTATTTTCAGGGAGAACTACTAGGAGTATTAAAGAAATTTTTGAGCTATTAAGAATAGATATAAGCCTATTTATGAATGATTTAAGACAGATGGGTTTTGAAACAATTGAAGAAATTATAACTCCTGATAGTTATCAAAGGCTACATTTGATAATAAATAAGCTTTATTTTCAGATTATGAAAAAAAGTAGCGAATTAAGAAAAGAATATCAGTCATATTTTAGAAATTTAGTTGCTGACGGTTCAAAAATTGCTTTGATTGATATTGGATGGGGTGGGAACATTCAGTCAATGTTTTTAAGAACTTTGGCTGACGACTGGGTAAGCAAATCATATTTTGGATTGTATCTGGGTACATTCGATGAGACAAAAGAAAATATTAGTCCTTATGTAAATATGAAAGGTTGGCTGACTTCGAATGGAGAACCCGAAGAAATAAAAAAAATTTTACAAAATGGAGGTGTTGAACTTTTGGAGTTTGTGTTAACAACAGATCATGGTTCTACGCTTTCCTATAAAAAACAAAAAGGTAAAATTATCCCTTGTCTTGAAAATCATGAAACGGAGGAGGGTTATGCTAATAAAGCTCTTTCCGTTCAAGCTGGCATTAGAAAATTCTTTGAAGAGTATAAATTTCTGTTAAATGATTTTTCTATGGATTCTCTAGTATCAAGTGTTTGGGCCAATCCTTTTTTGGAGCTGGTAAATAATCCTACTGAAAGGCAAATTGAATTACTTGCATCATTATCGCACTCTGACACTGCAGGTAGAAATTCAAGTAGAAGCGAATTGGCAAAAAAAGTAAGTTTCAAAGCTATCATTATGAAAAATGCGGAGTACAAGGAAGGCTATGATGAATCGTATTGGAAAGCAGCATTTAAAAAGCGTAATTCTATTCGATCAAGGATTGGGAAGCTTATAAATAACTAATCGATTTAATTACAGCGAACTAGATTTAAAGTGCAATATACCTAAAAAATGAGATTAAGTTAGGGAAATGAATCGGCAATAACGTTATTTTTTGATAGTAAGATAATAGAACAGATAGAATCATCAATTATTTTGCATTTTTCGAGTATTTATAACCCAGGAAGAGTAAGGTGGTCATGGAAATTGTGATTTCATACCATGAAAACCTCTCCTATTTATTTGGATTTTTGAGTACTAATTTTGACGGGTTTAGTAAAACAAAATGTAGTTGCAATTATTGTTACCCATCAGCCGAAGCTTAAAGAAGTTTTCCGCCTCGTGGATAGACTGAATCACCAGGTTGAATCCATAGCTGTTATTGACAATGGGTCTACAGTGGATATTGGTATTGATAAAACAGGACATTTAATAGGTGCGTTTGAACTAATTCAGCTGCATGAAAATCGGGGAGTTGCCGCTGCACAGAATATGGGTATTCAGTTGGCTCGGTCAAAGCAAGCCCGAGCAGTATTGTTAATGGATCAGGATAGTATTCCCGCGCCTGATATGGTTACAAATTTACTCTCGGCAATGAATCAAAAAAAGTCAGAGGGAGAAAGGATTGCAGCTGTCGGGCCGTGTTTTACGGATATTAAAGAGGATAAATTTTTTCCGTTTGCTAAGTTGATTGGCTGGAGATTATGTCAGGTTTTATGTCCAGAGAACGAGGTGGTGGAGGTTGGGCATCTGATAAGTTCAGGATGTTTGATTTTATTAGATGTAGTGGACGAAATAGGTGGTATGGAAGAAAGCTTATTTATTGATTATGTAGATATTGAATGGTGTTTGAGAGCTTCCAGAGCTGGATATAAAACTTTTGGGGTTGGTTCTGCTAGGATGATTCATGATTTAGGAGATAGCAGTATAAACCTTTGGGGGCGAAGTTTTCCCGTACATACGGCGCAACGGTATTATTATATTGTTCGAAATGGAATTTGGTTGATTTTGCAGAACTGGGTGCCAATAAATTGGAAAATTGCAGACACTATTCGGCTGATTAAAATTTACATAATTTTTTCTTTATTTGCAGGTTCAAAATTTGACAACTGGATAATGATGACTAAAGGGTTATGGCATGGTATTACGAATCAGATGGGGAAATTCCAGCCTCCAAAAAAATGATATCATCAAAAGTTGAAATCTCCAGGTTGATTAATAGAATTTTCACCTCTTTTAAAGGTGGTGGTTGCAAAAACTTTACGCCCAAGATGCCAAATTTTATAGCGCGCTATTTAATTCGTTGATGAACCTTCCAATGACTTGCTATTGCAGATTTATTGTCTCGTGAGTTTCGTTAACTAGAACGCGAAAATAGTATATGCATTTTTTCAGATAATTTTTCTAAAATCCATTTCTTCTTGGTACTATTGGGCGATATCCTCCATGTGAGGAAGATAATGCACGATTTATATTTGAATTATTTCGTATTGTTAACGTATAGAGATCAGGATTTTCACTATTGCGCCAGAGAAAATCACTATCAGAATCTCCGTCAAAATCAGATGCGGATACTATTTTATCTTTTGAGGCCTCTTTAATTAATACCTCGTTTTGTTTTATACCATTCTCCATCAGGGTGCCGGTAACTGTGTTTGTGGAAAGTTGTTCCCACAGTAAATCTGATACGCCGTCACCATCAAGGTCAGGGAACATGATAAGACGCCAATCTGGATTTCCTCCGAGCCAGAGATCAGCTTGTTTGTCTAATCCATTCATAATTGATGATGTAAATATGGATTGGGTGCTATTTTCCCAAACTAAATCGCTTTTTCCATCCCCGTTAAAATCAGCAGTGGCTACTATAAGCCAGTTTTCATTTCCTCCCAACCAACCTTCAGCCGTTTTATTTTCACCACTCATGAGAGTTCCAGTGTGATAACCAGTAGAGTTTTGGCGCCAAATTAGGTCATCGGTTCCATTTCCATCCAAGTCGCTAGTTAATATTATTGACCAGTCGGAGTTGCCGCCAAGCCAAAAGTCGGTGAGTTTTTCATGGCCATTCATGAGGGTTGCAGTGTAATATCCAGTTGAAAGTTGCCTCCAGATAAGATCTGCTTTTCTATCGCCATTAAAATCTGCTGTTGCTACTACTGCCCAGTCTTTGTTTCCTCCAACAACAAAATCTAAGGTTTTGGTAGAGCCATTCATTATAGTGCCAGTATGGATGCCCGTTTTAGAATTGCGCCAAAGAAGGTCGGCTTTTCCATCGCCGTTAAAATCTGGTGTTGCAACAATTTTCCAAAAACTATCACCGCCAATCCAGTCAAATGATACCGGTTCTCCATTATTTATCATTTCGATATAGTATGCTTGGAATTTGTAATCTTGCCACAACAAATCATCAGTGCCATCACCATTGAAATCGGCAAACTTTGTGCCAGCCACTTCAATATCTATCAAGGTGCTGGTGGTACCATTAAGGCTTGCAGCATCGAATAGTACAGGTATTGTTCCTGGTATTGTTGGAGTATTTATAATTGAACTACCGTTTAATTTTGTTCCAGCGGGTAATGTTAATGCTTGTAGTTGTGGTTCTTCAGTAAAAGGTATTTTGATTGCAGAGTTTCGACCAGTTTTAAGTTGTGGTGGGTCAAAAAAGGGCGGATTAAGAAGTGCGATATTTGAAAAAACTGGTCCCTCAGAAATTGCATTGGTAGTGTTGTTGTTGTTTTCTACCGTATTTTCAGAATAGTGATTAGATTCAGATCCATTAAAATTCCATATGCCACGTCCTTCATCACCTCCTGGAGCGTTAAAGCCGTTGAACTTCGAAGTGTTTTTAATAACGATGTTGTCGTGGCTGTTGTCTAAAATAATGCCGTCGCGGTTATTACCTATATTATCACCCGAGTTGTTTGTGCCAACAAGGTTGTTGATGAGTTTATTGTAATTTGTGTCTTCCAGATAAATTCCAAAATCATTTCCACCGATTATATTTCGATCAATCGTATTATAGAGCGATTCACTTTCTAGCAGATGAATACCTATTTTTTGACCGGGAATTATATTTTTGCCGCTTGCGTCAACACCTATACGGTTGACCTCTATGTGATTATAGCTTCCTGATACTCCGGAGCCTTTGCCCCCAATAAGAACACCGGTAACCCTATTGCCAGAAAATGTATTGTAACCAATATTATTGTGGTGGGCGTAGTTAGATATGATAACTCCTCCTTCACCATTTGGAACGGCATATGTACCAGAGATATCAGTTCCCGAGTGATTAAAAAAGACGTTTGTTTCAGTTACTGTGTTGTGAAATAATTCAATACCTTGAGAGTAGTTGCCACTAGTTGTGTTGTTATATATCTGGGTTTTTGATGCTCTTGCGCCTAGGAAAATTCCATCAGAGTTATTTCCGAACAGTGCCCACTCACTAGGTGTTCCTACGGGGTCTGAGAAATTTGGAAAATATTGATCGGCACCGGAAGTATTGGTTAAAATTGATTTTCCATCAGGTGTTGTGCCAATACGGTTGTACATTAATATATTTCCGACATTCCAAGGTCCCCAGTTTTCTGAATTGCTGAGAGCGTCATATCCTATGGAAATTCCATTATGAACTCCCGATATTATATTTCCGTCAATCGTATTGTAGCTTGACTGAATACCTATCCCGTTTGCCCTGGTAAATTTTTCTGGATTTCCGTGTTCGAAATTGCGCCACCAAGTACCTGAATTAGAATCCCAATAAAAGCCGATATAATTTTGAAATAAAGAGACATGATCAGCGCCCGGCTGGGTTGCAATACCAACATTCTTAAAATTATAAATTTGAAGATGACTTATTTTGGTTTCTGCAGCATTTGAACCAATGATTATAAACGCAGCTTCAAGTTCATTAGCATCTATTTCTACAACTGGAATCCCATTAAAACCCGTTTGGGTTGAGGCGTCTATCTCAACCATCTGATTGATCCATATAATATCGTTCAGAATGATTTTGTGTGGAGGAGATCCGGGAATATCAAATTCAATTTTTCCGTTTTCCCCATCATTTTTAATTTTTTCTACAGCCCAAGGTAATGAATTGATATTTAATTTATTACCGTTTGTGTTTTTTACCGTATAGGTGATTGCAAAAGATATTGTTGGCAAAATTGACAGCAATAAGACAGGAATGTATCGTAGGAAGTAGGGCATCATTATGTACCTTTATGAGAAATTATGTTTTGAATTAAGTGTAGACACAAAGAATGAGTTGTTCAATTTTATTGATGGGCAATGAATGCTGTGGTGGCTATATAATAAATTAATTAAAATGATAGATTTTTAGCCCGTCTAAATTATATTTTCTACCTAATTCTTTTGTTTCTGTACTTTAGTACAATTTTATTTTTATCAAGTGACAGTAAAATCAACAATACTTGATTAATTGGAGAAGAAAATGAAAAAAATTATAGGTTTTTGTATGTTTTTAGTTTTGCCAATGGCTGCTAATTCAAATGTAATTACTTTGTACAATACTGGAGTTAATGATGATGGTACGCCAAGACTTGAAGGTCAGAAGGATCTCCATTATCAATTAATCTCCACCCCCCAGGATGTGGTTTTTGATACTGATTTTTCATCGAATAGTTGGATTTCAAATGATTCTAAATCAGCCTGGATTGATCCGACCCCAAATGAAAATGGTGCTTGGATTATTCCAACTAATGAAAGTGATGCTCCTTCTGGAACTTATATTTATAGAACTAGTTTCGATCTGACTGGTTTGGATCTAAATACAGTATCTATTGCCGGTAGATGGGCAACTGATGATTTTGGTGATGATATTAAATTAAACGGTTTGAGTTTAGAATTTACTACGTCAGGGTCGGGTTTTACTCATTATTCAGATTTTAATATTACAGATAATTTTGTGGATGGAATTAATAATCTTGATTTCGTAATTTATAATTCATTGGGTATAGCAGGTTTGAGAGTTGAATTAACTGGTACAGGGGATGCAGCTGTCTTGGCCGAAGTACCTGTCCCGGCGGCTGTTTATCTAATGGGGACTGGGTTAGTTGGATTGTTAAGGTTTAAAGTTCACAAAAAGGGGGCTTGTAAATCTTCGTCTTAATAGGTGAGGTGGGATAAAGTGGCATGTTCCCCTGAACATGCAAATTGCGAGTATGACAGTCACGTCATTTGGGATTGTAAGTGCTACCTGTATGAGTTACGAAATACTTTTATCCGATATTAGGAAAAGATATGGAATGTTATAAAGTGTCAAAAGTAGAATTTCTCCAATCGAATGAGTGTGGTTGGAAATGGCTACACTAGGGCAAATTCAGTAATTATAGTGCCTGACGTTTGTCATTAGCAAAAAAGGCCACCGCGTACTTTGCCAAGGAAATCGGGTGAAGTACGCGTGGATCAAAAAACATAGTCGGGACTATCCTGTCACAGATTTGTGTCAATTCATGAAGG
>Ga0256841_1002169_pt1 | contig 15907 bp, 12 predicted proteins | sample 356308metaG_FD_185971 | JGI IMG/M metagenome (GOLD analysis project Ga0256841, IMG submission 185971) | Hydrothermal vent microbial communities from Mid Atlantic Ridge, Atlantic Ocean - 356-308 | ecosystem: Environmental > Aquatic > Marine > Hydrothermal vents | place: Atlantic Ocean: Mid... | reverse complement strand
GAGATCGAGCAGCTCCGGGCCGACCTCACCAAAGAGATCGAGCAGGTTCGTGGAGAAATCAAGGAAACCGAACTCAAGCTGACCAGGGAGATCGAGCAGGGTCGGATGGAAGGCCGCTTGGAAATCGAGCGCCTGCGGGCCGACCTCGTGGGCCAGATCGGCCAGTTGCGTTTCAGTCTGATCCGCTGGGTGGTGGGGCTGTTCGGAGCGCAAGTCGTTGCGATGACCTATTTTTTCCTGCGCCTTTCCATCCAGATCGCGGGGCAGGGCTGACAGGGCATTGAACGCGCTCGATCCGATCGACGTGTTCGAAAACCAACGGCCGTTTGGCAGCAGGCCCAAGGTCGCGGTCTGGAAATTCGCCTCCTGCGACGGCTGCCAGCTCACCCTGCTGGACTGCGAGCGGGAGCTGCCGGCACTGGGTGAGGCGGTCACATTCGCGCACTTTCCCGAGGCGAGCAGCGCGCGGGTCGAGGGGCCTTACGACCTATCCATCGTGGAGGGTTCGATCACCACGGCGCACGACGCCGCACAGATCCGCCGCATCCGCCAGTCCTCGCGCGTTCTGGTGGCCATCGGTGCCTGCGCCACCGCGGGGGGCATCCAGGCACTGCGCAATTTCCGCAACGTGCGCGCCTTCGTGGAGGCGGTCTATGCCGAGCCCGACTACATCGACACCCTGGCGGCCTCCACTCCCATCGCCGATCACGTGCCGGTGGACCTGGAACTGCGGGGATGCCCCATCGCTCCGGATGCGCTGCTGCGAACGCTCCAGAGCTGCCTGCGGGGTTGTTTGCCGCGATTCGCCGCCGACAGCGTCTGCATGGAGTGCAAGCGGCGCGGCGCGGTATGCGTGCTGGTGGCCCGGGGCGAGCCTTGCCTGGGACCGGTGACGCATGCGGGCTGCGGCGCGCTGTGTCCCGGCGTGGGTCGGGGCTGCTATGGGTGCTACGGGCCCAAGGCGGTGGTCAACGCGCCGGCCCTGCGTGCGCATCTCCCGGGCGAGGCCAGGCGCATCGCGCGGTTGTGGGTCAACTTCAATGCGGCTGCCGAGGCGTTTGCGCGGGAGGGAGGTGATGCGGCGCAGGATCGAGGTTGACCTGCTGAGCCGGGTGGAGGGCACGGGCGCCCTCACCATCGCCGTGCGCGATGGGCGGGTGGAGGCGGTGCGTCTGCGCATCATGGAGCCGCCGCGGCTGTTCGAGGCCCTGCTGGTGGGGCGCGGTTGGGAGGAGGCACCCGACATCACCGCCCGCATTTGCGGCCTGTGCCCCGTGGCCTATCAGATGAGCGCCTGCCAGGCCATGGAGGCCCTGGCCGGGGTCGTGGTCACCCCGCAGATCGCGGCGTTGCGTCGGCTGCTGTATTGCGGGGAGTGGATCGCCAGTCACTGCGCGCACATGTTTCTGCTGCACCTGCCGGATTTCCTGGGCTTCCCGGACCTGATGGCCATGGCGCGCGAGCATGGCGAGCTGGTGCGCCGCGGCCTGCGCATGAAGCGGATCGGCAACGCGCTGATGCGTGCCATCGGGGGCCGGGAGATCCATCCCGTGAACGTGCGTTTGGGCGGTTTCTATCGGGCGCCCGACGAATCGGCGTTGCGCGACCTGCAGCCGGAGCTCGAATGGGGGCTGGGGGCGGCCCTGGAGACGGCGGCCGAGCTCGGGCGGCTGGAGTTTCCGGCGCTGGAGCGCGACTACGAGTTCGTCGCCCTGCGTCATCACGCCGAGTATCCCATTGTCGAGGGACGGATCGTCTCCAGCCGGGGATTGGAGTGCCCGGTGGAAGCGTTCGACCAGCACATCGAGGAGCATCAGGTGCCCCATTCGACTGCGCTGCGGGCGCGCATCCGGGGCCGGGGCGCGTACCTGTGCGGCCCGCTGGCGCGGATCAATCTGAATTTCGACCGGCTCGGCGGAGCGGCCCGTGAGGCCGCGGCACGGGCCGGGCTCCGGGTGCCCTGCACCAATCCGTTCAAAGCGCTGCTCGCCCGGGCCGTGGAGGTGACCCAGGCCTTCGAGGAGGCGCTGGAGCTGGTGCGGACCTATGTGCCCCCCCGGCCGGCGGCCGTGGCTCCGCGTCCGGTGGACGGCGTGGGTGCCGGAGCCACCGAGGCGCCCCGCGGGTTGCTCTGGCACCGCTATGAGGTGGATGCCGCCGGGCGCATCCGGCGGGCGCGGATCGTGCCCCCCACGGCCCAGAACCAGGCCGCCATGGAGGAGGACCTGCGGGAGCTGGCTCCGGAACTGTTGCACCTGGACGAGGCGGCGGCCCGTCAGCGGGCCGAGTGGGCGGTCCGCAATCACGATCCGTGCATTTCCTGCGCCACCCACTTCCTGGATCTGCGGGTGGAACGTCGGTGAACGGCGGCGCCGGTCTCGGTTTCCTGTTCCTGGGCATCCACTACATGAAGGACGGATTCGAGTCCTTCAAGTCGGCCATCGATCTGGCCCGGTTCGCCATCGCCGGGTTCTAGGGGTTGTTGATCCACAGGCTGCTGGGCCGCTGCCACGGTGATCATGCAGTCCAGCCACGCCACCCTGGTGCTCACCCTGACTGCGCTCGGCGCCGGGCAGATCACCTATGCCAACGGCCTGGCTCTGGCCATCGGCGCCAACGTGGGCACCACTATCACGGCGGTGCTGGGGGCGCTCAGCGCCAACGTGGAGGGGCGCCGGCTGGCGGCCGCCCATGTGATCTTCAACGTGGTGACCGGCATCCTCGCCCTGGCCGCGATCCGCCAGTTCGCCCTGGCCGTGGACTGGGTGGCCGCTCGTGTCGGCATCGCCGCCGACGATTACACCCTGAAGCTCGCCACGTTCCACACCTTGTTCAATCTGGCGGGAATCGTGGTGAGGCTGCCCCTGATCGACCGGTTCGTGCGCCTGCTCGAGCGCATGTTCCGGGTGTGGGAACCCGAGGTGGTGCGTCCGCTGTATCTCAACGAGGCGGCGCTGGAGATCCCCGATGCCGCTCTGGCGGCGTTGCCCAGGGAGGTGTCCAAGTGATTGCGGATCGGCGACTGGGGAACCGAGTCCCTTGTCCACGGCCGCGGGCGGCGGTATAAAGGCCAGCTGCGCGGCGGCGGGGGAGAGGAAGCATGTTGAACGGGACGGATCCGGAGCAGGCCCTGGGACTGTTCGACGACCCCGAACGGGCCCGCCAGGAACAGCAACGACTCCAGCTCTACATCAATTTGAAGCTCGCCTCGTCGGGCCAGCCCACTTGCGCGCGGGGGACCGACCGGGAGTTCCTGGACGTGGCCCACGACCTGCTGCAGAGTTACCGGGAGAAGTCCAGGCTGCTGTCCCGCTATCTACCGCCGGTGGACCGGCGCATCCAGGACTTCCTCGACGACTATCTTGGCGACGTCTCCCTGGACGACCGTCCCTCGTTGCCGGTCAACACCTTCGTGTTGGACCGCCATGGGGTGGCGCGTGAGCTCTCCCTACCGCTGGGCCGGGATCGGTTCGAGTCGGACCTGGTGACCAGCGTGCGGGTCCGGCAGGGCGTGTTGCACAATCCGGCCGCCGACCGGCGCACCACCGCCGGTTCTTTCCACATCGCCGAGGGCGGGTTACCCATCCCGGGTGACAAGAAGGCCGTACCCAAGTCCGTGTTCGCTCGTCTGCTGTGGGAGGCGCTGCATCCCCCCGAGGAGATGTTGGTCCTGCCGTTCACCAGCGGCCAAGAGGACTGCCGCGTGGCGCGCATGTTCGTCTCGCTGCTGTTGCGTCCCCTGGTGTGTCCGGAGATTCCCGGCCACCAACCGGCCAAGCACATGGAGATCCGATTCTTCGCCCCCGGCACGTTGGTCAGCAACCTCGACTTCGTGGAGAGCATCTTCGGTAACGCCGGCAATCCCTATCTGCCTCAGCACGACGCGGCCCTGGACATCGATCATTGGACCGGACACACTGGTTGCGTGATCCTCGCTCCTCATCTGACCCGCTTCACCAAGCGGGAGCTGGGTCTGCCGCGCTGGGAGCAGGCCACCGAGCGCCAGCGTCGCGAGGGCATGTGCTGGCGCGATCCCGACGAGCGCTACAACGAGGGCCGTGCCTTCAAGGTGACGGCGCGCGATGCGCGCGGCGTGATCGTCACCCTCCTGGCCGACAATTACTATGGGTACTGCAAGAAGGAGGTCAAGACGCAGATCGGCTATGCGGCCAATCTGTACGGCCTGGCCGAGGAGGAGCATGCCGGTGGCGCCCTGGCCTTTCCCCGGCGCAACCACGGCGACGAGTACGGAGTGGACAGCCGCACCCGCAGCGACCGCCACAGCTTCGCCCAGGTCCGCGAGCTGTACGGCGCGCTGATGGAGATCCACCCCGAGGGGTACGGGACGGACAAGCGGTTCCCGCAGATCAAATACGTGCCCCAGGAACTGCGCATGGATCTCAATGCCCAGGAGATCACCTGGGAGCACGAGGGAAAGCCGCGCCGCATCCCCCTGCGCCCCGGTGAGATCTACGTCCAGCCCAACGGTTATCGGGTGGAGATGCAGCCCCACCCGGATTCCCCGTCGTGGCGCCTGGTGGGCACCTCGCCGGTGGGCACGCTTTGCCACAAGCCGAGCACCGTCTCTGGAGGAGGTAAATCGGAAATTTCAAAATCTCTAGACGATGCAGTTATTTATGGATCTTTATTCGTAGATGATCTGCAAAAGGATTTCGACCAGGTCCAGGCCCTGTTCGACAAGGACTACAGCGACCGGCTGCGACCCGAGTTCGCGCACGAGGACCGCGATCCGTTCCGCGGGTTTCTCTCGCCGCAGCGCAGCCTGGGCTCGGTGATCCGCCTGCTCACGCCCTCGCCGGCCTACACGGACGAATACAACGCCTGGCTGGAGTCGATCCCCCCGCGCATCCGGGCCATCGCGATCCTGGTCAAGCGTTTCTATCGGCAGGAGTGGGGCCGGGACTGGCGGCGGCATTTCTCCGTGGACGTGATCGACGGGCAGGAAGGCCACGAGCTCAAGTTCGGCGGGCGCGCCGTTCGCGCCGGTTATCTGCGCGTGGGTCTGGAGGAGGACGGCGCCTGGAGGATCTACAAGGTGCGCCTGGACTTCGTCGCCGCCCAGAAGGTGCAGATGGAGGACGACATCACGGCCTCGGTGGTGGTGCCGGCACGGGTTCTGGAAGGTTGCACCGGCCGCACGCAGGATGCGCAAGGCAGCCTGAAACTGGTCAGGAATTGCGAGTTCCGGCTGTTCCAACGCCCCGACGAGGCCATCCACAAGGGTTTCGACAGGCAGACCGAGCGGGACCTGGCCCGTCCGGGCAACTTTCTGGCCAACTGGGAACCGTTGCGGGGTGAGGCGCTGCGCGCGGTGGTGGACAACGTCCTGGAGTTCAACAAGTACACACCGCCCATGCGGGAGCTGCTCCAGGCCGCCTTGGAGGACGATCAGTGGGTGGTTTCTTCGGCCCACCCGCGGCTCGTGGACGGCAAGCCCAGTAAGAACCCCCGTTACCTGCAACTGCGCCCCGACCTGGCCGATCCGATCCAGCCCTATCTTGCCGAGGTCTGCGTGCGGTTCCACCACCACATCCCGCTGGAGCGGCCCGTGTGTCACCCGGTGGACGCGGTGCTGGCCGGGCGGCGCAACAATCCGCCGGAGGAGGGCATCCGCCCGTTGGCGGTCTACAACCCCATCCATTATCAGGAGTTGCCCGAGCTGTTCATGGACTTCATCTGCAGCCTGACGGGCAAGTCGCCGTCCACCACGGGAGCCGGCAGCGAAGGGGCGCTCACCAAAGGTCCTTTCAACGCGCTGCGGCCGACTGCCGATCTGAACACCGCACTGGTCTCGTTCATCCTCACCGGATATTCAGGTTTTTCCAGTGCAGCCGGATACATCGGTCCACATCTTCGTGTGGATCATGACATCAGCCTGCTGATTCCCGAGATCTGGGCACGGCTCGACCCCAAGGAGCGCGACCCCGAGTACCTCATCGCCAAGGGCTATCTGGAGGCGGTGGAGGACTTCGATTACCAGGGTCGGCGTATCCTCGCCAGTCGACTGGGTTACCGCATCACCAGCCGGTTCGTCCATGCCTATCTCGGCAAGATCTTCGACCGACCCGATGCGGTGTTCACCGAGGCGATGCTCCGGCCCGAGACCCAGGACCTGGACGTGTTCGTCGATGGTGTGGAGAACATCGTCGAGGCTCAGCGTCGCGTGGCCCGCTGTTATATCGAGGACGGCTCCATCGAGGAGGCCTGCCCGCCCCTCAAGGCCCTGCTTCACATCATGGCCGAGGGCCACTACCAGGGCCTGGACGTGCACGATCCGAAGATCCGCCGCATGTTCACGCGCGAATACCTGCTGGGGTCGGCGTGGTATCAGGAGCGCCTGCGAACCAAACAGGCTCGGGAGATCGCGCTATGGAAACGCTACGTGTGCGAACTGGAGCGGTTCCTCTCCCTGGAGAGCCATGCCGACGAGGCCGAGGAACTCGGTATCCGGCAGCGGTTGGCGCGGGCACGCCGGCAGGTCGAATGGGTCTCCAGCCCGCAGTATCTGGAGTCACTGCGGGGCACGGTGGGCGCCGATCCGCTGCGTCCCATCGCCGGGGAGTTGGAGCAGCCGCTCGCCGAGGCGGTCTGAGCCCCTTTTTCGTTCCGCTCACGCTCAGCCCCGGAAGAGCGGGGCGCCGGCACGGGTGATGGGGCCCGCGGGCCTTCGGGGATCAGCGTTCGCGGATCAGGGAGAGCGCTTCTTCGAGGCGCCGGACGCCGAGCACCTCCAGGCCCCGCACCGTGCGGCGGGGGCGGTTGGCCTCCGGCACCAGCGCGGTCCGGAACCCGTGTTTGCGGGCTTCGGCCAGCCGTTCCTGACCGGCCGGGACGGGGCGCACCTCCCCAGACAGGCCCACCTCTCCGAAGGCCACCAGGCCTTCGGGCAAGGGGCGGTCGCGCAGGCTCGACCACACGGCCAGGAGCTGGGGTAGGTCGGCGGCGGTCTCCGGGATGCGCACACCGCCCACCACGTTGAGGAAGACGTCTTGGTCGTGGGTGGGCACACCCGCGTGGCGGTGCAGCACGGCGAGCAGCATGCTCAGCCGGTTGGTGTCCAGGCCCACGGCCACCCGGCGCGGATTGCCCAGGTGGCTCTCGTCCACCAGGGCTTGGATCTCCACCAGAAGCTGGCGGGTGCCCTCGCGGGTGACGGTGACCACGCTGCCCGGCACCGGCCGACCGCGCCCGGACAGAAAGATCGCCGATGGGTTGCTCACCCCGCGCAGCCCCGCCTCCAGCATGGCGAACACGCCGAGCTCGTTGGCGGCGCCGAAGCGGTTTTTGACGGCGCGCAGCAGCCGGTGACGGCCCCCTGGATCGCCCTCGAAATAAAGCACCGTGTCGACCATGTGCTCAAGGACGCGCGGCCCCGCCAGCGCCCCCTCCTTGGTCACGTGGCCCACCAGAAAGACGGTGGTCTGTCGGGTCTTGGCGAAACGCACGAGCTGGGCTGCGCATTCGCGCACCTGGGCCACCGAGCCTGGAGCCGACTGCAATGCCTCGCTGTAGATGGTCTGGATCGAGTCGATGACCACGATCCGGGGCCGCTCGCGGGCCAGCGTGGCGAGAATGGTCTCGACCCGCGTCTCCGGCAGCAGCCGCAAGCCCTCCACGGCCAGGCCCAGACGCCGGGCCCGCAGGGCCACCTGAGCCGGGGACTCCTCTCCGCTCACGTACAGCCCCTCGCCGGCGGCCCCCGCCAGCATCTGTAGCAACAGGGTGGACTTGCCCACGCCCGGATCCCCTCCCAGCAGGACCACCGCCCCTTGGACGATGCCGCCGCCCAGCACGCGGTCGAGTTCATCCAGGCCGCTGGGGCGGCGGGCCGCGTTTTCGGCGGGCACCGCGGCCAGATCCACGGGTTCGGAGGCCCGTGCCCCGGTCCAACTCCCCCGGGGGCCGGAGGAGGAGGTACCCGTCTCTTCCAGCGTGTTCCAGGCGCCGCATTCGGGGCAGCGGCCCGCCCATTTGGCCTGCACCCCACCGCAGGCGGTGCACTGGTAGCGGGGGGCTGCACGCGCCATCAGTCGGCGTCGGCCTCTTCCCGTTCCGGCCTCACGATGCGCGGCCGGATCCGAACGGTCTTCACCGCACTGGACGTGGCCTGGATGATCTCCATGGGATAGCCGTTGATCATCAGGCTCGTGCCCGGGCCCGGAATGAACTCCATGTGTTCCAGGATGAGTCCGTTCAAGGTGCGCGGTCCGTCTTCCGGCAGATCCCAGCCGAGTCGCCGGTTGAGCTCGCGCACGTGCACGCCACCGTCGACGATATAGCTCCCGTCTTCCTGAGGGACCACGTCGCGGCTGTAGGTGGCGGGATCCGTGGTGAATTCGCCCACGATCTCTTCCAGCAGGTCCTCTAGGGTCACCAGCCCCAGGATGTCGCCGTACTCGTCCACCACCAGGGCGACCCGTCGCTTTTCGCGCCGGAAGTTGGCCAGGGCCTGGAGGAGGGTGGTGCCTTCCGGGATGAACAAGGGCGGACGGATGGCTTTCTCCAGCGCCGGTCGGGTCAGATCGTCCTCCACCAGCAGGGGGATGAGCTTGCGTAGGTGGACGAAGCCCAGGATGTGATCGGGGCTGCCGCGCCACACCGGCAGGCGCGTGTACATGCTGTTGCGCAGCTCTTCGACGATCTCGTCCCAGTCGTCCTCGAGGTCGATGCCGACGATCTCGTTGCGCGGCACCATGATGTCCTCCACCGTGCGCCGGTCCAGGTCCAGCAGGCCCAACAGCATCTCCCGGTGCGACTCGGGCAGGGGACCCGTGGACTCGCTCATCAGGGTGCGCAGCTCGTCTCGACTCAGGTCCATGGCCCCCGGATGCTCCTGCGGCACGCGCAGGGCGCGCAGCAGGAGTCGGGCGCAACCATTGACCAGCCATACCAACGGCGCGGCCAGTTTCAGCAGGGGGGAGAATACGAAGGCGGCCGGATAGGCGAGCCGTTCCGAGTGCACCGCCGCGAAGGTCTTGGGCGTGACTTCCGCGAAAAGCAGCAGGGCGAGTGTCAGCAGGCCCGTAGCGAAGGCCACCCCGGTATTGCCGAACAGGCGGTAGCCCAGGTAAGTGGCCAGCTGGGTGATGAGGATGTTGACGAAATTGTTTCCCAGCAGAATCAACGTGATGAGCCGGTCCGGGTGGGCGAGCAAGCGCTGCGCGCGGATGGCCCCGGGATGGCCCTGCTGTGCGAGGTGGCGCAGGCGGTAGCGGTTGAGCGCGATGAGCGCCGTCTCCGACCCGGAGAAGAATGCCGACAGCCCGAACAGGATCAGCAAGAGCAGCGACAGCGTGGTCAGGGAGGGTTCGTCCAAGGGGGATCAGCCCGGAAGCAGAAACTCGATGACGAACTTGGTGCCGAGGTAGGCCAGCAGCAACGCTGCGAAGCCCCACAGGGTCCAACGGATCGCCTTGCGTCCGCGCCAGCCGAAACGCCACCGGCCCCACAGAAGGATAGAAAACACCAGCCAGGCGGTGATCGAGAGCACGGTCTTGTGGACCAGGTGTTGGGCGAACAGGTCCTCGACGTACAGAAAGCCGGTCACCAGGGATAGCGTCAGCAGAATCACCCCCGCAGTGATGAGTTGGAACAGGAACTGTTCCATCTCCTGCAATGGAGGCAGGGTGCGCACGAAGCCGCCGGGCCGGTGGCGGTGGAGGTGCTGATCCTGGATCGCCAGCAGCAGCGCCTGCAGGGCCGAGAAGGTCAGCACGCTGTAGGCGAGCAGCGACACCAGGATATGCACCCGGATTCCCACCGAATCCACCGCCACCACCGTGGAGGGCTCCGGAACGAGACCGGCGACGAGGACCGCCAGGGCGCTCACGGGCAGCAGCGCCACGGCCAGCGGCTCGAGCGGCCTGCGCAGGGTGCTGGCGCCGAGCAGTCCCGCGACCAGCCACAGGATGAGGGACATGGCGTTGAAGAACTCGAGATTGAGCCCGTCCGGACGAAACGTGTGCCGGTACAGGATCAGCGTGTGCAGGGCCCATGCGCCGCCCCACGCGCTCATGAGCACGGACTTGCGCGGCGCCGGTTCACCCCGGATGCGGCGCCGGGTACGGTGGAGGCTCAGTGCCGCGGCCGCCAGATAGAGCAGCGCGGTGATCAGACTCGGCAGGACATGCATGCGGATGTCGGGTCGGGATGAAATTCTGCGCGACGGCCGCCGGGGCGTGAGCCCGTTGGCAATTTCGGATCGGGGCCTCATGGTAGCATCCGAGGCCTGACCTGCGAACTCATGGATGAAGTCCGGCGGTGCGACTCGAAGTTCTGGGATGCAGCGGTGGCATCGGCCGTGGGCTGCGGACCACCTCGCTGGCGGTCGATGACGACATGCTCATCGATTGCGGAACGGGTATCGGAGACCTGTCCGTCGAGCGGCTGAAACGGATCTCCCGGGTCTTTCTCACCCATGCCCATCTGGATCACATCGCAGGCCTGCCCCTCCTTGCGGACACCATCTTCGATACCCTCAATCGCCGGCCGCTCGCGGTGCACTGCGAGGATCAGACCCACGAGACCCTCCGTAGGCACATCTTCAACTGGCAGATCTGGCCGGATTTTTTCGTGTTGCCGCGGGGCCGGGAGCCTGCGCTGCATCACGTGCCCTTCCACCCCGGCGACGTCTGGGAGGACGATACCCGTCAAGTGCGTGCCATCCGCATGGAGCACACGGTGCCGGCAATGGGGTATTACGTCTCCAACGGCCGTTCGGCGGTGGCCTTCACGGGGGACACCACTCAGACCCGTACTTTCTGGGACGTCCTCAACGCCCAGCCCCGCCTGGACCTCCTGATCATCGAATGCGCCTTCGGCAACGAGGACATCGACGTGTGCCGGGCGGCCAAGCATTATTGCCCCGCCATGCTGGCCGAGGACCTCGAACGTCTCGAACACGACCCGCTGGTCTGCATCACGCATCTCAAGCCCGGTTGCGAGCGCGAAATCTTCGCCCAGATCGAGGCGGCGGTGACCGGCCGGCGCCTGCTGCGCCTGCGGGGTGGTGAACGTTTCGATCTGTAACCGCCCCTGACGGTCGTCTGCGGCCTTCCTGCAGGTCCAGTAGCCGGACCGGTTATACTCATGGCTTCCGGGTATGCATCCATGCCGCGGGAGAGCCGGTTTCTTCCTTTCGGTTCAGAAAGTGCCAACAACCCAATGAAATAACACCATGTTCGAGAACCTCACCGAGCGTCTGTCCGGGACGATCCGCAGGCTGCGCGGGCAGGCGCGGCTGACCGAAGACAACATCCGCGATGCGCTGCGCGAGGTGCGCATGGCGCTGCTGGAGGCCGACGTGGCCCTGCCCGTGGTGAAGGAGGTCATCGAGTCCGTGCGCGCCCGTGCCCTGGGCGAGGAGGTGCTCAAGAGCCTCACGCCGGGCCAGGTGCTGGTGAAGATCGTCCATGACGAGCTCATTCGCATCATGGGCGAGCAGGCCGAGCCCCTGAACCTGCGGGCCCAGCCGCCGGCGGTGATCCTGCTCGCCGGGCTGCAGGGCGCGGGCAAGACCACCACGGCCGCCAAGCTGGCCAAGTGGCTTCGCGAACGGGAGCGGAAGAAGGTCATGCTGGCCAGCGTGGACGTGTACCGCCCCGCCGCCATCCAGCAACTCGAACGCCTGGCCGGCGAAGTGGGGGCGGCGTTCTTCCCCGCCGAACCGGGCGGGGATCCCGAGAAGATCGCCCGTGGGGCGGTACGGGAGGCGCGCCGCGGGCTGTTCGACGTGCTCATCCTGGACACCGCCGGTCGGCTCCACGTGGACGCCGGGATGATGGACGAAGTGCGCCGGCTGCATGCGGCCGTGCGACCTGTGGAGACGCTGTTCGTGGTGGACAGCATGACCGGCCAGGACGCCGCCACCTCGGCGCGCGCCTTCGGCGAGGCCCTGCCGCTGACCGGTGTGGTGCTGACCAAGGCCGACGGCGATGCGCGAGGCGGCGCGGCGCTGTCGGTGCGCATGGTCACCGGCCGGCCCATCAAGTTCCTCGGCGTGGGCGAGAAGATGGACGGGCTGGAGCTGTTCCATCCCGAGCGCGTCGTCTCGCGCATCCTGGGCATGGGCGACGTGCTGAGCCTGGTGGAGGAGGTCCACCGCAAGGTCGATCAGACCGAGGCCGAACGGCTCACCCGCAAGCTCAAGAAGGGCAAGGGCTTCGACATGGAGGACCTGCGCTCCCAGATGGAGCAGATGCTCAACATGGGCGGCATGGCGGGCCTGCTGGACAAGCTGCCGGGGATGAGCAACCTGCCCAAGGCGGTCCGGGACCAGGTCGACGACCGCCAGATTCGGCGGACCATCGCCATCATCAATTCCATGACCCCCAGGGAACGTCGCTATCCCGCCATCATCAAGGGCTCGCGCAAGCGACGTATCGCGGCCGGGTCCGGAACCCAGATCCAGGACGTGAACCGCCTTCTCAAACAGCACGCGCAAATGCAGAAAATGGCGAAAAAGATGTCCAAGAAAGGGGCGATGGCCAAGATGCTGCGCGGCATGCAGGGGGGGCTGCCCCCCGGGATGCCTTTCTAGCCCCGATATTGCACCAAGCGCCGCGCAAGCGGGCGTATAATGGCGGGTACGGGTGGCGGGCGCCGTGCAGGCATCGGCGTCCCGGCTTGGCGAGGTGGCTCATGCGCTGTCTGGAATGCGGTGCGCGGCTCGAGCGCATCGACAACGAGCATCTCCTGCAATGCAGTGGCCTCACGGTGCAGGAGTATGCGCTGCGGCATCATTTGCCGCTGGATCTGATTCTCCATCCCGACCAGTTGGACGTGGTACCGGATCCGGCGGCCTGGCCCTCGGGGCCGGGCCGGCCGGTCTCCGAACCCGCCCGCGCGGTGCTGAGCGGCCTGGGGTTGGCCGGCCGGTTGGGCCGTGAAGGTGATTTCACCGTGGTTCACGGCGAGGTGCGGCGGTTGGACCTGCTGCTCTGGACCCAGGCGCGGTTGGAGGCCTGCGGCCTGCGTTTCATGCAGACCTACCACTATCGCCCGGACGGACACCGGGTGGAGGCGCGCAATACGCTGCGGGTCCCGGCGCGTCTGTGCGATCCGTTCCCGCTGCGCCTGCCCGACGATCCGGAGCGGTTCCTGGACGCGGTAGCGGTCTTCCTGGCCTTTGCCGGCGAGTGGCATGCCGATTATTTGTTTCTGCCGACCCGGGACGGGACCCTGGGCCGTGCGCTGGCCCACCGGCTGGCGGAGACCTTCGGCATCCGGTTGGAGGACCTGGGCCCGGGCTGGCTCGCCGAGGGTGTGCTGCTGCGCACGCAAAGTCCGGATCACACCTGGCGGCTGCTCAATCTGCTGGACCGGCGCCTCGAGGAACTGCCCGGAGTGCTCGAGCAGTTCGCCCCGGAGGGGCCGGAGGCGACCATCACCAAGGTCTTCGAATTCGATTCGGCCCATTTCATCACGGACCATCCCGGCCGTTGCGTGAACTTGCACGGCGGCCGCTATGCCTTGCATGTGCGCGTCACCGACCGCATCCAACCCGCCACGGGTTTCGTGATGGACTATGGCGAGCTGAAGGCCCTGGTCAAGCGGCGCGTCATCGACCGGCTCGACCACCAGAATCTGAACTACGTGACATCGGGGCTGGCTTGGCGCTCCAGTACCGAGCTGCTCGCCACCTGGATCTGGGAGCAGCTCATCGACTATCTGCCGGGTCTGTCCGAACTGGTGATCCACGAAACGGCGAGCTCCTACTGCCGGTACGTGGGACCGGACCTGGAGACGTTCCGGCGCGAGGGTCCCTCGACGCTGCTCGGCCACTTCGCCGATCCGGAGCTCGGCCGCTCTCCCTGGCGCGCCCGTTTGCGCGAGCAGGGTCCGGCGCTCAAGGTGGTCGGCGAGGGTTGAGCGCCGCGCCGCACGGCGGGTCGCCGCGGATCCTTCCGCTGCCGTATCTCCCCGATCCCCTACCGGCGCTCGCCGCGGTGGCGGATCTTCCCTGGCCCATGCTCCTGGACGGGGCGGGCGGGCGCTACGACGTGGTCGTGGCCGACCCCGTATGTACGGTGGTGACCCGGGGGGCGGTGACCGAGGTGGCCAGGCGTGGTGGCGCGGTCCATCACACGGAGGCCCACCCGCTGGAGGGACTGCGCGCGGCGCTGGGTCCGCTGCGGCCCGCGCCGGTTCCCTACGCGGGCGGGGCGCTCGGTTATCTGAGCTACGAACTGGGGCACCGTTTCGAGGCCACGGGTGTTGCTTCCGGCGCGGGGGCGGGGTGGCCCGAGATGGCCTTCGGCATCTATGCATGGGCCCTGGTCACCGACCATCACCGGCGCCGGAGCTATCTCGCGTTGCGGCCGGGCATGGGATCCGACGGATGGGCGCGGCTCGTCGAACGGCTGCGCGATGGAGACCGGGCATGGCCGCGACCGGCACCCGCAGCCGCCTTCAGCGCCACCGGCGTGTTGCGCACGAGCCTGGACCGCAGGGCATACGCGCGGGCCTTCGACCGGGTGGCCGCCTACATTCGCGAGGGCGACTGTTACCAGGTCAACCTCACGTTGGGTTTCGAGGTGCCGGTCGAGGGGGATCCGCTGTCGGCCTACGCCTGGCTGCGCCGGCGCAGCCCCGCCCCCTGGGGGGCGTTTCTCGGCCTGCCCTGGGGGACGGTCTTGAGCAACTCTCCCGAGGGTTTTCTCACGCTCGAGGGGGGGCATGTGATCACCCGTCCCATCAAGGGCACGCGACCGCGCCGGGGTCATCCCGCGGCCGATCGGGCGCAGATCGAGGCACTGCGCGCCAGCGCCAAGGATCGCGCCGAGAACGTGATGATCGTGGACCTGCTGCGCAATGACCTGGGCCGGGTGTGTCGGCCGGGCAGCGTGCGGGTGCCGCACCTGTGCCGGGTGCAGACCTATGCCAACGTGCACCACTTGGTGAGCTCGGTGACCGGCACGCTGGCGCCGGGGCGCGATGCGCTCGATCTGCTACGGGCCTGTTTCCCGGGCGGCTCCATCACCGGGGCCCCCAAGCGCCGGGCCATGCAGATCATCGCCGAGCTGGAGCCTTGGCCGCGCGGGGTCTACTGCGGGGCCATCGGCTGGCTGGGATTCGACGGGGACATGTCGCTGAACATCGCCATCCGCACGGCCGTACACCAGCCTGCTGGGGGCGGTGCGATCCTGCGCTTCGGCGCGGGCGGGGGCATCGTGGCCGATTCCCAGTGCGATCGGGAGTATGCCGAGTGTTACGACAAGGCCAGCATACTGCTGCGTCTGGCCGGGCGGCCTCATCCTGCCGCGAGCGATCCCGCATGAGGCGGTCCCGTCCCTCGCCGTCCGCGCGGCGCCCCATGAGTTTGGCACGCAGGTGATCCGGGTTTTCGGCCGCGACGCTGGGCAAACAGCCGGCGAGACTCGGCCTGGGCCCGGATCAGGCAGTCCTCCATGGGCAGGTCCAGCAAGCCGCCTCCTCCTCGCCCTTGCGGGGGGACGCCGGGTCCTGTGGTCTGGAGGTATCCGCCGAGCCGCTCCGTGGCCTCCAAGAGCGGGGTCGATATCCCCGCCCGTCCGGCTCGGTGGGCCATGGCCAAGCCGCTGATGCCACCACCGACGACGATGTGCTCCGCCGTCTCGCTCACGGAGCGGGTTGCACCCCGGACGGCAGAACGCGGTCCACGCGCACCTGTAACCGCACGCCTCCGCCGTAGCGGTTCACGGCGGGATGGTAGACCAGGTGGAGATGGGCCATGTCATCGCGCCAGCCGTGCTCGGCGGCGTGGAACAGGATGCCTGGGACGGGACGTCGTCCCGTTTCCGGCCGGAGCAGCAGCCGCAGGTGCCGCCCACCACCCACCGGGCGGGCATCCAGGACTTCGAACCGACCGTCGAAGGTCGGGGGCGGAAAGGCCTGTCCCCAGGGGCCG
>Ga0256841_1002168_pt1 | contig 15908 bp, 11 predicted proteins | sample 356308metaG_FD_185971 | JGI IMG/M metagenome (GOLD analysis project Ga0256841, IMG submission 185971) | Hydrothermal vent microbial communities from Mid Atlantic Ridge, Atlantic Ocean - 356-308 | ecosystem: Environmental > Aquatic > Marine > Hydrothermal vents | place: Atlantic Ocean: Mid... | reverse complement strand
GGCGACAACGTGAAGATGACCGTGAAACTGATCGCGCCCATCGCCATGGAAGAAGGCCTGCGCTTCGCCATTCGTGAAGGTGGCCGTACCGTCGGCGCCGGTGTCGTTTCCAAGATCATCGAGTAATTCCCCGGTCTGACCGGGAAACAGGTGGCAGGGTGTGGCCGATGACGGTCACACCCGTTGCCTTTTCAAGCAAGAGCAGTATTTTTAGGCCAGTAGCTCAATTGGTAGAGCAGCGGTCTCCAAAACCGCAGGTTGGGGGTTCAAGTCCCTCCTGGCCTGCCATTTTACAGGGCTGTGCGTCAGCGGTGTATGCCGATGGAGCAAGGCGCTGAAGTAGGCAGGATGAACGCAAAAACTGAAACACAAGGTTCCGCCATGGATACGGTCAAGCTGATGCTTTCCGTGGCCATACTGATTGCCGGCATCGTCGGATTCTATCTGCTGGAGGCGCAGCCTCTGTGGATGCGCTTGCTCGGCTTGCTGGCCGTGGTTGCCGTGGCCGTGGTCGTGGCTCTGATGACTGAGCCGGGCCGACGCATGAAATCCTTTTTCTCCTCGGCCAGAACCGAGGTGCGCAAGGTGGTCTGGCCGACCCGACAGGAAACGCTGCAGACCACGCTGGTCATATTCATCGCGGTGTTGTTGACTTCACTGTTCCTCTGGGCGGTGGATTCCATTCTGTTCGTGCTGGTTCGCTGGTTTACCGGGCACGGAGGCTGATCATGGCAAAACGCTGGTATGTGGTACATGCTTTTTCCGGATATGAGGGCAAGGTGCAGCGCTCTCTGAGGGAGCGCATCGAGCGTTTTGGCATGCAGGATTATTTTGGGGATATTCTGGTGCCCACCGAGGAAGTAGTGGAAATGCGCGGTGGCCAGCAACGGCGCAGTGAAAGGAAATTCTTTCCTGGCTACGTTCTGGTAAATATGGAATTGACTGACGAAACCTGGCATCTGGTCAAGGATACGCCCCAGGTGCTGGGTTTTATCGGTGGTACCGAAGATAAGCCTGCGCCCATTACTGACAAGGAAGCTGAAGCGATCCTGCAGCGGGTTCAGGAAGGTTCGGAAAAGCCACGACCCAAGGTTCTGTTTGAGCCGGGTGAAGTGGTGCGGGTCATCGACGGTCCCTTCAACGACTTTAACGGAGTTGTGGAAGAGGTGGATTACGAAAAGAGCCGTCTCAAGGTGTCGGTATCCATATTCGGCCGTTCCACTCCTGTCGAGCTGGAGTTCGGTCAGGTGGAGAAGGGCTGACGGCAACCCAGGTATTGGTCGTCAGTGACGTGTTTCGGCGCGTCTTTTGGTTTTTTCGCACAGGAAGTGCGGAGCGAAGCGGAGGCGAAGCAAAACCGTGTTTTTGCGAAGCCGAGTCGGGAAAGGGCAGGGATAGCCCTTTCCCGACATCTAAATAAAGGGAAGCCCGGGTGAAAGTCCCTGGCGTTTGCACCCAAGCAAGAGGTATATCATGGCCAAGAAGATCGAAGCCTATATCAAGCTTCAGGTTCCTGCACAGGAAGCCAACCCCAGTCCCCCGGTCGGTCCGGCTCTGGGTCAGCACGGCGTGAACATCATGGAGTTCTGCAAGGCGTTCAATGCCCAGACGCAAAACCAGGAAAAAGGTTTGCCTGTTCCAGTGGTGATCACCGTTTATTCTGATCGTTCCTTCACTTTCGTGATGAAGACGCCTCCGGCGTCCATCCTGCTGAAGAAAGCGGCTGGCATCAAGTCCGGTAGTGGCCGGCCCAACACCGAGAAGGTGGGCAAGGTCACCCGCGCGCAGCTGGAAGAGATCGCCAAGGCCAAGGAGCCGGATCTCACTGCTGCCGACATGGATGCCGCAGTGCGCACCATTGCGGGTACCGCTCGCAGTATGGGTCTGGATACGGAGGGCGTGTAAATGGCAAAGCTGAGCAGGAGAATGACGGCTATCCAGAAAAAGCTGGATGCCGGCAAACAGTATGATGCAGAAGAAGCATTCGCGTTGCTGAAGGAAGTTTCCAGTGTGAAGTTTCCTGAATCCGTGGATGTGGCGGTAAATCTCGGTGTCGATCCACGCAAATCCGATCAGGTCGTACGTGGCTCTACGGTGCTTCCTCACGGAACGGGCAAGGAAGTGCGCGTTGCCGTATTCACCCAGGGGCCTGCGGCGGATGCGGCCAAGGAAGCAGGCGCGGATGTCGTGGGCATGGAGGATCTGGCGGAGCAGGTAAAAGCCGGAAACATGGATTTCGACGTAGTTGTCGCCAGTCCCGACGCCATGCGTGTGGTGGGTCAACTGGGTCAGATTCTCGGCCCTCGCGGGCTCATGCCCAACCCCAAAGTGGGTACCGTGACTCCAGATGTTGCCCAGGCGGTGAAGAATGCCAAGGGCGGTCAGGTACGTTACCGCACCGACAAGAACGGGATCGTCCATGCTTCCATCGGTAAAGTGGGCTTCGAGCCTTCCGCCCTGAAGGAAAATCTGGAAACCCTGCTGGCGGACCTGAAAAAGGCCAAGCCCAGTGCGGCCAAGGGCGTGTACATGAAAAAGATCACGGTATCCAGCACCATGGGGCCGGGGATCGTGCTGGATCAAGGCTCGCTTGCGATCTGATCCGGCAACAGGATATTGCGGCGATTCAACTCGCCGCATGCAAGGCTTTGGAGCAACGGTCACAAGATGTTTGGCCGATTGCTGTCAAAGACCGCAGGTGTCTCGGCGCCGGAAACGGCTGGAGACTTAATCTGCCTGCGCAGATGGCGCTCCGAAATCAGGGCTTTCCTGAGGACGGGCACCAGAAAAAGGTGGAATGGATAGATTTCATTCCTGGTGTAACCGAGAACGGGAAACCGTTCTTCATCGTTGTCGGGAGGTGACGACTTTGGCACTTAATCTTGAACAAAAGAAAGCCATCGTCGCCGAAGTTGCTGACGTAGCGAGTAGTGCATATTCCGCTATCGCCGCTGAGTATCGTGGTCTGGCCGTGGAAGATCTGACTGAATTGCGCAAACAAGCGCGTGGTTCTGGCGTATATCTTCGCGTGGTCAAGAACACGCTTGCCAAGCGAGCTGTGGAAGACACGGATTTTGCCTGTATGCAGGAAGGCTTTGTAGGCCCCCTGCTGCTGGCGTTCTCGCAAGAGGATCCGGGTGCTGCCGCACGTGTGATCAATGATTTCGCCAAAGAGCATGATCAGCTGGTGGTCAAGATGGTTTCCATCAATGGGAAGCTGCTTGAACCGTCCGAGATCAGCGTGCTGGCGAAGATGCCTACATACGACCAGGCAATCAGCATGCTGATGGGTACCATGTTGGCGCCTGTACAGAAGCTGGTTACCACGCTCAATGAAGTTCCGGGCAAACTGGTGCGTACTGTAGCAGCAATTCGCGACGCTAAAGAGGCAGGTTAAACCTGTTTCTTATCCCACTTTACTAACTTGAAGATATGTAGGAGCCCTGAAAATGGCAGTTTCTAAAGACGATATCCTCGAAGCAATCGCCAGTATGTCCGTAATGGACGTTGTCGAGCTGATCGAGGCAATGGAAGAAAAATTTGGTGTAACCGCTGCTGCAGCCGTGGCCGCAGCTCCTGCCGCCGGTGGTGACGCTGGTGGTGAAGGCGCTGCTGAGAAGAGCGAGTTCGACGTGGTTCTGACTGGCTTTGGCGACAAGAAGGTAGGCGTGATCAAGGCCGTTCGCGGTCTGACCGGCCTGGGCCTGAAGGAAGCCAAGGATGCAGTAGAAGGCGTTCCTTCCACACTGAAGGAAGGCGTAAGCAAGGAAGAAGCGGAAGAAGCGAAGAAAACGCTGGAAGAAGCTGGCGCATCTGTCGAGATCAAGTAATTCTGATCTTGGCTGGCGTTTACGCAAAGCCGAAAACGGCTGGCGGCTGCAGTGCCGCCGGCCTTTTCCTGTTTGTGTGAGATTTTGCCCGCGAGGGCGACCGGCAATCCGCCGGTGGTAATGACTGGACTAAACTGAGGGAAGGCAAGCATGGCCTATTCGTTTACAGAGAAAAAACGCATCCGCAAGGATTTTGCAAAACGCGGAAGTGTTCTTGAGATCCCTTTTCTTCTTGCCACGCAGATCGATTCCTATCGCAAGTTTCTGCAAGCGGACAAGAAGCCCGACGAGCGTGATGCTCAGGGACTGCATGCGGCATTCAGCTCGGTTTTCCCCATTGTCAGTCACAATGGCAGCGCTGCTCTGGAATATGTGAGCTATCGTCTTGGCGAACCCATGTTCGATGTTCGTGAATGCCAGTTGCGTGGTGTGACCTACGCCGCACCTCTTCGGGTGCTGGTGCGTCTGGTCATCTACGACCGGGATGCGCCGGCCAATGTAAAACGTATCAAGGACGTAAAGGAGCAGGAAATCTACATGGGCGAACTGCCGCTCATGACCGATACCGGCACCTTTGTCATCAATGGCACCGAGCGGGTCATCGTGTCTCAGTTGCATCGTTCCCCCGGCGTGTTTTTCGATCACGACAAGGGCAAGACGCACTCCTCCGGCAAGCTGCTGTTTTCGGCCCGGGTGATCCCCTACCGTGGTTCCTGGCTGGACTTCGAATTCGATCCCAAGGACGCCGTATTCGTGCGCATCGACCGCCGGCGCAAGATTCCGGCGACGGTATTGCTGCGCGCCCTGGGCTACAACACCCAGGAAATCCTGGACTATTTCTTCGAGACTGACAGCTTCACTTTCAAAGGTGACAAGATTCTGCTGGATCTGGTGCCTGCGCGCCTGCGCGGTGAAACCGCCCGGTTCGATATCAAGGCCAAGCGCAAGGTTATCGTGGAGGCGGGCAAGCGCATTACCGCGCGCCATATCCTCGCCATGGAAAAAGAGGGCGTAAGCCAGCTGGAAGTGCCTTCCGAGTATCTGGTCGGCAAGACGCTGGCTCATGATGTGGTTGATCCCGAGACCGGCGAACTGCTGGCTGCGGCCAATGACGAGATTACCGAAGAGCTGGTTACCGCCCTGCAGGAAAAGGGAATCGGGGAACTCAAGACGCTGTTCACCAATGATCTGGATCACGGGCCTTATATCTCCGAGACCTTGCGCCTGGATCCCACTTCAACGCGACTGGAAGCGCAGGTGGAGATCTACCGCATGATGCGTCCCGGCGAGCCGCCCACCAAGGAAGCGGCGCAGAACCTGTTCCACAATCTGTTTTTCACCGAGGATCGTTATGATCTGTCCGCGGTTGGGCGCATGAAATTCAATCGGCGCCTGGGCCGTGAAGAGACCGAAGGACTTGGCATCCTCTATGACGGCAAGTATTTTGGCAGTCGTGATGATGAGATTTCCAAAGAGCTGGTCAAGGAATACGGTAACAGCTCCGATATCGTCGATGTACTCAAGACCCTGGTGGATATTCGCGACGGCAAGGGCACCACGGATGATATCGACCATCTGGGCAACCGCCGTGTACGCTGTGTGGGCGAGATGGCCGAGAATCAGTTCCGCGTTGGCCTGGTGCGTGTCGAGCGCGCGGTCAAGGAGCGTCTGACCCTGGCCGAGGCGGAAGGCCTCATGCCTCAGGAAATGATCAACGCCAAGCCGGTATCCGCCGCAATCAAGGAATTCTTCGGTTCCAGTCAGCTGTCCCAGTTCATGGATCAGAACAATCCCCTGTCCGAAATTACACACAAGCGTCGTGTATCTGCTTTGGGACCCGGTGGTCTGGCACGTGAAAGAGCCGGTTTCGAGGTGCGTGACGTACATCCCACGCATTATGGCCGGGTGTGTCCCATCGAGACCCCTGAAGGCCCGAATATCGGTCTGATCAATTCCCTGGCCGTATATGCCAAGACCAACCGTTATGGTTTCCTGGAAACCCCATACCGGGTAGTCAAGAATGGCAAGGCGACCGATGAGATTCATTACCTGTCGGCTATCGAGGAAGGCCGTTTCGTCATTGCCCAGGCAAGCGCGGTTCTGGACAAGAACGGCAAGCTCACCGAAGAGCTGGTTTCCTGCCGTCATCAGAATGAATTTGCCCTGTTCACTCCGGACAAGGTGGAATACATGGATGTGTCGCCCAAGCAGATTGTCTCCGTGGCGGCGGCGCTGATCCCGTTCCTGGAACATGATGACGCCAACCGCGCGCTCATGGGTTCCAACATGCAACGTCAGGCGGTTCCCACCCTGCGTGCGGAAAAACCTCTGGTGGGTACCGGTATCGAGCGTAATGTGGCAGTGGATTCCGGTGTAACCGTGGTTGCCAAGCGTGGTGGCAGCGTCGAGTCCGTGGATGCCAGCCGCATTGTGGTTCGGGTGAATGATGATGAAACCGTTGCCGGAGAACCTGGCGTGGACATCTACAACCTGACCAAATATACCCGCTCAAACCAGAATACCTGTATCAACCAGCGTCCTTTGGTCATGGTGGGCGACAAGGTGGCGCGTGGGGATGTGATGGCCGACGGTCCTTCAACGGACATGGGCGAGCTGGCCCTGGGGCAGAATCTGCGTGTGGCCTTCATGCCCTGGAACGGTTACAACTTCGAGGATTCCATTCTCATCTCGGAAAACGTGGTCAAGGAAGACCGTTTCACCACCATCCATATTGAAGAGCTGACCTGCCAGGCCCGCGACACCAAGCTGGGTCCCGAGGAGATCACCGGAGACATCCCCAACGTGGGTGAGGCGGCATTGGCCAAACTGGATCAATCCGGCATCGTCTATGTGGGTGCCGAAGTGAAGGAAGGCGATATTCTGGTAGGCAAGGTCACTCCCAAGGGAGAGACTCAGCTCACGCCGGAAGAAAAGCTTCTGCGCGCCATCTTCGGCGAGAAGGCTTCCGATGTGAAGGACACCTCATTGCGGGTGAAATCCGGCGTTTCCGGTACCGTGATTGACGTGCAGGTCTTCACCCGGGATGGAGTGGAGAAGGACGCCCGCGCCCTGGAGATCCAGGAAGCCGAACTGGAGCGTATTCGCAAGGATATTGCCGATCAGCAGCGCATCATGGAAGAAGACACCTTTGCCCGGGTGGAGAAGATGCTCATGGGCAAGGTTGCCGAAGGTGGCCCCAACCGCTTGAAGGCCGGTTCCAAACTGACCAAAAGCTATCTTGGGGATCTGGATCGTGATCAATGGTTCGAAATCCGCCTGCGCAATGAAGAAGCGCAGCAGCAGCTCGAAGCCATCAAGAAGCAGGTGGAAGAGCAGCGGCAGAAATTCCGTGACTATTACGAAGACAAGAAACGCAAGTTGTCCACCGGTGACGATCTGGCGCCTGGCGTACTCAAGATGGTCAAGGTCTATGTGGCCATCAAGCGCCGCATCCAGCCGGGCGACAAAATGGCTGGCCGGCACGGTAACAAGGGGGTCATATCCCAGATCGTTCCCGTGGAAGACATGCCTTTCGACGAGAACGGCCGCCCCGTGGATATTGCCCTGAACCCACTGGGTGTGCCGTCACGGATGAACATTGGCCAGATTCTGGAGACTCATCTTGGCTTCGCCGCCAAGGGAGTGGGTGAGCGCATTGGCGAAATGCTCGATACCCAGGCGAAGATGAACGATCTGCGCAAGTACCTGAACGAGGTATACAACTTCAGTGGCAAGCAGGAAGATCTGAAATCCTTCAGTGATGAGGAGATTCTCGAACTGGCAAGCAATCTGAGAGACGGCGTGCCCATGGCGACCGCCGTATTCGATGGCGCTACCGAGGAAGAGATCCGGCATCTGCTGAAACTGGGTGGTTTGCCCGAGTCCGGCCAGTGTACGCTGTATGATGGGCGCACCGGAGAGCCCTTCGAGCGTCCCGTGACCGTGGGTTATATGTACATGCTCAAGCTCAACCACCTGGTGGATGACAAGATGCACGCCCGTTCCACTGGTCCCTACAGCCTGGTCACCCAGCAGCCTCTGGGCGGCAAGGCCCAGTTTGGCGGCCAGCGCTTCGGTGAGATGGAGGTCTGGGCGCTGGAAGCCTATGGCGCGGCTTACACCCTGCAGGAAATGCTGACCGTCAAGTCTGACGATGTGAACGGACGGACCCGGATGTACAAGAACATCGTGGACGGTAACCACCAGATGGAGGCCGGTATGCCCGAGTCCTTCAACGTACTGGTGAAAGAAGTCAAATCGCTGGGCATCAACATCGAGCTGGAGCAGGACTGAGGCGCATGGCGTCCTGAGTCGAGCAGCGATACAACGGAGATAGATTCGTGAAAGATCTTTTGAAGATTCTGAAGCAACAGGGGCAGAACGAAGAGTTCGATGCCATTCGTATTGGTCTGGCCTCACCGGACATGATCCGGTCCTGGTCATTCGGCGAGGTGAAGAAGCCCGAGACCATCAACTACCGTACCTTCAAGCCCGAACGCGAAGGTCTGTTCTGCGCCAAGATATTCGGTCCGGTCAACGACTATGAATGTCTGTGCGGCAAGTACAAGCGTCTCAAGCATCGTGGTGTGGTATGCGAGAAGTGCGGCGTGGAAGTTACCCTGTCCAAGGTGCGCCGTGAGCGCATGGGGCATATCGAGCTGGCCAGCCCGGTGGCGCATATCTGGTATCTGAAATCCCTGCCTTCGCGCATTGGCCTTCTGCTGGATATGACCCTCAAGAGCATCGAACGCATCTTGTATTTCGAATCCTATGTGGTGATCGATCCCGGCATGACCATGCTCGAGCGTGGTCAGCTCATGAATGACGAGCAGTATCTGGAAGCCATCGAGGAAAACGGCGACGAGTTCGATGCGCGCATGGGTGCGGAAGCGGTCAACGAGCTGCTGTCTTCCCTGGACATTCCCGCGGAGATCGCCAAGCTGCGCGAGGAAATCGGTTCCACCAATTCCGAGACCAAGATCAAGAAAATCGCCAAGCGTCTCAAGCTGCTGGAATCTCTGGAAGAGTCCGGCAACAAGCCAGAGTGGATGATTCTCAAGGTGTTGCCGGTACTGCCGCCGGAGCTGCGTCCACTGGTGCCGCTGGATGGCGGGCGCTTCGCCACTTCTGATCTGAACGATCTGTATCGTCGGGTGATCAACCGTAACAACCGTCTCAAGCGACTTCTGGAACTGACTGCTCCGGACATCATTGTGCGCAATGAAAAGCGCATGCTTCAGGAAGCGGTGGACGCCCTGTTGGACAATGGTCGCCGCGGCCGCGCCATCACCGGCACCAACAAGCGTCCGCTGAAATCCCTGGCGGACATGATCAAGGGCAAGCAGGGCCGCTTCCGTCAGAATCTGCTGGGCAAGCGCGTGGATTACTCCGGCCGTTCCGTGATCGTGGTCGGTCCGACCCTCAAGCTGCATCAGTGCGGATTGCCCAAGCGCATGGCGCTGGAGCTGTTCAAGCCCTTCATCTTCGCCAAGCTGCAGTCCCGTGGGCTGGCCACTACCATCAAGGCCGCCAAGAAGCTGGTCGATCGTGGCGCTGCCGAGGTCTGGGATATCCTGGAAAATGTCATTCGCGAGCATCCGGTCATGCTCAACCGCGCGCCCACGTTGCACAGACTGGGTATTCAGGCATTTGAACCCGTGCTCATCGAAGGCAAGGCCATTCAGCTGCATCCCCTGGTCTGTACCGCATTCAATGCCGACTTCGACGGTGACCAGATGGCGGTACACGTGCCTCTTTCCCTGGAAGCCCAGCTGGAAGCGCGTACGCTCATGATGGCGAGCAACAACATTCTTTCCGCCGCCAACGGCGAGCCCATCATCGTACCTACCCAGGATGTGGTGTTGGGTCTGTACTACATGACCCGTGAGCGCATCAATGCCAAGGGTGAAGGAATGCTTCTGGCGAATACTGCCGAAGCACGTCGTGCCTACGAAACCGGTCAGGCAGAGCTGCATGCCCGGGTCAAGGTGCGTATCGAGGAAGAAGTTCTTCAGGAAGATGGCAGCTATGCGTCTCGCCAGCGGGTCTATGACACTACGGTAGGACGCGCGATTCTGTGGGAGATCATTCCTTCTCGTCTGTCCTACGAAAAGCTCATCAATACGGTACTCAACAAGAAAGCCATTTCCCGTCTGGTGAATACCTGCTATCGGGAGCTGGGTCTGAAGGATACGGTCATATTTGCCGATCAGCTCATGTACATGGGCTTCCGCATGGCGGCCAAGGCGGGCGCTTCGGTATGCGCCGATGACATGGTGGTGCCTGCGGAGAAGGAGGCATTGCTGGCGGCGGCAGAGAAGGAAGTCAAGGAGATCGAGGATCAATACGCATCTGGCCTGGTGACCAACGGCGAGCGCTACAACAAGGTCATCGATATCTGGTCGCATGCCAACGATCAGGTGGCCAAGGCCATGATGGATCAGCTTGGCACCGAGACCGTTATCGACAAGGACGGAAATGAGGTCAAGCAGGACTCTTTCAACTCCATATTCATGATGGCCGATTCCGGCGCCCGGGGCTCGGCGGCACAGATTCGGCAGCTTGCCGGCATGCGTGGTCTGATGGCCAAGCCTGATGGCTCCATTATCGAAACACCCATTACCGCCAACTTCCGGGAAGGACTGGATGTGCTTCAGTACTTCATTTCCACCCATGGCGCACGCAAGGGTCTGGCGGACACGGCGCTCAAAACCGCTAACTCCGGTTATCTGACCCGGCGTCTCGTGGATGTGGCTCAGGATCTGGTCATCACCGAAGAAGACTGCGGCACCGAGAACGGACTCTTGATGCAACCCATCATCGAAGGTGGCGACGTGGTCGAGGCGTTGCGCGAGCGAATTCTGGGTCGGGTGACGGCCAAGGATGTCTATATGCCGGGTACGGATGATGTGCTTGTGGAAGCCGGCGTGTTGCTGGATGAACCCCTGGTGGACATGCTGGAAGAAAAAGGCGTGGATCAGGTGCATGTGCGCTCCGCCATCAGCTGCGAGGCAAAATACGGTATCTGCAGCGCCTGTTATGGTCGTGATCTTGGTCGTGGTCACGGGGTGAATATTGGTGAAGCGGTCGGTGTCGTGGCTGCCCAGTCCATCGGGGAGCCGGGCACCCAGTTGACCATGCGTACCTTCCATATTGGTGGCGCGGCATCCCGTTCCGCCGCGGTAAGCAGTATTGAAGTCAAGAATGCCGGTACCGTCACCCTGAATAACATCAAGACCGTAGAACGTGGCGACGGCAAGCTGGTCGCGGTTTCGCGTTCTGGTGAAATCATCGTGCATGATGCCCGGGGCTCCGAGCGGGAGCGCTACAAGCTGCCTTATGGTGCGGAACTGCAGGTCAGAAACGGTGATTCAGTCGAAGCTGGTCAGCTGGTAGCTACCTGGGATCCGCACACGCACCCGGTTATCACCGAGGTGGCGGGCATACTCCGGTTTGTCGATTTTGTCGATGGTGTAACGGTTCAGACCAAGACGGACGATGTAACCGGTCTGACTTCCCTGGAAGTCATGGATCCCAAGCAGCGCCCCACCAGCGGCAAGGATCTGCGGCCCATGGTCAAGCTCGTGGACAAAAAGGGCAATGACATCAATCTTGCTGGCACTACCCTGCCAGCCAACTATGTACTGCCTGCCGGCGCTGTGGTCAGCGTTCAGGATGGCGCGGAAGTTGGTGTGGGTGATGTACTCGCGAGAATTCCCCAGGAATCTTCCAAGACCCGTGATATCACAGGTGGTCTGCCCCGGGTTGCCGACTTGTTCGAGGCGCGCAAGCCCAAGGAGCCGGCAATCCTCGCGGAAGCTACTGGAACCATTGGTTTTGGCAAGGACACCAAGGGCAAGCAGCGTCTGGTGATTACCATGGCCGATGGCGAGCAGGTCGAGTCTCTGATACCCAAGTGGCGCCATGTGGACGTGTTCGAAGGTGAGCATGTGGAAAAGGGCGAGGTTATCGCTGATGGCGAGCTCAATCCTCACGATATCCTGCGTCTGCGCGGAGTCACCGCTTTGGCGGAATATCTGGTGCAGGAAATACAGGACGTATATCGTCTGCAGGGCGTGGGCATCAACGACAAGCACATCGAAGTCATTATCCGCCAGATGCTGCGCAAGGTTGAGATTGTCGATGGTGGCGATACCAAATTGCTGCGCGGCGAACAGATCTCACGCGCGCGGGTTGCCGAAGAGAATGAAAAAGTTCAGAAGGACGGCGGCATGCCGGCTACCTGGGAACCCTTGCTCCTGGGTATTACCAAAGCATCCCTGGCCACGGAGTCCTTCATCTCCGCTGCCTCCTTCCAGGAAACCACCCGGGTTCTTACCGAAGCCTCCGTGCGTGGCGCCGAAGACCGGCTCCATGGCCTCAAGGAAAACGTCATCGTCGGTCGCCTGATTCCGGCCGGCACCGGGCTGGCCTACCATGAAGCACGCCGCCGTCGGCGCGCTGAGGAATCCCTGGCTGCCGGAGAGCCGGTGGAAATGGCGAGTGAAGAAGTGGAAGCGGTGATTCAGGAGGCGCTGAACAGTTCGGAAGCCGCTTCGGAAGCGGAATCCTGAGCAGTACGTTCCTGATGCCCGGAAAATATTCTGCTTATTTTCCGGGCAGGGCTTGACACGAAGGCCGCGCATATCTAGAATGCGCGGTCTTCGCATAAGGTCAGGCCGCAACCGGGCCTTATTGATTATTCTCGCGGCTCAGGCCGCATGGCGAAAATAACCGATTCGACTGCATGATGCCGTCCGCTTTGAGCTCCATTGAGCGGATGGGATGTCCTCTGCACGAATTTTTGGCGCTTCGGCAAGATGACCGAGGCGTCCGGAGACTGTATTACATGGCTACAATCAATCAGTTGGTGCGCAAGCCTCGCAAGCGTGCAAAAGAGAAGAGCAATGTGCCGGCCCTGGAGGCCTGCCCTCAGCGTCGTGGCGTATGCACCCGCGTGTACACCACTACCCCGAAAAAGCCGAACTCGGCTTTGCGCAAGGTGGCGCGTGTTCGTCTGACCAATGGATATGAAGTGACTTCCTACATCGGCGGTGAAGGACACAATCTTCAGGAGCACTCCGTGGTTCTGATTCGTGGCGGCCGGGTAAAAGACTTGCCGGGTGTTCGTTATCACGTTGTGCGTGGCGCGCTGGATACTTCCGGTGTCGAATCCCGCCGTCAGGGTCGTTCCAAATACGGCGCCAAGCGCCCGAAGGGCTGATTGCTTTCGCAGCAGCGCTGATCGATTAACCATACAGTATTTTTTTAGAGTAGAGCGTCATGGCAAGAAGAAGAGTAGCGGCACGCCGCGAGATTTTACCGGATCCCAAATTTGGAAGTCTGACCCTGGCCAAGTTCATCAACATGGTCATGGTGGACGGCAAGAAGTCGGTGGCAGAGCGGGTGTTGTATGGTGCTCTGGACCAGATTGCCGAGAAGAAGGGCGGTGATCCCCTGGACGCTCTGGAACAGGCGCTGGAAAACGTGCGTCCCGTGGTGGAAGTAAAATCCCGCCGGGTGGGTGGCGCCACCTATCAGGTTCCTGTCGAGGTTCGCCCGCTGCGCCGTAATGCCCTGGCCATGCGCTGGCTCATCGAGGCCGCGCGCAAGCGCAGTGAGAAATCCATGGCGGATCGTCTTGCCGGAGAACTCTTGGATGCTTCCGAGTCCCGTGGTACTGCGGTGAAGAAGAAGGAAGATACGCACCGCATGGCAGAGGCCAACAAGGCCTTCTCTCATTATCGCTGGTGATTGCTGCCGGCGATTGCTGATCAGGTTCTTTTACAGTTTTAATACTTCAGGACGGATATAACCGTGGCACGTACTACACCTATCGAACGTTATCGTAACGTCGGAATCATGGCGCACATCGATGCGGGCAAGACCACCACCACCGAGCGTGTGCTCTACTATACTGGCGTGTCTCACAAGATTGGTGAGGTACATGACGGTGCCGCGACCATGGACTGGATGGAGCAGGAGCAGGAACGTGGCATCACCATTACTTCTGCGGCTACCACCTGTTTCTGGAAAGGGATGGCCGGCAATTACCCCGAGCACCGTATCAACATCATCGACACCCCGGGGCACGTGGACTTTACCATTGAAGTCGAGCGCTCCCTGCGTGTGCTCGACGGCGCCGTGTTCGTGCTCTGCGCCGTGGGTGGTGTGGAACCCCAGTCCGAGACGGTGTGGCGCCAGGCCAACCGTTACGAAGTGCCACGCATGGCTTTTGTCAACAAAATGGACCGCATGGGCGCCAATTTCTTCCGTGTTGTCGAGCAACTCAAGGATCGTCTTGGTGCCAACGCCGTGCCCATTCAGGTGCCCATCGGCGCCGAGGAAGCCTTCAGCGGCGTTATCGACCTGATCAAGATGAAGTCCATCGTCTGGAGTGACGAAAACATGGGCGTGGAATTCCATTACGAGGATATTCCCGCGGACATGATGGAAGTGGCCGAGGAATGGCGCGGCCACATGGTGGAGGCTGCTGCCGAAGCCAATGACGAGATGATGGAGAAATATCTCGAAGGCGAAGAGCTGAGTGAAGAAGAGATCATGGAAGGGTTGCGCATCCGCACCCTGAATCTGGAGATTACTCCGGTGACCCTCGGTTCGGCATTCAAGAACAAGGGCGTACAGGCCATGCTCGACAAGATTATCGAGCTGATGCCTTCTCCCGTGGATGTACCGCCCATCAAGGGCGAGCTGGAAGACGGCAGCGAGGCGGTGCGCCATGCGACTGACGACGAGCCGTTTGCGGCTCTGGCGTTCAAGATCGCTACCGATCCCTTTGTCGGCACGCTCACTTTCTTCCGGGTGTATTCCGGTGTGGTCAATGCGGGTGACAGTGTTTACAACCCGGTAAAGCGCAAGAAAGAGCGCATGGGGCGTATCCTGCAGATGCACGCGAACTCCCGCGAGGAAATCAAGGAGGTTCGTGCCGGTGATATCGCGGCTGCGGTGGGTCTCAAGGACGTAACCACAGGCGATACGCTGTGCGACATGAAAGAGCAGATTATTCTCGAGCGCATGGAATTTCCGGAGCCTGTCATCTCCGTGGCGGTGGAGCCGAAAACCAAGGCTGACCAGGAAAAGATGGGTATTGCCCTGCAGAAGCTGGCGCAGGAAGATCCTTCTTTCCGTGTGCATACCGATGAGGAGTCCGGTCAGACCATCATTTCCGGGATGGGCGAGCTGCACCTGGATATCATCGTGGATCGCATGAAGCGCGAATTCAAGGTGGAAGCCAATGTCGGTGCTCCTCAGGTGGCCTATCGTGAAACCATTCGCAAGTCCGTGGAAGCGGAAGGCAAGTTTGTCCGCCAGTCCGGTGGTCGGGGTCAGTACGGTCACGTGTGGCTCAAGATCGAGCCGCTGACCGACAGCGAGGAGAATTATGAGTTTGTCAACGCCATCGTTGGCGGGGTGGTTCCCCGGGAGTACATTCCCGCAGTGGACAAAGGCATTCAGGAAGCCATGCAGAGTGGTGTCATTGCCGGTTATCCCGTAGTGGATGTCAAGGTCACTCTTTATGATGGTTCCTATCATGAAGTGGATTCCAATGAGCAGGCCTTCAAGATTGCCGGCTCCATGGGTTTCAAGAATGGCGCTGCCGAGGCGGATCCCGTGCTTCTTGAGCCCATCATGAAAGTGGAAGTGGTCACACCCGAAGAATACATGGGTGATGTCATTGGCGATCTGAACAGTCGTCGTGGCATGGTGCAAGGCATGGAAGATGGCCCTGCGGGCAAGATCATCAAGGCTGAGGTTCCTCTGTCCTCCATGTTTGGCTATGCCACGGATTTGCGTGGCGCCACCCAGGGGCGGGCCAACTACAGCATGGAATTCGCGAAGTACAGCGAAGTTCCGCAAAGCATTGCCGAGAGCATTGTCAACAAGTAACCCGATTCGTTGAAACAGTTTCGTTTGAGAAAGGTAAGCTAAAGTGTCTAAGGAAAAATTTGAAAGAACCAAACCCCATGTAAACGTGGGCACCATTGGTCACGTAGACCACGGTAAAACCACGCTGACCGCGGCGATCACGACCGTCCAGGCGGCGAAGTTTGGTGGTGA
>Ga0256841_1002167_pt1 | contig 15915 bp, 17 predicted proteins | sample 356308metaG_FD_185971 | JGI IMG/M metagenome (GOLD analysis project Ga0256841, IMG submission 185971) | Hydrothermal vent microbial communities from Mid Atlantic Ridge, Atlantic Ocean - 356-308 | ecosystem: Environmental > Aquatic > Marine > Hydrothermal vents | place: Atlantic Ocean: Mid... | reverse complement strand
GAAAAGGCGCAGAACCGAAAGGTTGGAGTTGGCTTTGACCGCGTAGGCGATCAGAGATTTGTGGCCGATAAAAGCCTCTTTGAGCCGGCGGAAATTCTCCCGCATTTTATCGAAGTCGTAGAGATAGAGCGGGGTACCGTATTGCTCGGCCAGGCGGGAGAAATCAATCTGCATCATAGTCGCTTTCGTCAATAATCTTCTCAAATGGAGTCAAATGGGAAATATTTTATCGAATTTTACAAAGCTTTGGGCTAAAGAGCGGCGGCAGCGGGGCTCTCCCTCTCGATCCGCCGTTCCCGGAGATAAAGCACAAAAGCCCACAGTCCCAGCAGGAGCACCACACTGCTTTGTCCGAAATCCGGATCGATGGTGCCGTTGACCCCCAGCCGATAGAGGGCAAAGAGAAGGGCCCAGACCAGCATGGAGCTTCCCAAAAGAGCCAACCAGAGCCGCTCTTTACGGACAAAGCGCTGATAGGGGGGAGTGTTGAAAAAAAGAATGACAATCATTGCGAGAGCAAAAAGGGGCATGACGAGCATATTGTAGAGGTTCGATTTGACCTTGTCGGCGGAGAGCCCCTGACGGTGCAGCAGCCTCCACGCGGCGAAACCGTCCTGCAAGGTCAGAGAGCGGCCTTGATAAATTTGTTTGAAAATCCGGGGTCGGTATCCCTCCAGCACGGTAAGATTTGCCACCCTCCTCTCCTGGAAACCTGTGAGAGATCCGTTGACGTCATAGCGCTTGGTCCGCAGTGTCGCTTCCGGCGCGATCCAGTGTTTTTTTTCAAATCTCGCCAGGGAAAAACGGGTCGTCTCCGTCACGCGATGCCCTTGAAGACGGAAGATCATCCCGTCATGCAACTCTTTGCGAATCGGATCGAGCTGTTTGACAAAAACGAAACTGTCGTTGTATTTGAAAAAGAGATCCTCGAGTTTCTGTTCTTTTTTCTTGTCGAGAATCGCCCGGGCCCGATCTCTCCCCTGGGCAAAGGAGGTCGCCTGAAGCCCCACGAAGAGCAGATAAACCAGGGTTGCCACCGTTAAAAAAGGAAGCAGGACCTGCCTACGGCCGTATCCAAAGGAGAAGAGAGCAACGAAGACGTTCCGATTGATAAAGCCGATCTGCGTCCACGCCAGAGCAAAGAGGAGCACCAGCGGATAGATCAGCACCAACATATACTCCCAGGTGTAGAAGGCATAGAGAATCTTCAGGTTGAAGCCGCCGGGAATCTTCTGAGCGTACTGTAGAAAGTCGATAAAGACGACAGCCAGGCTCAAACCTATCAACAGAATCAGAAAATTCTTCCCGTAGTGCCAGGTAATATAGCGAAAAAGTCGGCTAATCTTCACTGGTAGGTGCCTTAAGTGAATAGCGAGATTTGAGTTCCGAGATGTCGAGCTCTGGAATCTTGAGGCATGCCTCGGCGGCAAAAACAACGATCCGCTCTACCGTCGCCTCCTCCTCCTCCGGGGTAAAGGGGCTTAAGACATAGGAGACAACCTCGCCTTTGTGGGTAGGCTTGCCTACCCCCAGACGCACCCGCAGATACTCCCGGCCCACTTCGGCATCGATAGAGCGTAGACCGTTATGACCTCCGGAACTCCCGCCGATCTTGTAGCGTATCGTCCCCAAAGGCAGATCGATGTCGTCATGAATTACCACGAGATCCTCAAGGGGAATCTTGTAGAAATTCATGACGGCACGAACGCTTCTACCCGAAAGGTTCATAAAGGTATGGGGTTTTAGAAAAAAACGGGAGCCTTGGCGATAGAGTTCGCCTTCGAAGCTCTTTTTGGAGATATCCCTGGCACCGGTCTCGGCCACCAGACGGTCTATGACCCGAAAACCGATATTGTGCCGGGTCTTTTCGTATGTCGGCCCGGGATTTCCCAATCCGACATAGAGGGTCATTTCGTCCCTTAGCGGGCTTTGATCACACCGCAGACGGAGACGTGGGGACGATCCATCATCTTGCATCCTTCAGGGACTTCGATATCCCGGACAAGGATCGATTCGTCCCGATCCAGATCGCTGACGTCCAGCGTGAAGTTGGCGGGGATCTTCTCGATGGGGCCGCGAACCTTGAGGCGGCGTTTGGTGATGACCAGAACCCCCTTGTTCTTGAGCCCCTTGGGGGTACCGACGGTCTTGACGGGGACCAGGTAGTCGGTCACTACGCCGGGCAGGGCTACCCGCAGATCCACGTGCTGGATATCGCCGGTGACGGGATGGAGCTGATACTCCTGGATCACGACGTTGAGCTCTTTGTCGCCGACTTTGACGGGGAATGCCAGATTCTCTTTTTTGCGGACGGTTCTGATAAATTCACCCTGCTTGAAGGCGGCATGTATATTCTCCACCCCCTTGGCATAGATGTTGGCAATCAGATAACCATCTCGTTTGAGCTTCTTGGCGTTGCTCTTTCCGATACTCTCTCTAATGATGCCTTCCAACATGTTCTGTTCCTTTGTGTAAAATAGGGCGGAATTTTAGGCTATTCTTGCTAAAAAAGAGTTGAAACCCTTTTGGAAGAGGCCTCCGGTGAGACGCTTTCTAGCGATTCTCTTCCTCCTCTTTGAAGTCGTAGGCATCGAGATCGGTTTCCGGAGTCTCTCTTTCCGCCTTTTTGGCCAGTTCTTTGGAGGTGCCCCTGCCGATCCCCTCCAGACGGAGCTTGAGGTCGGAAGGGGTACTGGAAGCCTCCAAGGCCGTCTTTTCGGAGATGATACCCGAAACGACCAGGTCGTAAAGATGCTGGTCGAAAGTTTGGGATCCGTAGATATCGTGTCCTTCGGCGATCGCATCGGGGATCTCGAAGTCCCGATTCTCGGCAATCAACTCCACGATACGGGCGGTCTGGATCATCACCTCGACCGCGGCGATCCTGCCTCCATCAAGGGTCGGGACCAGCCGCTGGGACACGACACCCGCCAGGACGGAAGCAAGAGATTGGCGCACGCGATTCTGTTCCTCTTCGGGAAACATACCGATGACCCGGTTGATCGTCTCCTTGGCATCAAGGGTATGGAGGGTGGAAAAGACCAGGTGACCGGTATTGGCGGCATGCAGGGCCAGGTCAATGGTCTCGGTATCCCGCATCTCCCCGACCAGGATAATATCCGGATCCTCCCTCAGGGCCGCCGGCAGCGCATCCCGAAAAGAGTTGGAGTCCTGGCCGATAGCCCGCTGGTTGATCAAACATTTTTTATCCCGATGCACGAACTCGATGGGATCTTCCAGGGTGATAATATGTTTATAGTGGTTTTCGTTGATGCGATTGAGAATTGCCGCAAGCGTCGTCGATTTTCCGCTCCCGGTGACACCGGTAACCAGGACAAGGCCCCGCGACTTGTCGGCAAAACCTTTGATGATCTCCGGTAGACGCAGCTCTTCGAAGCCGGGGATCTCCACCGGAATCAACCGCATCACGATACTCAGCCCTTCCATCTGATAAAAGATATTGACCCGGAAACGATTCTTCGCATCCAAAATATAGGCCATATCCAGGGATTTTTTCTCTTTAAGCTGTATATACTGCTCGGCAGTCGTAATCTCTTTGACCAGGAGCTTGACCGCCCCTGCATCCAGCTTTTCGTTTCCCAGTTTTTTCAGCACCCCGTGGATACGCACCCTGGGAACCGCTTCCGCCTTGATATGCAGGTCGCTTCCGTCGTTGGCGACCAAGGTCTTGAGATACTTGTTCAACTGCTCTTTCATCAGGACTCCTCCAGCTGTCTCAGCATAGCCTGAAATGACGTTTCGAAGGCTTGAATCCCCTCCTCCATCAAGCGGCGGGACACCTCACTCATCACGATCCCTTGACGCTCCAACTCCTGAAAATACTCCTCAATCTCCTCTTCCGGCTTCGGAAGCACGGTTTCGGGCTTCGGTCCCGCCTCAAAGGCCGCGATCGTCGCCAGGGGTGCCGTATTGATGCAATGGGGACCGTAGAGCTCTCGGATATAGTAGTCGTCGGGCAACGCCTGCCCCTCTTTCACGCCGGTGCTGGCAAAGAGCGTGCGCACTGCAGGGGTATGGTTAGCCTGGACCATGTTATAAATTCGTGCCGCATTCATGATCCCCGTCCGGGCCGTCGGAAGCCCTTTTTCCTTGAGCAGAGGATCGAGCATCCGGTCAAAACGGCTGACAAAGACGCTAATGACCCCCTCGACTCGCTCGCCGCCGGTGCTTTCAAACTCATCCATCCCCTCTTTCATCGCGTCCAGGCAGGCCCGGGCCTGCTCGGGTGAGAAGACCAGGGTGGCGTTGACGCTGATTCCGTCGGCCAGGAGTTCCCTCATGGCCGGATAGCCTGCCTCCGTCGCCGGAACCTTGATCATGACATTGGGTTCGTCGATGGTTTTGAAGAGCCGGCGCGCCTCCTCTACCGTTCTCCGGGTATCGTGAGCAAGGAAAGGATCGACCTCCAGGCTGATGTAGCCTTCACTTCCTTCGTCGTAGACTCCCCGTAGAGCGATGGCGGCATTTTTGATATCTTCGGTCGCCAGCGCCTCATATTTCTCCTTGGGGCTCAAGCCTTCGAGGGAGCGGAGGGCTTCCCGGTAGGCGGGAGAGGAGGCGATCGCCTGGGCAAAGATGGCGGGATTGCTCGTAGCCCCGTTGATGATGCCCCGCTCGATCAACTCCACGAACTCTTTCTTGAGGAAATCCCTTTCGATAAAGTCGAGCCAGAGTGAAAAGGCCAAATCGTTGTCAATCATCTTCATACTCCCAATGAAATTTTGACCAGGACCCGATATCGCTCGGTTTGACTAACGCAGACTCCAACTCCGAGAGAAAACGGTCCCGCGCTACGGGCAACGCCCCCAAACTCACCAGATGATCGGTCACGACCTGGCAGTCGATAAAATCATAACCCTTTTTGCTTAAAAGATCACAGAGGGCCTTGAGGGCGACCTTGGAGCCGTCCCGTCTGCGGGAAAACATCGACTCGCCGAAAAACGCGCCTCCCATGGCGATTCCGTACAAGCCGCCGACGAGCTCACCCTCTTCATAGACCTCCACGCTGTGGGCAAATCCCCGGTGATGGAGCTCCGTATAGGCCTCCTGCATCTCCGGCGTCAACCAGGTCCCCTCCTGGCCGTGCCGGGGGATGGAGGCACAGGAGGCGATTACCGAAGCAAAGTCGTGATCAAAACGCACGACATAGTTCCGATTGCGCAAAGCCCGGCGGAAGGAACGCCGCAAGATCAAACGATTGGGATAGAGTAAAAGCCGTGGATCGGGCGACCACCAGAGGATCGGATCCCCCGGCTTGTACCAGGGAAAGATCCCCGTCCGATAGGCCTTGAGAATCCGATCGGGATGCAGATCCCCTCCGTAGGCCAACAGCCCCTCCTTGGCGGCATATCGGGGGTCGGGAAAGCTGTGGGAGTAGCGACTCAGGGGGGCGATGAAGTAATCATCGTCGAAGATGGAAGACACTAGACGCTCCTAGAGGAAACGTCGATGCACGATGCGGGGCGATCCGCGCTGCAAAAATAAGAGAGGATCAAGCCTCGGCCTTTTCATAGTGAAATGTCAGCCGTTTCCCTTCGGCATCCACTTTGACTTTACCTCCCTTTTTCAGACGGCCGAAGAGGATCTCGTCCGTCAGCGGCTCCTTGATCTCTTCATCGAAAATCCGGGCGATCTGGCGCGCCCCGAACTCGTCGCTGCGGCTCTTCTCGGCCAGCAGGCGACGGGCGGCTTTGCTCAGTTTGATCCGCACTTTTTTCTCAGCCAGTTGAGCGTTGAGCTCTTGGAGTTGGATCTTGACGATCCGGGCCAGCTCATCAAGCCCCAAAGGACCGAATTCGACCGTAGCGCTAAGACGGTTGCGGAACTCGGGAGAGAAGAACTCCTTCATCGCCCGTTCGCTTTTAACCCCCTCCTCTTTGGCGAAGCCCATGACGTTGGGCTCTTTGGTCCCCAGATTGGAAGTCATGATCAACACCACATTTTTGAAATCGCTCACGACGCCGTTGTTGTCGGTGAGCTTGGCGTCATCCATTACCTGCAACAGAATATTCATGATATCGGGATGGGCCTTCTCCACCTCGTCAAGAAGCAGAACCGTATGAGGATGCTTTTTGATCATCTCCGTCAGCAGTCCGCCCTGCTCGTACCCTACGTAACCCGGCGGCGCTCCGATCAGACGACTGACGGCGTGCTTTTCCATATATTCGCTCATGTCAAGGCGTTCGAAATGCACTCCGAGGGTTTCGGCAAGCGCTCGGGCCAGGGCGGTCTTGCCTACCCCGGTGGGACCGACAAAGAGGAAGCTGCCGATGGGTGCATCGGGGCGCCCCAGACCGGCATAGGAGCGTTTGATTGCCCGGGCGAGAGTCCGCACGGCTTCATCCTGGCCGACGATCCGCTCCCGCAGACGATCCTCCAGCTGTGCCAGGCGCCGGGTATCGTCCGCGTCGAGCGTCGAGGGGGGCAGCTTGAGCATCGTCGAAAGGATTTCCGAAATATCTTTGGGACCTATCTCCACGTCCTTGAGCCCCCGAAGCATGAAGTGAGCTCCGGCTTCGTCGATCAGATCCATCGCCTTGTCGGGGAGAAAACGCTCATGAAGGTAGCGGACGCTCAAATCGATGGCGCTGCGCAACGCCTCGTCGCTGAAGCGGATCCCGTGGTGCTCCTCGTAGCGATGCTGTACTCCTTTGAGGATGAGGAAGGTATCCTCCGTAGAGGGCTCTTCCACATCGACCTTGGCGAAGCGCCGTGAAAGCGCCTTATCCTTGTCGAAGAAATTGCGGTACTCCTGATGCGTCGTCGCCCCGATACATTTGAGCTCTCCCCGGGCCAGAGCGGGTTTGAGGATGTTGGAGGCGTCCATACTGCCCCCACCGGTGCTGCCGGCGCCTACCAGGGTGTGGATCTCGTCGATGAAGATGATGGCGTCAGGGAGTTTCTGCAGCTCTTCGATCACCCCTTTGAGGCGCTTTTCGAAATCGCCCCGGTACTTGGTACCCGCCAGCAGCGCTCCCATATCGAGGGCGTAGATTTTCGCATTCAGGATCACCTCCGGGACCTCACCCTCTGCAATCTTGAGGGCCAGCCCCTCGGCGATGGCGGTTTTGCCCACTCCGGGCTCCCCGACGAGGAGAGGATTGTTCTTCTTCCGACGGCAGAGCGTCTGCATCACCCGCTCGATCTCCCGTTCTCGCCCGATAACCGGGTCGATCTTACCCTCTTTTGCCAGCGCCGTCAGCTCCAGGGTAAATTCTTCCAGATTCGGGAATTCGCTCTTCTTCTCTTCGGGAGCGTTCTCCTGCGACTCCTGCGTCGGATGGGAAATTGCCTCCAAAATATCGAGTCGGCTGATCCCGGCCCGTTCCATGAGATAGCTGGCGTAGCTCTCCTTTTGATCCCGAATCGCCACAAGCATATTCCCCACCGTCGCCTCTTTTTTACCCGCGGCATGGAGCTGAGTCATCATGGCGTTGACCGTGCGGGAGAGGGAGAGGGTCTCTACCGGGTCCGCTTCCTGCTCTACCGTCGGTACGTGGGCGGAGATATGAGCGACGATCGCCTTTTTCATCTCTCGGGTATCGGCCCCCAGGACCTTGAGCAATTCCTCCCCGGCCCGGCTGGAGAGGATCGCCAAAAAGACATGCTCGATAGTCAGATATTCGTGATGTTTGCGTTTGGCGTACTCTACTGCCCGCATAAACGCTTTATTTAATTCGATACTGATCATATTCTGCTCCTCGTCATGCATCCGCCTCGAAAGTTGCTAAAAGGGGAAAACCGTTTTGGCGGGCCAGGACCTTGACCTGCTCGACCTTGGTCTCCGCGATCTCGTAGGTGTAGACCCCGCAGACCGCCTGACCCTTCTCATGCACGGTCCACATAATCGCTTCGGCTTCCGCGGCGTTTTTCTTAAATATGTTCTTCAAAACCTCGACGACGAATTCCATCGTCGTGTAGTCGTCGTTGTGCAGAATCACCCGGTATAGCTCCGGCTCTTTGAGCTCGACTTCGTTTTCGACCTCTGTTTCGATTCGCGGCACACTCAATCCTTTTTCTGCGATATAACTGTGTTACAATCAAGATCAATTATACAGATTTTGGAAGGAAATGCAAGTGCGCCCGATCTTCGTAACCGCCACCGGAACCGGCGTGGGCAAGACCCATGCCACCCTCGCCCTTCTGAAGGCTTTTGCCCGCCACGGTATCTGGGTCGGCGCCTGCAAACCGGTCGAGACCGGCGTAGTCTCGATGCCTGAAGATGCGGGGAAACTCTTCCGGGAGACCCGACGACTCAATCCCCGCTTCGAAGGTATCGCTCCCGAAGATCTCTGTGCCTATACCTTTCCTCTCCCGGCTGCTCCTTTTTGTGCCGACAGGGATCAGAGCATCGTGCCCGAAGTCATTCACCGAAAAGTCGATGAATTAGCAGCCCGCTGTACCTTACTCATCGTCGAAGGCGCCGGCGGTCTCATGGTCCCTCTCACTCGTGACTACCTGATGATCGACCTCATCCGTGACCTCCAAGCCCATGTCCTCCTGGTCACTCCTTCGCGTCTGGGCTGCATCAACGACACCCTTTTGAGCCTCGAGACTCTCCGACAAAGGAAGATCCCTCACGACTGGTGCGTCAACCTCTACGAGGATGCCGACACCTTCCCCACTGTCACCCGTCCCTATTATGATGCCGTTTATCCCGACTGGTGGAGCCTCCAGGAGGGATTGGATTGTTTCGTCGACCGCTATCTTGCCGGCGAATGACCGGAAGGGGGACGCTTCGAAGCCCGATGAGCAACTTCGCTAAAATAAGATTCAAAAATCAGGAGTCCCCATGCAGCACCTCGTCGATACCGATCAGTTGAGCCGTGAACAGATCCACTCGATTTTCGAAGACACCCGACGCTTCAAGGAGAAACTCCCACCGCCGCTGCTTAGCGGCAAGTTGCTTTTTACGCTCTTTTTCGAAGCCTCGACCCGGACCCGAAGCTCCTTTGAAGTCGCCGCCAAACGCCTGGGAGCCGAGATCGTCCACCTCGACCCCTCCCGAAGCTCTACCAAAAAGGGGGAAACCCTCGAAGACACCTTCGCCAACCTCTGCGCCATGGAGCCCGATGGCGTCATCATCCGCCACAGCGAAAACGACTCTCCCTCCCGTTTGGCGGAGATGGAGATGGTCCCGGTCATCAATGCCGGAGCGGGCAACTACGCTCATCCCACCCAGGCACTACTGGACCTTTATACCCTCTGGGAATGGTTCGAAGGAGACCTGGAGGGACGCAAAGTCGCCATCGTCGGCGATATCGTCAACTCCCGTGTCGCCGCCAGCGATATCCGACTCTTTGGCCGCTTCGGGATGGATCTCCACCTGGTCGCCCCCAAGCCCTTCATGCCCGTGACCGATCTGCCCCGCCACGAGAGGATCGAAGAGATCCTTGACGAAGTAGAGGTGATCATTAGCCTCCGGGCTCAGTTGGAACGACACAAAAAGCCGATCTTTGACGACTACGCCGAGTATGCCCGCCACTACTGTATCACCGAAGAGCTTCTCGACGATCGGGGGATCCTCGTCATGCACCCGGGCCCCGTCATGCGCAATATCGACATCTCCGACGAAATCCTCGACGATCCCCGCTGCATGGTCATGGATCAGGTACGCAACGGCGTCTATGTGCGCATGGCGGTACTCAAGCTCCTCTTACTCGATGCCAATAATTTCTACCGGCTTTGAGGCCGGAGGCTATCTCTTCCGATACGACAGAAGCCGATCATTTCCCCCTTCTTCCCTCGACTCTCCAAAAGATAATTTTTTCAATTCCATCTTTTTCTTAAATTTCCGTTAATTATCCAGGGATAAAATGGATGAGGGTCACCCTAAAATAAAAAGGGAGAAAAAGATGGGACGCTACAGCCAAAAACTCGAAGAGGTCAAGAAGCTCATCGGACGCTTGCAAAAGGAGACGCCCGAGCAGATCGCCGCGTTTCACGGCTTCATGGAAGCGGTCGAGAAGCCCGGCGCGATGGATGCCAAAGCCAAAGAGTTGGTCAATGTGGCATTGGCGGTGGCGGCGCAGTGCGAATGGTGCATCGCCCTGCACGTCAAAGGGGCGCTCGATAGCGGAGCGAGCCGCGCGGAGGTCATCGACGCGGCAATGCAGGCGGTGCTGATGCACGGCGGTCCGGCGCTGATGTACATGACGCCGGTGGAAGAAGCGCTCGACGAATTCGGAGGAACATGATGGAAAAGCGTATCGCCGAAGAGATCTACTATCTTATGGAACTGGGGCGCCGTTTCGAGTATGCGGCCAAAGAGCACTATATGACGGGAGAGATTTCCGGGTTTTTGCATCTGGATATCGGCCAGGAGGCGCTGAGCGTCGCGGCGATGCGGGCTTTTGATCACGGGGACGTCTTTACCACCTACCGGGAGCACATCATGGCGATCGCCCGGGGTATCGAGCCCAAGGCGGTGATGGCGGAGCTCTTCGGCAAAACCACGGGAGTCAGCGGCGGCAAGGGCGGTTCGATGCACCTCTTCGATCCGACGCATTTCTTCTACGGCGGCGATGCGATCGTCGGCGGGCATCTGCCCAATGCCGTGGGATGCGCCTATGCCAGAAAGCTCGAAAAAGCCGGCCACGGTGTCATGGCGGTCTTCGGCGACGGGGCGACCAACGGTGGAGCCTTTTTCGAGTCGCTCAATATCGCGAGTGCATGGAAACTGCCGGTGCTGTTTTTGTGTGAAAACAACCGCTATGCTATCGGTACCGAGATTACCCGCGTCGCGCCCTTTTTGGAGCAGGCCAAAAAGGCCGAGCCCTATATGCCGACGATGGAGGTGGACGGGATGGATGCGGTGGCGGTCTACGAAGCCGTCAGCGAGGCGCGCGACTATATCGAAAAGGGCCACGGCCCCATCTTCGTCGAAGCTTTTACCTGCCGCTACGAAGGGCACTCTATGAGCGACGCAGGTACCTACCGAAGCCCCCAAGAGATGCAAATCTGCAAAGCCAAAGACCCCATTGAGCGGATGAAAAAGTATCTCAAAGAGTACTACAATATGGAAGATGCCTATTTCGACGAAGTGGGGAAAAAGGCTCAAGCCGCCGTCGATACGGCGGTGGAGTTTGCGGCCCAAAGCCCCGAGCCCGAGGCTGCGGCGTTATTTGAGCACGTTTTTTGCAAGGAGTGCAGCGATGTTGTATCGTGAAGCGTTGAACCGGGCGATCGATGAATGTATGGCCGTCGACGAAAAGGTGGTGATCCTGGGCGAAGATGTGGGACGCTACGGCGGCAGCTACCGTGTCAGCGAAGGGCTGGTGGCCAAGTACGGCGAAGCGCGCTGCATCGATACGCCCATCGCCGAGCTTAGCATCGTGGGCAATGCCGTGGGGATGGCCATCGGCGGGCTTCGTCCCATCGCCGAGATCATGACGGCCAACTTCTCCCTGCTGGCCTTCGATCAAATCATCAATCACGCCTCCAAACTTCACTACATGAGTAACGGCAAGATCAGGCTGCCGATGGTCGTGCGCTTTCCTCAAGGAGTGAGCAAACAGCTCGCCGCCCAGCACAGCGAGAGCTACGAGCAGATGCTCAGCGCTGTGCCGGGACTCATCGTCTGGGCGGCTAGCGACGTCAACTACGCCTACCACGCTCTTAAGCAAGCGATTTTGATGGACGATCCGGTGCTTTTCATCGAGCACGAACTGCTCTACAACAAAAAAGGCGAGGTGGATGTCGATACGCCCCTGGATCCTTTCAAAGCCCGCATCGTCAAAGAGGGCAAGGATCTGACGATCGTCAGCTACCTCAAGATGGTCGATGACGTGATGACGGCGGTGCCTACGATCGAAAAAGAGCTTGGGATCTCCTGCGAAGTGATCGATTTGCAATCACTTAACCCCATTGACCACGCCACGCTGGAAGCTTCGATCAAAAAAACCGGTCGCTTGGTCGTCGTCGAAGAGGACCACTACACCGGGGGTTACGGCGCGCAGATCGTCAGCTTTGCTGCCGAGAAGCTCTTTTACGCTCTGGATGCAGCGCCCTTGCGCCTGGCGGGTGAGGACGTGCCCATCCCCTACAACCGCAGCTTGGAGCTAGCGAGCATTCCGACACCTGAGAAGATCGCCGCACGCATCGTCGAATGGGGGAAAAGCAATGGCCTATAAGATCGTCATGCCCCAGCTCTCCGACTCGATGGAGGAGGGCAAGCTTATCAGTTGGAAGGTCAAGCCCGGAGATCACGTCAAAATGGGTGACGTCATCGCCGAAGTCGAAAGCGACAAGGCCATCATGGAAGTGCAAAGCTTCAAAGAGGGCGTCGTGAAAGAGCTCAAGATCAAAGAGGGCGAGAGCGCGCCGGTGGGCAGCGTCATCGCCGTGATCGACACCGACGGTGAAGAAGAGCCAAGAGCCAAGAGGCAAGAGGGAAAATTGGCGACCGAAGGCGAAGTCAAGAAGCCCTCGCAACCTTCATCGCCCCATCCCCAAGAAAACCCCAAACCATCGAAGGAACCTAAACTTGAGGCAGTCAAAGGCTCCCCTTCTTCGGTTGTGGACGAACTCTTCGGCAAGCAAGAGTCTGCCTCTACATCTTCCACTCCCCATCCTCCATCTTCCATCCATCATCCTTCATCCGGCGAAGCCGTTTCCGCTTCCCCCAAAGCCCGCGCCCTGGCGGCCAAATACGGCCTGGATCTCGAAGCGTTGCAGCACGCCGGCAAGCTTCCCGTGCCCGCCCATGCCGAGGATATCGAGCGCTACGTGCAGCGGCGCTACTTCACGCCCAAGGCCCTGGAGCTCATCGAGCGCTACCATCTAAGCACCGATCTCTTTCCTAAGGGCAAGAAACACACTGAAGCCGAGATTCAAGCCTACATCGAGGCTCACGACATTCCTCTGCCAAGGCCCCTCGACCCCATGCGCCAAGCGATCATCGCCACCGTCGAAGCGGCGGCGAAGAAGCCGACCTATCGAATCTACGACCGCATCGACGCGACGCTGCTCAAAAAGCACGAGAGCAAAGAGCGCACCCTCACCGTCTGGCTGCTCAAACTCCTGGCCGAAGCGATGATGCGCCACGAATGTACCCGCACGACCCTGGGACCGGGCGGCTTGCAGGTATGGCCCGGGGCTTCGATCTCTCTGGCAATGGCCCACGGCGAAGCGCTCTATATGCCGGTCTTTCGCGATCTGCAAAGCAAAGATATCGGTACGATCGCCCAGGAGCTCTCGGCGATGAAAGAGCGGGTCAAAAGCGGGCGCATTAAGCCTGAAGATCTCAAAGGCTCGACTTTCGGCCTGAGCAATCTGGGGATGACGGGCATCGAGCGTTTCGACGCCATGATCAACAGTGATGACAGCGGTATCGCCGCCGTCGGGTGCGAAATCGATGGCTTCATCGCCGTGACGCTGACGCTTGATCACCGCATCGTCAACGGCTACCAAGCCGCCGAGTTTATGCAGATGATCAAGAAGCTGGCTGTCGATGAAACGACCTTTCGTTAAAAATACAAAGGAATTCCAATGAAAGCCAAAGCCGATGAAGCAACCCGAGTACACCTTGTGGGAGGCGGTCTGGCCTCTATGGCCGCTGCTTATTATCTCATCGCCGATGCCGGCGTCGACCCGATCAATATCTCGATCTACGAGCAGTGGGAGGTCGCCGGAGGGGCCCTCGACGGATCGGGAGATCCGGAAAATGGCTATCTCATTCGAGGGGGGCGGATGCATGAAAAGCACTATCACTGCTATTGGGATCTGCTCCGCCACATTCCCTCCTACGACGATCCCCAACAGAGCGTCTACGACGAAACCATGGAGTTCAACAGCCGCTTCGTTTCCGATGCCCATGCCCGATTGATCCGCGACGGCAGGCGGGTGGACCTGAGCAGCTACGGCCTGAGTCTTCGGGATCAGGCAGATATGACGCGACTGCTTTTTACCCCGGAGAGCCGTCTGGAGCGCTTGCGGATCGAGGATTGGTTCAGCGGAGATTTTTTCCAAAGCAACTATTGGCTGCTTTTTACCAGTATGTTCGCCTTCCAACGCTGGAGCTCTCTGATGGAGGCACGGCGATATATGTTGCGCTTCATGCACTTGATGCCGGGAATGAAACGGCTCGAAGGCATTTTGCGTACCAAATATAATCAGTACCACTCCGTCGTGCTCCCTCTGCAGCGATGGCTGGAGGATCGCGGGGTAAAGATCTACCTCCAAAAAGCTGTCGTAGATATTGATTTCAACGCGACGGAAAACGACGGCTTCCGGGCGTCGGAGTTGCACTTTTCCGACGGGAGCAAACTTACCCTCGAAGAGAAGGACTACTGCTTCTTCACCAACGGCTCCATCGTCGACGCCCCGGATCAGGGCAACCTTGATCACGCTCCGGTCTTCAAAGGCGTCGAAGACTCCGGCTCCTGGAAACTCTGGAAAAGGATTGCCGCCAAAGATCCCCGATTCGGAAAACCCGAAGTCTTCTGCGGCGATATCGACAAGAGCAAATGGACCTCCTTTACCGTGACCCTAAGGGATCGGCGTTTTCACGACTACATGGAGGAGTTTACCGGCAATACCGACGGCACCGGAGGCCTGGTGACGCTGACCGATTCCAACTGGCTCATGTCCATCGTCATCGCCCGCCAACCCCATTTCCCCGATCAGCCCGACGATATCAAGATCTTCTGGGGCTACGGCCTCTATGTCGATCGACCCGGCAACAAGGTCAAAAAGCCCATGAGCCAATGTAACGGACGGGAGATCCTGGAAGAGCTCTGGTACCACCTCAAAATCGAAGAGCTCATGGCGCCGATCATGCACTCCGATCGGCTTGTCAACTCTATACCCGTGGCTATGCCGTTTATCGACAGTCTTTTCATGCCGAGAGGTTTGAATGACCGCCCTCGTGTTCTGCCCGAAGGGAGTGAAAACTTTGCCTTCCTCGGACAATTTACCGAAGTGGAAGACGATTGCGTCTTCACGGTAGAGTATTCGGTACGCACGGCCCAGGAGGCGGTCTTCGGCCTCTTCGATTGTGGACGCGAACCCCTGCCGGTCTACGTCGGCGCCCATCGACCCGCTGCCATGCTCAAAGCCGCCGCGGCAATCATGGAGTAAGGGAGTCTCTATGAGAAGCATCATCTCTTGCTATCTTTTCATCGCGAGTGTCGCCTTGGGCTCTCCCCTGCGCATCATCGCTCCCCAGAATTCGACCGTCTGTATCGAGGGGGGCAGCTGCCCCGTCTGCTGGAGTACCCAGTTCCGGGGAGCGATTTGTATCGAGGGAGCCCTGGGCGGACACTCTATCGGCATCCTCAACGACTGTGCCACGCCGGCAAAAGCCGGATACTTTGATTGGCATGTCCCCGTAGGGCAGGTGACGGGTTTTGGCATCTCGGAGGAGACTTGCGCCCGCTTTATGATCTACCCGAAAGACGACCCCTCCCAAGCGGTCATGAGCCCATGTTTTACCATCAAAGGGCAAAAAAAGCCCCATGAGCTACGACGCATAGGTGCTACACTCAAGTGAACGAAGAAAAACGAGTACTCAAATCCTGATAGAGAGAGCAAAAGATGGCCACCGAATTTCAGCGCCGCGTCTGGGAAGCGATCGCACGCATTCCCGAAGGTCGCGTCACCACCTATGGCGCCATCGCCGCGTATCTGGGCACTCGAGGCGTACGCGCCGTCGGCACGGCCGTGGGCAAAAACCCCTATGCCCCCGAAGTGCCTTGCCACCGTGTGGTGCCTTCTAATGGGAAACTTGGCAACTACTCGGGCGAAGGCGGCGCGGCACGCAAAGAAGCGCTGCTTGAGAGCGAGGGGGTGTTGGTGAAAGACGGTAAGATCGTCGATTTTGAGCGGATCTTTTATGGATTTGAAAAAGAATAGTAGAAAGGAGCGATATGAGCTTTGATTACGACATCCTCTTCC
>Ga0256841_1002166_pt1 | contig 15916 bp, 11 predicted proteins | sample 356308metaG_FD_185971 | JGI IMG/M metagenome (GOLD analysis project Ga0256841, IMG submission 185971) | Hydrothermal vent microbial communities from Mid Atlantic Ridge, Atlantic Ocean - 356-308 | ecosystem: Environmental > Aquatic > Marine > Hydrothermal vents | place: Atlantic Ocean: Mid... | reverse complement strand
AAAGTCACCGTCGTCAGCCAGTTTTGTATTGGCCTGTGCAATAATTTTATCCTCTTCCTCTTCGGCAGTAAGATAGATGGGTTCCGTATCCAACTTCACCTTACCTTCTTCAACATATTTATAAGGTGTTTCAATAAAGCCGAGTCTGTTGATTTTGGCATAAACACACAAAGAAGATATGAGACCGATATTAGGTCCTTCGGGAGTTTCAATCGTACAAAGTCTTCCATAGTGAGTATAATGGACGTCACGAACTTCAAACCCTGCTCTTTCTCTCGAAAGACCGCCGGGTCCCAGAGCGGAAACTCTTCTTTTATGAGTAAGCTCCGCAAGAGGGTTTGTTTGATCCATAAACTGCGACAGTGCGTTTGTTCCGAAAAACGAATTAATTACCGAAGAAAGCGTTTTTGCATTAATAAGATCGGTAGGAGTAAAAACCTCATTATCACGAACGTTCATTCGTTCACGAATTGTTCTGGCCATACGTGCCAGTCCGACACCAAATTGTGAATACAGTTGTTCGCCGACGGTTCTAACCCTACGATTACTTAAATGGTCAATATCATCCACATCGGTTTTTGAGTTGACAAGTTCGATAAGATATTTAAGAATATCAATAATATCCTCTTTTGTCAAGACTTTAATCGAGGGATCAATCTTCAGCCCGAGTTTTTTATTAATCCTGAAACGGCCAACTTCACCCAGATCATATCTTTTATCCGAGAAGAAAAGTTTATCAATAATACCTCTTGCAGTCTCCTCATCAGGTGGTTCGGCATTACGCAACTGTCTGTAAATAAATTCAACAGCCTCTTTTTCCGAGTTAGCGGTATCCTTTTGAAGGGTATTGAAAATAATGGAATAGTCGTTGGCAATAGTCTCGTCACGGTGAAGAAGAATTGTTTTCACACCCGACTCGATGATCTGATTAATGTGTTCGCTTTCAAGAATTGTTTCCCTGTCAATAATAACCTCCGTTCTCTCGATTGAAACAACCTCACCGGTATCTTCATCAACGAAGTCCTCAATCCAGGAACGGACAACTCTTGCAGCCAGTTTACGGCCGAGCACTCTTTTCAGGCCGCTTTTTGAAACTTTAATCTCTTCGGCGAGGTCAAAAATTTCAAGAATATCTTTATCACTCTCAAACCCGATAGCCCTGAGCAGTGTAGTGACAGGCAATTTCTTTTTCCTGTCGATATATGCATACATAACATTGTTGATATCGGTGGTAAATTCCATCCAGGAACCCTTAAAAGGAATAATCCTGGCCGAATACAAAGTAGTGCCGTTAGCATGCTGATGCTGACCGAAAAACACTCCGGGGGAACGGTGCAATTGAGAAACAATTACCCTTTCGGCACCATTTACAATAAAGGTACCCTTTGGAGACATATAAGGGATCATTCCAAGATAAACATCCTGGATGATAGTCTCGAAGTCTTCATGTTCCGGATCAGTACAATATAATTTTAATTTTGCTTTAAGAGGGACACTATATGTCAAACCTCTCTCAATACATTCTTCGATAGAATACCTCGGAGGATCGACAAAATAGTCAAGAAATTCCAACACAAAGTTATTCCGGGAGTCTGTAATTGGAAAGTTCTCGCTAAAAACTTTATAAAGTCCTTCGTTTCCCCTATCCTCAGGATTCGTTTCCAGTTGGAAGAAATCCTGAAATGACTTCAGTTGAATATCAAGTAAATCGGGGTAATCATACTTTATTTTTGTCTTACTGAAACTAATTCTTTCTTTGGTAGTAGTCAAGGCACAAAAGGATTTAATGATTAAAAAAGATAATTATTGAACTAAAAACATATAAATATGAAATTAGACCACCCCCCATTTTCACAAATGGAAGAAGCGGTCTAACTTCTCAACAAAAGGTGATATGTTTACTTAACTTCAACCTCGGCGCCGGCCTCTTCCAATTGTTTTTGAAGAGCATCAGCTTCATCTTTAGTAACACCTTCCTTGATAGCCTTGGGAGCAGAATCAACTAATTCTTTGGATTCTTTAAGCCCGAGGCTTGTTAATTCTTTTACTAATTTAACAACAGCCAGTTTTGATTGGCCGGCAGCTTTAAGAATAACATCAAAAGATGTTTTTTCTTCAGCAGCTTCACCACCTTCAGCAGCAGGCCCGGCAACTGCAACAGCAGCAGCAGCAGGCTCAATGCCATATTCGTCTTTCAAAATCTGAGCTAATTCGTTTACTTCTTTTACAGTTAAATTTACCAATTCTTCTGCAAATTTTTTTAAGTCAGCCATTTTATTATAGATTAATTGTTTTTGTATTTTTTTAATTTATTTCTTCACTTTTTATTCTGCCCTTTCCGACAGCGTTTCAAGAATTCCTGATAATTTGTGACCACCAGACTGGAGACCTGAAATAACATTTTTAGCCGGTGACTGGAGCAGAGCAATAACGTCTGCAATAAGTTCATTCTTGGACTTAATGTTAACCAATGTTTCAAGCTGATCATCACCCAGGTAGGTAACCTCTTCCACATAAGCACCTTTAAGCTTAGGCTTTTCACCTTTTTTCCTAAATTCTTTAATCAATTTGGCAGCAGCATTACCTGTTTCACCAAACAACAAAGAGGTAGGCCCTTTAAGGCTTACATAGAGTTCTTCAAGGTTTTTTTCCGATTGATCCATCGCTCTTTTGAGCAATGTATTTTTGACCACTGTCAACTCAATATTCTTTTTAAAGCAAAGTCTCCTAAGGTCGCTTGTATCTTCGGCGTTTAATCCTGAAGTGTCGGCTAAATAAATATAGTCCTTAGCATTTAATTGCTCTGTTAAGCTTTCTATAAGTTGATTTTTTTCCTCTTTTGTCATATCTGAATCATTTTACCTTTAATAGCGATGAATAATTACACCGTCTTAGGATCGATTTGAATGCCCGGGCTCATCGTGCTCGACATATAAATGCTCTTTACGTATGTACCTTTGGAAGCACTCGGTTTAAGTTTGACAATAGTATTAATCAGTTCCTTAGCATTGTCGGCTATCATCTCACTTGTAAATGAAACTTTAGCTACGGCAGCGTGAATGATTCCTGTTTTGTCAACCTTAAAGTCAATCTTACCGGCCTTAACATCTTTTACCGCTTTCCCGATTTCCATGGTAACAGTACCACTTTTCGGATTAGGCATAAGACCTCTCGGGCCTAAGATTCTACCAAGTTGTCCAACTTTGGACATAACACTAGGCATTGTAATGACAACATCAATGTCAGTCCAACCACCTTTAATTTTCTGAACATATTCGTCAAGTCCGACATAATCGGCCCCGGCAGCTTTAGCTTCATCTTCTTTTTCAGGTGTACACAATACAAGAACCTTTATTTCCTTACCTGTTCCATGAGGCAGGGCAACAGTTCCGCGTACCATCTGATTGGCTTTCCTTGGGTCTACACCCAAACGAATATCCAGATCAACAGAAGCATCAAAATTTGTATAGGTAATATCCTTAACAATTTTAACAGCTTCGGATAACGGATAGACACCTTCTCTATCGAATTTCGCTAAAACTTCCTTACGTTTTTTAGTTAATTTGGCCATTTCCCGCTTTTTATAAATTCTACTAACTTAACTCCACATTAATTATCTCCAAAAGGAGGTGTCCCTTTAATTGTAATACCCATACTACGAGCTGTACCGGCCACCATTTTCATTGCGGAATCAACGGTAAAAGCATTTAAATCTACCATTTTATCTTCAGCAATAGTTCTTACCATATCCCAGGTAATAGCAGCAACCTTAGCCCTGTTAGGTTCAGGCGAGCCTTTTTTAAGTTTGGCAGCCTGCAATAATTGAACGGCAACAGGTGGAGTTTTAATAATAAAATCGAAAGACTTATCGCGGTACACAGTAATAATAACCGGCAAAACCTGCCCTGCTTTTTCCTGTGTACGAGCATTGAACTGCTTACAAAACTCCATAATATTCACACCTTTAGCACCTAATGCAGGTCCTACCGGTGGTGAGGGGTTTGCAGCTCCGCCTCTGATTTGTAACTTGATTAATCCACTAACTTCTTTAGCCATGTTAAAAATTTAACTTTAAATTGTTTACTAACGCGTAACAGCTCTTAGACAATTGCAATTTCTTAATTTAAAAACTTACTCTTTCTCAACCTGCATAAATCCCAGTTCCAGAGGTGTTTTTCTACCAAAGATTTTAACCATCACCTTCAACTTTTTCTTTTCCTCGTTAATCTCTTCGATAATACCACTAAAACTGTTAAAGGGTCCGTCAATAACCTTCACGCTCTCACCAACGATATAAGGAACATTAACTTCTTCACCCTGTTCTGCAAGTTCGTCTACTTTTCCAAGAATCCTTTTAACCTCAGCCGGTCTAAGAGGGATAGGTTCACCCTGAGTCCCCAGAAAACCAATTACATTAGGAATGCTCTTAATAGTATGAGGTATTTCACCTACTAATGCAGCCTCGATAAGGATATATCCTGGATAAAGGTTTCTTTCTTTACTCACCTTCTTTCCGTTTCGGATCTGATATACCTTTTCAAGTGGAATAAGGACATTTGAAATGTAATCACCCAGATTTAACCGGTTTATTTCACTTTCCATATACTCCTTAACCTTTTTTTCCTTCCCACTTATCGCTCTAACGACATACCACTTTTTTACTTGTTCGCTCATTCCTGATTGTAGATTGAGATATAATTAGTATTAAAAATTCTTATAGAAAACCTCCAAAATATTCTGGAATGAAAAATCCATAATATAAACTACAGTAGCGATGATGAGGGAAGCAATAGACACAACAATCGCACTATTTTGAAGTTCGCTCCAAGTCGGCCAGGAAACTTTATGAATTAATTCATCGTAGCTTTCCTTCACGTAAGTTTGTATTTTAAACTTTGCCATTTATCTAAATTTTAAAGCACGGGTGGTAGGATTCGAACCCACGACTCCTGGTTTTGGAGACCAGAGCTCTACCAGCTGAGCTACACCCGTATCATATTTATTAGAACGAATAATATTTGCATATAAAGGTATTCCGAAATATCGGAATACCTTTTATGTCAAATAAATGAATTCTCTTTATTTATTCAATAATTTCAGTTACCTGTCCGGCACCTACCGTTCTACCACCTTCACGGATAGCAAACCTCAAATTCTTAGCCATAGCAACCTCGGCAATGAGTTTAACTTCGACCGTCAGGTTATCACCCGGAAGAACCATTTCAATACCATCGGGAAGAATGATTTCACCGGTTACGTCGGTTGTTCTGAAATAGAACTGAGGACGATAGTTGTTATGGAATGGTGTGTGTCTTCCACCTTCTTCTTTCTTCAGGATATAAACCTCAGCTTTGAAATGAGTGTGAGGAGTAATTGAACCCGGTTTGGCAATAACCATACCACGGCAAATTTCCTTTTTGTCAATACCTCTAAGCAGCAGACCTGCATTGTCACCGGCTTCACCCCTGTCAAGGATTTTGCGGAACATTTCAACACCCGTACAAACTGATTTGAGTTTTTCAGCACCAAGACCGACAATCTCTACAGGATCACCAACATTGATAACACCCTGCTCAATTCTACCTGTGGCAACAGTACCTCTACCTGTAATTGAGAATACATCCTCAACAGGCATCAGGAACGGTTTGTCAACATCACGTTGCGGCAAAGGAATCCAGTTATCACAAGCTTCCATAAGTTCAAAAATAGCAGGAACCCATTTTTCCTCCTTATTAAGAGCACCAAGAGCAGAACCCTGAATAATAGGAGTATTATCACCGTCAAATTCATAGAAACTTAAAAGTTCTCTAATCTCCATATCAACCAATTCGAGGAGCTCCTCATCGTCAACCATATCAACTTTGTTCATAAAAACAACGATTCTTGGAACACCAACCTGACGTGCAAGAAGGATATGCTCACGAGTTTGGGGCATAGGTCCGTCGGTAGCAGCAACAACAAGGATAGCACCGTCCATTTGGGCAGCACCCGTTACCATGTTCTTAACATAGTCGGCGTGACCGGGACAGTCAACGTGTGCATAGTGCCTGTTGGCGGTTTCGTATTCTACGTGTGCAGTATTAATAGTAATACCTCTTTCTTTTTCTTCCGGAGCATTATCAATTTCATCAAAGGATTTAAATGATGCAAATCCCTGATCCTGAAGATTAAGAGTAATTGCAGCGGTTAAAGTGGTCTTACCATGGTCAACGTGACCGATAGTTCCGATATTAACGTGCGGTTTTGAACGATCAAATGTTTCTTTAGCCATATCAAAAAATTTATTATAAAAGTTTGCAAATATTGATTTAAAGTGAATAAACGCAGAGCCATTGACGAGAATTGAACTCGTGACCCCTTCCTTACCAAGGAAGTGCTCTACCCCTGAGCTACAATGGCAACAGAGCGGGAGACCGGGCTCGAACCGGCCACCTATAGCTTGGAAGGCTATCGCTCTACCAAATGAGCTACTCCCGCTGACATTTAAAATGCTGCTAATTAAAAAGTCTCTTGTATATATATAATATAATGTATAAAAAAAACATCTCAGCAACAAAAAAATAGTGGGGAGAGGAGGATTCGAACCTCCGAAGGCTTAGCCAACAGATTTACAGTCTGCCCCATTTGACCGCTCTGGAATCTCCCCATCCTATTTTAATAATTCAATTCAGTATTTTAAAAGAACGAGCCAATGGAGGGATTCGAACCCCCGACCGGCTGATTACAAATCAGCTGCTCTGGCCAACTGAGCTACATTGGCAGCTATTTCAATATATAAAAAACAGTCCTTTAAAAAAGGACTGCAAAAGTATAAAACATATTCTGAATAATCAAAGAAAAAATATAAAATATTTTTTCTGCCGATATTTAGTGTTTTTTTAGCTTCTCCTTATGCTTTGAAAGCTGCTTCCTTAAAGCATCTACGGCGGAATCGGTGGCTTCTTCAAAAGACTTACATTGCTTCTTTGCATAGAGGTCATACCCCTTAATTATCAATCTGACCTCTGCTAATTTGTTCTCAGGCTTGTCAGAATTGACAACTTTTAACGTAACTTCACTCCCAATTAAACCATCATAGATGGATGAAAGTTTCCCTACCTTCTCATTGATGAATGAGTCCAAATTCTTGTCTGTCTTGAAATGAACTGAATTAATGTTTACTTTCATTGTTATTCTCCTTTCATTTAGTTATGCCCTCGGATGGGCTTGTTTATAAATGTTTTTTAACTTTTCAATTGTATTATGGGTGTAAACCTGGGTGGCAGCCAGGCTTGAGTGCCCCAGGATCTCTTTGATAGCATTGAGATCAGCTCCGTTATTTAACATATGTGTTGCAAATGTATGTCGTAGCACGTGCGGGCTTTTTTTCTGTAAAGTTGAAACTTTCCCAAGATACGAATTTACAATGCGATATGCAAGTTTTTCGTAAACTTTTTTTCCTTTAATTGTTACGTAAAAATAATCATTTTGTTCAATTAACGCTATATTTTTATTTCTGACAGCAATATACTCTTTTATCGAATCAATAAATTCCTTTGAAACAGGGATGATTCGCTCCTTGTTCCTTTTCCCTAACACCTTTATATTCTGCTGATAAAAATCAATATCCGAATCCTTCAGATTAATAAGCTCCGAAAGTCTTATCCCCGTCATATAAAACATTTCGATAATAAGCCTGTCGCGTATTCCTTCAAAATCATCTCCAAATATTTCGGTTGAAAAAAGCGTTTCCATACTATCGTTATCAACAAAAACGGGGATTTTTTTTGAAGTTTTCGGAGATTGTATCCTCAACATAGGACTCTCGCGGATTAAACCTTCTTTTGTCAGATATTTAAAATACGATTTGAGTGTTGATAATTTGCGGTTAACCGACCTGGCTGATATATCCTGCTCCATAAGTTTAACAATCCACGACCTCACCATCCGATAGCTGACATCATTCACTTCGACAATATCATATTCCGATTTCAGGAACAGATCAAACTGATCCAAATCCTTTTTATAGGCTGTTATTGTGTGAGGGGAATATCGCTTCTCGAACTTCAGGTAGTTTATGAATCCGGTTGTTACCATATATAAATAAAAAAACTTCAGTCCCAAAAATAATAAAAATTTTTGAAGGAACTAAAGTTTCCTCGGTATTTCTTGTTAATTTATGTTAAACGGCTTAGCCTTCCTCCATTTGACGAAGTTTCTGCACATAAATAGCTTTCAGTTTCTGCTCTCTTTTTATTACTGAAGGTTTTGTATATTTTTGCCTTGCACGTAATTCCTTGATAACACCTGTCTTTTCAAATTTCCTTTTGAACTTTTTCAGTGCTCTGTCAATATTCTCACCTTCTTTAACCGGAATAATAATCATATTTTTGTTTTTTTATTAATTAAACCTCAACAATTACCCTTTTTAACGGGGGCGCAAAGTTATAAAATACTTTTTATTATTTACAATAAATTTTTAATTATTTTTTCAAAAGATTGCCGGTGATAAAATTCGTCAATCTTGTATAAAGATGCAGCGTCGTATTCCGTCCCGTATAAATGCCATGATTACTGTTCGGATAGAGCTGCATCTCAAACTGTTTGTTCGCATCAACCAAAGCAGTAATCATATCCATAGTATTTTGCAGATGAACATTGTCATCGGCAGTACCATGAATTATCAAGTATTTACCTTTTAACTCTTTTACGTGATTAATCGGTGAATTTTCATCATAACCTTCAGGATTTTCCTGAGGTGTTCGCATAAATCTCTCCGTGTAAATGTTATCGTAATATCTCCAGTTTGTGACGGGAGCAACGGCAATTGCCATACTAAAATAATCGGCACCTTTTGTAATGCAAAGCGACGACATATATCCTCCGTAGCTCCAGCCCCAAATTCCTATTCTTGTAGAGTCAACGTAATTCAGAGATCCGAGATATTTGGCAGCTTCTATCTGGTCAATAGTCTCATACTTACCAAGTTGCAAATAGGTCATCTTTTTAAACTCTTCACCCCTGGCACCGGTACCGCGATTATCAACAGAAACCAAAATAATCCCCTTTTGCGCCAACATTTGATTCCACATATTCGAGCTCCACGAGTTACGAACCGTTTGAGAACCCGGGCCTCCGTAAACATTCATCAAAACAGGATATTTTTTATTGGGATCAAAATCCGGCGGCTTTATCATCCATCCGTTCAACTGAACACCCTCGGATGTTGTAAATGTAAAAAATTCCTTAAAACTGAAATCATATTCTGCAAGTCTTTCGAGCAGGTCTGAATTATCTTTCAAAACCCTGAGCTCTTTTCCGTTTGCATTGTGAACGGTTATATATGACGGTGTTTTGGCAGAAGAATATGTATTCACATAATATTTGAAGGTCTTGCTAAAAACAGCCCTGTTGGTTCCGTCCCTTTTCGAAAGTTTCTTTTTACCTTTTCCGTTGAGTTTTATAACGTAAAGTTCCCTGTTTAGAGGTGATATCTCGGCTGATGTATAGTAAACAAGTCCGTTTTTCTCATCAACTCCGTTCAAGGAGGTAACATCCCAATTGCCTTTGGTAACCTGATTTATCAAATCACCATTTATACTATATAAATATATATGGTTATATCCGTCCTTCTCACTTGTTATAATAAAACGCTTGTTATCCTTAAAAAAAGTAAGGTCGTCGGTTATATCTATATAATATTTATTGGTTTCATTATAAATAACCTTATTGGTTCCTGTATTCACATCGGTCAGTAAAATTTTCAGATTATTCTGTAAACGGTTCATCCATTGAATGGCAAGAAGATCCGGATCGTTTGTCCATTTAATTCTCGGGATGTAAATATCGGTATTCTCGCCAATGTCCATCTCCTTTGTTGTACCGTCATCAATGCTGTAAACAAGAATTTTAATAACGGAATTTGCTTCACCGGCTTTTGGATATTTATATTTATATTCTTTGGGATAAAGATCACCCCATTCGGTAAATTGAAATTCCTTTACTTTACTTTCATCAAACCTGTAGAAAGCAATTTTTCTTCCGTCCGGCGACCAGAAAAAGGCTTTTGAAAAACTGAACTCCTCCTCATAAACCCAATCCGTAGCACCATTTATGATATTATTTCTGAGTCCGTCTTTTGTAATTTGCCTTTCCGATTCCGACTTTAATTCCCTGACATATAAGTTATTACCCCTAACAAAAGCAACTTTAGTACCATCAGGTGAAAATGTCGCAAGCCGTTGTTTTCCATTTTCGGAAAGTCGCAAAAGTTTATCCGTTTCAGTATCAAAAACATAATATTCCGAGATGCTTGACCGACGGTAGATACTCTCTGTTTTTGTAGCAAAAAGAATCTTTTTCTCATCCCGGCTCAACTGATAGCTGTACATTGGTATGGGCATTGTATCACCATCAGGTATTAATTGTTGCGAGGTGACAATAGTCCCGCTATAATCTCCGGTTTTATAACTATATATATTCAGACTGTCTTTTTTCAACATACAGAAATGCTCGCCGTCATTAAGCGGCCTCATTCCATAAACTCCCGAGGCATAGAACTTACGCGACCTAAAAACATCATTAAGAGTTAATTCTTTTTTTTCCACCTGCGAAAAAGCGGAAGAGGTCAATAAGTTAACAATGAGAAAACTAATAAAAACCGATGGTGTAAACTTTTTCATAATTTAATGTTTTAACTGTTTGGTTTCAAAAGTATAAAAATATTGACAAAACAAGTGTGAAATTAAAATGATTTATTATTTTTGCCGCCTGAATAAGGGATATTAGCTCAGTTGGTTCAGAGCATCGCCTTGACAGGGCGGGGGTCAGTGGTTCGAATCCACTATATCCCACAAAAAAACCGGCAATTTATAATTGCCGGTTTTTTTCATAGAGGTGTGGTAAAATAGAATGAGGCTCTTTCCCATGGTATCGGCCTGATGCTAAATGCAAATCATTAAATAAAAAATCATCAATAACGACAATCTTTTTGAACTTGTTTTACACTCCGGGTTAATCATCTTTCGTTTCAAATATTCCCGATAAAACGTACCAACCGGAGCAAACACTTTATTATTAATACCGAAACGGACAAAAAGGTTACCCTGCTTTTTTATTTTATTTTTTATTTTTTTTTAGACATCCTTTTTGTTTTTAGCTTTGTCAACATATTGTCAAATTTAAATTAATACTTGTTTAATCAATTAAAATTAAAAAAAAATGAAAAAACTTTACGTTTTAATTGCAATGATCGGTTTGTCTTCTTTTGTATTGGGACAAACCTTCTTAGCTGAAGATTTCAGCTCCAATCAAATGCCACCGGACGGCTGGACAATTGATGCACAGGCTGCTCAATGGTCAGTATCAAACTCAAACAATGCATTGGGAATAGCTCCGGAAGCCAAATTTTCCTACACAAACGGAAATGCCACCTCAAGACTAATATCTCCTGCCATTGATTTAACCGGATATTCAAGTGTATTTATCTCCTTTAATCATTTCCTTGATGACTATTCGGGCTCGGGATACTCAATCGGCTGTGCAACAACGTCAGGGGGAACAGGAGTCTGGAATACCGTTTGGGAAGTATCCCCGACAGGTAATGTTGGTCCTGAGACCTTAACATTCGAGATTAACAATTCCGATGTAGGGCAACCTGATTTTCAGTTCTGTTTCTATTTTGACGGAAATATGTATAATCTGGACTACTGGTATATTGATGATATCTTACTTTATATCCCTGTAGATCTAGATGCTCAAATGGTGTCAATCAATACCCCGTCTTATGTTGGAGGCTCTGTAGATGTATCAGGTACTTTTAAAAATTTCGGCACAACGGATATTACATCAATAGATATCAACTGGGAAGTAAACGGTGAGGTTACTATGACATCCATCACAGGACTTTCCGTACCTTTCGGAGAAACTTACGATTTCACCCTAAACGGACAGTTTGACTATCCCATTGGATCTTACGATTTAACTGTTTCCATTACTCTTGTAAATGGTGTTGTTGACGATGACCCTGCAAATAATGATTTGACAAAACAGATAAACGTTGTTAGTCATACTGTTGACAAAAGGCCTTGTTACGAAGAGTTTACAAGTTCAACCTGCGGTCCTTGCGCAGGGTTCAACACTCAATTTGTTCCCTGGTGTGAAACACATGCCGACGAAATTACCTTGGTAAAATATCAAATGAACTGGCCGGGTTCAGGTGATCCCTATTATACTGCAGAGGGAGGAGTGAGAAGGGACTATTATGGAGTGACCTGGGTACCCTGGTTGGAAGCAGAAGGGGAGTTTTGCGAAACAAGCGTCTCCGCTGCACAAGCAGTTTTGGATGAAGCAGCAACAAAGCCGGGACTTATGAGCATTGCCGCCTCACATTCACTTGACGGAACGGTAATGACAATTGATGCAACGGTACTTCCGTATGCAAACTTCAGTGAATTTAGAGTATTTATAGTTGTTTTTGAAAATGAAACAACTCAAAATATCGGTAGTAACGGAGAAACATCATTCCAGCATGTTATGATGAAAATGGTTCCGGATGCAAACGGAACACAGGTTGATCTGACCGACAGGGAACCAATAACAATTTCAGAGTCTGTTGACCTTTCAGGAACAAATGTTGAAGAATGGGATGACCTGGGCGTCGCAATTATTTGCCAGAACTATTCTTCAAAGGCCATTTTCCAGTCCGACTACTCCGTTGAAAATGCCGCTTATGCAACAGAAGCCAGGTTGTCTTCAATCCTGGTTGACGGTGAAGAAATAGCTGATTTTGATCCTGACACATACTCGTATGATGTTGCACTTGCTCCCGGCACAGTTGAAGTACCTGTTGTAGAAGCTGTTCTTATGGATGCAAACGGCACAAAGATCATAGTTCCCGCAAATGAAATCCCCGGAACAACAACTATTGACACTTACGGAGAAGACTTAGCTACTCACTTGACATACAACGTTAACTTCTCAATCGGAACAGGTATTGGTGATGAGGCTTTTGAAGCTGTAAAAGTTTATCCGAACCCCACAAACGGAACACTTTATTTCAAAGGTATTGAAGGAGCGAATGTTAAGGTATATTCTGTAACAGGTTCATTGGTTGCCGACGTTAAAGACTTCTCAACCAATTCGATTAACCTTTCCAATTTACCTCAGGGAGTTTATTATGTTTCGATTATTCTTGACGATAAAACTGTCGTAACGAAAAAAATCAGTTTACTGAAATAATATATAAATCCAATAAATTATAAAAGGCTGTCAATATCCGGCAGCCTTTTATTTTGCCTTAGTACCAATTTATTGAGTCCCTTCCGACAGTTCTTTCATCAAATAACCGGCAGTAAAGCCTTTATTACACTTTGCCACCTCTTCAGGCGTACCTTTGCAGATTATCTCCCCTCCCCTTTCACCACCCTCGGGTCCCAAGTCAATTATATAATCGGCAACTTTTATAACTTCCATATTATGTTCAATAACAATTATTGTATTTCCTTTACCGACAAGCTTTTGCAAAACCATCAACAAGACATTAACATCCTCAAAATGAAGTCCTGTTGTAGGTTCGTCAAGTATATACAATGTTTTCCCGGTATCCCTTTTTGAGAGTTCGGCCGCCAGTTTTACACGCTGAGCTTCTCCTCCGGAAAGTGTCGTGGATTGTTGACCAAGCGTAACATATCCCAAACCCACATCCTGCAATGTCTTTATTTTCTGTATGATCGCAGGTATGTTCCCGAAAAAATCCACTGCCTGGTTGATTGTCATATTCAGAACATCATTTATTGATTTTCCTTTGTACCTAACCTCGAGGGTTTCGCGATTATATCTTTTACCCTGGCACTCTTCGCAATGTACGTGTACATCAGGCAGAAAATTCATTTCTATTATTCTTATTCCCGCACCTTTACAGGATTCACACCTCCCGCCTTTTACATTAAACGAAAAACGCCCGGGCTTATAGCCTCTGATCTTCGCCTCGGGCAATGAAGCATAAAGTTTCCGTATTTCATCAAAAACCTTGGTATATGTAGCCGGATTTGAGCGGGGTGTTCTGCCTATTGGTGATTGGTCAATATCAATGACCTTATCAATATTTTTTATTCCCTCAATGGTATCAAAAGGCAAAGGTTTTTTCTCCGACCTGTAAAAATGGCTGCTCAGTATAGGATAGAGAGTCTCGTTTATCAATGATGACTTACCGCTACCGGACACTCCGGTAATACATATAAGTTTGCCAAGGGGAATATCAAGATTTACTTTTTTCAGATTGTTACCCGAAGCACCGTAAAGTTTAATAAATTTTCCATTTCCGCTTCTTCTTACCAAAGGGATTTCAATTCTCTTTCTTCCAGTAAGATAATCACAAGTGATTGTATTGCAGTTTAGCATCTCCTTTGGGGAGCCTTTTGCCACTATTTCGCCTCCGTGTCTTCCGGCACCGGGACCAATATCAACCACATAATCGGCTGCCAGAATTGTCTCCTTGTCATGCTCAACAACAATGACCGAGTTACCTATATCCCTGAGGTTCTGCAAGGACCTTATCAACCTCAGATTGTCGCGCTGGTGCAAGCCGATACTTGGCTCATCCAAAATATAAAGCACACTGGTCAGCTGCGAACCGATCTGTGTTGCAAGCCTGATGCGCTGTGACTCACCCCCCGAAAGAGTCCTTGCCTGCCTGTTGAGAGACAGATAGTCAAGCCCCACATCCAAAAGAAAGCCAATTCTGGTTTTTATCTCCCTCAGTATCTCATTGGCAATATGCCTTTTACGCTCCTCGATCCTTTCAGAAAGCCCTTCAATCCATTTCTGCAAATGAATAATGTCGTAGCTTGCCACTTCCGAAATATTCTTATCGTCAATCCTGAAATAGAGTGACTCTTTTTTCAGCCTGTCTCCCCCGCAAACATCACATTTCACAGTATTCATAAAACTTTGTGCCCACTTTTTAATACCTGCCGAAGTTGTCTCCTTGTACTGTTTCTCAATAAAGTTTATTATTCCCTCAAAATCAAGAGTATATGTAGAGGTTATTCCAAGATACTCTTTCCGGATGGTATAAGGCTCATTTGAACCGTACAGTATTGTTGCTATTGCCTCCTCCGGTATCTTTGCAACGGGAGTATCAAGATCAAAACCGTATTTGGCTGCAATAACTTCCATCTGGCCGAATATCCAATTATTTTTGTACTCCCCGAGAGGAGCAATACCACCCTTGTTGATGCTTTTTGATTTGTCGGGAAACACCTTGTTCATATCAACTTCGGTTACAGTACCAAGTCCGTTGCAATGCGGGCAAGCACCATAGGGTGAGTTAAAAGAGAAGGTGTTGGGTTCCGGTTCATTATATGAAATGCCGGTTGTGGGACACATCAGCGAACGACTGAAGTGTCTTGCCTCACCGGTTTCAAAATCAAGTATCATCACTGTTCCCTTTCCATATTTCATTCCCTGCTGCACCGACTGCACAAGTCTTTTCTCACTGTCAGTGTCAACCTTTATCCTGTCAATAACAAGCTCAATATCGTGAACCTTGTATCTGTCGAGTTTAAGTCCGAAACTCAACTCGATTATTTCACCGTCAACCCTGACCTTTAGAAAACCTTGCTTACGATATTGTTCAAGGAGTTCACGATAGTGCCCTTTCCTGCCCTTTACAACAGGTGCAAGAATAGATATTTTTCTATCCGAATAATTCTCCCTGATAAGATTAATAATCCTGGATTCGGTATATCTAACCATCCTTTCACCTGTCTCATAGGAGTAAGCATCGGCAACACGGGCATAAAGCAATCTGAGAAAGTCGTAAATCTCAGTTACTGTCCCCACGGTTGAGCGGGGATTACGGTTAACGGATTTCTGTTCAATGGAGATAACAGGGCTTAGTCCTTTTATATTATCAACATCGGGACGTTCCATATTG
>Ga0256841_1002165_pt1 | contig 15919 bp, 17 predicted proteins | sample 356308metaG_FD_185971 | JGI IMG/M metagenome (GOLD analysis project Ga0256841, IMG submission 185971) | Hydrothermal vent microbial communities from Mid Atlantic Ridge, Atlantic Ocean - 356-308 | ecosystem: Environmental > Aquatic > Marine > Hydrothermal vents | place: Atlantic Ocean: Mid... | reverse complement strand
TACGGCGGCGCACCAGCGCCCGCCACCGGTTGCGGCCGGAACAACGCTTCGGTTTCGCCGGCCTGCGGTTGGTGTTTCCGCCGGGCGAAGAGACCCGCTGGTAGATATTAACCCGGCAACAATATATTTCGCATTCAGGGCTTCAGGCAGGTGCCGGAACAAGGCGCAGTGTGCAGGCAAAGGTCGTTCCCTTGCCAAGGTCGCTCCAGTGCATCCATGCACTCGCGACACTTGGACATCCTGTCCAGCGCGCTGGAACGCAGGTCCGGCGCCTGCCTGAAGCCCCTAACCCTATGATATTCAAAGACAGGCCGCTGACCGGGCAACGTGGGAATAGGAATCACCGTCCGCCGCCGAAAAGCGAAGACCGTTCCGAAAGCGCCGCGCAACCGCTCACATTTCCAGATTCTTTCCCGGCTGAGTGCCTTTTCCCCAGTTATCATTGAGGATAAGCATCTTATGGCAATAACCAGCGAACCCTCGACCATGCCGATCAAACCGGTCAGCCCAGCCACCCATGCGGCAATGCAGAGAAGCGCTCAGGCGGGGACGCCTCCCCGAAACGCGAGTGCTCGCCCACCCACCGTACCTGGAACACCCCAGGAACGGACGCTGCTGATGCTAAGACGGGACGCGCGGACCGCTCAGCCAACCCTAACGACGGTGCCGCTCGATGCGGAGATGTTGGGCACCCTGTTCGACGCGCGGGCGTGAGGACTCAATCGATCAGACGCATGGAGAAATCCACCGCCCGCACATGTTTGGTCACGGCGCCCACCGAGATATCGTCCACCCCGGTTTCGGCAATGGACCGCACCGTTTCGAGATCAACCCCCCCGGAGGCCTCCAACCGGGCGCGCCCCGCGTTGAGCGCCACCGCCTCACGCAGCATCTCGATGGAAAAATTGTCCAGCAACACCCGCCCCGCGCCGTTCTCCACGGCCTCGCCCAGTTCCTGAAGCGATTCCACCTCGATCTCGATCCCCACCCCCTCGGGCGCCACGGCGCGGGCCGTCTCCAACGCCGCAGCAATGGAACCGGCAGCCATGATGTGGTTCTCCTTGATGAGGATGGCATCGAACAGGCCGATGCGGTGATTGTGGCACCCGCCGCAGGTCACCGCATACTTCTGCTGCAGGCGCAGGCCGGGAAGGGTCTTGCGGGTGTCGAGGATCCGCACCCCGGTGCCTGCCACGGCATCGGCGTAACGGCGCGCCTGGGTGGCCGTACCAGAGAGGGTCTGCAGGTAATTCAATGCCGTGCGCTCACCCGTGAGCAGAGTACGGACATTGCCGGACAACCGGCACACCTCCTGATCAGGTCCGATCCTGTCACCGTCCTCATAACGCCACTGGATGGCGATGCCGGGATCGAGCTGCCGGAACACCTCGTCGAACCAGGGGCGTCCGCTGAGTACCGCCTCCTCGCGGCAGACGAGGTGCATGTAGCCTCGCGCATCGCCCGGTATCAACGCCGCAGTAAGATCGCCACTGCCCACGTCTTCCGCGAGGGCAATCCCCACCTGCTGACGGATCTGCTCCGGTGAGGGCAGCATCAGGCAATATCCAGCAATTCGATCTCGAACAGGAGGGTGGCATTGGGCGGGATCACGCCGCCTGCCCCGGCCGCACCGTAGCCGAGATGCGGCGGGATGGTAAGCCGCCGCCGGCCGCCGACCCGCATACCCTGCACGCCTTCATCCCAACCCCGTATGACACGCCCGCCACCAAGTGGAAAATTGAAAGGCTCATTACGATCGATGCTGGAATCGAACCGGGTTCCATCGGTCAACCAGCCCGTGTAGTGCACCGACACACGGTCACCTGCTTTTGCTTCCTCACCGTCCCCCACGGCCAGATCCTCATACTTCAAGCCGCTGTCTGTCATCATCTCGGCCATTGCTGGTATCCCCTCCCCATGGATATATGGTCATCAAGAGTATACCCCGAGTGTTGCAATGGCGCCCGCCAGTGGTATAGCCGTAAGGCTGGGTATTATTAACCCGGCAACACTATATATCGTATTCAGCCGTGGCGTCCCGGTTCGCAGCAAGGCGGCCTATCGCCGCTGTAGTCACCCTACAGCAAGATGGGGCAACGCAGCCTGCGGGCCGGCACGCCGCGGCCTGTCTTTGAATATCATAGGGTTAGGGGCTTCAGGCAGGTGACGAACCGGCAACGCCGTGTCCTTTCAGGGATTTCATCATGGCCGCCAGGGCGCGGTCCATGATCGGCACGTCCGCATCCCGGATGATCTCCGCGCGGCCATGCAGGAAGGCATCGGCCAGCTCGGCGGAGTGCATCTCCACGACCTTGACCCCCTTGCGGTTAACGAAGACGAAGATATCGCTCTTGTCGCTCCGCCAGGACAGCTTGGCCCGCATATTGCCTTGAGGACCGTTCTTGAAATCGATCCAGGTGCCAATGGCCAGACCGTCCACGATACGCCTAAGCCGCTGATTGATATGCCGTTCCTGCACCTCTGACAAGGATGGCCGTCCGTCCGCGGTTCCTCTCGATACGTATTCCGGAAAAAGGACACCGTCGATGAAGGAATGCCCCGTCTCGACAAGCTTCGTCGTCTCCACCTCGCCTCCCCTCAGACATGCGATGTGGCAGGCCTGAAGCTCCTTGAAAAGGCGCGCCGTCTTGTGGTGATCGAAGGAGATGCTGTCGAGCCCTTCACGGAGCCCCTTCAGCAACTCCGGGATCGTGCGCAGCAACGCCTGGCGTTCGTCATGGGCCCTTTTGGGCTCGACACTCCAGAGCAGTTTCTCCATCAGTTCCACCGCCCGCATCCAGGCATCGCTGTCCGGTCCCTGGCGCAGGTAGATCAATAGCAATACGTCTTTCCAGCCTTCGTTGAGAATCGACAACACAACCTTGGGAACCGCGCTCCGGGCCTCCAGCCGCCGGGCAATCTCTTCCGCCACCACCTGTTTTGCCGCGTTGAGCTGCTCCCTGCCCCGCGTTACCTGATTGGTGCGCTCTTCCGCGACTTCCGCGCCTCGGCGTTCCTGATCGAGATAGGCGGAAAAGGCACTGTTGAGTTCTTCGAACAGTCCGGGATCGTCATCGAATTCGTTGAGCACGCGGCGCACGATATGCTCGACCTGCCCATAGAGCCCATTCTCGGACCGGTCCCCGTCATCCGTCCATCCCATGGCTGCCTGAGCGAGACTGTTCAACAACCGGCGCGCCGGGTGCAGCTTTTTGCTGAAGAAGGTCTTGTCCAGGATGGCAACCTTCAGAATCGGGATCTGCAGACGGCTGATGAGCGCCTTCATTGCATCCGGGAGATGCCCATCTTCGAGGATGAATTCGAACAACATCGAAATCACGTCAATGGTGTCGTCATCCGCCTGCCCAAACGCCTGTCCCCCGGAACCCGCCGTCGCAGCGGAGACCTCCTCACTCAATAGTGTACGCAGATCGGCCTCCACCCCCGATTCCGCGCGCCCCGAGCGCATCTGCACCCCATGCGTCTGCTGCAGGGTCGACAGAACCGCCAACAGATCCCCGGTTTCCAGAACAGCCGCATCCTGCGCCCGGGCGCGATGTCCCCGCCGTGTGTCCAGGAGGTGCTGCAAGGCCGCGAAGACTTCTGCCTGGCCGGCCTGCGGCGCATCCCCTTCCCCGGGCTCCGACACCGGATCCACGGCCGGTTCCCCGCTGGAGCGCACGGAAGGTGCAACCGGATTGTACCGCCGCTTGAATGCCAGCTTCGGCAATACCCCCATCTTAGCGAGTTGGGCATTGAGTTCGTCGTACATACCGCCGATGTAATCCATCACCTGACGGTCGAACAGTTTGTAGACGACCAGCCGCACAGGAATATCCACATCCACACCGTGCATGGCCTCCTGAAAGCCGCGGCACAAGGATGCAGGCCCCAACGGATTGGCCTCGCAGGTCACTTCCCGCCCTCCCAGCAGGCAACTGAAGCGTTCGTTCAAGGCATGGAGTTCACGCTGGTAGCGGCTCTCGCTCTTTGTCACCATGTTGGTGATCGCCAGCGTTTCTTCCATCTCGTCATCGTCGATGAGGCTGAAGTCGTCCTCCGACAGGTCCTTGTCCGGCACGGCAGTTTCCAGGGGCTGGGGCCCCTTCATCCAGAACTCGTCGAACTGTCGCAGAATGCGCTTGCGATAACCGCTGCCGATCCCTCCCCGGACCTTGCGCATCTCGCGCATGGCTTCGAAATAAAGGCTCTGGAGCGCATTGTTGTCGGCCTTGTCCGCAAACTCATAGAGGGCATCGTCGAGCTTGTCGAACAGGGCGTTCATCAGCTGGGGAAGCGTGCGCACGACGGTATCGCGGCAAGCCCCGATCACCCGCCGCTTTTCTGTATCGTAGGAAGGTTTCCGGTGGTTGGCGACCGAGTCGAACGGTACGATGTTATCCTGCATCGGCATGGACGGCCCTCATTGGGAGGCCTCACCGGAATCGAATTCCGATCCCTTCAATGTGGCCCCCTTCCCGCTTACGGTATATAGTGCCTTGCCCGGCGTCTGTGAATACCCTCACATCTCGCCTTGGAGCCGACTGTTTGTTCTGATAATAAATGCAGCCCGCCGTATCCGACCATGTGGGGCCGACAGGCTCCCGGCTCCCGGATTTAACACTAAATTTACCAACTTCGTTCCATAAAATAAATCACTATCACGACTCTCGCGCGCCGTTTCACCGCACTACCGGCAACGAGAACCGATAAATCCTTCGACAACAGCTTACAGCGGGTGGTTTCCGGCATCGCGGGATCAGGATTCCCCAGCGAAAGACTCAGCCGCTACTGCTGCGGACACGGAGCGACCGCACAAAATCTAATTCATTTTATTAGGCATAATAAGTAATACGTTGAAATTAAATAATAATACTTGCTCTCTTAACAACGCACTTCATGTCGTGTATTGTCGTATCCATGGCATGTTGTCAAAGCGCCGACCGGTCCGCTCTCTGGCGCGCTCACTTACCGCCTGTAACACCACTCTGCCGGAGCTCGATATCGATGAAAGAGTTGGCGGTTCATCTGCTCACAGCCCTGCTGGAAAGTACGCGGGATCTGCTGCCCATTGTGGCTGTCATCACTTTTTTCCAGCTCGCCGTTCTGCGCCAACCCATCCCCGATTTTCTCGATCTGCTGATGGGTACGCTGCTGGTGGTGACGGGGCTGACGCTGTTCGTCCACGGTCTGAAAACCGGGCTCTTTCCCCTTGGTGAATCCATGGCGCGCGATTTCGCTGCCAAGGGCAGCCTTTCCTGGCTGCTGCTGTTTGCCTTCGCCCTCGGGTTCGGCGCCACGGTTGCCGAACCCGCGCTCATTGCCGTAGCCGATGAAGCCGCCAAGATCGCAGCCAATGGCGGCATGATAGCCGACAATGACGCCGCACGCGCCGACTATGCCTATGGCCTGCGCCTCACCGTGGCGATCTCCGTCGGCGTCGCCATCCTCATCGGAGTGCTGCGCATCATCCGTGGCTGGCCGATCCAGTACCTCATTATCGGAGGCTACTCGGGCGTGATTGGCATGACGGCCATCGCCCCCAAGGAAATCATCGGCATCGCCTATGACTCGGGTGGTGTCACCACCTCCACTATCACCGTGCCCCTGGTGACCGCCCTTGGGGTCGGTCTCGCCTCCGCCATCCAGGGCCGAAACCCCATGGTCGACGGTTTCGGGCTGATCGCCTTCGCCTCGCTCACGCCGATAATCTTCGTCATGGGCTACGGGATGATGCTGTGATGGAACTGGTCACGACCTTCTATCACGCCCTCCTGTCGACACTGCACGATGTACTCCCCATCGGCATTGTGCTGGTAGGGTTTCAAGTGCTCGTACTGCGGCGGAGGATACGCAATCTCGGCCAGATCGTGACCGCCTTCGTGTTCGTACTGATAGGTCTCGCCCTCTTCCTCGAAGGTTTGAATATCGCCTTGTTTCCCTTGGGCAAACTGATGGCCAACCAACTGACGGCTCCGGGATTCCTCGGTCTGACGGACAGCGGTGGCGCCCCCGGTTGGACACACTATCTGTGGCTCTACCTGTTCGCTGCCACCATCGGTTTTTCCACCACCATCGCCGAACCCGCCCTGATCGCGGTGGCCATCAAGGCCAACCAGGTCTCGGGGGGCGTCATCGGGATCTGGGGACTGCGCATCGCCGTCGCCATCGGCGTGGCCTTCGGCATCGCCCTGGGCAGCTTCCGTGTCGTCACGGGAACCCCTCTTCACCTGTATATCATGGCGGGCTATATCCTTGTGCTCATCCAGACGCTCTATGCGCCGAAATCCATCGTGGCCCTCGCCTACGACTCTGGCGGTGTCACCACGTCCACCGTCACCGTACCTCTGGTAACGGCGCTCGGACTGGGACTGTCCACCAATATACCGGGCCGCAACCCGCTCTACGACGGCTTTGGAATGATTGCATTTGCCAGCCTATTCCCGATCATGGCGGTCATGGGCTACGCCCAGATCAGCGAGTGGTACAGTCACCGCGGCAAGGGACCGGCGGCCGGCAAAACAGGAGGATAACCATGCATTTCAAACTCATCATCGCCCTGGTGGAGGACACCAAGACCAACGCGGTGCTGGATGCCGCGCGAGAGGCGGGCGCCCTGGGCTCCACCGTCATCAACCAGGCACGCGGCGAGGGCATCAAAAAGACCAAGACCTTCTTCGGGCTGACCCTGGAGACCCAACGGGACGTATTGTTGCTGATGGTGGAAGAACACCTCAGCCGCCAGATCCTGGAGACCATCGCCGAGGCAGGCGAGTTCGACGACAAACCAGGCACCGGCATCGCCTTTCAGATCGACGTGGAGGATGCCGTGGGCGTCAGCCACCAGATCCAGGCGTTGTCGCCCGTCGTGGAGGAAGAACTATGAACAGAAAGATGACCCGGGTGCGGGACGTGATGAAGCACGACTTCGACATGGTGGAGGGCATGGCCACCGTCGCCGAGGCGCTGGCCACCATGATACACGTCGACACCAAGAGCCTGATCGTGAACAAACGGGACCCGGAAGACGAGTACGGCATGGTGCTGCTGTCAGACATCGCCCGCAACGTCCTCGCGCTGGACCGGGCGCCCGAGCGGGTCAACATCTACGAGATCATGTCCAAGCCGGTGATCACCGTGGACCCGGAGATGGACATCCGCTACTGCGCCCGGCTGTTCGCCCGCTTCGACCTCTCCCGCGCGCCGGTGGTGGAGAATCGGGAGGTGATCGGCATCGTCAGTTACACCGACATGGTGCTGAAGGGGCTGTGCAAGGATAGCGTCGCCATCGCCGGCCACAAGGCGGAACACTGAATTGTCCGCCCATGGCTGGCTCGATGGGGTGCGGCGTTGCCCCTCGCCCAACTGCGACAAACGCCCGGAGGACGCGGCCATCGATCTGCTGGTGATCCACAACATCAGCCTGCCCCCCGGCGAATTCGGCGGCGGCTGGATTGACGACCTGTTTCTCAACCGGCTCGACCCCATGGCCCACCCCTATTTCGCCGAAATCCACACCCACCGGGTCTCGGCGCACCTGTTGATCCGGCGCGGCGGTGAACGGGTACAATATGTCGCCCTGGGGCAGCGCGCCTGGCACGCGGGCGCCTCCAGCTACAAAGGCCGGGAACGCTGCAATGACTTCTCCATCGGCATCGAGCTGGAAGGTAGCGACGACATCCCCTACGCACCGGCGCAATACACCGCCCTTGCCGCCACGATCCGCGAGATCCGCCGGTCGTATCCGGCCATCACCCCGGAGCGCATCGTGGGTCACTGCGACATCGCCCCGGGGCGCAAGACCGACCCCGGCCCCAGTTTCGACTGGGCCCGACTGAGACACCTGCTGGAAAAGGAGACGGCATGAGCGCCACCACCCTCGACCTGATTCGCCATGGTGAACCGGAAGGCGGTCGCCGTTACCGCGGCGACGGCATTGACGACCCGCTGAGCGAGAAGGGCTGGCGGCAGATGTGGGAGGCCGTGGGTGATCACGCCGTCTGGAACCGTATCGTCACCTCCCCACTGCGCCGCTGCCGTGAGTTTGCCGAGGCCTTGGGCGAACGCCATTCGATCCCGGTGGCGGTCGAGCCACGCCTGCGGGAAGTAGGTTTCGGCGCATGGGAAGGCCGCCCGCCGGCGGAGATCGAGCACGAAGACCCTGGCATCCTCGACCGCTTCTACAGCAATCCCATCCGCTACCGCCCCACGGGGGCCGAGCCGCTGGACGCCTTCCGCGCGCGGGTGGGCGCCGCCTTTGACGACCTCATCGCCGCCTGCCCGGATGAACACCTCCTGATCGTGGCTCACGCCGGCGTCATCCGCGCCGTCATCGCCCATATCCTGAACACCCCGCCCGAGGCGATGTATCGCATGACCGTGGACAACGCCGGACTGACCCGCATCCGCACCCACCCGGCGCGGCCACCCTCGTTGCTCTTCCACGGCCGGCGCCGCCTGTGATGCGCCTTTGGCTGATCTGTCTCCTGTGGCTCCCCGGGAGCACCCTATTCGCCATCGAGGTAAAAGACAGCGCGGACCAATGGGTGCGCCTCGACACCCCCGCGCAACGCGTGGTCACCCTCTCCCCACACGCCACCGAACTGGTGTTCGCCGCAGGCGGTGGGACGCGCCTCGTCGGTGCCGTGGAATGGAGCGATTACCCGCCGGAGGCGAAGCACATTCCCCGCGTCGGCGATGCCGCCCGGCTGGATCGGGAGCGACTGCTGGGACTGCGCCCCGATCTTGTCATCGCCTGGTCTGGCGGCAACCGGCCGCGAGATCTCGAATGGCTGGCACGCCACGGCATTCCCATCTACCACAGCGCGCCCCGCCGTCTGGCGCAAATCGCCGACGACATCGCCGCTATCGGACGCCTCCTGGGAACGACGAAAACGGGCCGGACCGCGGCCTCCACCTTTCGTCAACGGCTCAACGCACTGCGACGGCGTTACCAGGACGCCCCCCCCTTCCGCTATTTCTATCAGCTCTGGCCGCAACCGCTGATGACCGTGGGCGGCGCCAGCCTGATCGGCCAGGCGCTCATGCTGTGCAAGGGGAGTAACATCTTCGCGGGGCTCACGACGCCAAGCGCCACGGTGAGCCGCGAGGCCGTGATCGCCGCCGACCCGGAGGTGATCATCGCCCCCGTGGAACACGGCCAGACCGGCGACCCCTTCCGCGCATGGCGTCACTGGAAAAAGATGAAGGCCATCACGGCGCAGCGCCTCTATACCGTCCCCGCCGATCTCATCCACCGCCCCACCCCGCGCCTTCTCGATGGCATCGAGCGGCTTTGCGGCGAGATCCACGACCGGGCGCCTGCCGACGCCCTTCACTATTGACCCGTCGAGCAGGATCACCAGCGGGCCAGCAGTCGCCCGTTCTCGATCTTGTGCTCGAAGCGGCGCAGCGGCCGGTTGCCCACCTCCACGCACTCCCCACTCTCGATGTCGAAGGCCCAATGGTGTTTGGGACAGGTGAGACGCTTGCCCTCCAAGGCAAGGTGGGGGATGTCGGTGACCTGGTGGGGACAACGGCTGTCGTAGACACGGATGTCATCGCCGGTGCGATAGACGAAGAGATGCCGCCCGTCCACCTCGAACCAGGCCACTTCCTCCATCGGCAGGTCGTCCACCGCCGCCACCTCGCGCCAGGTCGGTTCCGCGCCCAGATTCTCGGGGCGGAACTCGGGGATGTCCATGTCCAACAGGATTTCGGTGGCCCAGACGATCTTCGCCAGGCCCAGCACCGGAAAGGCCATCAGCAAGGCATCGATGACTTCGTTGGGGGTGGCGCCGTTGCGCAGCGCACGGGTGAGGTACTGGCGGAAGCCACCCTCCGTCTGCACCGCCACCTTGGTGATCACCGAGATCAGGTCACGGGTGCGGATATCCAGGTGGTCGCCCGACCGCTTGAGAAAGGTGAAGTAGGCCTTCATCGCCTCGGGGCGGGCCTCCAAAAGATAGTTCAACGCATCGCTCATAGGGTCTCCTCCAGATAAAGAGCGCCCATGTTAACCGACGCCAACCCGTGCGATCTCCGTGCAGTTACTCGGGGTTTTGGGCGTCTTTGTGGAACAGGCTCTCAAGCAGAAGAAAGATCACGCCCAAGGTAATGGCGGAATCGGCGAGATTGAAGGCGGGCCAGTGCCAGTCACCGTAGTAGAAATCGAGGAAGTCGATCACATGGACATGGATCAAGCGGTCGAAGACATTGCCCAACGCTCCGCCGATAATCAGGGCCAATCCGGCTGCCGTACGCCACTGGCCGGCTTCGAGCCGCCGGAGCCAAGCCACCAGCACCGCCGCCACAATAACGGCGAGCGCCACAAAGAACCAGCGCTGCCATCCGCCCTGATCGGCAAGAAAGTTGAATGCCGCCCCCTTGTTGTACGCCAGCATGAGGTTGAAGAAGGGCATCACCGGCTCCGGCCGGTAGGGCTCCAACACACCCTGCGCCCACCACTTGCTGATCTGGTCGAGTGCGAACACCAAGACGGAGAGGCCCAACCATCGGGACATGGCCGACACCTCAGGCAAAGCGCCGGGTCTCACCCGGGCCTTCGATGTTGGAGACGCAACGGCCGCACAGCTCGGGGTGGCTGGGATCCGACCCCACATCCTCGCGGTGGTGCCAGCAACGGCTGCACTTGGGATGTGGCGAGGGAATCACGCTCACGGCGAGCCCCTCCAGCTCGGTCGCCTCCACGCCCTCCGGGCGCTCCGCCAGGGGGTGGAGCCGGGCGTAGGAGGTGATAAGCACGAAGCGTAACTCATCGCCCAGGCGCGCAAGCGGCTCCAGCATCTCCGCGTCGCAATAGAGATCCACCTCGGCGTCCAGCGAAGAGCCGATGTCGCCCGCCGCGCGATGGCGCTCCAACGCCTTGCCCACCTCCGTGCGCACCGCGATCACCTGTTCCCAGAAGGCGCGATCGAAGCCATCCGTCCCCTCCAATGCGACCAGATCCCCGTACCAGGTCTCGGTGAAGATCACCTCGCTGCGTTCACCCGGAATATGCTGCCAGATCTCGTCGGCGGTGAAGCTTAGGATCGGCATCAGCCAGCGGCTCATGGCCTCGATGATGTGGTACATCGCGCTCTGGCAGGAGCGGCGCGGCAGGCTGTCGGCGCCCGTGGTGTACTGGCGATCCTTGATGATGTCGAGGTAGAAGCCGCCCATCTCCACCACGCAGAAGTTGTGGATCTTCTGGTAGATGAGGTGGAACTGATAGTCCCGGTAGGCGGTCTGCACCGCCTCCTGGAGCTGCAAGGCGCGGTCCACCGCCCAGCGGTCGAGGGCGATCATCGCCTCCGGCGGCACGCCGTTCTCCGCGGGATCGAAGCCGTTGAGGTTGGCGAGCAGAAAACGCGCCGTATTCCGGATGCGGCGATAGGCATCGGCAGTACGCTTGAGGATCTCATCGGAGACCGACATCTCGCCGCGGTAGTCGGTGGCCGCCACCCACAGCCGCAGGATGTCAGCGCCCAGGGTCTTGAACACCTTCTGCGGCGGCACCACGTTGCCCAGCGATTTCGACATCTTGCGCCCGTCCGCATCCACGGTGAAACCGTGGGTGAGCACGGCACGGTAGGGCGCGGTGGCGTTCATCGCCACCGACGTGAGCAGCGAAGACTGGAACCATCCCCGGTGCTGATCGGAGCCCTCCAGGTAAAGGTCGGCGGGAAAACCCAACTCGTCCCGCCGTTCCAGCACACAATGATGGGTCACCCCGGAGTCGAACCAGACATCGAGGGTGTCACCGATCCGCTCGTACTGGTCGGCCTCCTCGCCCAGCAACTCGGCGGGATCGAGGGAGAACCACGCCTCCACACCCGTTTGCTCCACCCGTCTGGCCACCGCCTCGATGAGGCGCGGGGTCTCCGGGTGCAAATCGCCGCTCTGCCGGTTCACGAACAGGGCGATGGGCACGCCCCAGGTACGTTGGCGCGAGATACACCAGTCGGGCCGTCCCTCCACCATGCCCTGGATACGCGCCTTGCCCCATTCCGGCATCCAAGTCACCCGGTCGATCTCGCGCAGGGCGGCGGCGCGCAGGCCATTCTTCTCCATGCTGATGAACCACTGCGGGGTGGCGCGGAAGATGATGGGCGTCTTGTGGCGCCAGCAATGGGGATAGCTGTGGCTGAGCCGCGCCTCGTGCAGCAGAGCGCCGCGCGCCTTGAGCATGTCGATCACCCGCTCGTTGGCCTGGAACACATGTTCACCGGCGAACAGCTCGGTGCCTTCCACGAAGCGGCCGTCGGGCCCCACGGGATTGTCCACCGGCAGGCCATAGCGCTGGCCGACGATGTAGTCCTCCTGGCCGTGGCCGGGGGCGGTGTGCACCGCGCCGGTGCCCGCGTCGAGGGTGACGTGCTCGCCGAGTATGATGGGCACCTCACGGTCGTAAAAGGGGTGCTGCAAGCGAAGCCCTTCGAAGGCGGCGCCCTGAGCGTCGGCGACGATGCGGTAATCGTCGATGGCCCAGCGCTGCATGGCGTCGGTGAGCATACCCTCGGCCAACAGCAGCCGCTCCGGTCCCTGCGGTCCCTCCACCTGCACCACCACGTAATTGAGTTCGCCGTTGAGAGCCACCGCCTGGTTGGCGGGCAAGGTCCACGGGGTGGTGGTCCAGATCACCACCGACAGCGGCCCCTCCCCACGCGCCTCGGCCACATGGGCGCAACGGCCGAGCAGTGCCGCCTCGTCCAGCACCGGGAAGCGCACGTCGATGGCAAAGGAGGTCTTATCCTTGTATTCCACCTCCGCCTCGGCCAGGGCCGAGCCGCAATCGGTACACCAGTGCACCGGCTTGTAGCCCTTCTGCACATGGCCCTTCTCCACGATGCGGCCGAGGGCGCGGATGATATCCGCCTCGAAACGGTGTTCCATGGTGAGATAGGGGTGGTCCCAGTCGCCGATTACGCCGAGGCGTTTGAAGTCGGCGCGCTGACGGTCCACTTGTTTCGCCGCATAGTCGCGGCATGCCTCGCGGAATTGGGCGGCGGTCACCTTGCGCCCCGGCTTGCCCACCTTCTTCTCCACCTGCAACTCGATGGGCAGGCCATGGCAGTCCCAACCTGGCACGTAGGGGGCGTCAAAACCGTCCAGGGTGCGGCTCTTGACGATGATGTCCTTGAGCACCTTATTCACCGCATGGCCGATGTGAATCTCACCGTTGGCGTAGGGCGGGCCGTCGTGAAGGATGAACCGCGGCCGTCCCGCGCTCGCCTCGCGCACCTTGCGGTAGAGGTCCATCGCCTCCCATTGCTTGAGCCGCTCCGGCTCGCGCTGGGCAAGATTGCCCTTCATGGGGAACCGGGTCTTGGGGAGATTGAGGGTGTTCTTGTAGTCAGTCACGAATTACCGCCTTTCATTCTTTGCTGTTCTGCCCGGTCGCCCGCAGGGGCGCCGGTACGCCCAGACAGGCCCGCGCCGCCTGGGCATCGTGTTCGATCTGCTGCCGCAACGCCTCGAAGGAATCGAAGCGCTGCTCATCGCGCAACTTGCGCCGGAACTCCACCTCCACGTGCGCGCCGTAGATCCGCCGGTCGAAATCGAACAGATGGACCTCCAGAAGATAACGAGTGTCACCGCTCACCGTGGGCCGGGTGCCGATATTGGCCACCCCCGGCAAGGGTTCATCCCCCAGTCCGTAGACCCGCACCGCGAACACCCCCCGAAGCGGGCTGACCCGGCGGTGCAGATCGATATTTGCCGTGGGAAATCCGATGGTGCGTCCCCGCTCATCACCGTGCGCCACCCGTCCACAGATACGGTAGGGCCGGCCCAACAGCCGTCGAGCGGTCTCCAGATCCCCTTCTGTGAGCGCCTGGCGGATACGCGTACTGCTCACCCGCTCCCGGCCCACCGCGAAGGTCTCCATGCTCGCCACCTCGAAACCGTGCGCCCGCCCGGCCCGCTCCAGGGCGTGGATATCCCCCTCCCGTCCCTTGCCAAAGCGGAAATCGTCGCCCACGTACAAAAACCGCACGCCGAGCCCCTCCACCAGCAATCGCTCGATGAAGGCGTCCGCCGACATCGCCGCCAGCCGGGCATTGAACTCCAGCAGCATCACCCGATCGATCCCGCACTGCCGCATCACCTGCAACTTCTCCCGCAGGCGGGTCAGCCGCGCCGGCGCCTTGTCCGGCATAAAGAACTCCTGGGGCTGGGGCTCGAAGGTGATCACCGTGGTCGGAAGCCCAAACTCCGCCGCCCGCTCGCGCAGATGCTGGAACACCGCCTGATGGCCCAGATGCACCCCATCGAAATTCCCGATGGTCGCCACGCAGCCGCGATGCCCCGACCGCAGATTGTGCAACCCCCTGATGATGCGCATGTCCCGATCGGCCCCAATGAATCCACTCAAAACGGGGGATTATAATGGATTGTAACGGAATCCCCTAAACCCATCACGCCCCCACATCGCAAGATGGTGGAGCAAAACGGAACCCATCAAACAACTATTAACCCGGCAACAATTTTCATTGTTGCCGGGTTAATACTTGGCCACCCTGGATTTCGTTTTCATATGGTGCTCCGTATTTTCCGCCACCCCCGACCAGGCGGACTCGATTACCGCCTCGAAATAGTCGGGAAGCGGCTGGGCCAACAGGCCATCCAGGCGAAGCTGGATCATTCTGACTGCTCCGCCGAACATGGCCGAGGTCGCGACCCACGCGTCGGTCTTTCTCAATTCTCCTTTTTTCATGGCATCGACCACGATGCCGCGAATCCTGACGAATGGCCGCGCTTCGCAGATCAGAGTGTCATCCCGGAGAAACTCGGTGTGCTTGGCGTGGAACAGAAAGGCGATGATGTTGCGATGGGTTTCGGTGTGCGCGAACAGCTGGCGGATAATTTCCCGGCATTGCGCCGCAGGGGATTCGACCGTTGCCACCACACCATCGATCAACTCATCCAGCTCATTGAGCAAGTGTTCGTACAGCGCACGGGCGATACCCTCCTTGCCGCCAAAATGGTTGTAGATGGAGCCGATGCTCACCTGTGCCCGCTTTTGTACCTCGTGCACCGACACGTTGTGATAGCCGTTCTCGACAAACAGATCCAGCGCGGCCGTGAGAATACGGCAGTCCAGTGGCTCAGGGCACGGGGCATCGCGTTTGAGGTAGGGCATGGAGGCATTATCGTTGCGATGCCACAAATTGCAAACCGAGAGTGAGAATGTAGGATGGGTAGAGCGCAGCGAAACCCATCAAACCACCCCCGATAAGCCTCATGCCCCAATACCGACGCCACCGCATCCAGGGCGGAACCTATTTCTTCACAGTGGTGCTGGCCAACCGGCGCACGGCACTGTTGACTGAACACATCGACAAGCTCCGCGGGGCCTTCGCCGACGTTAAAGCGAAGCACCCGTTCCACATCGACGCTATCGTCGTCTTGCCCGATCATCTGCACTGCATCATGACCTTGCCGAAAAACGATGATGATTTCTCCTTGCGCTGGCGGCAGATCAAATCCGCCTTTTCCCGGCGCATCCCGCATGGCGAATATCGCAGTCGTAGCCGGCAACGCAAGGGCGAACGGGGAATCTGGCAGCGCCGGTTCTGGGAACACGCGATACGGGACGATGTCGACTGGCAGCGGCATGTGGATTACGTGCATTACAACCCGGTGAAACACGGCTGGGTAGACAAAGTGCGGCACTGGCCTTATTCATCGTTTCACCGATTCGTGGCGCGGGGAATGTATCCGGAGGATTGGGGTGGTATGGGAGATGATGAGATTGATGCGGGGGAGTAGTGGGGTCGATGGGTTTCGCTGCGCTCTACCCATCCTACGACGCGGGAATGTAGGATGGGTAGAGCGCAGCGAAACCCATCATGAGCTTACCCAGGTCAACGATCACAGCTCAGGCGGCAATCGGTTTTGCCTTCTCGATTCGCGCTCT
>Ga0256841_1002164_pt1 | contig 15928 bp, 12 predicted proteins | sample 356308metaG_FD_185971 | JGI IMG/M metagenome (GOLD analysis project Ga0256841, IMG submission 185971) | Hydrothermal vent microbial communities from Mid Atlantic Ridge, Atlantic Ocean - 356-308 | ecosystem: Environmental > Aquatic > Marine > Hydrothermal vents | place: Atlantic Ocean: Mid... | reverse complement strand
GTTCTATTCGCCCTCTCGCCCAGTTTTTGGACAATCCTGGCTGTGGTTGTCATCCTTGCCGCCGCAATGTTCACGCCGCTGAAGTTCATCCACCCGGTGCGCACCGAACGCTGGCGCACCCTCTCGCTACCCATGGCGCTGGCTTGGACATTCTTTGCAGGTTGGGCTGCATGGGTTGATTTTCACCCGCAAAGCTGGGCCCATTGGGGGCTGATCGTTACCAGTCTGTATCTTCTTAGCGCGGGTGTCCTGCAACAGGTTTTTCCAGCGCGCCGAATGGGCCAACATGGCTAGGATCAGGCCAGTTTTGCAAGTTTGAATGTCGTCAACTGATTTCGTCGAATGCCGGCATGAATGCACTGGAAACCGCGTTTGTCATACTGCCGCATAGCTTGCTGAAAGCTATAAAATGCATTCATGTATTGCGCATCATCCAGCCGATGTTTTTGAACCGGGTTCGTGATCAGCAAGACAGATTGTTGGCTAATGCGGGTGAACTCGTCAACCACACCCATCCAGTCCAACGGATGGCAATAGTGTTCGATGGCATCCATGCAGATAACACAATCAAAACTATTGTCCTTGTACGGATAAGGAACACGACCGGCATCGAAAAGATCGACATCCAAACTTACGCTTTCGATAATCGGACGATAGGGCCAATCAATCATTCCGTTCCCTGTCTCGTCATCGTCCGAAATGGATTGCAGGCCGTGATCGTCCATATGCCGAGACAAATCAAACTCGTTCAACCTGCGATACCGGGTATCCACCGCACCTTTGCGGCCGAGAAAATTCGCGTAGTCATTGCCAGTAACGACATGGCCGAAATGGCGCAGAATTTCCAAGGTTGCCCCATGCGCTGTAGACATTTCCAGTATGCTCAAACTGCGATTCTTGCTCATCAGTTCAGGCATGAACTGCAATAACAAGGACCAGGATCTGCGGATGTTCTTGAACCTCAGCAGGTATTTTCGCTGAATGTGCTCCAACCGCCCCTCAAGGTCCTGGTCTGACACATCATATGCCCGTGAGAATTCTTCTGGGGGGGCTTCTCCAAACGCAGCAATGATTTCATCAACCGAGGGGAGTGTCTCGCGTTTATTGTCCAGAAACTCTTGATAGTAACCATCCCGCAGCGCTTTGATATGGTCGACATATTCACCATAGCCCCCGCGTTGTCCCGCAGGGTATCTTCTTTCCCAATGTACGAGATCCTTTGCCTTCCTGTGCCTCATTCACTTACCTCGAAAAACGGGCGTTTACCCACAACTTCTGGATTCTTTTGCCATTCACACTACATTCTGTCCAGCACCAACAGGCCCTAGAGCCGTGTGATGGCAACGCCAAAGACAATCAGTCCGGCTGCAATGAGTTTGCTTTTATGCATTTTCTCGCCAAAGACCAACCAACCGATCAGAACAGCAAACAAGATCGAGGTTTCCCGCAGCGCCGCCACCAGTACGATCGGGGCTTGCGTCATTGCCCACACAACAATCGCGTAGGCCAGATATGAAACGCTTCCGGCCACAACGCCAAATCCCCAGGCTCTTTTATCTGCGGGCAAAACTGATCTTCCTCTCAGCGCGATGACCACAGGCAAATAAAACATTGCTGTAACTGCCAATGCCCAGCTGACAAAAGCGATGGCGTCACCCGCCAATCGCGCCCCGGTTCCGTCGACAATCGAATACCCCGCTGTTGCCATTGCCGACCCAACGGCCAAGGGCAAAAGCCGACGGCTTTCACCATTGGCCAGGGCGCCTTGCGCCATCAATAGAATACCTCCTCCCAGAACAATAATACCGGCAAACTCTTTTGTGCTGATTTGGTCAGATAACAAAAGTCCGCTAACAAGCAGTACAAAAAGCGGCGCAGCACCCCGCGCAATCGGATAAACCCGGCTAAGATCACCATGCACATAGGCATAGCCGAGAAACAGCATATAAACCGTTCGGATGATACCAGACGCCAGAATCCACGGCCAAACCTCCATGCCGGGAACAGGGCGCGCCATGGCGACAACGATTCCGACCAGACCGTCACCCAATGCAACCATCAACAAACCTGTCAGCTTGTCTCCGCCAGTCTTGATAATCGCATTCCAAGAGGCATGTAGCAGAGCCGCTGCAAGAACAATCAGAAAGACCGATGTCGTCAAATCAGTATCCCCGCCGCGCCCTCATGGCGCAGCAACTGCACTTTCAGTTCAATACCGGCCAAGCCGCCACCACCGCCAGAAAACCCGCCCAGACCATTCGCCCCCAGCACGCGGTGGCAGGGAATGATCAGCGGGATCGGGTTGCCGCCACAGGCCTGCCCCACGGCCTGCGCGGGCGCGTTCAACTGTCTGGCAATATCGCCGTAGGTCACGGTTTCACCAAAAGGGATGGCCAGCATTGCATCGCAAACCGCTTGCTGGAACTCCGACCCCTTCACCCGCAAGGGCAGGTCAAATTCAGTCCGCTTACCAGCGAAATATTCGCCGATCTGCGTGGTTGCACAGCGCAGCAACGCGGTGTCATCCCCGCCTGTCGGACCTCCCCATATCGCAGCCGTAATCACCCCGTTTTCTTCGGTCAGGGTCATCGGGCCGGTGGGAGTGTCTATGGTTGCAACGGACATAAGCAACGTTTACGCAAACGCGGCCCCTTCGCAAGGCCCGCGTTTGATTTGCTTTAGCCTAGCGCCGCATCACAGCGTCCGCAGACATCTGCATGGCTGTGCTTGCCCACATCGGGCAGGATTTTCCAGCAACGCTGGCATTTCTGCCCTTCGGCGCGTTCAAACTCCACGCCCACACCCTCGACTTCGGGCAAACGGAAGGCGGTTTCAGGGATCGGATCATCGGTCAGGCGCACGTCCGAGGTGATGCAGACATCGGCAAAATCCACCGATTTCACCGCCGCCAGCATATCCGCATTGCGCACATGTACGGTCGGCGCGGCCTCAAGACTCGCCCCGATCACCTTTTCCTGCCGCTGGATCTCGATCGCACCGGTGACCACACGGCGCACGCGGCGGATGGCGTCCCATTTGGCGGCCAGATCATCATCTCGCCAATCCCCAGGGGTTTCGGGGAAATCCTCCAGATGCACGGAAACATCATCGCCTTCGTGGCGTTCCAGCCAGACCTCCTCCATGGTGAAGGTCAGGATCGGCGCCAGCCATGTTGTCAGTCGCTGGTGCAGCATATCCAGCACGGTCAGGGCGGCACGCCGGTTCAGGCTGTCGCCGTCGCAATAAAGCGCATCCTTGCGGATATCGAAGTAGAACGCCGAAAGGTCCAGCGTGGCAAATTCGAACAGCGCGCGGAACACACCCTGGAAATCATAGGCGGCATAGCCTTCGCGCACCACCCGGTCCAGTTCGGCCAGACGATGCAGCACCCAGCGTTCCAGTTCGGGCATATCGGCCGGGGCCACCACATCTTCGGCTTTGAATTCGCCCAAGGATCCCAGCATGAACCGCATGGTATTGCGCAACCGGCGGTAGCTGTCAGCAACCCCTTTCAGGATTTCCGGCCCGATCCGCTGGTCGGCGGTGAAATCGACCTGCGCCACCCATAGGCGCAGAATATCCGCGCCGTATTGTTTGACCACGGTTTCCGGCACGATGGTATTGCCCAATGATTTGGACATCTTCATGCCCTTTTCATCCAGAGTAAACCCGTGCGTCAGAACCCCGCGATAGGGTGCATGGCCGGTGGTGCCGACCGATTGCAACAGTGACGAATGGAACCAGCCGCGATGCTGGTCGGTGCCTTCCAGATAAAGGTCGGCAATGCCGTCGGGGCTGCCATCCTCGCGGTCCCGCAGCACAAAGGCGTGGGTTGAACCGGAATCAAACCACACATCCAGAATATCGGTGACCAGTTCCCAACTGTCGGCATCCGCCACCCCCTCAAGGAAACGCTCGCGCGCACCATCGGCAAACCATGCATCGGCCCCTTCGGCCTCGAACGCCTGAACTATGCGCTCGTTGACCTCTGGGTCGCGCAGGATTTCCACCTGCCCCTGCCCGGTTTCGCGAATGAAACAGGTCAACGGCACACCCCAGGCGCGCTGGCGGCTCAAGACCCAGTCCGGTCGGTTTTCTATCATGGAATAGAGCCGGTTGCGCCCCGATTGCGGGGTGAATTTGACATGGTCGATTTCGGTCAGGGCGCGTTCACGGATGGTTTTACCATTCTGGTCCATTCCGTCATTCAGGTCCTTGTCGATCGCCACAAACCATTGCGGCGTATTGCGGAAAATGACAGGCGCCTTGGAGCGCCAACTGTGCGGATAGCTGTGCTTGACCCGCCCGCGGGCAATCAGCGCGCCAGCCTCCACCAGCTTGTTGATCACGGCCGTATTGGCCTTGCCTTCCTTGCCCTTGCGGTCGAACACCTGCAGACCGGCAAAGAAGGGCACGAAGTCCTCAAACGCGGAGTCCTCGTTGACGTTATGGGTCATCCGGTCGGTCCAGCCGCGTTTCACGAAACATTCATAGTCATCCGCGCCGTGGCTGGGGGCGGTGTGAACGAACCCCGTGCCGGCGTCATCGGTGACATGATCACCGTCGATCATCGGCACCTCGTAATCCCAGAAACCGTTTGCGCCTTCCAGACCGGCAAAGGGGTGTTTGCAGACCAGCGGTGCCAATTCATCGGCTGTCACATCGCGCAGGCGGGTGAATTTGGTGACGCGGGATTTTTCCAGCGTTTCAGCGGCCAGCGTGTCGGCCAGAACCAGCCTGTCCCCTGCCGTGGTCCAGCTTTCCTCTTCGGTCGCCTCCACCTGATACAGGCCATAGGCAATCTTCGGGTTATAGGCCACGGCCTTGTTCTGCGGGATGGTCCAGGGGGTTGTGGTCCAGATTACCGCCGCCGCCCCGTCCAGATCGCCGGATGCATTGGTGAAATAGAACTTCACCCAGATCGTATGGCTCTGGTGATCATGGTATTCGATCTCGGCCTCGGCCAGCGCGGTCTTTTCCACCGGCGACCACATCACGGGTTTTGAGCCGCGATAAAGGCTGCCGTTCATCACGAATTTCATGAATTCCTCGGCGATCACAGCCTCAGCATGGTAATCCATTGTCAGATAGGGGTTGTTCCAGTTGCCAGTTACACCCAGCCGCTTGAATTCCTCGCGCTGGATATCGACCCAGCCTTCGGCGAACTTGCGGCACTCGCCGCGCAATTCGTTGATCGGCACGTCGTCCTTGTTCTTGCCTTTGCTGCGATACTTCTCCTCGATCTTCCATTCGATCGGTAAACCGTGGCAATCCCAGCCGGGAATATAGCGTGCATCCTTGCCCATCATCTGCTGGCTGCGAACGATGAAATCCTTCAGGATCTTGTTTAGTGCGTGACCAATGTGCAAATGGCCGTTGGCATAGGGCGGGCCGTCATGCAGAGTGAAAACTTCGCGCCCCCGTTTTTCGCGCAGGCGGTCATAAACGCCGATCCTTTCCCAGCGCTCCAGCCAGCCAGGTTCGCGTTTGGGTAGGCCGGCCCGCATCGGGAAATCGGTTTTCGGCAGATGCAAGGTGGATTTGTAATCGTGTGATTCAGTTTCGGCTTCAGGAGTATCGGCGCACATTTTCGGCGGTCCTTAGAATGTGGGTAACTGGGCTGAGGGCGGTGTGGCAGTTGCACACCTTATCCCGGCGTCTCATGTTTTCAGAGCGCCGGGCAAATAATTCGTATGCAGATGGTCTTGGAATACCTCATGCGGACATCTATAGGCGCGTGTGCCATCAAGGTCCAGAGAGCACCGCAACCGGTGGATATGTTTTTCGCCCGTGTCACTTTGCCGTGTCACTTTGCCCCGCTTGTTCTGGCCGTTCGTAAAACACAGATACGTCAAGAAAATCCCGTCAGTGAAGACGCCCTGTGCTTGGCATCGAATACGCGGGCAATAACAGGAAAGGATAGGAAAATGGCCGGTATACCACCCCGTTTCCCCGTGACAGAACAACACATCGAACAGGTAATGGTCAAGTTCTATGCGGCAGTGCGACGTAACCCGACACTCGGCCCGATTTTTTCCAGTCATATTTCCGACTGGCCCAAACATGAGGCCAAGATCGCCTGTTTCTGGCGCAATGCCATTTTGTTCGAGCGCAGCTATGATGGCAACCCGATGCTGGCCCACATGCAGGCTGGTAACGTGCGGGCTGAGCATTTCGACATCTGGCTACGGCTGTTTGAGGAGACACTTGTCTCTACCCTGCCCAAAGAAACCGCCGCTGCATGGTCAGCCCTGGCCCATCGCATCGGTCGCGGGTTGAAGATAGGGGTACAGGATATAAACAAACCTGCCGATGGTGTGCCGTCTTTGCGTTGAAGAAAGGCACCCATCAAAACCTTTCACCCTTGGTTCGCCCCCCGCGAGCCGGTGATTCCATTCTTATGCCAATCACGCGCAAAAGCTTTTATCGCAGATGACCCTTGGCATGCGTTCAGGATTCAGGGGGCGAATCCTGCTTTCCCGAACGGCCAAACAACCCTCCGAGAGCACGTTTTACGATTCCGGCAACAGAAGGCTTGCCGCCGGTGCCAAACGGTAACGGCCGACAAACCTCGATCGCGGCCACGCCAACCCGGGCAGTCAGGGCACCGTTTATGACACCCTCGCCAAATCGCCGCGAAATCTTTGAAAGGACGCCGCCACCTGCAACAGTGTGAATAAGATCATCGCCGACAGAAACCGCCCCGGTCGCGACAAGGTGGGTGAAAACCGTGCGGAGCAAACGCCAGCTTCCAAGCATGCCTGATCTGCCGCCATAGATTTCTGCAATCCGCCTGATCATCCGCAGGTTGACTGTCATCGCAGCGACAACATCCGCCAATGCCAATGGCACAATCGCAGTGACCGTCGCAACCTGTCGCGCCGCCGCCTCGATTTCATATGAGGCGGCCTTGTCCAGCGGCACCATCAGTTCGGATTGCATCAGCGCGATCAGGCCATCCGCATCAAAGATCTCACTCTGGCGTTCCTGAATGCGCTCAAGCGCCCAGCGTAAATCGTCCCTTGCCGAATAAAGGCGGAGCAAATGCTTGCTGACTCGCCGTGCTGCTGTCAAATCGCCCGTTGCAATCGCAGCCTCCGCTTCCTTGTGCAGCCCGTCCAGACGCCTCAGGCGCGAAAACCCGGCCAGCTCGCGCAAAGCAATCAGCAAAACTATGGTAACAAAAAAACCGATCAATCCAATGGCAATCCAGCCCAAAACAGGGTTGCGCTGCAGTAAACGTGTCGCAAAGTCCCAAGCCGCTATTGACAGGGCAAAGCTGACAATTGCCCCTGACACCCCCCAAAACCAGCGGCCAAGTCGTGAAGAGCGGCGCCCTGCATTTGCAATCGCCCCTTGCATTGCCGTTCTTGTTTCAACAGACTCTGGTAACGGCGGCGCTGTTTCCGGCGTGTATTGCGGCGTGTCTTTTTCGTCAATTTCAATCAGGACGGGCTTGGATTTCTTATTCATCTCAATCGATCTCCGATCAGGAATTCTGCAGCCTTGTCCAGCCGGATATGCGGCGGCCCTTCTCCTGGCTTCAGATGCAGGACAGGTGGCGCAAAATTCATGAACTTGAAATCACTGTCCAACCATTTCTCGGCGCCGGCGCGGGCAGGGTTCAACAATTGGTTGGGATCATCTGGTAACTCACCCGGATAAAGCGCAACCTGTTTGCCGCTCTCAAGCAGCGTACCCCGCACACAATCCAGTTTTTGCCCGTCACGGGTTATCGTATCTTCGATCGTTGCCCGTATCGCCGCAATTGACATTGCCGCGGTACTGGCCCCGGCATAATCTGCACGGTCGCGGGCATCACGCACCAATGCCTGCATAATGGCCGTCAGGCGCGGATGCTGGCTGTGGTGCAGATGATCGGCTTTGGTCGCTGCAAACAGGATTTTTTCAACCCGAACACCGCCGAGAAACCGGCTGAGGAAACTGTTCACTCCTGGATGGAATGCCCCCAGAATATCCGCCATAGCGCGCCGCATGTCCTCTACTGCGGCGGGGCCGTCGTGAATGGCACTCAGCACATCCACCAGAACCACCTGGCGATCGATGCGGGAAAAATGCCTGCGAAAGAAGGGCTTTACCACTTGAGATTTGTAAGCATCGAATCGACGCTCCATCTCGCGCCAAAAACTGCCCCTGCTGGCAGTTCCAGGGTGTGGCAGTGGCGCAAAAGTCAGCACCGGAGACCCGTCCAGTTCTCCGGGCAACAGAAAGCGTCCCGGCGTGCAGTCTGAAAACCCTGCGGCCCGGGCCTGGCGCAGATAATTGGTGAATGACCGGGCCAGATGCTGCGCTGCAACCTCGTCAAATTTCGCGCGCGCATCAAAACCCGATACTTCTTCCAGAAATGCCTGGGCACTCTTGCGACTCTCTATTCTGGCAAGGGTCGCAAGACTCCAGTCAGTGTAAGACAGAGACATCAAAGACAGATCCAGCAGCCACTCTCCCGGATAGTCCACGATGTCCAGATGCACCACTTTCGGTCCGGACAGGCCAGACAGAAAACCACGAGGCTGCACCTTTATCGACAAGCGCAGTTCCGAGATTGCACGCGTACTTTCGGGCCAATGAGGCTTGGAAGAAGTCAGAGCAGCCAAGTTCGTTTCATAATCGAAACGTGGAACGGTATCATCCGGTTGGGGTTGCAGATAGACCGCACGGATACTTCCATTGGCAGCAGCAACCAATTGAACCATGCGTTCCCTGTTCATCAGGTTTGCCACAAGCGACGTTATGAATACAGTCTTGCCTGCGCGTGACAAACCGGTAACGCCCAACCTGATCACAGATTCAGAGAACGGGCGGGCCAATGCCACGCCCATGCTTTCAATGCCGCGCACCAGACCATCTGCAATTTCACCAAGGCCCAAAGTTTACCCCCTGCTTATCTACCCTCGCAACATAGGTGGAGAAGAAGGCAATGCCCAGAGTTCTCAGGTGTGTTGCCCGAAACCCGTTATATTACAGATAATTATTGATCGTTTTGTGGCAAACCATCGCTGATCTCGTAGTAATCGCCCTTGTCTGCTACAAATATGTGCATCGACAAGGATGTGTTTGTCGGCGGATCGAAAGCCCCTATCGAGACGGCTATCCAATCTTTTTCAACCGGGTCCCAAAAAAGGGACGACCCGCAGGTTATACAAAACCCACGACGAACCTTCTTTGAGGACTGAAACCACGAAAGACTTTTTGTTCCCCGCACGGTTAACGCCGTTCGCAGTACATCGGTAGATGCCTCGAAATGCCCCGAATGCTTGCGGCACCTGGTACAATGGCAGGCATTTGGTGGCGTTAATGGACCAGCCACCTCAAACTGAACCGCCCCACACAGGCAAGAGCCCCTATGCATGTCACATTCCTTCGTCATTTCGCCTCTTCTTTGCAACTGTAGCACGTTGCATAGCCATAAGGCATCACATGGTCGCGTGGTGAAATGGCCCTTGTGGATTGCCATTCTCGATATCAGTGATTAGGCAATAGCCATGCCCCGCTATGCCTTGAAAATAGAATACAACGGCGCGCCTTTTGCCGGCTGGCAGCGCCAGAATGACCAACCTTCGGTGCAGCAGACGGTTGAAGAGGCACTTCGCAAACTGGAACCCGACGCACCGGGAATTTTCGGGGCGGGCCGCACCGACGCCGGGGTCCATGCGACCGGCCAGATTGCTCATGTTGATCTAGTGCAGAATTGGGAAACATTTCGCCTGACCGAGGCGCTGAACTATCATCTGAAACCCATGCCAATTGCCATTTTGGACGCCGCAATTGTCGATACGGCGTTTCACGCCCGCTTTTCCGCAATTCGGCGCCACTACCTTTTCCGTCTCATCAGCCGCCGGGCTCCGGTAACGCATGATCATGGTCTGGTCTGGCAGGTGAAGCATTCTCTCGACCTTGAAGCGATGCAGGTTGCTGGCCGGCATCTTCTGGGAAAGCATGATTTCACGACATTTCGCTCAGCCCAGTGCCAGGCGAAATCACCGGTAAAAACGCTGGAAGCCCTAAACATTGAAAGACACGCCATCCCATACGGATATGAGTTTCGCTTTCATATCAAGGCGCGAAGCTTTCTGCATAATCAGGTTCGCAGTTTTGTCGGCACCCTGGAAAGAGTGGGCGCAGGCGCATGGGCACCTGAGGATGTGGATAAAGCGCTGAAGGCGAAGAACCGCTCCGCCTGCGGGCCGGTCTGTCCGCCCCAGGGGCTCTATCTGTCGGAAATAAATTACCCCGAGGATCCCTTTGAACGATAGTCCGCCGGGGTTCTATGCCCTTGTACCTTTCCGGTAACGACTCTACCCTGCCACAGCGCGATTGTTGAGAACCAAATATGACTTTGCCTTCCATGTTTCATAGCAAGAACAACAGGTCTTTCCTGGCAAGGCTTCTTGCACTGGCACTTTTGACCATATTCCTGGCCAAGGGCGGTCTTGCCATTGCCGAAACATCACCCCCAGCCCCGCGCCCCCTTGCCGTGGAAATGCTGACGGCCGAGCGCACGCCGGGGAAAAAGACCTTCGCGTTCACGGGCGAAATCGTCGCCCGTAGTGTTCTGGATGTTTCCTTTCCGACCAGCGGACGAATTCTGACAATTTCAGTTTCTGAAGGCGACAAGGTTGCGCGAGGGACCGAACTGGCCCGAATGGAATCGGTGCAGCAGGAACAGGCCTTGCAGGCAGCACAGGCCGCATTACAGGCGGCCGAAGCCGACTACAAACAGCGCAAGGAAGAGTTTGAGCGGCAAAACGCCTTGCTGGCGCGCGGTGCAACAACACGCATTCGCCGGGATGAAGCCGAGAGGAGCTTTCGGATTGCCGAGGCAAATCTTGAGCGTACGCGCGCAGAACTTGAACGTGCCCGAAAAGCGCTGGAAGATACAATTCTTCTTGCGCCGGAAGACGCGACCGTAACGGCACGGCTCGCCGACCCGGGACAGGTTGTCGGTGCGGCCTCTCCGGTGATTTCACTTGCTTTGGGTGACGGTTATGACGCCGTTTTTCACGCCCCGGAAACCCTCCCGGCAAAAGCCCCCGACGATATAGTTGTCAATCTGTCGCTGATCGAGAATCCGACTATTGCATTCAAGGGCAAGATCCGAAAACTATCACCGCTCGTCGATCCGAAGACCGGGACGGTTAAGGTAACGGTCGGGATAATTGATCCCCCGCCGCAAATCGGCTACGGAGATGCTGTTCGCGGTACCGTCGAGCGCAAATTACCACCGCATTTCAACCTGCCTTATACCGCCTTGACGGCAACGCGCCTTGGCACTGCGGTCTGGATCGTTGATCCCGCGAATTTTACGGTTTTTCTCAGGCAGGTCACCGTTTCACAGTTTGAGGATGGCATTGTCACAATAGAATCAGGCCTGAGCGATGGTGAAATGGTCGTCGGGCGCGGCTCTCATCTGTTGTATCCCGGAAGAGAAGTTCGGCCAGCAGAGAGGATCAAATAATGGTCACCCTGCGCAATGCCGTCGCTTTGGTCCTTCTGTTGGTTGGTGTGGATGTTTCGTTCGCCCAGGCAACCGGAGGAGATGAGATACAAACCAACCTGCGCCCGGTTGTGTCGGAAATTGTCAGCCCGACAGTGCGCAACCCGCCGTCTTTCGTCGGTGTCGTCAAGGCCCGTGTGGAAACCAACCTGGGTTTTCCCCTTTCCGGAACTTTGGCGGCCCGACCGGTTGACGTGGGTGATACCGTTGCCAGGGACGATATTCTGGCCCAACTGGATCCGGAAAAGATTTCTGCCGACGTTTGGGCTGCCAAGGCCGGTGTCGTTGTTGCCGAACAACAGGTGAAATCCGCAAAAGATGCGGTACAGAGAATCCGTGAACTTGTGGCGCGCGGTGTAGATGAAAAAGCCAGGCTGGAAGAAGCCGAACGTGCGCTGGCTGCTGCTCAGGCGCGTCTGAAACAAGCGCAGGCGACACTTGCCCGCGCCGAAGATGTGCTACGATCAGCAACCTTACACGCCCCGCAAGACGGAATTATTACCGCTGTGTTTTCTGACGCAGGTGCGGCTGTTTCTGCTGGCCAGCCTGTTGTCAGGCTTGCGGCCACTGTCGGGCGCGAGATTATTGTCGATTTGACAGAACCCGACATAAAGGCGCTGCCGCCAAACGCCCGCTTTGACACAAGGCTACTGGCAGATCCCGAGATCCAGACTGGCGCCCAGCTCACCACAATCGATCCGGTGGCGGACAGTGCCACCCGGACCCGGCGTTTGCATCTCACTCCGGAGCGGATTCCCGGAACTTACCGGTTGGGGGCTCTGGTAAAGGTCATTCCCGTTGGATCGGATGATCGGCAGATTACCTTGCCGGTTTCATCCCTCCTGAAAACGGGAAACACCTATTCTGTCTGGCGCATAGAGCGCCCGTCAGGCCAAATTCAGAGAATCCCGGTCAAAACAGGCGGTACTCTGGGGGATCGCATACAAATTCTTTCCGGGCTTGAGACAGGCGACGAGATTCTGGTCAAGGGAATTCACTCTATTCAGGACGGGCAAATCGTTGGCCCGCGGGTAAGCCAATGAAACATTTCAACTTATCCGATTGGGCGCTGAACCACCGTTCACTGGTTTGGTATCTCATGCTGGTCAGTCTTGTGGCCGGGATCATGTCGTATATCAGTATCGGTCGCGAAGAAGACCCCGATTTTACGATCAAGACAATGATCATCGCCGCGGCATTGCCCGGCGCAACGATTGAGGAAACGGCATCACAGGTAACCGAAAGAATCGAGAAGAAACTGGAGGAACTGGACGAACTGGATGTAACGCGCTCGATCACCCGCCCAGGTCAGGTTATTGTTTATGTTGACCTTCTGCCGACAACAAAGGGAAAGAACGTCCCTCTGGTCTGGCAGCGGGTCCGCAACATGATGAATGACATTCGTAGCGAGTTCCCGCAGGAGTTCGCCGGATTTCAATTCAATGACAATTTTGGCGACGTTTTTGGCAACATCTACGCATTTACCTCTGACGGCTTCACACCTCGCGAGGTGCGCGACCATGTTGAAGACATTCGCCGCGAGGTTCAGCAACTAAAGGATGCCGGGAAGGTTGAAATATTTGGTACGCGAGATGAGGTCATCTATCTGGAGTTTTCGCCGGAACGTCTGGCTGCACTCGGTATAAACCGGCAGGCCGTACAGGCCACATTGGCCGCCCAAAACGCCATTGTACCTTCCGGTATCATTGATGCGGGACCCGAGCAGGTTATTGTAAGGGTGAGCGGTCAGTTCTCGGATCTTCAGAGCCTGAAGGACGTAAATTTACGCATAGGCGACAAGTTTTTTCGCTTGTCAGATATCGCAAAAATCCGCAGGGGTTACCAGGACCCGCCCAGCACTTTGTTCCGATACAACAATCAGCCCGCGATCGGGCTTTCCGTCGGCATGCGCAAAGGCGCCAACATAATCAATTTCGGAAAAGAGCTGGATGTTGTCATAGAAAAAGCTGCCAACAATCTTCCTGTTGGAATAGATATCGCCAAAGTGGCCGATCAGCCGCGTGTCGTCAAAGACGCCGTAGGGCATTTTACGCGCGCCCTTTTTGAGGCGGTCGCCATCGTTCTTCTTGTCAGCTTCATCAGCCTTGGAATACGGGCCGGCATTGTTGTCACATTGTCCATACCACTGGTTCTTGCAATCACATTCGTCATAATGGACGTTCTTGGTTTCACGCTCCAGCGCATTTCGCTGGGCGGGCTGATCATTGCTCTGGGGCTTCTGGTTGACGATGCAATGATCACCATAGAAACCATGATCACCAGGCTGGAAGTGGGTGATAACCGCCGCAAGGCCGCATCCTTTGCCTGGACATCAATCGCTTTCCCGATGCTTACCGGAACGCTGGTGACTGTGGCCGGCTTCATTCCGATTGGCCTCAACGATTCCAACGCAGGCGAATTTACATTCTCACTTTTTGTGGTGATCGCAGTCTCGCTGCTGATTTCCTGGATTGTCGCTGTTCTTTTCTCGCCACTGATCGGAGCGACGATGCTGCCCAAATCCCTGCCGCATCACAATCCTGAACCGGGGATGCTCCGGCGGGCATTCCATGCCATTTTACGCAAGGCAATGCGGTTTCGCTGGGCAACCATCTTGCTGACCTTGCTGGCGTTCGGTTTTTCGATCTACTCCATGCGATTTGTCGAAAAGCAGTTCTTTCCCAATTCCGACAGACCAGAGTTGATCGTCGATTTCGCGTTGCCGCAAAATGCATCTATCCATGAGACATCAGCCCAGATTTCACGTTTCGAAGAGTTTCTGAAAGACCGGGACGAAGTCCTGTTCTGGACGGCCTATGTTGGCCGTGGCGCGCCACGTTTTCTTCTGGCATTCGACGTCCCCCCCCCTGGCCCCAATACCGGCCAGATCATCATCCAGACCAAATCAGTAGAGGCCCGCAACGCCCTTCGCACGTATCTGGAAAACATAGCAGAAGACAAATTCGTCGGTGTGGACACCTATATAAAACTTCTGGCAATCGGCCCTCCGGTTGGTCGACCTGTCCAATACCGGCTTTCCGGTCCTGACATAGCCACCGTCCGCGACCTTGCACGCGACCTGACTGCGGTTGTGGCCACCGATGAACGCCTGAAAAGCATCGTAATGGACTGGAACGAACCGGCGCGCGTCATTCGCGTCGACATATTGCAGGACAAAGCCCGCCAACTGGGGATTACCGCCAGCGATATTGCCCTGTCTCTCAACACGCTCTATTCCGGCCGACGTGTAACACGCCTGCGCGACGCCACCTATCTGATAGATATTGTCGTGCGAGGAGGCGATAATGCCCGGCAATCTCTGAATGCCCTTTACAACCTGCAAATGTCAGACGGCCGCGGTGGTACCATACCATTGTCGAGCGTTGCCCATTTCCGGTTTGAAACTGAACAACCGGTTATTCATCAGCGCAACCGCATGCCAACCATCACCGTAAAGGCCGCGATTGCCACCAAGGATCAGCCAGCAACGATTGTCGCTGACCTTTCCAAAAAGATCCAGTCCTTCGACGCGACCTTGCCTGCAGGATACCATGTTGTTGTTGGCGGCTCGGTTGAGAAAAGCGCTGAATCCCAGGCACCTATAAAGGCTGTGGTGCCAATGATGATCCTTGTCATGATTACACTCACCATGATCCAGACTCAAAGTTTCCGATTGACCCTCATTGCGATCTCCGTGGCGCCACTGGGACTTATCGGTGTTGTGGCCGCGCTTGTCCCGTCAGGCGCACCCCTCGGTTTTGTTGCCATTCTCGGCGTTCTGGCCCTGGCCGGCATTCTGATCCGAAACGCTATCATCCTGATTGACCAGATCGAGAACTTCCGCGCCACGGGCATGCCTGCATGGGATGCTGTTTTTCAGGCTTCTGACCATCGGGCCCGCCCCATCCTTTTAACGGCCGCGGCTGCCAGCCTGGCCCTGATACCAATATCGCGGCAAATTTTCTGGGGGCCGATGGCATATGCGATGATGGGGGGCATAATCGCCGGAACAATCATCACCCTCGTCTTTGCCCCTGCACTCTATCTGGCCGTAATGCGGGTAAGGAGAGAACCCGAATAACAGGTGTCTCTTTTCCCGGTTCACCCGCATGACTAACGACGGGCCATGCAGACTGTCAATCGAGCATCCGGCGGAACCGAAGCAGAGCCAGCAGGGCAAACGCCCGCCGAGCTTCCGTGCCAAACGGGCGATCCCATGTAGGCGGTTTTGACCCGACCGAAAATCCCGCGTTGCAACGGGTTGCAAATTCCTCCGGCAGAACAGCAGCTCGCAAGGCTGGCGATGATCAAGCAAACTGAACATGTTGAAAGGCAAGCATGAGGAAACCCGCAACCGTTACCGCACTGAATAATCTCGGGCGCGTGCGCCTGTCGCAATCCTTCTTCATGCGC
>Ga0256841_1002163_pt1 | contig 15952 bp, 14 predicted proteins | sample 356308metaG_FD_185971 | JGI IMG/M metagenome (GOLD analysis project Ga0256841, IMG submission 185971) | Hydrothermal vent microbial communities from Mid Atlantic Ridge, Atlantic Ocean - 356-308 | ecosystem: Environmental > Aquatic > Marine > Hydrothermal vents | place: Atlantic Ocean: Mid... | reverse complement strand
CCTAAGCGTTCTTGAGGACAAGACTGCCGGTATGCGGATCAATGCCCTTGTAGGGTAGTTTTGCCTCTTTCCAGGCCCCAAAACCACCGTCCATATGTGCCACTTTTCCGATCCCGGCGCTGGCACATTGTTTTGCAATTGCAGCCGACCGCATACCCGATCCGCAATGAAAGACAATCGGCTTGCTATCCTGGCATGGCAGGTTTGCCGGGTCAAAAATCGACATGGGAAACAGCAGTGCTGCGGCGATATGTTCAAAGGCATATTCCGCCGCTGTCCTGACATCAATCAGCACGATTTCATGGTTTGTCACTTTCTCCAATACTTCCGCCGGAGAAAAGATTGTAAATTCGGTATCGCCGAGTTTTTCCATCTTCATGGCTTGGTCCTCCTGATTTTCAGAATCCAGATGATCTTGCCCTGTTCGCTTTTGCTTCTGCATAACATGCGGTGATCGGTACGATACCTTCCCGGCCCTATTTCTTTTTTGCAGGCCGCTTGCGCTTGGTTTTTCCTGTCGCTGGCGTGCCGGACTTTTTCCGCGCACCACCAGCCTTGCCCGCCGGGGATTTCAGCGGCGGTTCATCCGTGATCATATGCGTGCCGATCAGATCGATGACACTCTCGATCTGTTTGTCCCAACCGATCGCCTCTATATCCTTGCTCATGGTCAGTTCGCAGATGTTGCAGCTTGTGACAAAATGTTTGGCCCCCGAGGCCTCAACCGCCTGTTTCTTCAGTTCAAAGGCTTTCAGACGCAGGGGTTCGGCCCGTTCATTGGCCAGGACACCGCCACCGCCGCCACAGCAGAACCCCTCGACACCATGCGGGTCCAGTTCATGCAGCTCCATTCCCAGAGCCTTCAGCAAAACACGCGGCATGCGCTCCAGCCCACCGCGTCTGATCTGCTGGCAGGGGTCATGAAATGTCACGGATTCGTTTACCGGCGTGCATTTCAGCTTTCCGGCTTCAACGGCCTCGGCCAGAACTTCGATGATGTGGCGGATGCGCAGCCCCTCGATGGGTGCGCCATACCATTTTGCCGCTTCCCATCGCGCCGCGCCCCAGGCGTGCCCGCATTCGGGAATGATCAACGTGCTGGCGCCAATCGCCTTTGCCTTGTTGATCAGACGAACGGTCAATTCTCCCTGCAATTCCAGATCGCCGGACAGGTAGCCGAAATTCGTCGCTTCAAAGGCATCGGAGCAATATGTCCAATCCAGCCCAAGGTGATTGAGGACGCGGGCCATGGTCGCGATACCAAAGTGATGGTTTTCCAGCGCCTCAGGCGTCAGTGTCATCAGCACATCGGCTTTTTCCTTGTCCATCGGCATGGACACGCCAAACTCTTTCTCGATCTGCCGGACTGTCGTGCGGAAATCTTCGGGCGTACCGAACGGGCTGTCAAATTCTTCCGCTTTCGTGACCAGATGCATCAGCCGGTCAGGCAGAAGCCCGGCCGCAAACATGCCGTGACGCGCCTCTTTCACCAGTTCGGCAATGTCAATTCCCATCGGGCAGGCCAGGGTGCAACGGCCGCACATATTGCAACTGTCATAGATCAGTTCTTCCCATTGCTCCAGTTCTTCGATCGACAGCTTGGGTGCACGCCCCAGCATTTTGTTCAGCCAGGCAAAGGGGCCGGATGTCCGGTTGTAGGCTTCCTCAAACGGTTTGATCTTGTGGATTGGCGTATACTTCGGATCGTCCGTTGCCAGATAAAAATGGCAGGCCTCGGCGCACAGGCCACAGCGCACACAGGCGTTCATGTAACTGGCGGCAGTCGGCCCGAATTCCGCGACAAAACCGTCCATTGCATTTGCCAGCCTGACCTCATCGGGAAGGTTGCGCTGTACATCAAAATTGCGGGCGGATTTGGGCAGGTTCTGATCTGTCATTGTTGCGCTCCTACATCCGTGTGCCGCGACGCCCGGCCATAGCCCCGGTCAGGCCGCGTGACAATGGCCAGGTAAACGTGTGCATCAGGCTGGAAAACGGGAAATAGACCAGCCAGATTTCCACCAGCCCCAGGTGAAGCCCCCGCAGAAAGACACTCTGCTGGCCCAGCGCCATACAGCCTGTCAGCATCACGACAAATGTCAGCCCGGCGGCGATGTGATCATCCGGCCGCGAGATCAGCCGCACCACCGGATCAACAAACCGGCGGACCCAAAGCGCCAGCAATCCGGCAAAGGCGAACTCGGCGGCAACGATAAAGCCCCAGCGCGGCAATGGCGCCCATCCGACACCCAGAATTTTATCACGTATGAACGTAACATGCGGTGCGGCGAAAAGCAGAAGCGCAAACAGGCCGATGTGAAAACTGTAACCGGCAAGCGTGACAAACCATGTTTTTCCGTGCCCGCGAATGGCAGCACCCGGCAGAAAATGCCCCAGAATTGTGCGGACGGATCCAACAAAGGGTGATCCGGCCGGTTTCGCCTTGGCCCGGGTTCGACCGGTAAACAGGATCACGGCCAGCCGCCATATTCCAAACACCACGAAAATGGCGGCGGATCCTTTCCATAACGGTCCCTCAAGAAGCTGGATTAAGGTCATTTCTCGGTCTCCTGCTGCTTCTTCTGTTGCAGATCCAGCCACAGGTCATGATGCGCGCGGGCCCAGTTTTCATCAACTTTGCCATCCACCATGCCCTTGAGCGACCCCTTTGTACCGATGGTCCCAAGATAGATATGCCCCAGCGCATAACCGATAAAGATCAGGGCCGCGATGGCATGGGCCAGTTCCGAATAGTGGATCGTATCGCGGGTGGGCGGAATCTGCGATAGCCCCTGAGCCTGAAGCGTCTTGACCACTTCCGGTGCGAAAGTATCCGGGAAAAGCATGAGAAAACCAGTCACCGTCAGCGTTATACCGGCCAGTATCGCCGTCCAGAACCACAGCTTTTCGCCAAAGTTATACTTTCCCGCACTCGCGTGACCGCCAAAAAAACCGCCTCCCTTGAGGATCCACCAGATATCGTGGGGTTTTGGGATATTTCCACGAATGAACAGGAAAAGCATAGCCAGAAGAAACACTGCGAATACCGGGCCGAACAGGTTATGGGCCTGCATGGATGCCGTTGCCAAGACGCTGTAAACCGTTTTGCCGGCAAAGGGCACAACATAGGCACGCCCGAACAGCAGGATCAGCCCGGTTGATGCCATCAGAATGAAAATGGCGGCAACGGTCCAGTGCACCACCCTTTGACTCAAACGGAACCGCAGAATTTGCTTTCCGGAATCCTCTCCGTAACCAATCCTCCCCCGGATCAGAAAAAACAATAGCAAGATACCAACGACACCGGCAAGGCCATAGCCACCATAACGCACCAACGGCCCATCCGCACGGCGCATGTTTGACCACCATGTTCCGTTGGCATTGATGACAGTTCCGGCATCCGGCCCCGATGGCGGCGTGACGATACCGTCGGCACCCAATCGCAAATCGTGCCAGATTTCCGCGTCACTCCTGTTTCCAAGCGTGTTTTCCGGTCCGGTCTCCATGGTCACCCCGGTTGCAATACCCTGAGCCGCGCCCGGAGCCACCAACAATCCTTGTGCACCAGTGAACAAAAGCACCATCACAAGTAAACGGGGAAGGAACCTCGTAAGGATGCACCACAAACTTTTGGCCATAGCTGAGAACCCTCGTCTGTCACGGGCAGGTATCAAAAACCATTGGCCTTTCACTGCGGCCGAATGGTTTCCTGCTTATACTGGGCGAATCCGATCCGGCCTTGCAAAGCCGGATCGTTGCATTGCTGGAAAGGCGCTGTATCAGCCGCCTTTTTGCCCATAGGCCGTGCCCCAGCCCCAGGCGCCAGACCCGAAACCGCGGGCCACGACACGTTCGCGGTAGATCGCCGAGACATCATTGCCGTCACCGGCCAACAATGCCTTGGTCGAGCACATCTCGGCACAGATCGGCAATTTCCCCTGAGCAATCCGGTTGGAACCGTATTTCTGATATTCTTCGGTAGAATTGTCAGCTTCCGGTCCTCCGGCGCAAAAGGTGCATTTATCCATCTTGCCGCGCGAGCCGAAACTGCCGGCCTGCGGATACTGCGGTGCACCAAAGGGACACGCGTAGAAACAGTACCCGCAACCGATGCACAGGTCCTTGTCGTGCAGCACGATGCCTTCTTCGGTCTGGTAGAAGCAATCCACCGGACAAACCGCCATGCAGGGTGCATCAGAACAATGCATGCAGGCGACCGAAATCGTGCGTTCACCGGGTTTGCCATCACCGATGGTGACAACACGCCGCCGGTTGATCCCCCAAGGCACTCCATTCTCGTTTTTGCAGGCCGTGACACAAGCATTGCATTCGATGCAGCGTTCGGCGTCGCACAAGAACTTGGCGCGGGCTTTACCTCCTAATCCCATCTCTCAATCCTCCTCAAGCTGCATAGATTTTGCAAAGAGTCGCTTTGGTCTCTTGCATTTGTGTGACGGAATCGTAGCCATAGGTTTGCGCCGTGTTCGACGCCTCGCCCAAGACATACGGATCAGCGCCTTCCGGGTATTTGTCCCGCAGGTCTTCGCCTTCGAACCAACCACCAAAGTGGAATGGCATGAACACAACACCCGGCCCCACCCGCTCGGTATACATGGCCATCACCTTGACCTTGCCACCTTCGGGGCTTTCGACCCAGACCATTTCCTTGTCACGCAGACCCAGATCGTTGGCTGTACGCGGATTGATCTCGACAAACATCTCCTGCTGCAATTCTGCAAGCCAGGGGTTCGAGCGGCTCTCGTCACCCCCGCCTTCGTATTCCACCAGACGACCAGACGTCAGGATAATCGGGAAATCCTTTGAATAGTCGTTCTTCTGGATCGAGGCATAAAGCGTGGGCAAACGATAGAAATGCTTGTCCTCATAGGTCGGATAATCCGCAACCAGATCCCGCCGCGGCGTATACAGTGGTTCACGATGCTTTGGTACCGGATCCGGGAAGGTCCAGACAACCGCGCGGGCCTTGGCGTTGCCAAATGGCGCGCATTCATGCTTGATCGCCACCCGCTGGATACCGCCGGAAAGGTCGGTCTTCCAGTTGGTCTTGTCGCCGGCAATGCCGTCGATTACCGCACGTTCTTCTGCGGTAAGATCACCATCCCAGCCCAGCTCCTTGAGCATCGCCATGGTAAACTCCGGATACCCGTCCTGGATTTCCGATCCCTGCGAATAGACGCCATCGGCCAACAGGTTTTCCCCGTTGTGCTCCACCCCGAAACGCGCCCGGAACGTCAGGCCACCTTTGGAAACCGGCTTGGACATATCATAAAGGTTGGGCGTGCCCGGATGCGCCATTTCGGCCGTTCCCCAGCAGGGCCACGGAAGACCGTAATATTCGCCATCACAAGGGCCACCCACCGCCTGAAGTGTCGTGCGGTCAAAGGTGTGCTGGTTGGCCATATGTTTGCGCAGCCGCTCTGGCGATTGCCCGGTATAGCCGATGGTCCACATGCCGCGATTGAATTCGCGGGTGATGTCCTCGATCTTGGGTTCATCCGTTTCGGCATCTACCTCGATATTGCGGAACAGCCGATCGGCCCAGCCGAATTTCTTGGCAAACTTGGCCATGATCACATGATCCGGCAGGCTTTCAAACAGCGGTTCCACCACCTTTTCACGCCACTGGAGTGACCGGTTCGAGGCCGTGACCGATCCATAGGTCTCGAACTGGGTCGAGGCCGGCAACAGATAGACGCCATCCTGACGGTCCTGCAGCACGGCTGTCATGGTCGGGTAGGGATCAATGACAACCAGCAGATCAAGTTTCCCCATCGCCTTGCGCATTTCCGGCAGACGGGTCTGCGAGTTTGGCGCATGGCCCCAGAACACCATTGCCCGCACATTGTCGGGCTGGTCGATGTTGTTCTTGTCTTCCAGCACGCCGTCAATCCAGCGGCTGACCGGAATACCCTTGGATGTCATCAGCTTTTCGTCGGCAAACTGGCCAAACAGCCAGTCGGGGTCTTCCTGCCAGACGCGGGCCCAATGGCCCCAGGCCCCTTTGGAAAGGCCATAATAGCCCGGCAGACTGTGCGAAAGCACGCACATGTCGGTGGCCCCCTGCACATTGTCATGGCCGCGGAAGATGTTGGCGCCGCCACCCGATGTGCCGATATTGCCCAGTGCCAGTTGCAATATGCAATAGGCGCGGGTGTTGTTGTTGCCGTTGGTATGCTGTGTGCCGCCCATGCACCAGATCAGGGTGCCGGGGCGGTTGTTGGCAATGGTACGCGCAACGCGCTCCATCTGGCTGCCGGGCACGCCGGTGACGCGCTCAACCTCGGCCGGATCCCATTTTTTCACTTCGTCGCGGATCTGGTCCATCCCCCAAACACGGGTGCGGATGTATTCCTTGTCCTCCCAGCCGTTCTCGAAGATGTGCCACAGCAGGCCCCAAACCACGGCAACATCGGTACCGGGACGAATGCGCATATATTCGTCGGCATGGGCCGCTGTGCGGGTAAAGCGCGGATCAACCACGATCAGCGGCGCGTTGTTCTGTTCCTTGGCGCGCAGGATATGCAGCAACGAAACCGGGTGCGCCTCGGCCGGGTTTGACCCGAACAGGATCATCGAGCGGCTTTTGTGGATGTCGTTATAGCTGTTGGTCATGGCGCCGTAGCCCCATGTATTGGCCACACCGGCAACCGTGGTCGAGTGACAGATACGCGCCTGGTGATCGACGTTGTTGCTGCCCCAGTAGGCCGCGAACTTGCGGAACAGATAGGCCTGTTCGTTGCTGTGCTTGGCCGATCCCAGCCAGTAGACACTATCCGGGCCGCTTGTGGCGCGGATGTCCATCATCTTGTCGCCAACCTCGTTGATGGCCTCGTCCCAGCTGACCCGCTGCCACTCACCATTGACCAGTTTCATCGGATATTTCAGCCGGCGTTCACCATGCGCATGTTCGCGCACCGCAGCGCCCTTGGCGCAGTGGCCGCCCAGGTTGAACGGATTGTCCCAACCGGGTTCCTGCCCGATCCATACGCCGTTGTTGACCTCGGCCACAACGGTACAGCCCACGGAACAGTGGGTGCAGACGCTTTTGATGATTTCGGTTTTGTCATCTGATGTCTGGGCCTCTGCCCGCCTGACCGTTCCACCCGTCACGCCCAGTGCCGCAAGCCCGCCAATGGCCAGACCGGATCCGCGCAGAAATCCGCGGCGATCGACCTTTTTTGATCCGACTTCAGCCAGAACAGACGAACCCCGGGAGCCGAACGCAACCCCGTTTGTCTTCTTTCTCAGCATTGTATAGTCCTCCGTAAGAGGCTTCCGCCTCCATTTCCCAACCGACATCGAACAGGTTCAGGGCCGAACGCAACCGTCACCCAAAATCCGCTGCCGGCAAACTCCGGTTAAAACCGGGCTGTTTCCAGATACGCTTTCACATGGTCTGTTTTGCGCAGACCCAGTGCTGTTGGCACTTCTTCCGCCTCTGCATCGGATGTGCCGGTCGCCAATGCAACCGCCGCAGCAGGAACGCCGGTGCCGGCAAGTTTCAGAAAGTCGCGGCGGCTGGCCGCTTTTTCATTTTCCGCCATTTTTTCCTCCCTTTCGAGTCTTTGACTTGTTCACGGATGTAGGAACACAAAACGGCGGATGATCCGCCACAATCATCACTCGACCATTCGCAGCGTTTCCGCCTCTATGGTCATGAACTCTTTTCCCAAACGACCCACGGCATCGTAGATTACCGCTGATTTCGCCTTTTCCATATCGCCGAAACAATGCGCCGCCCAGGGGCCGATATGGGTATTGAAAAACTCTTTTTGCCGCGACAGCGTCGCCGGGGTGCCAAACCGGCCGCGGATCAACCCGGCCATCATGTCACAGAGCGACGCAAGGCCGTCTTCCGGTTCAGAGACATCTTCTGATCTCAGGATGCGCAAACGCGCCATGTCGGAACGCAGCTTTGACAAGGGGAGTTCATTCAGAAACCCCGTCATGTAATAGCTGGCAAAAGGCAGAACCTCACCACGGCCAACGCCGATGAACAGGGCGTTGAATTCACGTGTTGCCGCAGCAGCGGTTGCCCCACGCGCTAGCCGGGCAAGCATGTTCACGGACTGGCCAAGCGGCGTCTCATCACCTTCAAGTTCCGCCAGGCCTTTCAGCAGTGCAGCCGCAGGCGGACGGGCCAGAAGGGCAGACAGCAAATCATACATGTCAGCCCGCATGATATCCTCGGGCAACACCCCCGAACCAGATTCAGGTTGCGTGGATTCCTGCGGCGACAATGTCATGGATTCAACTGTCATTTCTCTACGCTAGGGCGAATCGCATTACAATCCAAATGAAATTTTCGATACCCGGTAACTTTTCCGCATTTTCTATACAGGATTTTCAAAATGAAACCGCATGCGGCGCGCAATCAGCGGTGCATCCATTTCCTCCTCTGGTGCAGCGACCTCATTGTTTGCCGACTCCCGCGCCGCTGTCTCTTCTTCCGGAGGAGCAATGTCCCGTGATGCTTCTTTTTGCATCGGCGCGGCTTTTTCCGGCTCTGCCGCCCCTGCCCTCTCCTCTTTCCCCGGGGCATCCCCGGCACCGGCCTTTTCCGCATATCCACGGCCAACGGACCAGGCAGTTTTCAGCTTTTCACCCAGGCCTGCCTTGCCGGTGAAATCCTCGCCGTAATCCAGCAGACCATCCAGATTGGCAAGCGCCGGATTGACAGCCCAAAGCTGGCGCAGCGCCCTTCTGCGCAGGGTGGCGGGAAGGGCAGCATCCAGAAACGCCTTGAAATCATCGCCGGCCTTCAGGGCCTCCGGCTCGGGCAACCCCAGGCGCTGCAATACCTGGCTGTCGGTTTCCTCGGGCCGGGTATCTGTCGGCTCTGCCGCCTCTTGCGACTGAACCTCATGGTCCGGTTCCGGTTGTGCACGGGCCTGCGCCTTGCGTTTGGCCCAGCGGCCGATAAACCCCTTGTCCGGCTTTTCACTCATTCCGCTTCCCCCGGTTTCATCCCTGATGGGGCACGGTAGACATCCGCCAACTGGCGCACACGCGCGTCACCAATCCCGTCCTGTTTCTTGTCTATACGCTCCTTGTCGCGCTGCCGCTTCCTGAACCGTTCCTCCTTCAGGTGCGCATCAACAAACCCCTGCACCCAGGCAATCAGCCCGGGTGGCATCGGCACGACTTCCACGCTCTGATCTCCTGCGTCAGCATAGTCCTGCGCCTCAAAGGCAGAAACCGTAACATGATGCACCTGCGGCCGGCCTTCGTCATCCAACACATTGATCACCACGAAAACCGAGGGCGGAGACATCGCCAGAGATGTGCGGTATCCATCGGTTTCGGCGCGATGCAGCACCAACGGAACCGTTGCCGCATGGTACTCGATCATTTCGCCGGTGCGCCGCAACTCTTTCCAGTTGGCAGGCGCCGCCCCCGGTAAAACCGCAACAGCATTCCAGACCCATTTTTGCCAGCGGGTAACACCGGGTTTTCGTTGCAGTACGATCCCCAAGGGCATTTCGATCTCGCGTTGAGCAAACAATTGCTGAACATTCGTCGTCTGTAAGTTCGCGTCCTGGTGGCTTTCGCTTTCAGATGAGTGTTCAGACATTGACGGCTCCTTTTGTTGTCAGCCTAGGGCACAGGTCTCAGGCTGTCAAAATTGAATTTATGGTCAAAGTTGAGTTGACAGCAAGGGCCGGACAAGCGTTTGATGGCTGCAAACAAAACGGAAAAAATCCTGATGCCGAAACCTGAAATTCTCATTGCCTGCGACTGCGCCGGCACAATGGATCTTGATGCCAGGCAACTGGCCAGCGCCTGTGGTGCAACGAAAACGCACCGGTGTTCGCATGCCTGCACCCAGGATCTCGATCTGGTTGTGAAAAACCTGAAAGGCGACGCACCCGTTCTGATCACCTGCGAGCAGGAGGTCACGCGATTCGAAACACTGGCGGCGGAATTCGCGACAGAAACCGGCCATGCCGCGCCACTGATCTTTGCAGATATCCGTGACCGCGCCGGGTGGTGCGATTCTGGCAAAGCCCCGGAAAAACAGGCCGCCCTTCTGGCCGAGGCGGCGCTGGACAGCCCGATGACTCCGCTGTTTGATATTCCATCAGCCGGAACCTGCCTGATTGTCGGCGCCGAGGAGGTGGCGCTGAAAGCCGCAGAACGGCTGGCCCCGGTTCTCGCGGTGACCTGTATTCTGGCCGAGGCACCCGATGATCTGCTCTCGCCCCCGGTCGCGTTTGACCTCGCGATCGGCCGCCTGCGCACCGCCCGCGGCAGTTTCGGCCATTTCACGGTGCGGGTTGATGGCTATGCCCCGCTTGATCCCGCAGGCCGTGGCCCTGCCGCCTTTGCCCCGCCCCGCGATGGCGCAAGTTCCGAGTGCGACATCATTCTCGATCTGACCGGCTCGACCCCGCTGTTTCCCTCACCGGAAAAGCGCGATGGCTACCTGCGCGCCGATCCGGGGGATCCGCTGGCGGTCGAAAGGGCCGTCTTTGAGGCTGCGCAACTGGTCGGCACCTTTGAAAAACCCCTCTATGTCGAATTCGACGCCGCCATTTGCGCCCATTCACGCGCCGGGCAAAAAGGCTGCACACGCTGTCTGGATGTCTGCCCGACCGGCGCCATTCTCCCCGCCGGGGACAGCGTTGAAATCAATGCCGGCATTTGTGCCGGCTGCGGTGGCTGTGCCGCCGTCTGCCCCTCCGGCGCCGTCAGCTATGACGACCCGCCCGTCAGCTTTCTGTTCACCCGGCTGGCCACACTTGCCAGCGCGTTTCGCAAAGCCGGCGGCTCTGCGCCCAGGCTTCTGTTCCATGACGCCGAATATGGGGCCGAGATGATCCGCCTTTCCGCCCGGTTTGGTCGCGGGTTGCCGCCTGATGTCATTCCTCTGGCGGTCAATAATGTCGAGGGTATCGGCCATGCCGAGATGCTCGCTGCGTTGGCGGTGGGCTTTGCTCAGGTTTCTGTTCTGACCACTCCAGAAACCGATATGGAAGCCCTTGCACCCCAGCATGATCTGGCGCTGGCAATCAGCGGCAGCAATGCAATCGAAGTGATCGCGCCGGAAGATCCGGATGCGCTGGAAAATGCACTCTACGCGCCTTTTGCCGCGGCTGCGACCGCAAATCCGATCCTGCCACTGGGCGGGCGCCGGGAAGTCACCCGCAGTGCCGCAACGGCGCTACGCGGCACGGATGATCTGGTCATAGATCTGCCCCAGGGCGCGCCTTACGGACGCATCGATGTCAACACTGATGCCTGCACGCTGTGCCTTGCCTGCGCCTCGCTCTGTCCGGTCGGGGCGCTGGGGGACAATCCCGACAAGCCACAACTGAACTTTCAGGAAACGGCCTGCCTGCAATGCGGGATATGCGCCAGCACCTGCCCGGAAAATGCCATTACCCTTGTACCACAGCTCGATTTGTCCGCCAGCGCCCTTTCCACCCGCGTGCTGCACGAGGAAGAACCATTCGCCTGCATTGAATGCGGAACTCTTTTTGGCGTGCGTTCGACAATCGAACACATCGTGAAAACGCTGGAAGGCAAACACTGGATGTATCAGCAGTCCGACAATACGCGCCTTGTCCAGATGTGTGACGACTGCCGTATCCGGACTCAGTACCATTCTGAAAATTCACCGTTTCAGATGGGGGAACGCCCCCGCACCCGCACAACCGATGACGACCTGCGCGAGCGCGAGAAAGAGTAGGACCGAACCTATTGGAGCAAATCCAATCAAATCGCATTCACCCGGTCGCCCGAACGGGTTTGCTTGCGCAACCGCTGCCTCGGGTCATCGGGTGAATACATAATTCCGAACAGATCGGATGCTCTCCAGGGTCAAAGCCCATTCATCCGGCACCACTGCCCGGACTGCCTGAGAACTCCGATAAAACCTTGCCCTTCCAAATGGCCCAAATATCCTCGCCGAAGGCATTGAGTTCTTGTGCGCCTGCTCTAGGGCGTAGACCTAGGATCAAACCGACATACAGAGGTATTTCATCTCCAGATAGTCTTCCATCCCGTGACGGCTGCCTTCACGGCCAAGGCCTGATTGCTTCACGCCGCCAAACGGTGCCACTTCGGTGGAAATGATGCCGGTATTGATCCCGACCATGCCGTATTCCAGCGCCTCGGCCACTTTGTAGACCCGGCTCAGATCACGGGCATAAAAATAGCTGGCCAGACCGAAAATCGTGTCATTGGCCATCTCGATCACCTCGTCTTCGGTTTCGAATTTGAACAAGGCAGCCAGCGGGCCGAATGTTTCATCCCGCGCCACCATCATTTCCTGGGTAACATTGGTGACGATCGTTGGCTCGTAAAAGGTGCCGCCCAAGGCGTGGCATTTGCCGCCCATCAGGATCTCACCGCCCTTGTCCAGCGCGTCTTTCAGATGATCCTGAACCTTCTCCACCGCGTCATCATTGATCAGCGGGCCGGTGGTGACACCCTCCTCCAGCCCGTCACCGACATGCAGCTTGGCCACGGCCGCGGCCAGTTTGCTGGCAAACGCGTCATAGACGCCGGCCTGCACATAAATCCGGTTGGCACAGACGCAGGTCTGGCCGTTGTTGCGGAATTTACAGATCATGGCGCCCTCGACCGCCGCATCCAGATCGGCATCGTCAAAAACGATGAACGGTGCGTTGCCCCCCAGTTCCATTGAGCATTTCATCACCTGATCGGCCGCCTGCCGCAGCAGAATCCGCCCCACATTGGTAGAGCCCGTAAACGTCAGCTTGCGCACGATCGGGTTCTCGCAGAACTCCTTGCCAACCCCGGAAGAATCCGTTGACGGCACAACCGAGAACACACCCGCTGGTACACCGGCCCGCTCGGCCAGAACGGCCAGCGCCAGGGCCGAAAGCGGCGTTTCGCTGGCCGGGCGCGCGACAAAGGCACAGCCCGCCGCCAATGCCGGACCGGCCTTGCGGGTGATCATGGCGTTGGGAAAATTCCATGGGGTGATTGATCCGACAACCCCGATGGGTTGCTTCAGCACCGTGATGCGTTTGTCGCGCTGGTGGCCGGGGATGGTTTCGCCGTAAACCCGCTTGGCCTCTTCAGCAAACCATTCGATGAACGATGCACCATACAGCACCTCGCCCCTGGCTTCGGCCTGCGGTTTGCCCATTTCGGCTGTCAGAATGGTCGCCAGATCGTCGGCGTTTTCAACCATCAGATCAAACCATTTGCGCAGAATGATGGCGCGCTCCTTGGCGGTCCGGGCCGCCCATTCCTTTTGCGCCGGTTGCGCGGCGGCAATGGCGCGCGATATTTCACTGCGGCTCAGATCCGCCACCCGGCATATCACATCGCCGCGCGCCGGATTGGTAACAGCAAAGGTGGCGCCATTATCCGCGTCGATCCATTCGCCCGCCACATAGGCCTTTGTTGCCAGAAGGCTTGCATCGTTCAAAATGCCGGACAGGTTGGTTTTGGTATCGAGCATGGTATCCTCCTGCTAATGTGTCGCACGAATGCAGAGCACTTCGCCGCAAACTTGTCCAGAGGGATTCATTGATGGATTACGACGATGCCTATGCAAATGGCGCCTATATTCCGCAGGCGGAAACCTACCCGCCCCGCTGGGCAAAAACAGCCGCAGAATGGCGCGAAACGGCTCTCGCAAACGGTCAGGCCATGCTTGACCAGCCCTACGGAACCGGCGCACGCCAGCAATATGATCTGTTCCTGCCGGCTGGGAAACCCGCCGGAGTGGTTGTCTTTGTTCACGGCGGGTATTGGCTGGCGTTTGACAACAAGTTCTGGTCCCATCTTGCCGCCGGCCCCACCGCCCACGGCTGGGCCGTGGCCATGCCCTCCTACACGTTGGCGCCTGCGGCGCATATCTCCGACATTACTCGGGAAACCAAACGCGCAATCGAGACCATCGCGCAATCCGTGAGCGGGCCAATCATTCTGACCGGCCATTCCGCTGGCGGGCATCTGGTGGCACGGATGCGCTGTGCTGATGTGGCGCTTGCGGTGGCCGGCAGGGTCCGGCGGATCATGCCGATCTCACCCTTGTCCGATCTGCGCCCGCTGCTACGCACCACCATGAACCAGACCCTGCGCCTGGATTTGGCCGAGGCCACCGCCGAAAGCCCGCTGTTATGCCGGACCTTGCGCGACATTTCCACCCATGTCTGGGTCGGGGCCGCAGAGCGCCCCGCCTTCCTTGATCAGGCCCGCTGGCTGGCCGAGAACTGGCCAGATACGCAGATGACCATCGCCCCCAATCACCACCATTTCAACGTAATCGACGATCTGGCTGACGCCGACAGCGCACTGGTGTCGTCGCTGATCGGGCCGGCATGAGCCACTTTTCACCGAAACAAAAAACCCTGCTGGTTGCCACCCCGCTGATCGTGCTGCTGCTGATCTGCCTGTTTCCGGCCCTGACCCACAGCCTGGGAACCGCGCGCGGGGTTGGCATCGCGCTGATGCTCTATTGGGGCGGGGTTTGTTATGGTTTCGGATTGGCAATGGTTGGCCGGAAAAACCTGAAACGCCTTTATGCGCGCCCGGACAATCTGAGGTCAAAGGCAAACACATTGAACCTGGCCTTGGCCATCCTCCCCGTCGCTCTGGTGTTTTTCACGGCCTTCCTGCCGACCGCAACCGGCATCACACCTCGCATCCTGCTGTTGGCGGCCCTCGTTGCTGTCATCAATGCGACCGCCGAAGAACTGTTCTGGCGCGGGGCTTTTCTGGTCCGTTTTCCACAGAACGCCCGCTATGCCATCGTTTTTCCGCTTGTGCTGTTTGTTGCCTGGCATATCGCCCTGGCCCTGATCAAGGGGGGGCATTACCAGGGCGGGGCTGTGGCGCTGCTTGGCGGGGCCGCCATCATGGGGCTTATCTGGGCCATACTCGCCTGGCGGACGAAATCCATCTACCTGTCCACCCTGTCGCATATCGGGGTCAACCTGCTGGCCCTGCCTGGGGTGTTCCTGACAAACGGTTAGTGGTCAAACTTCTCCCGCCATGTCGGCCATCTGTCCCCATCCTCGGGTGTGGCCTCGTAAACCCCGCGCGCAATGGCCCGCGCCAGACATGCCGCCGCGGCGTGCCCCAGCCGCAGCGGATCAAAAACCGGATCTGGCAGCTTCAACCGCCCGGTTGACACCGCAAAGACCAGATCCCCGTCAAACAATGTATGGCTGGGCAGCAGCGCGCGCGCCATCCCGTCATGCGCCGCAACCGCCATGCGGGTTGCCTGGGCCTGGGTCAGCACCGCATCCGTGGCAACAATCGCAATCGTCGTTGCCTCGCCCAGTTGCTTTTCGGGATACGGCTCATAGCCCGGATCATGGGTCGCTGTTTCCCTGCGCCCGCCAAACTCTCCGTCCAGTTCAAAATCCTGCGCCCAGAACCGGGCGCTGCTGCCAACCGTTGCCGAGCCCAGCGCATTGACCGCAACCAATGCCCCAACCGTTGCGCCACAATCCAGAATGGCCGAGGCTGACCCCAATCCGCCTTTCAGCCCGGCCGTCGTCGCCCCGGTCCCCGCGCCAACACTGCCCAGATAAAACTCTTGCTCTGCTTTGTCCAACGCCGCACGCCCCAATGCCCTGTACGGGTTCTGTCTCCAGCCTTTTGCCCCGCCGTTCAGCAAATCAAACAGAATTGCCCCCGGAACGATCGGCACATGATGCCCGCCAACCTCAAAGCCGCGCCCCATCTCGCGCAGCCCGTCCACCACGCCCGAGGCCGCATCCAATCCAAAGGCCGACCCCCCCGACAAGACCAGCGCATCCACCTCCTGCACCACCTTGTCCGGCGCCAGCAAATCGGTTTCTCGCGTCCCTGGCGCGCCACCCATCACATGCACCCCCGCCACGAACGGCACATCCGCAACCAGCACCGTCACCCCGGTTTTTACCCGCTTGTCCGAGGCATTGCCCACCCGCAATCCGGCCACATCGGTTATCAGATTAAG
>Ga0256841_1002162_pt1 | contig 15954 bp, 12 predicted proteins | sample 356308metaG_FD_185971 | JGI IMG/M metagenome (GOLD analysis project Ga0256841, IMG submission 185971) | Hydrothermal vent microbial communities from Mid Atlantic Ridge, Atlantic Ocean - 356-308 | ecosystem: Environmental > Aquatic > Marine > Hydrothermal vents | place: Atlantic Ocean: Mid... | reverse complement strand
GGCTCCGGCAAGGGCACCGTTGCCAGCCTGGTGGCCGAGAGGCTCGGGTGGCGCACCCTGGACAGCGGCGCCCTATACCGTTTGGTCGGGCTTGCCGCAGAACGCGCCGGTATCGCGCCCGACGATGTGCCGGCCTTGCGGAAGCTGGCGAAGAACATGGACGCGGTGTTCCGTGATGGCCATGTCTTCCTCGATAATATCGATGTCACCGACGCGATCCGCACAGAACAAGCGGGAAACGCGGCGTCGAAGATAGCCACCATCCCCGAGGTGCGTGAGGCGCTGCTCAGTTGGCAACAGGGTTATGTGCGTGAGCCCGGGCTGGTCGCCGAGGGACGCGACATGGGGACGGTGATCTTCCCCGGCGCGGAGGCTAAGATATTCCTCACCGCGTCGCCGGAGAAACGCGCCGAAAGGCGCTATAAGCAATTGAAGGCAAAGGGTCTTGATGTTAGCATGGAGAGCTTGGTGGAAGAAATTTTCATGCGGGACGAGCGGGACGAGCGACGTGCCGTATCGCCGCTGAAGGCTGCGCCAGACGCGCTGTTGCTGGATTCATCCAACATGGCTGTCGGCGAGGTCGTGGAAAAGGTGCTCGGTTACGTCAAGGAACGTATCCCCGGGCTGTAATTCAATGATCGCCACGCGGATCGACTGGCTTGTTCCGGTTATCGACGTGGCGATTTGTGTTTAACCAACCCGGTGGCCTTCTGGCCGCCAACCCAGCGAAGAATGCGCGTGGCGCATCAGGATTTAACCGAAATGAGCGAAAGCTTTGCAGAACTGTTTGAAGAAAGTGTAGCCAATACCCAACTGAAGCCGGGGGCTATTGTTATCGGCACGGTCGTCGAAATCGGCCAGGACTACGTCGTCGTCAATGCCGGCTTGAAGTCCGAGGGCCTGATCCCACGCAGCGAGTTCCTGAACAAGGATGGCGAGCTGGAGGTCCAGGTCGGTGATCAGGTTGAGGTTGCGTTGGACGCCGTCGAGGATGGCTCCGGCGCCACCCGTCTGTCGCGCGAGAAGGCCAAGCGCAACCAGGCTTGGATCCGTCTCGAAAAAGCTTTCGAAAACGACGAGATCGTCACCGGCCGCATCAGTGGCAAGGTCAAAGGCGGTTTTACCGTCGAACTGGACGATATCCGCGCGTTTCTGCCGGGTTCGCTGGTCGATGTGCGTCCGGTGCGCGATACCGCGTATCTGGAAGGCAAGGAGCTCGAATTCAAGGTTATCAAGCTGGATCGCCGCCGCAGCAATGTCGTGGTTTCGCGTCGCGCCGTGGTCGAGAAGGAATACAGCGCGGAGCGCGAAGCCTTGCTCGCCAGCCTGGCCGAGGGCCAGGAGGTCAAGGGTATCGTCAAGAACCTCACCGACTACGGCGCCTTCGTCGACCTCGGTGGCATAGATGGCCTGCTGCATATCACCGACATGGCCTGGAAGCGCGTCAAGCATCCTTCCGAGATCGTCGAAATCGGTGACGAGATCACCGTCCGGGTATTGAAGTTCGATCGCGAGCGCAACCGCGTTTCCCTCGGCTTGAAGCAGATGGGTGACGATCCCTGGTCGAACGTCGCGCGTCGCTATCCGGAAGGCACGCGTCTGTTCGGCAAGGTCACGAACATCGCTGACTACGGCTGCTTCGTCGAGATCGAGGAAGGCATCGAAGGCTTGGTGCATGTCTCCGAGATGGACTGGACGAACAAGAACGTGCATCCAACCAAGGTCGTGCAGCTCGGCGGCGAAGTCGAGGTCATGGTGTTGGACATCGACGAAGAGCGTCGGCGTATCTCGCTTGGCATCAAGCAGTGCCAGCAGAATCCGTGGGAAGTCTTCGCCGAAACCTTCAAGAAGGGCGATCATGTCACCGGCAAGATCAAGTCGATCACCGATTTTGGTATCTTCATCGGTCTGGAAGGTGGCATCGACGGACTGGTGCATATGTCCGATATCACCTGGGATGATGCCGATGAGGAGCTGCTGCGGGAATTCAAGAAGGGCAGTGAACTCGAAACCGTCGTGCTCGCGGTGGATCCGGAGCGAGAGCGTATCTCGCTGGGCGTCAAACAGCTTGACAAGGATCCGTTCTCCAGCTACGTCGCAACCCACGAGAAGGGCAGCGCGGTGACTGGTACCGTCAAGGAAGTCGACGCCAAGGGCGCTGTCGTCGAGCTGGCTGAGGGTGTCGACGGTTATCTGCGGGCCTCCGAGCTGTCGCGTGATCGTGTCGAGGACGCCAGCATGGTGTTGAAGGTGGGTGATCCCATCGAGGCGAAATTCCTCGGCGTGGACCGCAAGAACCGTTCCATCTCCTTGTCGATCAAGGCGAAGGACTTTGATGAGGAACGCAAGGTGATGAAGGAGTTCCGCGCGGATTCCTCTACCGGCACGGCGACCCTCGGTGATATTCTGAAAGGCCAGATCGGTGGTGGCGATTCGGACTGACGTTGCGCGCGCGCCGGCTTGTGCCGCCGCGCGTCCCGCTGCCTCGGGGCGGGCGAAAGCCATGTCGCCTCGGGTGGCGTTCGCTACTCGATTCAATGTAACTGCATGGATAATCCAGCATGACAAAGTCAGAATTGATAGAGGTCATCGCCAATGCCCAGAATCATCTCGCCTATCGCGATGTGGAACTGGCGGTGAAACATCTCGTTGAGCGGATGAGTCAGGCGCTGGCCTCGGGCGATCGCATCGAAATCCGTGGATTCGGCAGCTTCTCCCTACACTATCGCCCGCCGCGAGTCGGTCGAAATCCAAAGACCGGTGATTCGGTAACGTTGGAAGGAAAATACGTTCCACATTTCAAGCCTGGCAAGGAGCTGAGGGAGCGCGTTAAGGACGCCTATTTGCAATCATTGGGACAAGCAGAAGCCTCTTGATCCTCTTCCGCTTTTCCAGCGACGCCCGGAGCACCCATGCTTTCACCCTTTCAGGGCTTTGCTATTTCGCGTCTGCCACGCATCCGTTTCGGGAGTGGCGTTTTCTCCGAGATCCCCCAGTGTATTTCCCGTTATGGCCGGCACGTGCTACTTGTCACCGGCGCGAGTTCGTTTCCATCCAGTCACCATTGGGAACAACTGGAAGCGGCGCTTGCCGAGATGGCGTGCGTCTGGCATGTGGTCAATGTCGTGGGCGAGCCTTCTCCGGAATTGGTTGACCGCAACGTCCAGCGTTTTCTACACGAACCCATTGATGTCGTGCTCGGGATAGGTGGCGGTAGCGCCTTGGACGCTGCCAAGGCGATTGCCGGGCTATTGCGTGTCGGTGATTCGGTGATGGACTACCTCGAAGGCGTGGGACCCGAGCGAGAATATATCGGTCCAGCGGTTCCGTTCATTGCAGTACCGACCACGGCGGGAACGGGCAGCGAGGCGACCAAGAATGCCGTGCTCGGACGTTCGGGAAGCGATGGCTTCAAGAAATCCTTTCGTGACGACCAGCTTGTCGCCGAGTATGCCTTTGTCGATCCCGATCTGCTCGCGACCTGCCCGCCGACGGTGATCGCCGCGAACGGCATGGATGCGCTGACCCAGTTGATCGAATCCTATGTGTCCTTGAAAGCCAATCCGTTCAACGATGCGTTGGGCGTCAGCGGTCTGCGCGCCGCGCGCGATGGTCTGCTGCCGTTGCATGACAGCGGCGGCCAGGATGCCGATGCGCGGGATCGCATGGCTCATGCCTCGCTGCTTTCCGGTATCAATCTGGCGCAGACGGGTCTCGGTTCAGTACATGGATTGGCCGCGCCGATGGGCGCCTTCTATTCGATTCCGCATGGCGTGGTATGTGGTACCCTGTTGGCGGTGGCGACCGAACGCAATATCCTCAGCATGCTCGAACGCGAGCCGGAAAACCCGGCATTGGATCGCTATGCGCGGGTCAGCGAGATTCTCTGGCAAAAACGCTGGCGCGACAAGAGACTCGCCTGGGAGAAGCTCATCGAATTACTGATGGGGTGGAGCGAGCATTTGCACCTGCCGCGCCTGTCCATGTTCGATATCGGGCGGGATGATCTCGCGCATGTGGTCAACCACTCTCGTGGTAGCAGCATGCGCACCAATCCCATCCGGTTGCTCGACGACGAGATTCGCTGGATCTTGGAGAAGCGGCTGTAGGCGATAAAGGTAGACGGCTTGCCGAGATGCGCCGCTGCGTTGCTTGCCTGTGGCTCGTCCGCGGAAGTCCCTAGCCCGGATTTCCACCGGGTCGCGTCGCGAGGCCGCTCAAGGTGGTGTGATGGCTGGCGTTCGCGACCGAGGGACGCGCAGGCGTAGCCGACACTACGTCGAGCATCCCGACTGAGCGAACGCCAGTCAGGACGTGCCATTGGGCCGCCACAGTAGAAAGAACGCCGGTGAGAAATCCGGGCTAGCATACCGGAAGCACGTCACTATATTGTCGGTTGGCTTACTTCTTTCCGCCACCGCCTTCCTGGAAGCCGGCCGGCGCCTGGCCGTAGTCACCCTCGTCGAAAAAGAAGCCGAGCATGTGTTTCTCTATGGTGTCTAGGTTACGTGGATCGGCGGTGCTTAGACCGTTTTCGTTGATCAGAGTGACCAGGCGTTCCTGCCATTTCGTCCAGCCTTCCTTCGATACGTTTTCATAGATGCGCTGGCCGAGTTCGCCGGGATAGGGCGGTTTGTCCAAGCCTTCGGCTTCTTTCTTCAGCACTACACAGTTTACGATTCGGGTCATGGTCGTTCTGCCTGGTCGGGTTGAAAAATGAACCTAATATTATAACAAATCCACGTCATCAAGATTTGTCCGGATGTTCGTATTTCTTCACCACGATGCCTTCGTCGCCGCAGCAGGAGGCCGCGCACTTCTTCACCTTGTGCAGTTCACCGGCATCCTTGTCCAGATAGACGTGGATGGGCAGGTTCTCCTTCGCACAGTCGCAGCCGGTATCGTCATACACATAGGCGTGCCTCAGGCCCGCGCGCCTGGCTTGCTCGTGGGCCGCGCTCAGGGTCTCGCTAGGGGTTGCCGGAACATCACCAAGCTTGTAGGCAGGAAAGAAGCGAGTGATATGCCAGGGGCTATCCTCGCCAAGGTTGTCGCGTACCCAGCAGGCGATGCGATACAGCTCGTCGGGATCATCGTTCCGTCCCGGGATCACGTTGGTGCGGGTCTCGACATGGATGCCGAGTCGTTGCGCTTTTTTGATCGAGTCGAGCACCACTCGCACGCTGGCGGTCGGGCAGATGTCCTTGTAGAAATCGTCGCGCAGGCTCTTGATGTCGCTGCACAGTACGTCGATCCATGGGGCGACCCGTTCCAGCGCTTCGTCTGTGACGAAACTGTTGGTGACATACACGGTGTACAGACCGGCATCGCGCGCGAGGAGACACACGTCGAGGATATACTCCAGCCACACGGCGGGTTCGGAGTAGGTGAAGGCAATGCCCTGTACCTGCTGGCGTAGCGCGGCGTCGACCAGCTCCCGTGGCGTCACGAATGCCTCGGTGGATTCACCCTTGGCGAGTCCGTCCAACGCGGTGACGCCCCAGGATATCTCCAGGTTGTGGCAGCCACCGCAGCGGAAGCTGCAACCATAGCTGCCGACCGAGAGCACCCGGGTGCCGGGTCGGTAGTGTCTCACCGGTTTCTCTTCGATGGCGTTTACATCGATCGCCGAGAGTATCCCGTAGGACAGGTTGTAGAGTGTGCCATGGCGGTTGACATGCGCTTGGCAGAAGCCACGCTGACCATGGGCCAGCTTGCAGCGCCACAGACACAGGTTGCAGCGTGTCGTGCCGTTGTCGAGTTGCTCCTGCAAACGGGTTTCGACCAACTGGTAGTTGGCGAGCGAGCGGGCTGTGGTGGGCATGGGCTTTCCGGTGGCTTAGCGTGAAAGGGTGTGGTCGGTTACCTGTGATTCGTCCGCGGGAATGCCATGGATACGTCTGTGTAGACCCGGCCTTGGCTGAACCCTGAGCCACCTTCATAGTGGCGAGGTGTTGCTTGCATCATAATCGTCAGACTGTCACCTTAGCATAGTGCATGGCGGCGATTGGCTTACAGATGTTGGCGAATTATTTGCCAATGGTGGATTTTGTCGTCGACCGCGAGGCGGGCGTTCGCCGGGCTGGTCGAAGGCAGGCGGATGCGAGTTTCCGGCAACCAGTCGGCGTCGGCATGCTGGCGCGCGACTTTCCGCTGAAAGGTCTGCTCGGCGGCGGCGCCGTTGAAGAACACGGCGTTCAGGTGGCGATGCGAGCGGAAGAACGCGGGGAAATTGTTTGCCTGGATGGAATCGCGCTCGATCGCGCTGTCCAGGCTGCCAGATCGCTGGCAGGTCCGCATCACGTCCCACAGGGCGATCCGGTTGGCTACCAAGTGGGCACAGCGCTCGGCATAGGGCAGGTGGCTGCCGATGCCGAACAGTGATGCCATGATCGGCCAGAAGGCGTTGCGTGGGTGGGCGTAGTATTGTTGCTGACGCAACGATTCCACGCCGGGCATGGAGCCGAGGATCAGTATCCGGCACCCGGCGTTCTCCAGCGGTGCGAAGCAGCGCGGCGGCGGCTTTCGATCATTCATCAGGCTTAGCAGGCCGTTGAAAAATGGCATTTTTCAACGGCCTGTGTGCAATACAGGGATGTACCGCCATTTTCGATGACGGCAAGTCATTGAAAATGAAGAAACCGGGAAATCGTATTTTCCGGTTCTGTCGTTGAAAAAGTCCATGGAGGGGCGTTTTCAATATCCTGTTAGCGTGAAAGTAGGCAGTCGTTTGCCAGTGCCTTGCCTCGGGCATCCCGTGGCCGAACCACGGGCAACTATCGACCCGGCAAGCAAACGGGCCGTCCCGACCTGTTGATAGCGCGCCCTCGTCCATCGGCGATATTGCGCGGAATCTCTCGATGGGCAATGACTTACATCGGTCATCGTCGATGGCGGCGCGTCCTTGCGCCACGATCAACCCGGTAATCTTTGTTGCGGGGTCGATCTTATGATGGCGGAGGTGTTTTCCCATCATGAGAGTCAGCTTGGTCCTGAAAATAGTAGTCGTAGCGGCGATGTAGCTCGGTGGTGAATTTCCATGCCTCCGAATACGACAGTCCGCTGTCTTCCGGGATGATGACCTTGATATACAGCTTGTTGTTATGTTCCTTCTTCAACCTTGCGAGGCGGACATGTAGCGCGTCGCGGCTGACGGCGACGAAGCCGGGCCGCTTGTCGGCCTTCAGTTCGATGCGCTCCTTGCCGCTGACCTTCAGATAACGTACCTCGACGACATACTTGCCCAGCGGCGAACGCGCCGGGCGGATCAGCTTGTTATATTTGCGCTGCAACGAGCCGTATTTGCTCTGTAACTGGCTCAACGTGCTGTCCGACAGGTTCAATGCCTGGCGGGCATTCTCCAGCTCGGCCTGGTGTTGCGCAAGCTGCTGTTCCCGTTGGTCGAGTGCTTGGCGTATGGTGTCCAGGCGGTGGGTCGCGGCATTCAGCTGCTTGACCTTGATATCCAGATCCTGGCGGGCAAGGGCGAGTTCGCCAGTCTTGTTCCGTAATTCCGCCGTGGTCTGCTTGAGTTCGTTCGTCAGGCGGTCGCGGGTCTGCGTCAGTTGCGTGGTTTCACGCAGCAGCCGGCTCTTCTCCGTGTCGATGGCGCTGATGGTCTTGCGCTGTTGTTGCAGTGTCAGCGCCTGTTTCTGGTTCTGCTCGTCCTTCTTCAACAGATCCATGCGCAGTACCGAAAGCTTGTTCTCGGCATCGATCAGTTTTAGCGCGAGGCTTTCCTTCTCCTCCGAGGTCTCGCGGGCCAGATTGGCTGCCATGCGCTCGGCTTCCATGGTCGAGCGCAATTGGTTGATCAGTTCCATGTTGCGCATCAGCAACACGACCATCGCGATCAGAAAGATCATTACGATGACCGTCATGATGTCGGTGAATGAAGGCCAGAAGCTCTCGTTGTCGGTGCCGTCCCGTTCACCAACGCCGCGCAGATCGACGAAACTCTGCTCGATACGCATTTCAGTCGCTCTCGGAGAGACGAAAGCCCTTCTTTAACAGGCCCTTGATCTCGCTGAGCTCCTCGCGATAGCTGCTGGCGCTTTCGCGGTAGGCATCCAAGGTGCCGAGCAGGCGTTTCTCCACGCCGAGGAAGTTCTTCTGCGCGGCTTCCATGTGTTGCACCAAGGTCTGCATCGAGCGGATCAGGCCGCTGAATTCATACAGGATATTGTCTGACTCGATCTGGAAGCGCGGCATCAGGTAGCTGCTGGTGACCTGTTCCACGCCGCTGAGTACGTTGGTCTGTACGTCATTGAGCTTCAGGTAGAAATAGCCGAAGAACATATAGCAGAGGATGGCGGTGATGGTGGTCGAAAGCGCCGTCGACATACCGTGGATGACCATGCCCATGCCGCCGACATCGACCGCGTTCTCCAATACGTCTGACGCACCGATTAGCGCGATTGACAGGGATACGATGGTGCCGAACACGCCGGTCAGGATCAGGATGTTGTTGATGAACTTCGGAAAGCTGGTGCGGGTGGATTCGGCCGCCACCAGTGTAGAGGCCAGCGCGCCGTGGTTGATCGGCGTATTGCTGCGATTGATCTGTTCCATGGTCGAGAAGCGCTGGCCGATGATCGAGCGCTTCGGCAAGCCCTTGAGCAGGTTGCTGTGATGGTCGAGATTATGCACGAAGCGCGTCAGCGCCTGTTCCTCGCGCATGTAGTGGAACAGCGATAGGATGATCTTGAGGATGCCGAGCAGGAACAGGCCGATGATGGTGGCGTTGATTGCCAGGCCGACGCCGGTCAGTTGGTTTCTGAAATAGACGCCATTGATGAAGTCCAGTTGCCAGTAGATCAAGCCGGCCGCGGCGAGCGCAAGGAGAATCATGCGTAGCAGGATGTTTCGACTGAAATGACGGCGGAATAGAAGATGCGTCACCGCGGGAAAACCTCGTGTGGCTTTGGACGAAGGCGATGCGCTATTCTAACATACAGTCCGCCGGGCAATCGCTTGGTGGCTGATCCGAAACCCCAAGCGATGACGGAAGTGACCGCATGAAAACCGCCGTGTGCCTGATGGGACCGACTGCATCGGGAAAAACCGCGCTGGCGGTGGAATTGGCCGGCCGTGGGCGATTCGAGATCGTCAGCGTCGATTCCGCACTGATCTACCGTGGCATGGATATCGGTACCGCCAAGCCGGATAGGCAGACGTTGGCCATGGCCCCGCATCGCCTGATCGACCTGTGCGACCCGGCGGAAGCCTACTCGGCAGCCCGGTTTCGGGAGGATTGTCTGAATGCGATGGAAGCGATCCACGCGAACGGGCGTATTCCGCTGTTGACCGGCGGCACGATGATGTACTTCCGCGCACTGGAATTCGGCTTGTCCGAATTGCCGCGGGCCGACGAGCGGCTGCGCGCCCGCCTGCTGCGCGAGGCGACGCAGTCCGGTTGGGCCGCGCTGCACGACAGGCTGCGCCAGGTCGATGCGCGGGCCGCGGAGCGTATCCATCCGAACGATCCGCAGCGCATCCAGCGCGCGCTGGAGGTCTGGGAGCTGACCGGTCGGCCCCTTTCCGAACTGCAAGCGGCCGGCAGGCGTCCCGCGACGGATTGGATGCTACTGAAATTCGCCCGCGCGCCGCGTCACCGCGAGTTGCTGCGCCAGCGTATCGCGACGCGTTTCCATGCGATGCTGGCGCAAGGCTTCGAGGCTGAAGTGCGAGCGCTTTATCGACGCGGTGATCTGCATGCCGAGCTGCCGTCCATGCGGTGCGTCGGCTACCGTCAGATGTGGCAATATCTGGACGGCGAACTGGATCGGGACGCGATGATCGAGCGAGGCATCATTGCTACGCGCCAATTGGCTAAGCGCCAATTGACTTGGTTGCGTTCCTATCCCGGTGTCGTCTGGTTGTGGGACGATGATGCCCCGGGGCATGCCGGACGAGTGCGGGCAGCCATTGGGGAGGCAAGCGGCGTCAGTCGCTGATGTCCGCCATCCACGGAAAGGGATTACTTTCGTGTCCGAACGGCAGTGGCAGGCCGGTCTGGATGGCGCGCCGGTTGGCGGTGAGTCGTAGATAGGCTTCCAGCATCGGCGCGTTCAGGCCGAGGATGCCACGCGGCAAGCAGGCATAGAAATAGCGGGTTTGCAATTCGACCGCGTTCCGCAGCAGCGTGCCGGCTTCATGCTGGAATGGGGCATTCCAAAGATCTGGATTCTCGATACGGATCTGATTGATTAGGTCGATACCGAAGGCGCTGAACTCGATATTGTGGCGCGCCAAGGCGTGGAACACGCGATTGACGCCGGGCAGTTTGCCGCGTCGTCCCAGTCCGAGCACCATGGGCAGCGAGGTATGTAGGACCAGACCCTCTTCGATCAGGTAATAGACACAGAGCGCGCGCAACACCCGCTGTTTGTCGCGAGACGATTCCACCTGTTTGGCGCCTGGAGGCAAGGCGTCGATAAACGCTTCCGCCCAGACGAGCGTGGCTTCCGCGTCCGGCGGTATATGAACTCGCGTGGCGAGGTCGCGAAGCTGATCCTGTTCGTGCCGTTTCTGCTCGACTTGGAGGCGTTGGTAAGCTTGGCATTCCGGGTTGGCGATCGCTGGCAGCATGGCGGTCAGCAATTGTCGGCCCATGCGTGGCGCCGCCTGCTGGAACAGGCTCAGGGCGCGGCCGAGCATGTGTCGCTCGTCCTCGCTTAAGGTATCCGGGCCTTGCCCGCTCGTCTGCTCGTCGGGTGCATCGTTCAGGCGCTCGGCCAGGGTGCGCAGGTAGCGTTCTCGCGCCCAGCGGTGTGCTTGTGAGGGCTGCTTCACGGTGTCCGGGACGGGACCGAATATCGGTAGCGGCCAGACGCCATCGGATCGCGATTCTCCGCCGTTACCATATTCGCCGCCAGGTTCGCGTATATCCGCTTCCTGGTTCGCGGTGGCGCGTCGCGCCGCGAAGCGATACGTCGGCGCCGAAGGGGGGCGAAACGCCGGGGTCAGTTGTTTATGGGGTTGGCTCCAGTCGGGCATGGGTGTGATTCCAGATCGAGTTCGTATGGCGAAATATGCGCTCGGAGACCACTTGAGCGGTTTCATGCTTTCGTTTTCGCTCTACCATGACTCAAGGGTTGTGGAAAAGGCTTCGAAAGCAAATCGCTGTAATCAATATATACCGTTTTTTTCTTGAGTCAATCACAATATCTTGTGTAGAAGCCTGTGCAAAGGGCGTGCCATTGGGCCGCCGCAGTAGAAGGCCGGTGAGAAATCCGGGCCAGGGCCTGTGTGCGATACAGGGATGTGCCGCCATTTTCGATGACGGCAAGTCATTGAGAATGAAGGAATCGGGCAATCGCATTTTCCGGTTTCTTAGTTGAAAAAGTCCATGGAAGGACTTTTTCAACATCCTGCTAAGTCACTGCTTTTCGTGAAGGTTTCTCTTGACTTGAGGAGATCTCGAAAAATGCCTTCCATGGCATTTTTTTCGTCGCAAAGAGAAAATGCGAGTTCCGCTTCGCTCACATTTTCCATCACTTATCGTGATCGAAAAGGGTGGGACATCCCTGTCCCACTCGGGCATCTCGATTTTTCGAGATGCCCTTGAATCGTATGTCTGGCGGGAATAAGTTTTTTTTGAAAATTAAAATCGGGAGAACATGGGTGACGGGAAAATGATCTCGGCGCCGCTTGCTTCGCGTGAAAGCCGCCTGTCGGTTGCCTGTGATTCGTCCGTGGGAACGTCGTGAATGCGTCCGCGTAGCATGGCCTTGGCATCACTCGTGGAGAAACGGGGAATGCTGGAAATGCCGGGAGCATTTCCAGCGCCCTGCCTCGGACATTCCGCGGTCGAGCCACGGGTCAACTTCAATGACTGCCTGGGGGTTTCAGTCTCTACCATGAAAATCAGTAATTGCTTCCGCGTGACGGCGCGATGAGCGTATCCGGACACCGTGTCTATCGCCGCCGCGATGCTTTCGGCTGGGTGGAGGTTTGGCAGGACGGCGATCTGCGCTATCTGTCTTTCGATGGCGAAACCGCGCAGAGCGGCATGAACGCACGGGAGCCCACGCGCCTGTTGTATGACTACACGCGCGCGATGGCGCTCGCGCTGCTGTTCGTTCAACAGCCTCGCGATGTCTTGTTGCTGGGACTCGGTGGCGGCAGCCTGGCCAGCGCGTTGCACGCGGGATTCGACACGCTCCGAATCCGCGCCGTGGAGCGGCGGATACTGGTGGTCGACATCGCCAAGGAGTGGTTCTTTCTGCCCGGCGACCGACGCCTGAGGATCCACGTCGGTGATGCGGGTGAATACTTGGCGCACTCGCCGGCATCCGCAGATGTGATTCTTGTCGATCTGTACCAGCCGCAAGGCATGGATGAGCAGCAGGCGCAGGCGCGTTTTCTCGCCGCCTGTCGTCGGGCGTTGAATCCGGCCGGTGTCTTGGTGATCAACTATTGGCAGGCGAGTAATCTGACCTCGCTGGCATTGAATCAGACACTTGGCGAGGTCTTTGGGCTGGATTATCTTAGTCTGACGGTACAGGGTGGCAACTGTATCGTGCTGGCCTTCGATGGAGGCTTACCGGCGGTTTCCCAGCGCCGTTTGGTCGAAGCCGCGAGGCGGCTCGGTCAGCGACTGGATGTGTCGTTGACCCGGCTCGCGCGGGATCTGTGTCGGCAGAATCGCCTGCGATTGCGCTACCGGGTATAGTTCGACTGGCTGTGGGGGATCTCGAAAAATGCCTTCCATGGCATTTTTCTCGTCGCAAAGAGAAAACTCGATTGCCTTTTTGCTCGCATTTTCCATCACTTATCGTAATCGAAAAGGGTGGGACATCCCTGTGGCTATTTTGGCAATGGTGTCTCACTATTTCCCGCGAGGGATGCCTTGATTCAGGCTCGTCCTGGCGTCTTGAACGCGGTATGTTTGATTGCTGGGTGAATCATTATGGTGGAAAGCGATGCATAAACCCTTCTCGGAATCCTGTGAACAGAATCGCGCGCCTATCCTTGACGTGCTCTCGGACTACCTGGCCGATGTCGAAAGTCTGCTGGAGATCGGTAGCGGCACCGGCCAGCATGCGGTGTATTTCGCCGCCGAGTTTCCCCTGTTGCGCTGGCAAACCAGCGACCGGGCGGAGAATCACGCGGGCATCCAGCAGTGGTTGGAGGATGCGCGCTTGGAGAATATCGATCCACCGTTGGCGTTGGATGTGGCTCGGGATGCCTGGCCGGAGACCCGCTTCGGCGCGGTATTCAGCGCCAATACGACGCATATCATGGGGCGGGCTGAGGTCGAGGCGTTGTTTGCCGGCGTTGGCCGGGTGCTGGCATCCGGCGGCGTCTTTGTGCTCTATGGTCCGTTCAACTATGCTGGCGACTACAGCAGTGATTCCAACCGGCGTTTCGACCAATGGCTGAAGGCGCGTGACCCGGCCAGCGGAATCAAGGATTTCGAATGGCTGAATGATCTGGCTGGCAAGGTGGGCATGAGCTTGCTTGCCGATCACGCGATGCCGGCCAACAATCGCATCCTGGTCTGGCGCGGCGTGACACCTGATGTGGCTTTTCGTTGAAGCGGCGCGGATGGCAGGCGTGTATCGATGAATGCTTGGCGCGGATACGGATTGCTGGCGTTCGCGCTGTGGGTGGCCGCCGTGGCTGGATCGGGTGCCGCCGAGTCCTCCGGCTCGTTCGATCTGACGGCTGACGAACGGGCGTGGCTCGAAGGGCATCGACGCATTCCGGTACTGGTGGATGGTGATTGGCCGCCAATCGACTACATTGATGGTGATGGCAATCATCAAGGTGTCAGCGCCGCATATCTGCGCTTGATCGGACAACGCCTGGGGATACGCTTCGAGCCGCATCCCGAGCCGGATTTTCCCAGCATGCTGAAGGCGGTCCGTGATGGTGCCTTTGCGCTGGCCGCGAGTATCGTCGATACGTCGGAACGGCGTAAGTTCCTGCATTTTTCCAACCATTATCTGTATCTGCATCGCAATATCGTGACCCGGAGGGGTAGCGCAGGCATACGCAGGCTGGAGGATCTCGACGGTCGTACCGTGGCGGTGGAGAAGGAGGTCTTTACCCACCATCAGTTGCAACGTGAGTATCCGGGGATCCACCTGAAACTGGTGGCAGATACTGCCGCAGCATTAAAAGCCGTCTCCTGGGGCCAGGCTGATGCCTATGTCGGCAATCGCGAGGCAGCTGCCTGGCTGATACGTCAACTTGGACTGCGCAACCTGCATTTCTCTGGTGATGTCGACGAAGGGCCGGCGGAACTGGCTTTCGCGCTGCCACGCCACGCCGAATGGCGACCGCTGGCTGAGCTGATCGACAAGGCGCTGGCATCGATCGGCGTCGATGAGCGTAGGCGTATCGAAACGCGATGGCTGGCGTCTGCGTCACCGTCTCGCGATGCGCCGAATTTGCCTCTGAGCGAGTCGGAGCAACGCTGGATCGGTCTGCATCCGGTGATTCGCCTGGGCGTGGATGCCGACTGGCCTCCGGTGGAGTTTCAACGCGATGGCGAGTATCTCGGGCTTTCAGCCGACTATGTGAAGCTGTTCAACCGGCAACTGGGTCTGAACATGCAGCCGGTCGAGAACCTGACCTGGAATCAGGTGATGCGGCGTATCGAGACGGGGGATATCGACGTGATTCCTGCGATCGTGCCGTTGGAGGCATGGCGTGATCGCCTGTTGTTCACCGAACCGTATCTGTCCTTTCCGTTCGTTATCTTCACGCGCACCGACGCGGGTATTATCCGCGGCTTACAAGATCTTGCTGGCGGTCGCGTGGTTGTCGAGGAATCCACCGCGGCGAAGGCTTTGCTGCAACGCGATTATCCCGACATCCCGCTGCTGGTTGTCGAGACCACGGCCGAGGCCGTGGAAACCTTGTCGGAAGGCCGCGCGGATGCGTTTATCGGTAATCTGATCACCGGACGCTTCATCGCCCAGCAACGAGGTTTCAGCAATATCCGCGTCGCTGCGCCCACCCCATACCACTATGACCTGGCATTCGGCGTGCGTAAGGATTGGCCCGAGCTGCGCGATATGTTGCAGCGTGCAATCGAGGGCCTGTCGGCGGCACGGAAGCGGACATTCAGCGCCCGCTGGCTAAACCTCCATGCCGATGCCATCCTGCGCCGACATGCGTTGCGACGGCAATTCTGGTCGATTCTCGCAATTGCCGCGCCGATCCTGCTATTGCTGCTCGCCTGGGCATTGACCATGCGCCATCGCAAGAACTGCCTGTTGGCCAGCGAGCAACGTTTTCACCGTGCCATGGAAGCCGTTTCCGAAGGTGTCTGGGAGTGGAATCTGAAGACGAACGAGCGTTATTTCAGCCCAGGCTTCTTTCATCGCCTGGGTTACGTGGACGACGAGATACCACGCGACGATGCCGGTTGGCATATGCTGATCCATCCCGACGACCGGGCGTTGCGCCTGCAACGCCTGGCGCAATTGGCGTCGCTTGGCGAGGAAGATGCGCCGACGCGCATGGAATACCGGCTGCGGCGTCGGGATGGCGATTGGGTGCCAATCCTTGCCGAGGGCCGGGTTGCCAGGCGGGATGCCGGGGGACGCGCGCTGACGCGGGTCGGCACGCTGCGGGATATGTCCAGCCTGAAGCAGGCGCAGGCCGATATCCGCCGCTTGACGCGCGCACTGGAAGACAACCCGCTGTTGATCGTCATCATCGATCCGGACAAGCGCATCGAGTACGCCAACGGGCGCATCGGCGAGATACTCGGCTATCGGCCGGACGAGGTGATCGGCCAGCCGGTGGCGATGTTTCTGTCGCCGAACGCCGACGCGGAGAGGCTGGCCTCGTTGCGGCGCGCGCTGGACGCTGGCGAGCGTTGGAACGGTGAACTGCTGCATCGGCGCCGCAATGGCGAGGAATTCTGGATGGCGGTGTCGGTGTCGCCGATCTTCGATGAACATGGCGGCATCAGCCACTATGTCGGAACCGATG
>Ga0256841_1002161_pt1 | contig 15955 bp, 16 predicted proteins | sample 356308metaG_FD_185971 | JGI IMG/M metagenome (GOLD analysis project Ga0256841, IMG submission 185971) | Hydrothermal vent microbial communities from Mid Atlantic Ridge, Atlantic Ocean - 356-308 | ecosystem: Environmental > Aquatic > Marine > Hydrothermal vents | place: Atlantic Ocean: Mid... | reverse complement strand
GGTCAAGCCTTTGGCTTTCCACTTCGCTCTCCACTCATCATCCATAAGCATATGAGGCAGGATATGACTCATTTCAAAGGTACTGAGAGGATACTCGGGCGGCCAGGCCAACTCATTCCAGACATCTACTCTTGGCGGTCTGTCACCGGCTACAGTCGCTGCATCTCCTTTACCGTTGACGGAAACGACATGCCAGTGGTGTACACCTGTACCGCCTTCATTACCGGCAAATGCTCCACGAAGTGCCAAAGGAAGGAATCCGGCACGTGTATTCATCCATCCGCCTCTGTGGCCGATCGTACCGGCTCTCCAGAGGAATGTTGCAATACGCTCGCCCGCATCGATAAACATATCATACAGTTCATCAAGCTTGTATTCGAATCCTTCAAGTTTACACTCTTTCACAACGAACTCTTTGGTGTATGGCGCGTAAAGATCTCTTAAAAGTTCAATGAAGCTTGCATAGCTGTCATCTTTCGGCATTTTCGTGATCAAACCTTCTTTGAACATGAATTCCAAATGATCGTTGTCCTTCATCAACTGATCCCAGTTGATCCAATTCTTGACGAAAGCATGGTTGACAAGATCTTTACCGTCTTTATCTTTTTCATTCACAATACGATTGGCAAGGTGAAGATAGAGTGCCGCTTCCGTACCAGGCCAGATAGGCAGCCAAAGATCCGCAATACCTGCAGAGTTTGAAAGGCGCGGATCAAGTACAACAAGTTTCGCACCTTTTCTTTTGGCATCAGCAATAAAACCGGCTGACTGCTGGAAATAGTGGCCTGCATCCGCTGCGTGTGACGACTGCAAGAGGCACAATTTTGCATTGGCCCAGTCAGGAGAGTTCCTGTCATCATTCGCCCACTGGATCGTACCTTCACGGGCACCTGCAGAACAGATGTTCGTGTGGGAATCATATCCGTCACATCCGAGTGAGTGGGGAATACGGTGTCCGAAACCGTTCTCGTTAGGTCTACCGACATGGTACATGATCATCTTTCGAGAGACTTCATCTCCATTCTTCAATGTATCATGCATTTTCTTACCGATGGTCGCCATCGCTTCATCCCAAGTCGTTCTCACCCATTTACCTTCGCCTCTTTTTGAACCGGGAGCTCTTTTAAGAGGGAAAGGGATCCTGTCCGGATCGTACATTTGGGAAAGTGCTGCATATCCTTTGGCACAGTTACGGCCGCGTGAACCTGCATGCAGCGGGTTACCCATATATTTGCGTACAGCAAGCTGCCCGCCTTTTTTATATTCTGAGACATCAACCCATGCTGTCAATCCGCACTGTGCTTCACAGTTTGAACAGACAGTCGGGACAATAATGAATTCATTGACCTTGATACCGTCAGGATTGCTTTCGCTTTGAACGCCGTTACGGCCTGTTCCGCCTCTTTTCCAGTCATCGCCGTCCAGCTCTTTAAAGCTGTCCCAGTCTTTCAATGGCGGATAGAAGGCAAGTGACTTCGGTGTTGCTGTGAAGTTCGTTTCTTGTGCTGCAGCAGGTGTGTCAACGATCGTTTCGAAGACACCTGCAGCCAACGATGCACCCGCAACGGTATAGGCAGTGCCCTTCAGAAAAGTACGTCTGCTTTCTATAAAATTGTTATCTTGTTTCATTGATTTCGTCATAGATATCTCCTTCTTAACTCAACGGTAGCATTTGTGGGATCTTGAGCCATACATCTTTTGCCATGTACAGTCCGATCAATGCCAAGATCGCTGCAAATCTTAGCAAGGTTTTGTTATCGCTCTTCATCGTGCTTACGGCAAGGAAGAACGGTATGATGAATCCGAGGACCATCGCGAACCAGAACTCTGCATTGAACGCTCCGCCTGAGTGAACATATGCCAGTGTCGCTTCGCCTTCAGCCGATTTGAATGAGAAGAAATACTCACCCATATACATAGTGAAAGAGAAGAATGTCGCAATCGCAAGTACCAGTGCCAGGTCTTTTCTTGCTTCTTTACTCCATGAACCGGAGATAAAGATCAAACCTGCGGAACCTGCGAGCAATGCTGCCCACATCATTTGCATCACTTCCGCCGGCGCCTGCCATAATTCTCTTGCGGAAGCTTCCGCCATAATGATCGCCGTATAAAGTGTTACAGGGATCGCCAGGAAGACAACAAAAGGAAAGAGTGTTTCATACAATCCGCTGTGTCCTCTCAGCCATTTGGCACAAGACGCATTCTTTCTCAATTCAGGATGCGCATCGAGTCCGCCGATAAGCATCAAGATCGTGATCAGAAGTGTGAACAGAGACGCCATCCATGCACCGACCGTAATAGCAGAAGTCCAGTGAGGGTGAAGGAAAATGTTCACCATTCTATAGGGGTGATGCAAATCGGTCAAGGTGAAGAAGAGAAAGATATTCAGGAAAATGAATGCGATCAACGGCATCAGCCATCTCAAATTCGGCATCTCTTCTTTCTTGTGTCTGTAGAGAAGGAAAGCACCGACAAGAATCACACCGGTACCCACACTTTTCGCCCACATGTTCAATGTGATCATCCAACCCCAGATTATCTGCGGTAGAGGCACGTCCAGGGAAACAATAGCCTGTGTAGCATGTATTGTATTTTCAACCATTTTTAGTGTCCTCCTTTGGATTTGTCTGCCGGCTTGTCAAAGTTCATAAAACTTCTGTTATCCAGCTTCTCTTCGCTCTTGAACGGTTCAAGGAATCTGTCTATTACTGATTCATGCGGATTTCCGATATGTTTCAGATGTGTAATTTTGTTGAACAGACCATAACCTTCAATTCTTTCCTGTGCCAATGGATCAAGTGTCTGCGTTCCACCTCCTACATAGAAATGCTTGGGATGTGTGTTCTTTTCAGGTTTACGCACCTGAACACCGCTTCCCTGGTGTGCCATGATATATTTCGAGATATTGCTTGTTTCATCTTCAACATCACCGAAAATGTTCGCCTGTACCGGACAGATGACCACACATGCAGGCATCATGCCGCTTTCAACACGGTGTGCACAGTAAGTACACTTGTCCGCTGTATTTGTTTCAGGGTCCATATAGATCGCTCCATAAGGACAGGCCATCATACAGCCAGCACATCCGATACATCTTGAACTGTCGACATTCACGATACCATTCTCGAGATAATGCAGTGCAGAGACCGGACAGATACGCTCACACGGCGCACTTTCACAATGGTTGCATCGCAGCGGTGTAAAATTCCTGCTTGCCTCCGGGAATGTCCCGATATCAATATATTTTACACGCAGACGCCAAGAGCCGAGCGGAACTTCATTTTCCACTTTACACGCGATTTCACAACCTTTACAACCCATACACAGGTTAAGGTCAACTAAGAAACCTAGTTTCATACTTCCTCCTTGATGATTTTTAGCTATGCTTATAATTGTTATAAGCCCCCGTTAAACAGTGTTTTTACGGGATACCGCTTACGATTAGTCTATACAAGTTTGCATTAAAAATGCTTTATTGTTTCTAATTAATCTATGCTTTTTACTGCACTGTATCAAATCAGATGTTTTTCATCAATTGTCATGACAGAGAACATCAGTAATTGTGGATTTGTATTTTGAATGCGGTTTTTAAAAGCAGAAAAAGCGGGTTTTCCCCGTTCTTCTAAAAAAGATAATTGAACTCCAGGCGGAATTCGTCATAGGACCAGTCCGGTTTCATTTTTCCCGGATGATGCATCATAGGGGTGGACTTGTCGGCAGAAACATGCCCGTAGCGTATGCGCATCTGAAGCTCTTTGGTCATATTCGTCCATGTATCGATATGGATCACATTTCCGTCAGAAAGCACATAATCCTTATTGTCATCGAAATTCTCAACGGCATATCTTATGCTCGCTTTCCACACACTGTTGAATTTGTAAACGGCCCTTATCATCCATGTTTGGGTATTGGCCCGCCAGTTATACTGTGCCATCGCTCTGGTAAATCCTCCCGTAGGGAATCCCCGCCACGGCGCAATGATATCTGCTTTATCCGCCACCTTTGAATAGCCCAGTCTGAAAAACCCTTTTTTCTCCGGCATCAGGATATCCAGCCTTGCATTGAAAAGGCTGGAATCGAGCGAATCGGGGACATGGGTGTTGTATCCGTTCTCGACCGCAGGTTTTCCAAGAAAGTTCGTATCGCCGGCCACTTTTGCCCCGCCGTCATCCATTTGATAATAATATCGGATACCGGGTCTTGCGGCCCAGCCTGTACCGGCCAGCGGAATCGTATAGTGCGCCTCCAGAACTGCATCTTTGAGTACACCGGGGATCTGCAGATAGCTCAGTGCAGCCTTCAGGTGCTTGACAGACTTGCTTTGGATGTCCGCAACATACATGGAATGGTCCGGACTCTTTCCTGCTTTGATGAAATGATCATACGTCAGTCCTTTGTGTCCGCCGCTGTCATCATTATTGTTCCATTTTCCATAGGCAGAACCGCTTCCGTCCTTGAATGTGATGACATCATGGGAGTGTGCATGGTCTCTCAGTTTCTGTGCACCGAACCAGGCAGCGCGTATGGTCGTCTTTGGTGCTATTTTCACTGCACCGCTCACTCCGTCGAAAGTGTTCGGGATCATTTTGGTATCGTTCGATTTGGTAAAGACCGATTCAAAAAGCTGGCGACCGCCTTTGAGGTCAACTGTATCGTTATGGTATTCCAGATATCCCTGGCCAAGTACATACAGTCCGAACCCGCCGCCGGTGGCCACTTTATAGCGGCTGAAGGTATCTTTGCCGGCTTTGGCATATTTGACCTCACTTGCCGGAGACCTGAAAAAAGCAGGATTAAGCGATGCATAGCCGCCCACGGTAAAACTGAAATGGTCCAATGACGCGGATTTGTAGATCAAACTGCCGCCTACCCCCATCTCTTTGGGTGCATGGTTCGGATACACAGGATCGGTCCAATGCCAGTAAAAACTGTTCATCCTCAACCGGCCGTAGAAAATACCCTTGGAAAACAACTCGCCTACAGTATCCGCACTTTCCGGAAGCACACCATAGTGCAGTGTCATATTTCCATTCAATACTCTTTTCGGTTTTGACGATACTGTACTGCTGGGGCTTTCATGCACCTCGATATATTTCATATCGCCATCAGCCATTGCATTCGTACTCAGCCAAAAAGTAACGGACAAGATGACCGTTCCTGCTCTATTTCTTCTTTTCACTTGCCCGCCTTCGGTTACACTTTTCCGGCATTTTAGCATAGACGGGCTTCTCCAAAAGCATAAGTATCATGACAAAAGAGCTCCTCTTAAAGGAAAAGATGTTTATAATCCATAAAAAAGGATGCACATGAAGTCCCTATTCCTTTTACTCGGCTGCGCCTTTATATTCAGTGCCTGCACTTCGCACTCTACAAAGGGAACGGTCACCGTCTATGTCTCCGAAGACCAAGTCTTCTCCGAACCCCTCCTCAAAGATTTTGAAAAAGAGACAGGCATCAGGGTCCATGCCATTTACGATACGGAAGAGTCCAAAAGTACCGGTGTCATGAACCGTCTCATCGCCGAAAAGGCGAATCCGCAGGCAGATGTCTACTGGGCGAACGAACCCATACGTGCGGAAATATTGCGCCAAAAAGGCATTTTGGCTCCCTATGCAAGTCCACAGGCTGAAGGCATCCCCGATGCTTTCAGGGACAGGGAACATTACTGGACCGGATTTTCTGCAAGAATACGGGTGCTCATCGTACAAAAAGGGCTGAAAACGAAACCCGACTCCATTTTGGCCTATGCCGACCCGAAATACAAAGGAAGCGCGGTCATCGCCAACCCGCTCTTCGGGACAACGACATCGCATATCGCAGCGCTTTTCACCTTTTGGGGAGAGCAAAAGACCAAAGCCTTCATGAAAGCGATGAAAGCCAACCATACGGCACTGGCCACCAGCAACGGAGAAAGTGCCGATTTCGTTGCCTCCGGAAGTTACGGCTTTGCGCTGGTCGACAGTGATGATGCCGTCAGCAGGCTGAAAGCAGGCAAACCCGTAGAGATCGTCTACCCGGACCAGGGGGACAAGGGGACAGGGGTATTTGTCGTACCCAATGCCGTCATGCTCATCCGCAAAGCACCGCATCCGGAAAATGCCAAAAAGCTCATTGACTATCTTCTGGGGAAAGAGAGCGAGAAGAAACTGGCATTTGCCGACTGTGCACAGATACCGCTCCATAAAGGTATACCAGCGCCGGACACCCTGAAGCCCATCCGCGACCTCAAGACCATGCCGGTCGACTTTAAACAGGTCGCCCAAAAGATGATAGAGATACAGCCCTATCTGAAAGCCTGGTCGCAGTCAAAATGACACGGCGTACGGCTTCATGGATCGTTGTTGTTCTCCTTGCTGTCATCGGACTTCTCCCTGTACTTTCCATGGTCTTCTCGACCTTCCATACAGAAGCAGGCTTCTCTTTTGAGGGCTACAGACAGATGCTGCATACGCCGTCGCTCTGGCAGAGTTTCGGCAACAGCCTCCTCCTGGCCTTCACCGTAGCCTCGGCTGCTACACTTGCGGGTACGTTTCTGGGTATCCTGCTGGAGAAGACCACGCTTTATTTCCGAAAGATCTGGCTGGCCCTGCTTTTGATACCGCTGCTGATACCGCCCTACATCCTTGCTTATGGCTGGTATATGCTTGTAGGGCGTGAGGGGGCCTGGGGAGAAATACTGTTCGGATTCTGGGGAACGGCATGCATTCTTTTCAGCGTCTATCTTCCCATTGCGATCCTCATCACATCTGTTTCCCTGCGTACTATCGATCCCCGTTTTGAGGAGGCCGGACTGCTTGTGTGTCCCTGGCGATGTGTCCTCTCAAAGATCACCCTTGTGCTGATGCTTCCCTCGGCCATGGTCTCTTTTCTGCTCATTTTCATACTGAGCATGGGAGAATTCAGTGTCGCCAATTTCCTGCGCTACGATATCTTTCCCATGGAAAGCTTCATACAGTTCTCTGCTTTTTATGACTTCAGGACCGCCACCCTCTATGCGATGCCGCTGCTCGCCATCGTACTTGTCATACTCGGGATCGAATCTCTGCTTTTCAAAAAAGGAGCCCTCCGATTCAAAAGCCGGACAGAGAGGCTCACTATTCCCCTTCACGCGCTTCAGATACCGTTTTTGGTACTGATCGGCACCTTTATCCTGATCATCATCGGCATGCCGCTTTACGGGCTTATGCACAGCATTGATGCCCAGAGCTTCATTCATGCTCTGCATAAAGCTGCCCCCGCACTTGGCCAAAGCCTCCTTTATGCGCTACTGAGTGCTTTGCTTCTGGTCTTTTTCGGATTTGCCACTGCCTATATTATTGTCTACAGGACCATCAAAGGCTGGAGAGTACTGGACGCGATGAACCTCTTTTGGTTCATTCTTCCTGCAACGGTCATCGGCATTGCGTTGATCCTTTTCTGGAACCGCCCCTACACGAACATCATTTACGCTTCACCGCTTATCATTCTCTTTGGGTATCTGGTCAAATATCTTTTCCTCAGCAGCAAGATCATTGAACTCAGACTTTCGCAGATACCCCGCTCTTTCATGGAAGCTGCCCAGCTGACAGGGGCTTCATGGTATCAGATCCTTCTCTATATCCTCCTTCCGCTCTCCTCGGGTTCCCTTGCCGCTGCAGGGATGATCGGCTTTGTCTTTTCCCTGCGCGAAAGTACCCTTACGATGCTGGTCGCCCCGGCCGGTACCGCGACACTGCCTGTTTACATCTTTACCCAAATGGCCAACGGCAGTGAAGCAACGGTCGCCTCACTCTGCCTGATCATGCTGCTTATCGTGATCCTGCCGCTTTTGGGACTCTCCGGCTATACTGCTTACCAAGGGAAAAAATATGATCACGCTTAGGAACATTACGCTGACACGGGACCACAAAACGGTTTTCGACCGTTTCGATCTGCATATCGAGACGGGCGAACGGCTCGTGATACGGGGAGAATCCGGATCAGGGAAGACCACCCTGCTGAGACTCATTGCCGGATTCATTGCTCCAGGGAAAGGAGAGATCATCATGGAGAGAAAGACCGTGACCAGAGACAGCAGCATTCTGGTCCCTCCTGACCGCAGAAATGTGAGTATGCTTTTTCAGGATCTGGCACTCTGGCCCCACCTGGATGTCAAAGGCAATATAGAATTCGGGATGCGTATCAGGAAAATGGACAGAACAGAACGTGAAGCCAAAGTAAAAAGCCTGTTGAAAATGGTAGGATTGGAGCAGTATGAAGCACGCCGTATCGACACTCTTTCCGGAGGAGAACAGCAGCGCATTGCCCTGGCGCGTGCTTTGGCGCTCTCACCGAAGGTCCTGCTGATGGACGAACCCCTCTCCAGTCTCGATTCCGAACGCAACAGGATGCTTCGCAAAGAGATCGTCCGCCTGCAGGAAACACTTGGCTTCACGCTGGTCTATGTCACGCATAACCGGGAAGAAGCCAGGAAGATCGCTACCAGAGAGGTAGAGATCAAATCCTGAAGGAGAATGTGGATCCCTCATCCAGTTTGCTCTCAATCTCAAGTTCACTCCCATGCAGCCGCAGGATGGTCTTGACGATGGAAAGTCCCAAGCCCATGGAATTGTCCCAGTTATGGGTACCAGAGCGGTAGAACTTCTTGGTGACCTTCCCCAGATCCTTTTCACTGATACCTGTCCCCCTGTCAATGACAGAGATCCGGTCGGCATCGATCTTCACGGTAACGGTCTCTTTGGAATACTTCAGCGCATTTTCCATCAGGTTCTTAAGTACCAGTTCGATCAGGGTACGGTCCGCTTCAACCGTACGTTCTTCACCGATAATTTCGATATCGCGGTCTTTATAGGGGTCTTTCAGTACCGTTTTCACTTCATGTGCCAGAGAGACAATATCGAAACGGCTCGGATGCAGCGTCGCATCACCGCTTTCAAATTTATTCCACAGGATCAGCCTTGAAAGCAGCGATTCGATCTTTTGGCCGTTGTTATACACTTTTCCGAGAAATTTTTCCTGTAAAGCCTGGGGAATATCAGGGTCCTCCACCAGTGTCTGCGAATACCCCATAATGGAAGCAATAGGGTTTCTGAATTCATGAGCGATCGCGGAGATCATATCGGCACGCTGCCGGTTTTTGAGTTTCAGTTTTGCATTGTAGCGCTGTTTGATATCTTCACGTTTTTTCGCATTTTTGAGTACACGGATCAGATTGGCATTGATCTCTTCGAATTCACTGGTAAAAAAACGTGTCTCATACTCGACCTCTTCTATCTTTTCGATATTTTTAAGATACCTGCTGATCACTTCAAGCTCATTTTGCATACGTTTTGCACCGCGGTAAACAGCAAAAATAAAAAGCACGAATGCCAGCCCCAGAAGAGAGATGGAAAGCAGCGTATCTTTCGGATCTTTCATGACAAGCGTGAGCAGTATCGCAAAGAGTATAAAGACAAATACCCCCAGAGTGACAAGCCTTGCCATGACATACTCTGTGAACTTTGGTTTTCTGTACACTTGCTGCTTCTCCTTGCTCTGGGCCGGTTATTTGTTCAACAGGACTTTCTGTTCCACTGTATCGATAAAGCTGATAAAATCATCTACATCGTAGTATCCGACAACGGACTGCACAAGCTTTTTGTCAGCTGTCATGAAGAAGATCGTAGGGACACCGTCCACCTTGGGAAGTGTCTTCACTGCTTTCTCATCCTCTTCCATCACTTTGACCGCAATATAGGGAGCAAGCCTTTTTTCCACACGCTCTTCCCCGAAAGTACGGTACTTCATCTTCTTGCACCACCGGCAGTGCTCGCCTTCGACAAAGACCATGACCACTTTATGCTCTTTCTGTGCTTTTGCAAAAGCCGTCCCAAGGTCTTTTTGCCATACAATATCGGCAAAAAGGTGCGTCGTTGCCAGGAACAGAACCATCAGTCCTATTTTTTTCATGCGTATTATCCTTCCCTGCTGTCTGTAAAATGTACCACGGTATCTTTGAAAACGGTATAAAGCTTTTCCACCTCTTCTATGGAAGTCCGCTCGTTGGGCGCATGTATCGTGTCATTGATGACACCGAACTCTACGACGTCTATGCCGAATGCTCCCATGAACCTGGCATCGCTCGTACCGCCGGCGGTCGAGAGTTTTGTCTTCACGCCGGTCACTTTTTCAATACTTTCGGAAAGCTGTTTTACGATCTTCGAATCACGTTTGGTCACGAAAGGGTAGGAACCCTGTGTCAATTTCAGGTCATAATCGATCCCCTTGAGTATCTCCGCGATATAGAGTGTAATATCTTTCTGTGTAGTTTTGGTGGAATTTCGCACATTGAACATGATCTCCAGTGATCCGGGAGTCACATTCGTTACCTGCATACCACCCCTGATGTCGGTGATCACCATCTGGCTCGGGGAGAAATCGTTGCATCCGGCATCGAGATGCACGCCTGCGAGCTCCTGGAAAAGATGCGCGATCTGATGCACAGGGTTGACCGCTTTTTCCGGATAGGCCGCATGCCCCTGTTTCCCCTTGATGGTCAGATAGCCGTTAATGGAGCCTCTGCGTCCTATTTTGATGGCATCACCGAAGGTCTCTTCGCAGGTCGGTTCCGCCACGATACAGTAGTCGGGAAGCCGTCCGATCTTCTTCAAGTGTTCAAGCATGATCACCGTACCGAATTGGGCCTCTCCCTCTTCATCCGAGGTCAGGAGAATAGAGAGCCGTCCCTGAAAGTCCACAGCCTCTCTGGATGCCTGAAGAAATGCAGCGACACCGCTTTTCATGTCCTGCGCGCCCCGTGCATAGATTTTCCCCTCTTTGATGGTCGGGACGAAAGGGTTGGTTTCCCAGCCGTCCCCCGCAGGTACGACATCGACATGCCCGGCAAAACAGAGATGGGGACCTTCACTGAACTTTTTGGTAAGAAAAAGGTTCTTGACACCGCCTTCGTTCACATACGTTGCTTCAAACCCTTCCATATATGATTCAATAAAAGCCAGGGAACCCGCATCGTCGGGAGTGATGGATTCGAAGCTCAGCAGCTTCATAAAAAGGTCAATGACATTCATCTGTTTTTCTTTAATGTTTTTGATCGTAGATATCTCAGCGTTCGATCGGACCGCGATAGGTCACAATGCCGCCGTAGTGGTTGATCGCACGCTCGAAGCCGTTGCTGTTGAACACATGCTGTACCTGACCGCTCCTGCTTCCCGTGCGACAGGTGAATATCACCGGTTTGCCGTTATGCTCATTTAAAAATGCTTCTGCCCACTGCTGAAACGTTGAAGTGGGTTTGAGAAGGTCGACACCTTTGATATGCCCCATCTCATACTCCATATCTTCCCGTACGTCGACCAGAAGAAAATCGGCTTCGCCTTTTTCCCTGGCTTCCAAAAGTGTTTCAAGATCTTCCGAGTTGACAGCGTCTCTTGCCAATAATTCATGCATATTCATACCTCAACATAATAAAATAGTCGCGTATTATACACAAAATCAGCTGTTTTCCTTGACATACTCGGGAGTACAGAAAATACCGCAGTGGCATTTCCCTTCGTTGGGCACTTCATCATTGATCGCCTGGGGGCAGGGGCAGATACGGTCATCTGAACTTTTGAATTTCCCCGGTTTCGATTCATCGGGCTCAACCATATAACAGGGGCAGAATCGCTTTCCGTACAGCATTTTGTGTCTGGCCAGGCCCAGCTGTACCCCTTCATTGACATCTTCCATCGGGTGGTATTCCCAGCCGAACTGTTTGCATACTTTATCGGTGAATTTTTTTGTTTTCTCCAATTCCGCCAAAAACTCAGGGGAACTCATATCCAATTGCTGCATCATTTTCAATCCTTCTCTTATATTCTTACAGTAGTTATATCTTAAACCAAATTAATATATAATGATGTCCTTACAATATCAACACTATAAAAAGGGAAACTGTGCAGATTGACAACACCGTTCTGGAAAAACTGGAAAAACTCTCCCATCTTCATATCGCGGAAGAGAAGAAAGAGGAAGTAAAGGGGCAGCTTAGCGAGATCCTCGGATATATCGACAACCTCAACGAACTTGATACCGCACATCTGGATGCAGCCTTCTCTACGCTTGAAGGCGGTACGCCTATGAGGGAAGATATTCCCAGAGAAGCAAATGATATCGCCAAAGAGATCCTGTCCCGCGCACCGCAGAGTACGGATGATTTCTTTATCGTACCGGCGATCATTGAATAGAGACCATGCTTAAAATCTACGGTATCAAGAACTGCGACAGTGTCGCAAAAGCAGTGAAATTCCTGAAAGCACACAAGATTCCCTACGAATTCATCGACTTTCGTGAAACACCGGTCGATCAGCAGACCATCGATGTATGGCTTGAAAGCAGCGATATCAAAACGCTCTTCAATACCAGGGGCACGACCTACAGAACACTGAAGCTCAAAGAAATGAACCTTTCAGATGACGAAAAACGCCAATGGCTGGCAAAAGAGAATATGCTGATCAAAAGGCCCGTTATCACAGTTGAAAAGCATGTGATAATTGGCTATAATGAGTCACAGTATCAAAAATTATTACTTCAACATTAAGGATCCCCATGGCCGAATTCGATATTAAAAAACTCTTGCAGAGTGTTGTAAAACACGGTGCTTCCGACCTCCACCTCGTAAGCCGTGCAGAACCACAGATCAGACTTGACGGAGCGCTCAAACCGGTCAATCTTCCCAAACTGACCGGAGAAGATATCGAAGAAATGGCTTACTCGCTGATCACAGAAAAACAAAAACAGCATTTTGAAGAGTACAATGAGCTCGACTTTGCCCTGCTCCTTCCCGGGATAGGACGTTTCAGGGCGAACTATTATCGTACACTGGGTGATGTGGCTGCGGCTTTCAGGGTCATTCCCATAGAGATCCCGTCACTTGATGATCTGGCCGCACCCCAGGTCTTTAAAAAGCTGGTCAAGAGAGAAAAAGGGCTGATCCTGGTCACCGGGCCTACCGGATCGGGTAAATCGACCACACTGGCTGCCCTGCTCAATGAGATCAATATGGCAGAACAGAAGCATGTTATCACGGTGGAAGATCCTGTGGAATTCATACACAATAACAAAAAAGCGGTCTTCTCCCACAGGGAAGTCGGTGAAGATACCCGAAGTTTCGCTACCGCACTCAAATATGCCATGCGTGAAGACCCCGACATTATCCTGATCGGGGAGATGCGGGACAAAGAGACCATAGAAGCCGCATTGACCGCAGCGGAAACCGGACACCTGGTCTTCGGAACACTGCACACCTCTTCCGCACCGGGCACGATCAACCGTATCATCGACGTTTTTACCGGGGATGAACAGCCGCAGATCAGAGCGATGATCTCTTCTTCTCTTGTCGCGGTCATTGCTCAGTCACTTCTGCCGAAACTTGGCGGCGGACGTGTCGCGACACATGAGATCATGGTCACCAACCATGCTATTTCCAACCTGATCCGGGAAGACAAGGTCCACCAGATCTATTCACAAATGCAGCTTGGGCAGGAAGGTACCGGTATGCAGACGCAGACACAGGCACTGCTCAAATTTGTCAGAGACGGAAAGATCAGCCGCGAAGTGGCCTTGCAGTATGCCAACAAACCTGAAGAGCTGACAAAAGCCATCTGACAGTTTCACAGGGTACAATACGAAAATTTTAACGGGAATAGGGAATAATGGAAAATTTTACTATGGTTGATTTTAACTATTTTGATGTCACGATAAGTGCGATCGTCCTCATTTTGGGCATCAAAGGTTTTATGAACGGTTTCATTAAAGAGATCTTCGGCCTTGCAGGCCTAGTGGCAGGCGTCTACTTCGGTTCGCGTTTTGCCGATACCGCCGCTGCTTTCATCAACGATAATTTTATCCAGATGCAAAATCCCACCCTGCTCAAACTGCTGGGATTCCTTGCTGTCCTTATCATTATCTGGCTGGGTGCGACCCTTTTGGGTTCGATCCTCTCCAAACTTTCCAGTGTCAGCGGCCTGGGATTTCTCAATCGCCTGTTCGGTTTCATTGCCGGCGGCGGAAAATATTTCATCATCTTTGCCCTGATCGTAACGGCACTTTCCAATGTCACCCTGGTCAAAGAGAACCTGGGAAAATATGTCAAACATTCCATGCTCTACCCCTATCTTCTCAAAACCGGCTCCGCCATTATCCATCTCGATCCGAAAACACTCGGCCTGGGAGAGAGTAACCACACTGAAATTCCCCAAAAAGCGGCTGCACCCAACACTGCAGAGCACAACGGCACCACAGAAGGCAATACTTCTGCTGCGGCCCACTAAAGGATATGTCATGATCACCTATCCGCTTCTTCTTGACAAGTTCAAAACACTGCTCAAGAGCAATACACTGAAGTTCACCAAACAGCGTGAACTTATTTTGAAGTTCCTGTATGAGAATGACGGGCATTTCACTCCCGAAGATATCTATATGCTTATCAAGAAGGAAAATCCGGAAGTCAATATCGGTATCGCTACCGTCTACCGGACACTGACACTCCTCGAGAATGAAGGGATTGCAAGTTCCATCTCTTTCGGTGCACAGGGGAAAAAGTATGAACTGGGGCTTAAGAAACACCATGATCACCTTATCTGCACCTCATGCGGAGACATTATTGAATTCTTTGATGAGACGATCGAAGCCCAGCAGGAAAAGATCGCCGCGAAATTCAACTTCAAAATGACCGACCATACGATGAAGATTGTAGGCCTGTGCGAGAAGTGCCAAAACATACAAAACCAGCAGAATGAACAGGAGAAAGCGTGATATTTGACAACCAGTACATCCAGGAACGGATCAAAAAAACAGAGAGACTGAGAGAAGAAGGGATCAATCCCTATCCGGCAAATATCGTAAAAGGCATGCCTTCTTCAGAGTTCCTCAGAACATTTGAACCTCTCAAAGCACTCGAAAGCGATGAGAAAAAAGACGACAGCCAGAACATCACACTCACCGGCAGGATCAAGTTCATCCGTATCATGGGGAAAGCGGCATTCGCCAAGATAGAAGATGCCGACGGCCTCGTGCAGATCTATTACAACAGAGATGAACTGCCTGAAGGCTTCTACAATACTGTAGCCAAAAAGCTTTTTGAGGTCGGCGATATCATTGAAGCAACCGGCTACCCTTTTGTAACCCAGACCGGCGAACTGACGCTCCACTGCAAAGCGATGCGTCTCGTCTCCAAAGCGATCATGCCGCTGCCGGAGAAATTCCACGGCCTGACCGACCAGGAGATACGCTACCGCCAGCGCTATCTCGATATGATCATGAACCCGGAGGTCAAAGAGACCTTTGTCATCCGCTCCAAGGTCGTTTCTCTGATCAGGCGCTTCTTTGAGGAACATGGTTTTCTGGAAGTGGAAACACCGATGATGCACCCCATTCCCGGAGGTGCGAATGCCAAACCGTTCATTACCCATCATAATGCCCTGGGCGTGGACCGCTACCTGCGTATCGCACCGGAACTTTACCTCAAACGCTTGACCGTCGGCGGTATGGAAGCGGTCTTCGAGATCAACCGTAACTTCCGTAACGAAGGGATGGACCAGACCCACAACCCCGAATTCACCTCCATCGAATTCTACTGGGCCTACCACAACTACCATGACCTGATGAAACTGACCGAAGATCTTTTTGACTCTATTTTCGAAAACCTCGGCCTGGAGAAAAAGCTCACATACGGCGAGATGGAGATCGATTTTGCCACTCCATTCGCCAGAGTACCATTCGTAGAAGCGCTGACCACCATAGGGGAAGTACCTGCCGATACAGCTGTTGACAGAGAGAAAGCCATTGCCTACCTCAAAGAACACGGTGTAGAGGTCAACCCCAACCTGACACTCGGCTACCTGCAGGCAGAACTTTTTGACGAGTTCGTGGAGGGCAAACTGGTCAACCCGACCTTTATCACTGATTACCCTATCGATATTTCACCGCTTTCAAGAAG
>Ga0256841_1002160_pt1 | contig 15957 bp, 11 predicted proteins | sample 356308metaG_FD_185971 | JGI IMG/M metagenome (GOLD analysis project Ga0256841, IMG submission 185971) | Hydrothermal vent microbial communities from Mid Atlantic Ridge, Atlantic Ocean - 356-308 | ecosystem: Environmental > Aquatic > Marine > Hydrothermal vents | place: Atlantic Ocean: Mid... | reverse complement strand
TGCTCGACATCGTGTCGACTATGCCTGCGCGGCCCTCGGTCGCGAACGCCGCTTATCACACGACCTGCCACCGCCTCGCTACGGAACCCGGGGAGAAATTCGGGCTAGCGGATCACGCGGGCAGCCGAGCAGCCATGGATGGCCTGCTTTGCGTGTCTTGATCTGGCTGTACCGGTGCCATGTCAGGGTCGCTCCATATCGTTCAAAATGTACTTGATGCCAGTTTCTATCTGTACTGCTTACAGGTTAACGGGGCCGCAGTGATGTTCGGCATGTTACGCTGGAACACGTATGGACACAGCTCGTCAACTCATCGATACATTGATTCGCACCGGTGCGTTCGGACACGACACTGCTGGTACCCGACTGATAGAAACCCACACGGCCTGGATCATCCTCTCGGGTGACTTCGCCTGGAAGATCAAAAAGCCGGTCAACTTCGGTTTTCTCGATTACTCTACCCTGGAAAAAAGGCATTTCTTCTGTAACGAAGAGCTGCGCCTGAATCGCCGCTTTGCGCCACAGGTCTACCTGGAGGTGATCGCCATTACCGGTTCAGCCAGTTCTCCGCGCCTCGGTGGTAACGGACCGGTGCTGGAATACGCTGTGCACATGCGTCGTTTTGCGGAGGGTGGTCTGCTCAGCGAACTGGCGGGGCAGGGAAAACTCGAAACAGGACACATCGACCAGATGATCGAACGCGTGGCCGATTTTCACCGCGACGCGGAGGTTGCGCCGGCGGACACACTATACGGCGGGGCAGACCGCATCTATCACTGGGTCAGTGAAAATTTCCGGCATATTCGGCCATTGCTGACGGCAGCTGCGGAAATCGAACAACTGGAAACCGTGCGGCACTGGACAGAGGCCGAACACGGCCGGCTCGAGCCCCTGATGCAGCGCAGGAAACAGCAGGGTGCGATCCGCGAGTGTCATGGCGATCTTCACCTCGGCAATATCACCCTGATCGAAAACAGGGTCACACTGTTCGATTGTATCGAGTTCAACCCGGAGTTGCGCTGGATCGACCTGTTCAGCGAGGTGGCGTTCCTGGTGATGGACCTGGTCGACCATGCTTACCCGCAGTACGCCTTCCGTTTTCTGAACGGTTACCTGCAGCACACGGGTGACTATGCAGGCCTGGACCTGTTGCGTTACTACCTGGTGTACCGGGCGCTGGTGCGGGCCAAGGTCGCCCTGCTGCGCAAACAGCAGGCCGGTGCGGACCAGGCAGCGGCACACGCCGGGTACCTGCAGTACCTGCAACTGGCGCAGCAGGGCGCTCGGCGCGGTCGCCCCGCACTGCTGATTACGTACGGTGTGTCCGGTAGCGGGAAATCCACGCTGGCGGCAAAACTGTGCGAAGCCGGCGGCCTGCTGCAGCTGCGTTCCGATATCGAACGCAAACGCATGGCCGGGCTGGAAGCCGGCGCGCACAGCGCCTCCGCCCCCGGCCAGGGGCTGTACACGGCAGACCGGACCGAACAGACCTACCGGCGGCTGGAGGAGCTGGCCGCCACGGTCATCGAAGCCGGCTATGCAGTGATTGTCGACGCTACCTTTTTGCAACGCCGGCAACGGGATCGGTTCAGGGCGCTGGCGCAACGGTGCCGGGTACCGTTCCTGATCCTGGCCTGTCACGCGGCGGATCCTGAAATCGAGCGTCGTGTCCGCTCGCGGGCGGAGCGGGGTGGTGACGCATCGGAGGCCACCCTCGAGGTGCTGCAGCAACAGCGCAGGGTCGGAGAAGCGCTGGCGCCGGATGAATTACCCTGTGCCATCGACCTTGTCGATGACCGGATCCAGCCGGCACTGGATGCATTGGCAAAACTGCCGGGCGGGGGCGGAACCGGCGTGGCGCGGGGAGACTACTTTTAACGGAATTGATCTGCTACAATGGGCGGATATTTCAGGCGGCACCGATATTTTTTTGACGGATGCCGCGTTTTGAAGTGGGCCTACGGCCCATTTTTTGTTTTTGGTGCAAGCGAATGCCGCGCGAATCAGGCGAATTGCGCAAGCTCATCGAGCCTGCGGTGACAGCACTGGGCTATGAGCTGGTTGGCGTGGAATTCATCCGTGCCAAACGCGGCATGCTGCGGGTGTATATCGATCACGAAAACGGGATCGGTATCGATGACTGCACGGCGGTGAGTCACCAGCTCAGCGGCCTGCTGGATGTGGAAGACCCCATCCGCGGTGAATACGCGCTGGAAGTGTCGTCGCCGGGGCTGGACCGGCCGCTGTTCCAGGCGCGGGATTTTGAGCGCTTTGCCGGGCATGAAATCAGCCTGCGCCTGTCGCTGCCGATGGACGGACAGCGCCGCTTCAGGGGCACGCTGGTCGGGTTGAAGGATGACCGGGTGGCCGTGAAAACGGACGCCGGTGAGTTGCTGGTGGGGCTGGACGAGATTGACCAGGCACGGTTGGTGCCGGATTACAGTTCGCATCGTACGGAGGGTGCGTAATGAGTAAAGAGATTCTGCTGGTTGTAGACGCTGTAGCCAATGAAAAAGGTGTCGGCAAGGATGTGATTTTCGGCGCCATTGAAGCGGCGCTTGCGTCTGCCACCAAGAAACGTCACGAAGAGGATATCGAGGTCCGGGTGGCGATCGATCGTGAAACCGGCGAGTACGATACCTTCCGGCGCTGGGAGGTGGTCGAGGAAAACCCGGAAACAGAGGGCGAGGACGACGAGGAGGAAGCAGGCTACCAGTTCCCGTCGCGGCAGATCCTGCTCGAGGAAGCGCGCAGGATCAACCCGGACATCCAGCTTGGCGAGTTCATTGAAGAGCCTATGGAGTCGGTGGAGTTCGGCCGTATCGGTGCGCAGACCGCCAAGCAGGTAATCGTACAGAAAGTCCGCGAAGCGGAACGTGCCCAGGTAGTGGAAGCTTACCAGGACCGCATCGGGGAACTGGTGACCGGCATCGTCAAGCGCGTGGAGCGCGGTAATGTCTATCTCGACCTGGGTGGTAACGCCGAGGCCATCATCTACCGCGAAGAGATGATCCCCCGCGAGGCGGTGCGTCCCGGTGACCGGCTGCGCGGCTACCTGCACGATGTGCGCACCGAACCGCGCGGTCCGCAGCTGTTTGTCAGCCGCGTGGCCCCCGAGTTTCTCGTCGAGCTGTTCAAGCTGGAAGTACCCGAAGTCGGCCAGGACCTGATCGAGATTCTCGGCGCTGCGCGTGACCCGGGTCTGCGCGCCAAGATCGCGGTCAGTTCCAACGACCCGCGCATCGACCCGGTCGGTGCCTGCGTCGGCATGCGTGGTTCCCGGGTACAGACGGTATCCACCGAGCTGGCGGGCGAGCGTGTCGACATTATCCTGTGGGATGAGAATCCCGCCCAGTTTGTCATCAACGCCATGTCGCCGGCCGAAGTGGTATCCATCGTGGTCGATGAGGAAAAGCACAGCATGGATGTGGCGGTCGCCACCGAGCAGTTGTCGCAGGCGATTGGCCGCGGCGGCCAGAACGTGCGCCTGGCCAGTCAGCTGACCGGCTGGGAACTGAACGTGATGGACGAGGCGCAGGCGGCGGAAAAAACCGAAGAGGAAATACAGAAACTGCAGAAACTGTTCATGGAAGACCTGGACGTCGACGAGGAAGTGGCCGTCATCCTGGCGCAGGAAGGCTTCTCCACGGTGGAGGAAATCGCCTATGTGCCGACCAGCGAGCTGTTACAGATCGAGGAATTCGAGGAAGACATGGTCGAGGAACTGCGCGGTCGCGCGCGCGATGTGCTGTTGACGCGCGCCATTGCCAGGGAAGAAGGCCGTGGACAACCCGCACAGGACCTGCTGGAAATGGAAGGCATGGATGAAGACCTGGCCTTTACCCTGGCGGACAAAGAGATTGTTACCATGGAAGACCTGGCCGAACAGGCCGTGGATGACCTGATGGATATCGATGGTATGGACGAAGAGCGCGCCGGCAAGCTGATCATGACGGCACGCGCGCCCTGGTTTGCCGACGAGGAACACGGCTGAACGTCGAGGAGACACGCTAGATGACTGATGTAACCATACGACAGTTCGCAGACGTGGTGGGTCTGCCCGTTGATCGCCTGCTGGCGCAACTGGGTGAAGCCGGCCTGTCGATAGCCGGTGCGGACGATACCATATCGGACCAGGAGAAAATGCAGCTGCTGAGCTATCTGCGCAAAAGCCATGGCAAAGCAGCTGGTGCCGACGGGACGACGATCGCACAGCCCAAGAAAGTGACCTTGCAGCGCCGTTCGCACACCGAGCTGCGTACCAAGTCGGCACGCGGCGGTACGGCCAAAACCGTCAGCGTGGAAGTGCGCAAGAAACGCACCTACGTCAAGCGCGCCGACCTGGTTGCGGAAGAGCAGGACCGGCTGAAGCAGGAGGCCGATGAAAAAGCCAGGCTGCTCGCCGAGCGCCAGGCCAAACTGCAGGCGGAAAAGGATGCCCTGAAACGCGCCGAGGAAGAAGCTGCGCGCAAGGCAGAGGAAGAAAGCAAGCGTATCGAGGCGCTCAAACAGCGCAAGGAACAGGAAGCCAGCCGCCAGGCTGAGGAAGAACGCAAGAAAACTGACCAGGAAGCACTGGCGCAGGCACGCGCTGCCCAGGAGGCTCAGCAGCAGAAGACCGAGCAGGAACGTGGCCGCGGCAAGCGGCACGAAGGCGGTGGCGACAGCCAGACCCGCTATGGTCGCAAGGAACTGCATGTCGCCAAGGGCAAGGGTGGCCGCCGCAAGAAAAAGCGCGCCCAGCGCGGCGGAGTTTCCATTACGCCTTCGGGTGAGCATGGCTTCGAGATGCCGACCGAGCCGGTGGTACGCGAAGTCGAGATCCCGGAAGCGATCACGGTTTCCGAACTGGCACAGAAAATGTCGATCAAGGGCGTCGAGCTGGTCAAGTCGCTGATGAAAATGGGGGTCATGGCCACCATCAACCAGAGCCTGGACCGGGATACGGCCACGCTGCTGGTGGAAGAGCTGGGGCATATTGCCAGGCCGGTATCGGACAATGACCTGGAAGAAGAGATCGAAAAACTGTCCGAGCAGGAAGTCAGTGGTGAAAAGGTGCCGCGTCCGCCCGTGGTTACCATCATGGGTCACGTCGATCACGGCAAGACATCCCTGCTGGACTATATCCGCAGCACCCGCGTTGCGGCGGGCGAAGCGGGTGGCATCACCCAGCATATCGGTGCCTATCACGTGGAAACGACGAAGGGCACGGTGAGTTTCCTGGATACACCGGGCCATGCTGCGTTTACCGCCATGCGCGCCCGCGGCGCCAAAGTGACGGATATTGTGATCCTGGTCGTTGCCGCGGATGACGGTGTCAAGCCACAGACCATCGAAGCGATCCAGCACAGCAAGGCGGCCGGGGTGCCCATCGTGGTGGCCGTGAACAAGATCGACAAGCCGGAAGCGGATCCCGAACGTGTCAAGACCGAGCTGGCGCAGCATGAAGTGATCCCGGAAGACTGGGGTGGCGACGTACAGTTTATTGAAGTATCGGCGAAAACCGGGCAGGGTATCGATGCGTTGCTGGACGCTATCCTGCTGCAGGCGGAGTTGCTGGAACTGAGCGCCGTCGAGGACTGCCCGGCCCGCGGCATCGTGATCGAATCCACCCTGGACAAGGGCCGCGGCCCGGTAGCGACGGTACTGGTGCAGAATGGTGTACTGCGCAAGGGTGACACGCTGATCGCGGGACAGGAGATGGGGCGTGTGCGCGCGATGTTCGACGAGTCCGGCCAGGCGATAGAAACTGCCGGCCCGTCCATGCCGGCGGTGGTGCTGGGCCTGTCCGGCACACCGGGTGCGGGCGAGGATGCGCTGGTGATTAATGATGAACGCCGTGCGCGTGAGCTGGCTGAATTCCGGCACCAGAAACAGCGCGAGATCAAGCTGGCCAAACAGCAGCAGTCCAAACTGGAGGACATGTTTGCCAACCTGGGCAAGGGTGAGCAGACCAACCTGAATATCGTCCTGAAAGCGGATGTTCAGGGCAGTGTCGAGGCACTGCGCGAAGCGCTGACCAATATTGTTACCGATGAGGTAACGGTCAAGATCGTTTCTTCCGGAGTGGGCGGCATCAATGAGACCGACGCCAACCTTGCAGTGGCTTCCAACGCCATCCTGATCGGCTTCAACGTGCGCGCAGACGCTACCGCGCGCAGTGTGATCGAGGAGCACGATGTCGACCTGCATTACTTCAGCGTGATCTATGAAGCCATCGACCAGGTGAAGTCAGCCGTGTCCGGCATGCTGTCACCGCACGTCAGCGAAGAGGTCATCGGGATTGCCGAGGTGCGCGATGTATTCCGGGCGCCCAAGATCGGCGCGATTGCGGGTTGCATGGTGACTGAAGGCGTGGTGCGCCGCAGCGCACCGATCCGCGTGCTGCGCGACAACGTGGTCATCTACGAAGGCGAACTGGAATCCCTGCGCCGCTTCAAGGATGATGTTAACGAGGTGCGCAGCGGCATGGAGTGCGGTATTGGCGTGAAGAACTACAACGACGTCAAGGCCGGCGACCAGATCGAAGTCTTTGAGCGGGTGGAAACAGCACGTACGGTGGAGTGATCCCCCTGCCTGTTTCCTGCTGTTATGCCCAGAGACTTTCCCAGAACCCGCCGTGTCGGTGAACAGCTGCAGCGTGAACTGGCAGCCCTCATCCGCGACGAAATTGACGACCCGCGCATCGGCATGGTGAGTATTTCGGGTGTCGAGGTTTCACGCGACCTGTCACATGCCCGGGTCTTTTTCTCCACGCTGTCGACTTCTGGCGAAGAACAGGATCCGGAGATATCCCGGCAGGTGCTGCAGGGCGCGGCCGGGTTCCTGCGCCGCCTGCTGGGACAGCAGCTGGCGCTGCGCCACGTGCCCCAGCTGCATTTCAAACAGGATCATTCGCTGCAGCAGGGTGCCCGGCTGAGCGCTCTGATCGATTCCGCCGTGCGTGCCGACCGGCACAGCGACGATGATACCGATTCGGATAACTGAGGTAGAAACGCTTTATGGGACGACGCCGGGTCAGGGGTAGAGACGTCAACGGGATACTGCTGCTGGACAAGCCGTCCGGCATCACCTCCAACGATGCACTGCAACAGGTCAAGCGCCTGTACTATGCAAAAAAGGCCGGGCATACCGGCAGCCTGGATCCGCTCGCTTCCGGCGTGCTGCCCATCTGTATGGGCGAGGCGACCAAGGTATCCGCCTTTCTGCTGGATGCCGACAAGCGCTACCAGGTGCGCTGCCAGCTGGGGGTGCGTACCACGACCGGTGATGCCGAGGGTGAAGTGGTGGAAACCCGGCCGGTACTGCCCTGGAGCGCGACGCAGCTGGAAACCGTCCTCGCTGCCTTCCGCGGCCATATTGAACAGATCCCGCCCATGTATTCGGCACTCAAGCACCAGGGCCAGCGGCTGTACAAGCTGGCGCGCCAGGGTGTGGAAGTGGAGCGGGCACCGCGACCGGTCGATATCTACGAACTGTCACTGACCGGGCAGGGTGATGACTGGATCGACATCGACGTACATTGCTCCAAGGGTACCTATGTCCGCACCCTGGCCGAGGATATCGGCGAAAAGCTGGGCTGTGGCGCTCACGTTTCCGCCTTGCGGCGCAGCATGGTCGGCCCCTATGGCGACACCGACCTGGTGACGCTGGAGCAGCTGCAACAGCTGAAGGAAAACGATATGCCCGCCATGGACCAGCTGCTGCTGCCCATTGAGTCAGCGCTAAGTCAATGGCCGGACGTGGATTTATCCAGCGACGCCGCTTTTTACCTGCAACAGGGCCAGCCGGTGCTGGTGCCGCACGCCCCCACCAGTGGCTGGGTTCGCCTGTACGAGGGGAACCGTAATTTTCTCGGAATGGGTGAAATACTCGACGACGGCCGGGTGGCGCCCCGGCGTCTCATGAAGAGCGCCTGAGGCGATACCGGGGCCGTATGGTGTATTTCCCCCGCCGGGCTATTGAGAACAGGGGGTTACGCGGTTAAAATACCCCGCTTTCGTCTGGCCTGTTCGCTGGATGAAATCTTTTTTGGAACGATTTCCGGAGTTAACCAGTATGGCTTTATCAACCGAACAGAAACAAAAGATCGTGAGCGATTACCAGCGCTCCCCCGGCGACACCGGTTCACCCGAAGTGCAGGTTGCGCTGCTCTCTGCCAATATCCAGGAGCTGACGCCGCATTTCCAGGAACATAAACACGATCACCATTCCCGGCAGGGACTGTTGCGCATGGTCAGCTCGCGCCGCAAGTTGCTCGATTATCTCAAGAGCAAGGACATCGGGCGTTACCAGGAGCTGATCGGCCGCCTCGGCCTGCGTCGCTGAAATCGAGCACGATTCATTTACCAAATTTAACCGCGCCTATAGTCAGCGGTAAGGAATAACCAGTGAACCCCATCAAGAAATCGTTCCAGTACGGTAGTCATACAGTTACGTTCGAAACCGGTGAAATTGCCCGCCAGGCATCAGGGGCCGTGATGGTCAGCATGGGCGATACCCAGGTGTTTGTCACCGTGGTCGGCCTGAAGCGTGGTTCGGACCGGGACTTTTTCCCGCTCACCGTCGATTACCAGGAACGCACCTATGCCGCCGGTTCCATACCCGGCGGTTTTTTTCGCCGCGAAGGGCGGCCGAGTGAAAACGAAACCCTGTTGTGTCGCCTGATCGATCGCCCGATCCGCCCGTTGTTCCCGAAAGGTTTCACCAATGAAGTGCAGATCATCGCCACGGTAATGTCGCTGGATGCGGAGATCGACCCGGATATTCCGGCACTGCTGGGCGCGTCGGCGGCCTGTTCCATCTCCGGTCTGCCGTTCAGCGGCCCGGTCGGCGCAGCCCGTGTCGGTTATATCAACGGCGAATACGTGCTGAACCCGGACCGCAGCCAGGTGAAGGAATCCGGCCTGGACCTGGTGGTTGCCGGTACTTCCAAAGCCGTACTGATGGTCGAGTCTGAAGCAAAGGAGTTGCCGGAAGATGTCATGCTGGGTTCGGTGGTCTACGGGCACGAACAGATGCAGGTGGCTATTCAGGCCATCAGCGAGCTGGCGGCCGAAGTCAATACACCGGCCTGGGAGTGGCAGGCACCCCCGGCCAACGAGGCGCTGGAGAAGGCCGTGGCCGATGCGGGTGCCGCGGATTTTGGCGAGGCCTACCAGATTGCTGACAAGCAGGAACGCTATGACCGCCTGGGTACCATTCGCACAGCCATTATCGAAAAGCTGGTGAGTGACGAAGAAGACGGCTACAGCGAGGAAGACGTGCGCGGTGCCATGGAAAAACTGGAAAAGAAAATCGTGCGCAGCCGTATTATCGAGGGCAATCCCCGTATCGACGGTCGCGATACAAAGACCGTGCGCCCGATAACCGTACGTACCGGCGTGCTGCCGCGCACCCACGGTTCCGCGCTGTTCACGCGCGGTGAAACGCAGGCGCTGGTGGTGACCACGCTGGGTACCGAACGTGATGCGCAGATCATCGATGCGCTGCAGGGTTCGTACCGCGAGAAGTTCATGCTGCATTACAACTTTCCCCCCTACTGCGTGGGTGAAACCGGTCGCGTGGGCAGTCCCAAGCGCCGCGAAATCGGTCACGGTCGTCTCGCCAAGCGTGGTGTGCTGGCCGTCATGCCGGACCCGGAGGAGTATCCCTACACGATCCGCGTGGTATCCGAGATTACCGAGTCCAACGGTTCCAGTTCCATGGCCAGTGTCTGTGGCAGCAGCCTGTCGATGATGGACGCGGGTGTGCCGCTGAGCGCGCCGGTAGCCGGCGTGGCCATGGGCCTGATCAAGGAAGGGGACCAGTACGCGGTGCTGACCGATATCATGGGTGACGAGGATCACCTCGGCGATATGGACTTCAAGGTGGCCGGCACCGAAAAAGGGGTCAATGCCCTGCAGATGGATATCAAGATCGACGGCATTACCAACGAGATCATGGAAAAGGCGCTGGCGCAGGCCCACGACGCGCGTATTCATATCCTCGGGGAAATGAACAAGGTGATCAGTGCGCCAAAGGAAGAAATGTCCGAGTACGCGCCGCGTTATATCACCATGAGAATCAACCCGGACCGTATCCGCGACGTGATCGGAAAGGGTGGGGCGACCATCCGTGCACTGACGGAAGAGACCGGGGCCAGCATCGATATCGACGACAGCGGGATGGTCAAGATTGCTTCTGTCGATCAGGCCGCGGGTGAAGAGTGCCGCCGCCGGGTCGAGCAGCTGACGGCCGATGTCGAAGTGGGCAGCGTCTACGAAGGCAAGGTTGCCAAGCTGATGGATTTCGGTGCTTTCGTGACCATCCTGCCTGGCAAGGATGGCCTGGTGCATATTTCGCAGATCAGTGATGAACGCGTGGAGAAAGTCAGCGACAAGCTTTCTGAAGGCGATACCATCAAGGTCAAGGTGCTGGAAGTGGACAAGCAGGGTCGCATCCGCCTGAGTATGAAAGCGGTGGGTGAGAACTAGCCCGGATTTCTCACCGGGTTCCGTAGCGAGGCGGTGGCAGGTCGTGTGATCAGCGGCGTTCGCGACCGAGGGCCGCGCAGGCATAGTCGACACTATGTCGAGCAGCCCGACCGAGTGAACGCCGCTTAGTGCGCGGCATGACGCCGCCGCAGCAGGAAGTCGGTGAGAAATGCGGGCCAGGGAGCCTCTGCTTCATCAGCAATCCACGTCATAGGTTCCATGGGGCGTGACCTGATTGACTGCATACAGTCGGAAACAAAAAAGGGGCTTTGCAGCCCCTTTTTTGTTATCCCCGCACTGCGGGTGTCGATACAACTCAGTAGACAGTGGCGTCAGCCAGCAGCGCCAGCACTTCATCCGTTGCGTCGTAGCGTACGTTCATCAGGCCGTTGTCTTCTGCCTTGCCGATGTTGTGCTTGTCCCACAGCAACTTGCCGGTACTGGCATTGTAGACGCGCAGCAGGCCGCCTTTGCAACCGACCGCAACACGCTTGCTGTCCGGGGAAATATCGGTAACACAGCGCTTGCCCTCGGTCATCGATTTGGTGATTTCCAGTTCGGTGCGTTCACCGGATTTGGTATCCAGCAGGATCACCTTGTCCGCCTTTCCATAGGAATGCGGCAGGCCGTCATCACCAAACATGACCAGCGAACGCTTGGGCATGACAATGGCAAAATAACTCAGGTCGGGTGCAACCTTTACACTGGAAATGCGGTGTGGCTTTTTCGCGCCGCCTTCAGCCCATTTCAGCGGCTGCTCGGTACCGGTCTCGATGTCATAGATGTTACGCAGGGAGATCAGCTTGCTGCCATCCTTGCTGAACTGCAGTGTGCTGAACTGGCGCGGGATCATGAATTGGCTGTCCTGGTAGGTTTCTACCACGTGACGCTGGTCGGTATCCAGGTCAAGGACCGCGAACTGGTCCCGTCCCACAAAACCGACGCGCTTGCCGTCGTCGGTAATACCCAGGGCGTATACGCCTGCGTCCAGGCGCGGGATCGAGCGTACGATTCTGAATTTCTCCAGGTCCATGATGTGCAGGTCAGAGCGGTACTCGAAATTCACCGGCTGATCGCCTTTCATGGCGGTTACCTTGCAGGTGTTGACCACAATGGCTGCGAATTTACGGTTATTGGATGGCACAATCGGGCCGACGTAGTCGTAGAAACCGGTTTTCGGATCACAGTCGCCCTTGTTTTTGGTCAGCTGTGACAGTTCGATGCGGGCGGCATGCTTGTCGCTGAAGTCCATGTAAGCGCCGATGAAGTCAGGCAGCTGTACGTGGTCATTGTCGACCATGCGTCCCAGGGAGCTTGGTAGCAGCAGTACCTTGCCATCCGGGTAGGATCCCGTCAGCACCACGTCCTTGAAGTTACTGATGCCCCAGCGCCGGTTGCCTACCCGGCCATACTGTGCACCGAAAATGTTGTCCAGGTCATCGCGCTGTCCCATGGCTGCAACCAGCTTGCCGGTTTCGCTGTTCCAGATTTTGATACCGCCGGAGTGCTTTACCTTTTCCGCCAGGGTGAAACCACCCGCACCACCGGTAATCAGGTGTTTGCCATCCTCGGAAAAGTGAATGGAGTAGATATCGGCTTCGTCTGCAGCGGCTGTTCCTGACAGCAGGGCGAAACTCAGCAGGGAGGTTTTGAACAGAGTAGATAGCGTCATGGGTTATGTAGTCCTAACAATGTCATCCAGATGATGGCTGCCGGTACGGCCTGTATCCGGTGAATCAGCCTGAGCAATACGCGCCAATGTATTGACGAAATAGTCAGATCGAGGTATCGGCCGTGGGGTGTCGGGCTTGAGCGACCCGCGGGCAATCGGGGCTGAAAATTGTCCGTAAAACCCTGTGATTTGTTTTGTGGGTGTATAAAATAAAAAGGAAACAAGGGGATGTGTTACCCGCTGACTGGCGCGGGAAAGCAGTCGCGGATTGCTCAGCGCCAGCCGGTGACGCCGTTGCCCGTGCAGCCTGGATGCCGCATTACTATATTAGGTAATAGTGAAGTTGCACGCAGATGGTGCATGCCTGGTGTCAGTATGCCGACCCGGCAACCGTGTCAAGCCAGCGGCAAACCTGTTCGTCGAGCCAGTATTCCGGTTTCCAGGGCAGGCGCCCGCTTACGAATCCGACATGCCCCCCGTGGCGGCTGACCTCCAGGTGCACACCGGGCCCGGTTTCACCCGCTGTCGGTACGGCGTCCGCGGTCATGAAGGGATCATCCAGTGCATGCAGTATCAGGGTAGGGGTTTTGATATGCGGGATAAAAGCACGGCTGCTGCAGCGCGCATAGTAATCATCCACATCACGAAAGCCGTGCAGCGGTGCAGTTACGCGGTCATCAAACTGCCGAAAGGTCTTCAGCCGGTGGAGTTCATCGGTATCGATGGGCAGGGTCAGTCGCCGCGCCTTGTCGCGCGTCGAAGCGCGCAGTTTGCGCAGCAGGTAGGCCTGGTAAAAACGTGAAAACCCGTGTTCCAGCCGCCGTGCCGCACTGTTCAGGCGAAACGGCACGGAGATCGCAACCGCACTGTGTACCTGCGTCTGGCCGGGGTTTTCCCCCAGCCATTTCAACAGCACGTTGCCGCCCAGTGAAACGCCAACCACATGGAGGATGCGTTGCGGGTTGCGTCGCTGCAGAAGTTGTACGACGGTGGCCAGGTCACCGGTCTCGCCCGAATGATAACTGCGCGCGAGGCGGTTGGGTGCGCCGCTGCAGCCACGGAAGTTAAGCACCAGCGACTGGTAGTGATGCCTGCCCAGCGTATTCATCAGGCCCGCGGCATAGTGCGAGCGTACCGAACCTTCGAGTCCGTGCAGCAGGAGAACCAGTGGACCTTCGCGATCCGGCGCCCAGTCCAGGTCGATGAAATCCCCGTCATCCAGTTCGATGCGCTCACGCCGCAGCGGCGGCGGCCGACGCCGGCGGAAGACGTGTGGATACAGTGTCTGCAGATGCGCTCCCGGCAGCCACCAGGCCGGTTTGAACGGGCGGTTAACGCGTTTCACTCAGGTGCGGCAATACCCGACGCCTTTCACTGGTGCTCCCGGTTTTTGGTCAGGTCGTCTACCACGGCCGGGTCGGCCAGGGTCGAGGTATCTCCCAGGCTGTCGACTTCATTGGCCGCGATCTTGCGCAGGATGCGGCGCATGATTTTACCGGAGCGTGTTTTCGGCAGCCCGGGCGCCCACTGGATGACGTCGATGGTGGCGATGGGGCCGATCTCGTCGCGCACCAGCTTCACCAGTTCTTTTTTCAACGCGTCGCTGTGGTCCACGCCTTTCACCAGTGTCACATAGGCGTAGATACCCTGACCCTTGATGTCGTGCGGGTAACCGACCACTGCGGCTTCAGCGACATCCCTGTGCAGTACCAGGGCGCTTTCCAGTTCTGCCGTGCCCAGCCGGTGTCCCGAGACATTGAGCACGTCATCGACCCGGCCTGTAATCCAGTAGTAGCCGTCACTGTCGCGGCGTGCCCCGTCGCCGGTGAAGTACATGCCCGGATAGGTGGAAAAATAGGTGTCCCGAAAGCGCTGGTGATCACCGTACACAGTACGCATCTGCCCCGGCCAGGGACGGGTGATGACCAGGTTGCCCTCGGCTTCACCTTCCAGCACCTGTCCTTCACTGTCGACCAGTGCTGGAACGATGCCGAAGAAAGGCAGGGTGGCCGAACCCGGCTTCAGGGGCGTGGCGCCGGGCAGCGGGGTGATCATGTGACCGCCTGTTTCTGTTTGCCACCAGGTATCGACAATGGGACAACGCTGCCCGCCGACGACCTGGTAGTACCATTCCCAGGCTTCCGGGTTGATCGGTTCGCCTACCGTACCCAGCAGGCGCAGCGAACTGCGCGAGGTTTTTTCCACCGGGCCGTTGCCTTCGCGCATCAGGGCGCGAATGGCTGTCGGGGCGGTATAGAAGGTGCTGACCTGGTGCTTGTCGCATACCTGCCAGAAGCGTGATGCGTCCGGGTAGGTGGGGATGCCTTCGAACATCAGGGTGGTGGCACCGTTGGTGAGCGGGCCGTACAGGATATAGGTGTGCCCGGTAATCCAGCCGATATCAGCAGTGCACCAGTAGTGTTCGCCATCCTGGTAGTCGAACACGTACTTGTGTGTCATGGCGGCGTACAGCAGGTAACCACCCGTGGTATGCAATACGCCTTTCGGTTTCCCGGTGGAGCCGGAGGTGTAGAGAATGAACAGGGGATCTTCGGCGCCCATGCGTTCCGGTTCACAGTCGCTGTCCACGCCAGCGGCAATTTCGTGCAACCAGACATCCCGTTGCGGGTGCCAGTCGATATCGCCGCCGGTTCGACGGACGACCAGTACCGTGTGTACGTCAGGGCAGGAGACGAGTGCCTTGTCCGTATTGGCCTTGAGTGGCACGGCCTTGCCGCCGCGCACGCTCTCATCCGCGGTAATCACTACCCGGCAGTCGGAATCGAGGATGCGGTCCTTGATGGATTCCGGGGAGAAACCGCCGAACACCACCGAGTGCACGGCACCGATGCGTGTGCAGGCCAGCATGGCGTAGGCGGCTTCGGGAATCATGGGCATATAGATACAGACCCGGTCGCCTTTTTTAACGCCACGGGCTTTCAGTACGTTGGCGAAGGTGCAGACTTCCGCGTGCAGCTCGCGGTAACTGATCTTTTTGTCTTCCTCGGGGTTATCACCTTCCCAGATAATGGCCGTCTGGTCTGCGCGCTTCTCCAGGTGACGGTCCACGCAGTTATAGCTGACGTTCAGTTCGGCGCCTTCGAACCAGCGGATGCTCCCTGCGTGGAAGTCCCACTCCAGTACCTTGTCCCACGGTTGGTACCAGCTGACGAACTGTTCCGCCTGTTCCGCCCAGAAGGCTTCGGTTTCGTCTACCGAGCGCCGGTACATCTCCTGGTAGCGGGCATTGTTGATATGGGCATTGGCGGCAAAATCTGCCGGAACCGGGTAGACCTTTTCCTGGGACATTGAATGACTCCTGGGATGGCGGGTTTGATGATTGGCTTGGGGTGCATTGTACGGAGTTTCGGAAAGCGGTATCAACGTTCACGGACGGTTCGTACCCGCGGGATCTGTTTTGCCCTCCAGGTGGTGGTTGCGAGTGGCCAGAAATCCTCCAGTGTGGATTCGCCTGCGCCGTCCGGGAGGGATTGTCCGAGGGCTTCGAGTACCATACACAAGGTGGCTACCACGTGACTCTTGTCGACTGCCGGGGAACGGGCCTGCTTGCCCAGTTTGAGGCCCTGGTCGTTGACCACCACGGGCAGGTGCAGGTAGCGCGGCGTAGGGTAGCCGAGCGCCCGTTGCAGCGCGATTTGCCGGGCGGTGCAATCGAGCAGGTCTGCGCCGCGCACGACATCCGTGATGCCCTGTGCCGCGTCGTCGATCACCACCGCGAGCTGGTAGGCGTACAGGCCGTCCGCCCGCCGCAGGATGAAATCCCCGCTTTGCCGGGCCAGCGCTGTTTGG
>Ga0256841_1002159_pt1 | contig 15958 bp, 12 predicted proteins | sample 356308metaG_FD_185971 | JGI IMG/M metagenome (GOLD analysis project Ga0256841, IMG submission 185971) | Hydrothermal vent microbial communities from Mid Atlantic Ridge, Atlantic Ocean - 356-308 | ecosystem: Environmental > Aquatic > Marine > Hydrothermal vents | place: Atlantic Ocean: Mid... | reverse complement strand
CGACTTTTGCGGAACTTGCCGCAGGTGTATAGACGCTTGCCCTACAAACGCAATAGTTAAAGATTATGTGGTCGATTCTAATAAATGTATATCTTATTTAACAATTGAAAACAAAAATGAAATTCCTGGGGAATTTAAAGGGAATTTTGATAATTGGCTTTTTGGCTGCGATATTTGTCAGGATGTATGCCCGTGGAATAAAAAATTTGCAACTCAAACCAGGAACAAAGAATTTACGGAAATTAAATACAAAGAACTGAATTTACGGGATGTTTTAAATTTAAATCAATCCGAATTTAAAATGAAATTTAAAGAATCGCCTATTTATAGGACAAAACTTAAAGGATTGAAAAGAAACGCAAACTTTTTAATAGGGAAGGAATAAATAAAATTTTTGAACCTTTCTTTGGAATGATGAATCATATACTATTTGGAAAACGAAATTTGTATTTTACAATAATCAAATAATGTTATTAATGTTAAATCTAAGGAGACGTAATGGAAAATAATCATCATAAGGTTGTTGTTATTGGTTCAGGTCCTGCCGGACTTACGGCGGCATTATACACAGCTCGCGCAAATTTAGATCCAGTCATTTTCGAAGGGATGCAACCGGGTGGTCAATTAACTATAACAACCGAAGTTGAAAATTATCCCGGATTTGAAAACGGAATTCAAGGACCGGAATTAATGGATATAATGAGAAAACAAGCTTGTAAATTTGGTGCAAAATGTTTTTTCAAGGAAGTTACGGAAGTTGATTTTAGTAGAAAACCCTTTCTAATTAAAACGGGCGATGAAATACATACTGCCGATTCCGTAATTGTGGCAACGGGGGCTTCAGCCAGACTTTTAGGATTGGAAAGCGAAAAAAAATATATGGGTTATGGTGTTTCTGCATGCGCTACCTGCGACGGTTTCTTTTATAAAGATTTGAAGGTTTTGGTAGTAGGCGGTGGCGATACCGCTATGGAAGAAGCGACTTATTTGACTAAATTCGCTTCTGAGGTAACAATTATTCATAGACGGGAAGGATTTAGGGCTTCTAAAATTATGTTGGAAAGAGCTAAGAAAAATCCCAAAATTAAATTTATTACGAATGCAGTTATAAAAGAAGTGTTAGGAAAAGAAGAGATGGGTAGAAAAATGGTAACCGGAGCTCTATTGGAAGATACTAAAAACGGTTCAACCAAAGAAATTGAAGCCGACGGAATCTTTATTGCTATCGGGCATCAACCCAATACAAGCGTATTTAAAGGTCAATTGGACATGGATGAAACCGGATACTTGAAAGTTTTACCGGGTTCTACCAAAACTAATGTTGAAGGAGTATTTGCTGCCGGCGATGTAGCCGATAAAGTTTATCGGCAGGCAGTAACTGCGGCCGGAACAGGATGTATGGCTGCTTTGGATGCGCAACGCTGGCTGGAAGAACATGAATTAGTATAGTATTAAAATTTATGCTTCAAAAGTCCGGTAATTGCCGGACTTTTTTTATTTTAACTGAAAATATTAAAATTCTAATTCTGAACCTTTTGCTTTTTTTTATTTTTCAAAAATCTTTTTGTTAAATATCAGTTAACGGATAATAAATACGTTTTGAAAATGGATAGTATTAGTATTTGTTCAATAATTATGATAATTTAGATATATAACTTTTATTATTTAAGCAATTAAGACTTTAACAGATACTAAATTTTTGCATTTCATAATATTAAATTATTGTGTTAATTTTATTTATAATGATTATTTTGGAACGTAAAATATTTTAAAGTTATTAATCGTATCCGATTATCCTTTATAATTTTCCGTTGTAAGCGTTATATTGATAAGTGGAAATACTAAGCTAAAAATTTATTCTAATTGGTTATTTTTTTGAGAATTTTACGCATTCGCATACCTTTTCTGGTCTTATTAATTTGCTTGTTTATAGTTAATCAAGACGTTCATTCGCAATCTATGGGAAAATTGCGCGGACTTGTTACAGATAGTTCGTCCGGTGAATCTTTAGCTTATGCTAATATATTTATAAAAGAAATCAATTCGGGCGCATCAACTAATGAACACGGTTATTATTTTTTCCCTGCATTAAAAGCAAATAAATATTATACCGTTACGGCTTCATATCTTGGTTATAAATCTAAAACGGAAAAAGTTTTTATAGCACCGAACAAAATTACTATTGCCGGTTTTAAATTAACCCCGGTCAGTGTTGAATTACAAACAATCGAAAAAGTAGGTAAAAAAATTGTTAATAGAAATGAAACTGATCTTGGACTTAAAAGAATAGCTATAAGTAGTATTAAAGCATTACCCAGCGGTGTTGAGACAGATGTTTTCCGTTCTTTGCAATATATTCCGGGTGTTAATTTTACCGCCGATGTTTCCGCCAAATATTATGTGAGAGGCGGCGATAATAATCAAAATTTGGTTTTATTAAATGGCGCTCCGGTTTATAATCCCTTTCATGCGTTGGGACTTTTCAGTGTAATTGATCCGGACATGATAAAAAACATTAAGTTTTACAAAGGCGGTTTCACTGCCGAATACGGAGGAAGGCTTTCAACTGTAATGGATTTAATTACGGTCGATGGAAATTTAAATAAGTATAGCGGTCAGGCCAGCTTAAGCCTTTTAACCGCTAAAGCAATGGTAGAAGGTCCTATTCCGCATGGTTCTTTTGCCTTTACCGGGAGAAAAAGTTACAGCACAAAAATATTAAAGAATTTCTTGAATGATAAAACTATTCCATTCGATTTTTACGATGCCTCATTTAAATTGAATTATTCTAATCAAAATCTTATACCCGGCGCAAAATTTATTCTTCATTACTTTACCAGCAATGATAAATTAAATAATAAAGATTTATTTAAAGAAGACTTCTTTTGGCAGAATAATATTTTCGGCTTCTCTTGGTACGAAGTATATAACATTCCTTTATTTTCCGAAATGAATATTTCCGTTAGCAACTTTAAAGGCAAAGTATCGCCAAATCTTAGTAATGCCCGGACTGTAAATAACAAACTTCAGGAAATAACATTTAAATACAAATTTAACTATTTGTATGATAATAAGGATGAATTGGTTGGCGGTTTACAAGTCAGTAGCCTCAATACAAATCTTTTATTTGAAAATAATAACGGTTTATTATCCCATATAGACGGCAGGGGTTCTAATTTTGTTTTATTTGCTAAATATAAATTATTAAGATTTGAACAAATTGGGCTCGATATTGGCGGGCGTTATAATTTTACCGGAATTTCTAAAAACGGCGCTAATTATTTTGAACCGCGAATTAGTTTTACTTACCGGCCTTTTGCCTCTATATCGGTTAAAGCCGCCTGGGGCAAGTATCAACAAGAAGTGACAACAATATCCGATGAGAACGAAGTGGTTTCCCTATTTGAACCGTATATTATTGTTCCCCAATACTTAAAAACGCCCCGGGCAACGCATTATTCATTAGGACTCGATATTTATTTAACCGAATTTTGGAATGTTCAAAGTGAAGTTTACTATAAGACTCTATCGAATATAACGGCTATAAACGAAAATAAAAAATTTAGCGGCGACCCCGATTTAGTATCTGCCAAAGGTGAATCGTACGGACTTGAACTGTCTTCAGATATTTCATTAGGTTCTTTCAGACTTACTACTTCGTATACATTAGCTTACGCTTACAAAACCGTTGATAATTGGTTGTACTACCCGAAATATGATTCACGTCATTATTTTAATTTTATCTTAGAAACAAATTTGGGAAAAGGTTGGAAAGCAAGCTTGACTTGGGTATTTAAAACGGGTTTGCCATTCACTCCTACAACAGGTTTTTATCAAAAATTACTGTTAAATGATTTTAGAGGGGATTGGGATATATACTCCAATTATATACCGTTTTCTATTTTAGGCGATAAAAACATAGGGAGATTGCCTAATTATCATCGTATGGATATCAGCTTGTCCAAAGCCGTAAAACTGGGGTTTGCAAAGTTTTTTATTAACGCAAGCATAATTAATCTTTACAATAGAAAGAATATTTTCTTTTTCGATAGATCTACGGGCAAACAAGTTAACATGCTGCCTTTTTTACCTACATTTTCAGTAAAGGTGAAAATATGAAAAGGAAAATGTTTATTTTATTTTTATTTTCAACAGCATTTTTTATTACGGAATCCTGCGAGGAATCTTTTACTCCATACGGAAAATTTGCAACAAAATATTCGTTAAACTTTATTGTTAGAAGCGATACAAGTTTGCAGGTCGCTACCGTTTTTAAAAGTTATCCTCTGAATAATAATTCAAATGTGGAAAACAGGAACAAATCCTTTGTTCATAACGCATTTATAAGATTATGGAACGGTAAAGATGTTGTGTATTTTTTAAGAGATTCAACAATGGTTGATACTTCCAGCGGAATGACACTTAGTTATTATTATACAAATGAATACAAACCGCAACCAGGAGATAATTTGCAAGTGGAAGCTTTATTACCGGATGGTAACAGATTAAAATCTTCGACCAAATTACCGGGGAAAATAACAACCGATTCCAGAAGATCTTCCGGGATTATTCCATCGAAAAACGGGAAAACCGTAACATTCGCTTGGAAACCGGATCTCAACACTAATCCGTTCGAAGAGAATCAAGTATTTATTCCTACTCTATATCTTGTTTATAAACAAAAAATTGGTCAAAACGAAGTGTTGAAAAAGATAAACATTCCCTGGAAATATCAAGTGAAAAACGGATCCGAAGTGGGAATAAATAAACCTCCAAATGTAACTCCGCAAATAAATTACAGTATGAAAAACTTCGCTAAAGTTCTTAAGTCAATTTCCAAAGGTGACAAAAATAAAGAAAACTATACGATACTAAGCGCTGTTTTATATATTAAAGTTTTAGATAAAAATTTATCGGAATATTATTTATCGAGTAAAAGAATATTTGATAATTTTTCCATCAGATTAGACGTGCAGGATTTTTCTAATATTACTAACGGATTTGGAATTTTCGGTTCTGTAATTGAACAGAAAATTGCTCTTGTATTCGATAAAACTTATATATCTACATTCGGTTATCAATCTCCGCTTTAAGATATGAAAAAATTAATTATAATACCGGCATTATTTGTTTTATTAGTATTTCTTTTCTCCTGCGAGAAAAAAGTATCGCGCAGTGTTCCAATTGCGCCAAAACCCATCGGTGCAAAATTAATTATTTCATCAATACCGGAAGGAGCTAAAATATACTTAAACGGAAGAACATCGGGACTCGTAACACCGGATAGTCTTACCTGGCTTGAGGTAAAAGAATACAAAGTTACGCTTAAAAAAGAACTGTATAGGGATACGAGTTTTACGGTTAATGTAACGGAAGATTCCGTCCGGAATATACTGATTAACATGAATAATAATCCTAAAATGTGGGGAGGAATTGATTGCCAATCCACTCCGGATAAAGCTAAAATTTTTCTCAACGGTAAATTCACCGGTAGATTGACCCCTGCTATTCTTGATTCGTTAATTCCCGGTAGATATTTGATTAAATATACTAAAAAGAATACGCGGCCGGATAGTATGATAGCAATTGTGACAAGCGGTAAAATTTCACTTGCAAAGCTTGCATTGGTAGATACAACCTTTTGGGTAGATTACAATACGCATACGTCGGGAATATTTAGTGAATCCTATTCAAAAATTACAATTGATAAGCAAAATATTATTTGGCTCGGATCACTTTCCGGCGGTATAGTTAAGTTCGATGGAAAAACGTGGACTCAGTATACTAAAAAGAACTCAGGATTGATTAACAATACTATTAATGAACTTAAAGCCGGTCCAAATAATCATCTTTGGATTTGTACTCCAAACGGATTAAGTGAATTTGACGGAACAAACTGGAAAAATTATACAAAAGATGATCAAAACGGACTGCCAAGTAATTCAATAAACGATATTGCTTTTGAACCGGACGGGTCACCAATGGTTGCAACAAACAATGGTTTGGCGCACCTTAATAATAATTCGTGGGAAATTACAGTGTTTAATTTAAATCTTCCTGATGATGAAAAAGAAAACCAAAACTATTTTACCGGAATAGATATTGATAACTCAGGTAAAATATGGGCGGTTAGATTGCAAAATGGTATCGCTTATTGGGATGGCAATAAATGGTCGCAATATTTTACAAAATTTAACCAGGAAATAAACGATCCCAATATCTATTATGAAATTGTTAGAATTGCCCAAAACGAAGTTTGGTTTGCGCATTCAATACGTTCAACGCAAAATGCTACTATAGGTTTATCTTCGTATTCAAACGGTAGTTTTGATAAAGTATCCTATTCCCAATTTTTCTTTTCAAGTATTACCAGTATAGAAATAAGAAATGGTAATGAAAAATGGATATCGGTTTTACCTAATGCTGTTTTAGGAATACCCGGCGGGTTATATAGATTCACTAACTACCCGGATTTAACCAGATATGCTAAAGGTTTAACTCCTCTTGTTACCAACCAAATAATGGATGTAGCTTTCGATTCAAAAGGAGATGCTTGGATTGTTACTTTAAGTGATGGTATTTATCATTTCAAAATAAGTAAAAAGTAAAATTAATGATTATCCGATAATTATAATTTAAACTAATTGTTTGAATAGCATATTTGTAGAGATTAATTATTACCGGAATTGCCTTTCTTAGTTCCAATTTCTATTTTGATAGTGTGATTTTTCCAAAAAAAATTGAGTTTTTTATGAATATAAAGTCGGGTTACGTTGCTATTATTGGCAAACCGAATGTAGGCAAGTCCACATTATTAAATTCTTTAATTGGCGAGAAGCTTTCTATTACGACAAGTAAACCACAAACAACAAGAAAGAAGATTTTAGGAATTTTAAATAGTGAAAACTACCAAATAATATTTTTAGATACTCCCGGCGTTTTAAATCCGACCTACTTGTTACAAAAAAGAATGTCGGAATATGTTTTTGAAGCAATTAATGATGCCGATATTTTACTTTTCATGTTAGATATTTCCAAAGATCCGAATGCACTGACGCTTGAGGACGAGAAGGTAAAAGAAATATTAAATTCCGTAAAAACTCCTAAGATATTATTGATAAATAAAATTGATCTTTCCAACGAAACGGTTTTGACTAATACAATAAATAAGTTGGAGAAAATGAAAATGTTCGATAAAATTATTCCGGTTTCCGCATCTCTGGGTGTTAACCTATCGCAAGTAATTTCCGCAATTTTAAAGTTTTTACCAGAGCATCCAAAATATTTTCCCGACGATCAATTATCAGATCAAAACGAAAGATTTTTTGTATCTGAATTAATTAGAGAAAAAATATTCGAACATTTCAGAGATGAAATTCCCTTTAGCGCCGAAGTGGTTATTGAAGAATTCAAAGAAAGGGAAAAAGGTAAGGATTACATTTCGGCTGTTATAATTGTGGAAAAGGATTCCCAAAAACCGATTATTATCGGTAAAAAAGGAGAGGCGATAAAAAAAATAGGCAAACTTTCACGTGAAGCTATTGAAAAATTTCTTCGGCGCGAAGTTTTTCTTGAGCTTAGAGTAAAAGTCAGAAATAAATGGCGTTCCAATCCTAATTTCCTGAATAGAATCGGCTATAAACCCGGTGAAAAATAAATTCCTGTCAAAACAACATTTTATCGGAGAAACCGCACTTATAATTGTAACACTTTTGTGGGGCGGTACTTTTGTTATTGTAAAGGAATCACTGAATGATATTTCTGCAATGACTTTTATTGCATTAAGATTTTCAATAGCATTCGTTCTTTTATTGCCCTTTATTATTAAATATAGAAGAAAATTTAACAAAGGTTCGGTAATTGCAGGATTTGTACTTGGTGTGTTTTTGTTTTTAGGTTTCGGTACGCAAACCGTCGGACTGCAATACACAACCGCAACAAAATCGGCGTTTTTAACCGGAACGGCTGTGGTCCTGGTTCCCGTCCTGCAAGTTCTAATCGAGAAAAGATCGCCTTCGCCCGGTTCCTTAATTGGAATTGTTTTTGTTTTTACCGGCATTCTCTTTCTTTCCAGCGAGGGGAATTCCATAGTTAATTTAATTGAGGAAGTAGGAAAGAATTTTAATATTGGTGATTTATTAACTTTGATTTGCGCATTGTTCTTTGCAATATATATAATTTATTTGGATATTGTTAGCTCCGAATATCCTTTCAGCGTTTTACTAACAATGCAAATTATTACCACGGCAGTACTGGCATACTTTGCTTCTTTTATATTTAATTCTTTTTCAATAGAAAAAACGAATGTTAATTTTAGCAATACTTTAATTTTCGGATTGATCTATACTTCAATATTTGCTACGTTGATAACAACTGCTATGCAAACCAGATTTCAGAAATATGTAACACCGACAAAGGCAGGAATAATTTATTCTCTCGAGCCAATTTTTGCATCGATACTGGCTTTCTTTTTATTAAATGAAAAAATCACTAATTTTGGATTAGCCGGAGCTGTATTGATTATTTCCGGTTTGGTTATTTCGGAAATTTATGATTCTGGAATAAAAAATGAGCGATAAGAAAGTGCGAGCCGAAATTTTAGTCGATGGTATTGTCCAAGGCGTCGGCTTCAGATGGTATGTTACAAAACATGCCCGCCAGTTGGGTTTGAAAGGTTTTACAAAAAATTTATATACCGGCGAAGTTTTAACGGTTGTGGAGGGTCCTGAATATAAAGTAAAAGAATTATTCAAAAAAATTAAAATTGGTCCTTCCCACGCTTATGTTAAAAATGCTAATATTAAATTTAGCGAACCGTCTAATGAATTTTCAGATTTTGAGGTGAGGTATTGAGTAATAAGTTTAGAATTGGTTTCGGTTACGATGTTCACCGGTTTGATTCAAACAGGAAATTAATCTTAGGAGGAATCGAAATTCCTTTCGATAAAGGATTGCTCGGTCATTCTGATGCCGATGTGTTATTACACGCCATAATAGATGCAATTTTGGGCGCTCTCGCTTTGGGCGATATCGGACGGCATTTCCCGGATTCGAGTGAAGAATTTAAAAATGCGGATAGTAAAATCCTTCTGCAAAAAGTAATGAAAATGGTAAATGAAAAAAAATATAAAGTTGGAAATGTGGATGCTACCGTAATTCTTGAAAAGCCTAAGCTTTCTCCTTTTATTGATTCAATACGTATGCAAATAGCAAAAATACTACAGGTCCATATAAATTCCGTTTCGGTTAAAGCAACAACCTCCGAAAAAATGGGTTTTGTGGGAAGGGAAGAAGGAATTAAAGCCGTTGCCGTAGCTCTTTTGGTAGACGATACAAATGATTGAGCAAATTATTTCTTACATAAATACGCTGGATCCCACATGGATTTATTTTATTCTCTTCTTTTTTGCGTTTATTGAAAATGTTTTTCCACCTTCGCCCAGCGACGTTGTAGTTGTAATTGGCGCATCTATGATAGCCACATCTTCCGTTAGTTTTATTCCTATTTTATTGATTACCAGTATCGGAAGCGCTCTTGGTTTTATTCTAATGTATTTCGTAGGCTTTTATTTAAGCGAAAGGGTTATTAGAAGCGGAAAAATTAAATTTATAAGCAAGGAGGCATTAGCAAAGACCGACGAATGGTTTTCGAAATACGGTTACAGAATAATTCTGGCAAACAGATTTTTGCCGGGTACTAGATCGGTGATAAGTTTTTTCTCGGGTGTGCACGAGCTGAATGTTATCAAAACTTTTATTTTTGCATTGATAAGCGCTTTCCTTTGGAATTTGTTAATTATTTATATGGGAATGCAACTTGGAAATAATGCTAAATTAATCGATAATTACCTTACAACTTATTCGAATATAGTTTATATACTTACCGGTGTTGTATTGGTTGTTATTTTTATTCGTTACAAAATGAACAAAAGAAAAAATCATTGAATTTATTTAAACAAATATTTAGAAAAAAAAATACTCCGGAAGAGAGGCGTTTTAAAAAGAAAAAATTATTATTCGGTTTATTAAGCGGATTATTGCTGGGATTATCATTTCCGCCAATCCCTCTGCCGTATTTAATATTCATCGGTCTGGTACCGTATTTTTTTATTTTGGAAAAATTAAAAGGCTTTGGCGAAATAAATCGCTTTACTTATTATACTGCTTTTATATTTAATTTGGTTACGCTTTATTGGGTAGGAAGTTGGACGCCCGATGCGGATACGTTTTTAATGATTGCCGGAACAGCGTTAATGTTTTTTAATCCGATTTTGTTTTTAATCCCTTCAACTTTGTTCTATTTTTCAAAAAAAATTATTCCTTCTAAATATTCATTTTGGTTGTTTCCTTTGTTCTGGGTTTTTTACGAATATGCATATAGTATAACGGAATTCAGATTCCCCTGGCTTACATTGGGCAATAGTTTACCTTACTTTTCGCAATTTGTTCAGATAGCTGATATTATAGGCGTTTACGGATTATCATTATTTATCTTATATATTAATATTTCAATTTATTCGTTTTTCAAAGTCTATTTACTTAAAAACAAAATAGATTTTAAGCTCCTTTTTATTACATTAATTTTATTTTTAATTCCGATGGTATATGGAGTAATTAAAATCGACTCTTATAAACCATCCGGGAAATATGTAAAAGTCGGATTGATTCAGCCTAATCTTAATCCTTGGAAAAAATGGGAAGCGGGAAGTTTGGATAAACAGCTCGACTTGTATCTTGCTCTTTCCGATAGCGCCGTTCAAAAAGGAGCAGAACTGATTGTTTGGCCCGAAACGGCTTTACCTGTTTATCTTCTTTCGGGTAGATACGGGAAAGAGTTAGCTACAATAAAAGAATTTTTAAACAAGCGGAACGTTGCTTTAATTACAGGAATGCCAAATGTTAAGTTTTATTTTGATTCCACAAAAGCTCCTGACGATGCGAAGCCCGTAAAAAACAGCAAGGCGCTTTACACATCTTATAATTCTATTTTGGGGTTTAATCCTCATAAGGATTTTGTTCAAACTTACGGAAAAATAAAACTGGTTCCATTCGGCGAAAAGATTCCGTATGTTGAAGATTTTCCATTGCTGGGTAAGTGGATAAAATGGAATGTCGGTATTTCGAGTTGGAATACCGGTAGAGACACTGTTGTGATGAATTTCAATCTACCGGATATAAAATTGCACGTTGGAGCCATAGTTTGCATAGAATCTATTTATCCCGGTTTTGTAGCTCAGTTTGTTAAAAGGGGGGCAGACTTAATTGCGGTTGTTACTAATGACAGCTGGTACGGAAATTCGAGCGGTCCTTATCAACATAAAGAAATTAGTGTGCTGAGAGCTGTGGAAAATAGAAGGACTGTAGTACGAGCGGCGAACGGAGGAATCAGCTGTATAATAAACCCTCTTGGCAAAACCGTAAAAGCAACGGGAATGTTTAGAAGAACTTATCTGACAGGTAAAGCCGGAATTAATAAAGAAAAAACTTTTTACACCCAAAACCCTTTGCTGATTCCATATATTACTGTGTTTGTTGTTGTTTTAACTATTTTCCTTTTTTTGATTCATAAAATTTTTGGAATTAATTTTAGTAACTCAAGTTGACCGTTTCAAAATTTAGGTATTAAAAAACCGTTGAAACGGTTATTGTTTATTAGTTTTGCTTATTAACCCACGACTTAAATCGTGGGTTAAGGATACCGGAAACCTTAATTTCATAACCGTTTTAAAGGTTTATAAAATTCAGCGGTCAACTTGAGTTTAATAAAAATTAAAAATAGAGGAATTGAATTGAAAAAGTATATTGATTTAAGAAGCGATACCGTAACAAAACCATCGGCAGGAATGAGAAAGGCAATTTACGATGCGGAAGTTGGAGATGATATTTTCAAAGAAGATCCCACTGTTAATAAATTGGAAAAATATACAGCCGAACTGTTGGGCAAAGAAGATGCATTGTTTGTACCGAGTGGAACGATGGGTAACCAAATTTGTTTGAATGTTCTTACCCAGCCGTGGGACGAAGTAATATGTGAGCAGGATGCACATATTTTCCATTACGAATCGGGATCGCCTGCCGCACTAAGTGGTTTGCAAATTAATCCTTTACCCGGAATAAGAGGCGTTCTGACTCCCAACCAAATTGAACCGCATATACGTCCGGCAAGCGCTTACTACATGGCCAGAACAAAGGTTATTGAAGTGGAAAATACACATAACCGAGCCGGAGGAACAATTTATCCTTTGGATAATATTAAAAAATTAAAAAGTTTAGTTGATAAGTATAACTTGAAATTCCATTTAGATGGCGCGAGATTGTGGAATGCATCCGTTGCAACCGGAATTAGCGTTAGCGAATATTCCGGGTATTTTGATTCTGTTTCGGTTTGTTTATCTAAAGGATTAGGCGCACCTGTCGGTTCGGTAATTGCAGGTGATAAAGATTTTATAAAAGAAGCTTTCCGGGTTAGAAAAGCTTGGGGCGGAGGAATGAGACAGGTTGGAATACTTGCGGCTGCCGGATTATATGCTTTGAAAAATAATATCGAAAGATTAAGCGAAGATCATGAAAAAGCGCAGTTGCTCGCAAAAAAAATAAATTCGTTGGATTCGTTGGAAATTGATATGGAAAGCGTTCAAACTAATATTCTAATTTTTAAACCTCTCACAATGACGGTTGAAGAAGCATTGTTTAAATTCAAAGAAAAAGGCGTTTTGCTTTCGATCGGTAAAGTTGGTACTTTAAGGGCGGTTACTCACATGGATGTTACGTTTGAGGAAATAAATAAAACTCTGGGAATAATTGAAACCGTTTTTTCATGAACCGGCTTATTTATTTTGCATCAGTTGATTTATTAATTCACCCACTTTTTGTGATTGCGCTTCTTTTTCGAGGACAACGGGAGCAGCCATTCTTTCTTGGCAATTGTTAATTGAACATCTTTCACATGTGTCGTTTACAATTTTGGTTTTTATTTTTGAATCGTTTATAAAGGATATTGCTCCGGTTAAATTTTCGTCAATTAAATAACCTATCGTAACACTTGATAAATTGTCCGGTGTTAACGTACTTCTTCTGCCGATAGATATTGCCAAATACTTATCGTTACTATAACCGAATTTAGAGATTTGAATTCCAACAATGTATCTTGAATAATTGGGATTCGATTTAATCTTGGATTTTAATTTTTCCAATACATTAATAGCAATCCATCTTCGGCAATAATGTTCTCCCGTTTGATATCCGCCGGGATAGTGATCTATATTCAGTCTGAATTCTTTTGATAAATTATATTTATCGTTATTAATCTTTGTAGCAAACCGCAGAAAAAATAATTTATTAAGTTTTAAATATTTTGAAGAAAGATTAGTCAAACGGTGGAAGAACATTTCCGGAGTAGAATTAAAATTGTCGATTAACTTTAATAAATTACCGCCGCTCCATTTTTCCTGTTTAAAAAAATCTTTGATTGTATTAATAATCAGATCCCTTCTGATTATTAAAGCGTTCGCAAAATATGAACTCATATAGTTATTCAATAAATGATCGAACGAATCCAGACTTCTATTGGAATAAATAACAGCTCGATCTTTAATATTTAAAAAATTATAAGCGATTTCTTTTGCCAGAAGATAAGTTTTTTGCGGAGGTTTTAATTTAGGGTTTATAATCAGTCTGTTTGACTTACCCAAAATTGCAATACCTCTAATTTCCGATAACAGTTCATATTTCTCCAAACTTTTCTCGTCGATTTCATAATTATATTTTTGGGTTAATATTTTCAGTAAATCATTGTAGTGTATTATAGGCAAACCGGTTAATTTGTTCTGGGCAATAAATTTATCGACGCTTTTTTCAATTTTTTCGAAATAATTATCGTGAAGTTCTTTATAAATTCGTAACGCAGTTCTACTGAATTTATTATCACTCATTTCCGTACTTTTGGCAAGTTCTATAAGTGTGGCTACCAAAGCGTTAAGTTGAACCGGAGCGTTCGATAACAAAACTATAAGTTTGTTTATATCGATACCATAATGATCTAACGGCAATTTTTCCAAAATTTTAGAATCCATTAAATCGCCAAGCGGGGCAAGGCTTTTCCCCAACTTAAGGGAAACAAGATTATCGTAATCTATTTCCAACGCTTTGGCTAAGGCGGCAATTTTATCCGATTTGGGATACTTTTTCCCGCTTTCAATTTCATTTAAGTATGATACGCTTAATCCGGCTTTCTTTGCCAACTCGGAAAGGGATAAATTACGGTTTTGCCGTAATTGTTTTACTTTCAGCCCAAAAATCAGTTTTATATTACTTTGTGAAAGTTTCATTCGCACAATAAATTTTTTTTTTGAAATTAAATATACATAAAGCTTGTCAATTACACGACAAAATATAACAAAATTTCACGAATAGCGAAAATTCGCTTGCATTTTATTCGCAAACTTTCTATTTTTATTTATCAACAAAACAAATATTTTAACCGGTAAAATAATTTATGGAGCTTCCTAAAATTAAAAAAAATAGACTGTTTGATGTTATTGACCACCAATTGGAAAACTTTCCTCAAGAAACAGCTATTTCAGATAAAACAACAGGGAAGTGGAAATCATACAGTTCGGTTGAAGTTAAAGAGATTGTTGATAAGGTTAGTCTGGCTCTTTTGAGTTTAGGTTATGGTCCTTCCGATAAAATTGCGATTATTTCAAAAAACAGAGCGGAATGGAATTTTGTGGATTTGGCCGCCTTGCAAATTGGTGCCGTGATTGTTCCTCTCTATCCTAATATGAGCGAGGATAATTACCGGTTTATATTTACGGACTCGAATGTTAAGCTGGTTTTTGTGGAAAACGAACAATTATTAGAAAAAGTGAATAATGTTAAACGGAAAATTAATAAGGATTTACCGGTTTATAGCTTTGATAAAATGCAGAATGTTAAGCACTGGTCGGAACTGTTGGACATTGCGGACGATAATTACAACAGCAAATTGAACGAAATTAAGGATTCCATTACACTGGATGATTTGGCAACTATTATTTATACTTCTGGAACAACCGGCATTCCGAAAGGAGTAATGCTTATTCACAACAATATAATGTCAAACGTTGCATCTTTAACATCAATTATACCGATAAACAATGCTCACAAAGTGATAAGTTTTTTACCACTCTGCCATATTTTTGAAAGAACAGCATTTTATTTTTATTATTCTACCGGCGCTTCAATTTATTATGCGGAAAGTATTGATAAAATAGGAGAAAACTTAAAAGAGATAAAACCTAATTATTTTACTACCGTTCCAAGGTTACTTGAAAAAATTTATGAAAAAATTATGGAAAAAGGACGGGAATTAAACGGTTTAAAAAAAGCAATTTTCGGATGGTCGGTTAATTTAGCTAATCATTATCATCCGAGAGGTAAAAATAGTTTTATTTATAATGTTAAATTGGCAATTGCACGCAAAATGGTATTTAGCAAATGGATTGAAGCCTTAGGCGGTGAGGTTAAAGGAATAATTAGCGGTTCGGCAAAACTTCAACCGCGGTTAGCAAGAATATTTACAGCTGCCGGAGTTCCCGTTAGGGAAGGATATGGTTTAACCGAAACTTCACCCGTTTTGACTTGTAACCGTTTTAATGAAGACGGTTATTATTTGGGAAGTGTCGGCTTGCCGATACCGGGAGTTGAAATAAAAATTGACGGGAATGGTGAAATCCTTGCCAAAGGTCCGAATATAATGAAAGGGTATTATAACCGGCCGGAAGATACCGCCGAAGCAATCGATAAGGAGGGTTGGTTTCATACCGGTGATATTGGCGAATTTGTTGACGGCAAATTTTTAGTAATAACCGATAGAGTAAAAGAAGTATTTAAAACATCGGGAGGTAAATATGTAACTCCCTTGCCTATCGAGAATAAAATGAAAGAGTCTTTGTTTATCGAAGAGATTATGGTTATA
>Ga0256841_1002158_pt1 | contig 15960 bp, 7 predicted proteins | sample 356308metaG_FD_185971 | JGI IMG/M metagenome (GOLD analysis project Ga0256841, IMG submission 185971) | Hydrothermal vent microbial communities from Mid Atlantic Ridge, Atlantic Ocean - 356-308 | ecosystem: Environmental > Aquatic > Marine > Hydrothermal vents | place: Atlantic Ocean: Mid... | reverse complement strand
GCTTATAATATGGAACACCCGGAGTGGCTAAAACCGGTTACTTTTTTCGATTTTATTTTCCCTCTTTTCTTATTTATTTCAGGAATTTCTTTAGTGTTTTCGGTTAATAGTCAAATACGTAAAGGGGCATCAAATAAAGCAATATATAAAAAAGCATTTAACCGAATGATCCTTTTAATGTTTTTAGGACTTATCTATAAAAATAGTCCGGTAAACATTTTTGACCCGGCACATATTAGATATTCAAGTGTGTTAGGACGAATTGGGATGGCTACTTTTCTAACTACCATTCTGTACCTCAATTATTCATGGCAAAAAAGATTGTTGTGGGTTGCCGGAATTTTATTGGGCTATTATGCGGCTATGTTTTTAATTCCGGTGCCCGGTTTTGGTGCAGGTAATTTAAGTATGGAAGGTAATTTTGCCGGTTGGATTGACAGAACTATTATGCCGGGACGTTTAATAAACGGTGTGTATGACGAAAATGCAATGGCTACATTTTTACCTTCGTTTACCATAACTGTTTTGGGAGCATGGGCAGGCGATATATTGAGAAATAGTGATAGTTCTTCCTCACAAAAAATAAAACTTATGTCGATAATTGGTGTTTCTCTATTAGCGATTGGTTTAATTTGGGGTTTGCACTTCCCAATAATGAAAAAGATGTGGACAAGTTCTTTTATTCTTGTAACAAGCGGTGCATCTTTTTTGGCAATGACTCTTTTTTATTGGTTAGTAGATGTTAAAAAATATACTAAATGGGCATTCTTTTTTAAAGTGATAGGGTTAAATTCTTTGGCAATTTATTTGGCATATCGGTTTATTGATTTTAAATATACCGCACATGAATTGTTTTCGGGTTTCTACGGCAATTTTATTTCTAAAGAATGGGTTCTTGTTTTAGATTCTTTTAGTTCGGTAGTATTAGTATGGTTGTTTCTGTATTTCTTATATAAAAATAAATTATTCTTGAAAGTATAAAGTGTGATTAGGAGAAAGAGTTTTACATTTTATATTATAAATAATTATAAATAAGGTGAATATAAATATATGGATAGTGGATTTAATTGGTTGGATATTTTGATAGTGATCGGATATTTTGTTGGCATTACAGGTTACGGATTGTGGCTGACAAAAAAAGTAAAAAATAGTGACGGATATTTTAGGGGCGAACGTAAATTTAATAAATGGATAATGATGGGACAAGCTTTTGGTGCTGGCACACAAGCCGAAAATTTTGTTGCTCAAACCGGCGCAAGTTTTCAAATGGGTTTTGCATCAATTTGGTATCAATGGAAAAATATGGTAATCACTCCTTTCTATTGGTTAATAGCTCCGTGGTATAGACGTAGTGAGAAAACAACAGTAGGCGAAATAGTTGAAAGCAGATATGGTAAAAAAATGGCTCTTTTTTATTCAACTTTTGCAATTATGTTCTTTACCTTCGGACAAGGTGCAATGTTGAAAGGTGCCGGTAAAGTTATTGCAGTTGCCACTGATAATATGATTTCACCCGATGGAGTAATTATAGGGATGACGGCAGCATTTATTATTTACAGTTTTTTTGGTGGAATGGTAGCCTCTGCTTATGCAACATTTATTCAGTCATTTATGATTATTATTCTTTCCGTAATGCTCATTCCAATGGGATTATCGGAAGTTGGAGGCTTTACCGGAATGAGGGCAAGTCTTCCTGAAAATTTCTTTGATTTATATAATGCTTCAACCGGAGTAACTTTTTTTACTATTATAATGCTTGCCGTAAATGGAGTGATTGGAATAACGGCTCAACCGCACATGGTTTCTATGTGCGCAACAGGAAATACGGAAAGAGACGGACGTATTGGTCAAACTTACGGTTCTTTTGTTAAACGAACCGTTACTATAGGTTGGGCAATAACCGGTTTAATAGTTGCTGCTCTAATTGTGCAAAGCGGAAAAAGTTTAACAGACCCTGAAATGGCTTTCGGATATGCAACCCGCGTACTTTTGTTTCCCGGACTTACCGGTTTAATGGTCGCATCAATTCTTGCGGCAAATATGTCGTCGGCTTCAAACTCTATGGTTAATACAGGAGCATTATTTGCAAAGAATTTTTACCAAGAATTTATAAATACAAATCCTACTGATAAACAACTTCTTTTAATGGGAAGAATATCCAGCTTGGTGTTAACCTTAGCGGGTGTTGCTTTTGCTTTTTATGTGGATAGTGTTTTGTATGCTTTTCTGTTTATTGAAACCATTGCTGCATTTATGGGAATTATGGTTTTTGGAGGTATTTTGTGGAAACGCGCAAACCGGTATGGTGCTTTTGTAGGGGTTACTGTTGCTTTTATTGTGTACTACATTTTGAACTACCAAGCATCCGGTAAATTGGAAATAGTTTACGATTGGCTCCCCGATTTGTTTGGATGGGCAATGTTAGCCGGATTTGCATTCTTTTTTATTGTTAGTCTTTTAACTAAACCGGAGGATAGCAAAAGGATAGATGAATTTTTTGAAAATCTGGAAAAGTTATCCGATGAAGATAAAATGGAAAATGGTAAAAAACCTTTAGCTTCAAAATACGGACAAGCATTAATATTAGTTGATGTATCAACATGGTTTACAAAAAAGCGTTGGGAAAATTTTTGGCAAAGATATCGCGAAGATATTTCCGGATTCTTTTATGCTTGGATTTTTGTTGGTGCTTTAATCCTTCTGGCATGGGGAATTATGCAAATACCTTAAAATTAATCCACGATTTTAGTAGTGGAAGAAATATTCCGAATAAATAAAATATGTATAAATAATTAAGTAATTATTACCGAAGGTTAAATAAAAATGAAAAAAATAGAAGCTTTATTATACTCGAATGGAAAACCTGTTTCAATTGAAATTGATAACGGATACATAACAGGAATTAATTCTTTAGATAACTTCTCTGAAGAATCAAATGGTTTTTATGTTGCACCCGGACTTTTTGATAATCAACTAAATGGTTATTTGGGTGTTGATTTTACTGAGACAACATTAACAACCGAAAAAATGTTAATGGTAGTAAGAGGCTTGCGGAAAACAGGAACAACTACATTTTTACCTACAATCATAACGGCTCCAAATGATGTGTTGCTTAAAGCATTTGCTAATCTGGCTGAAGCAAGTAAGCATCAGGAAATTTCAATGTCGATACCAGGATTTCATCTTGAAGGTCCGTATATTTCCCCTGAATATGGTTATCGTGGTGCTCATACAACCGAAGATATTCGTTTACCAAATTGGGATGAGTTTCAAAAAATTAACGAAGCTGCCGAAGGGAAAATTATTCATATTACAGTTGCTCCGGAACTTGACGGTGCTATTGAGTTTATAAAAAAATGTGTTGAAAATAATATTGTTGTTGCTTTGGGACATCACAATGCTTCTTCGGAAATAATTAAAAAAGCTGTTGATGCCGGTGCAAGTACTGTAACACATTTAGGAAACGGTTGTGCAAATACAATCAACCGGTTCGAAAATCCTTTTTGGAGTCAACTTGCCGAGGATAGATTAATGGCAAGTATTATTGTTGACGGATTTCATCTTAAGCCCAATCAGGTAAAAGTATTTTTACGAGCAAAAGGAAAAGAAAGGATAATTTTAACTTCGGATATTACAAAACTTGCAGGATTACCTGCCGGAATTTATGAATGGGACGGAAAAGAAGTGGAATTAACACCGGAAGGCGTAATTAATTTGGTTGAAGAAAAATGTTTTGCCGGAGCTTCTTTGCCTCTTATCCATGGTGTTAATAATATAATGAAATTTACCGGTTGTTCCGTAAAAGATGCAATTGATATGGCTACAAAAAATCCTACTAAGCTTTATAGCTTTAATAATATAGGAGAGATTGCCAAAAATAAACGTGCCGATTTAATTTTATTTACAATTGAAAATAATAGAGTTGTTATTAAAGAAACAATTGTTAAAGGTGAAACTGTTTTCTCTTCCGATTTTATTAACGAAAATATTCCAATATAGGTTCTTATTATTTTAGAAGGATGTAAAAATGAAAAGATTATTCCTGCTGCTAATATTAGCATCAATAACTATAATAACAAATGCACAAGAACAAGATTTAAGTGTTCTTAACCGTTGGATACAATTTTCCGATGTTGAAAATTCATTATATCATTTCTATTCTAACGCTGCTCATAAGTTCTTGGATAAGAGAGAAGAAGAAATATCCAAATTAAAAACAGAGAGCGATTGGAAAATTCGTCAAGCAAAAGTAAGAAAACTCTTTTCTAAAGTAATTGGCAAGTTCCCACAGAAAACCCCATTGAATGCCAAAGTAGTAGGTATTATAAAAAAAGAAAATTTTCGAATAGAAAAAATAATATTTGAATCGCAACCGAAGTTTTATGTTACGGCAGCAATGTACATCCCGAATAATATTACCGGAAAAAGGCCGGCAATAATCTATACATGCGGACATTCAATACTTGGAATAAAGACCGAAATATATCAGCAAGTTTGTATGAACCTTGCTAACAAAGGTTTTATAGTATTTAGTTTTGATCCGGTTAGCCAAGGCGAGAGGATGCAATACTATAATTCCGAATTAGGTAAATCTGTAATAGGAGGTTGCACAAGCGAACATTCCTACGAAGGAACACAATGTTTTTTAATTGGAACTTCTTTAGCTAAATATATGATTTGGGATGGAATACGTGCTGTTGATTATTTATTAACACGTCCGGAAGTTGACCCTAATAGAATTGGAATAACCGGTCGTTCCGGTGGTGGAACACAATCTTCCTACATTGCTGCATTCGATAGTAGAATAAAAGCGGCAGCCCCCGAAAATTATATAACAAGTTTTAAACGACTTTGGGAAACAATTGGTCCGCAAGATGCCGAGCAAGTTTTTTATCATGGTATTAAAGAAGGTTTAGACCATGCAGATTTACTTGAAATACGCGCACCCAAGCCTGCACTGCAAATAACTACAACTCGCGATTTCTTTAGTATGCAAGGCTCAAGAGAGACAGAACAAGAAGTTAAAAAAGTTTATAATGCATATAACGCCGGGAATAACTTTTACAGAGTTGAAGATTTTGGCGTTCACGAATCAACAAAGAAAAATAGGGAAGCACTTTATGCATTTTTTCAAAAACAATTAAATATGCCTGGAAGTTCTGTTGATGAAAAAGTTGAATACTTAACTCCCGAAGAATTTAAGATCACAAAAACCGGACAAGTAATAACTTCGCTTGGCGGTGAAACTATTTATAGCCTGAATAAAAAAGAAGCGGAAAAAGCTATTAATAAAATTAATGAAACAGAAACCATAATTGAATCGGCAAAGAAAATAACAGGTTATAAAAAACCGGAAAATGTAAATGGTGCGGTCTTTACCGGTAGTTATAAGAATGAAGGATACATAGTTGAAAAGTATTTTATTAATGGTACAACTAATTCTCCTATTCCATTTTTATTATTTATTCCCAATAACGTTAGCGCTTCGCCAATTGTTTATTTAAATCCGAAAGGTAAGTCTGCGGAGCTTTCCGAAATTGAGTGGTTTGTAAAACAAGGTCATACAGTTCTTGCAGCTGATTTGATAGGCTTTGGTGAAATGAAACAAGATGTTTTTTCACGAAGCAAGTTCTCGGATTACGGACAAATTTCCGATCCGCAATGGGGCGGACCGGTTGTTACGGGAATTAGCATTATAGGAATACATGCTGCGGATATTCAACGTTTGGTTAATTTCTTAAAAAACAAAAAAGAAATTAGTAGCGAAAATATTTATGCTATTGCAAAAGGTGATATTGCTCCGGCACTTCTACATGCAGCTGCATTTGAAAATTCATTTTCCAAAGTTGCTTTAATTAGTCCTTTGGGTTCGTATGCCTCTGTTGTTACAAATAAGTTTTTTAAAGTAAATCCTATGTATCCGATTATTCCCGGTGTATTAAGCAAATACGATTTACCCAATCTTGAAGCTTTATTGGTACCAAATAAATTATTAATTGTAAATGCTCACGACCAAATGAGCAAAGAACTATCAGGGGAAATGTCGGATAAAAATTTTGCTGTTGTAAAAGCTTCGTACGCAAAAACAAATGTGGAAAAAAATCTACAAATAATAAAATTAAAAGAGAAAAAAAATATTTTTAATGCCTACACAAAATGGCTTAATTAGCTGAGGAATAAATGAAAATCTTTACGAAGAAATCAGCAAAACTATTCGTTTTATTATTTGTTGTATTAATACTCTGGCAATGTACCACACAAAAGAAAATTGATATTTATACGATTGGCGATTCTACAATGGCAGAATACGACTCAACTGAATATCCTTTAACCGGTTGGGCAGAGATGTTACAACCATTTTTTAATGAAAATGTAACGGTTCACAATCATGGTAAGTCCGGAAGAAGCACAAAAAGTTTTCGTGATTTAGGACATTGGAAAACAGTTCTTGACTCATTAAAAAAAGGAGATTATGTCCTTATTCAGTTTGGACATAATGATGAAAAGGAATATGATTCTACACGCTATACAATTTCCGGTGGAAGCTTTAATAATAATTTGAAAAGATTTATTGATGAAACTAGAGATAAAGGTGCAATTCCAATATTAGCCACTCCTATCAGACGACGTAAATTTGATAAAAATGGAAAACTACTTGATACGCATGGAGCATATCCCAATGCAGTAAGAAAAGTGGCAGAGGAAGAAGATGTTCCTCTAATCGATTTACAAAAAATGACAAAACCATTGATAGAAAGTTTAGGAGTTGAAGGTTCAAAAAAATTATTCATGAATTTTGAACCGGAGCAATATTCTGCATACCCTGAGGGTAAAAAAGACAATACACATTTAACCGAATACGGAGCTAAAGAAATAAGCAAGTTAGCAGTACAAAGAATTAAAAATTTCAAATTAGAGCTGAAAAATTATTTACGTGATTCTAAATAAAATAACTAAAAACCGGGAGTTTGATGAAAAGTTTATCGAAATTATTTTTAGTAATTATTGTTTTAAGTCATTTTGTATTTGGGCAAGATGTACAAGTAAAAAAATATGATTCAACACCACCATTAGTTCCGTACTGGGCTTTGCATCCGTGGGTTTGGGAAGACAGCCTTAACACACAAGAAGTAGCTTTGAGGCTTGTAAATTCTTACAAAAACAGAAACATTCCTGTTGGAGCTATAATTATTGATAGTCCTTGGTCAATGTCTTACAATGATTATATTTGGAATAGAAAACAATATCCGGCTCCTCGTAAAATGATTGATTCTCTGCACAATATGAATGTAAAAGTTATAGTTTGGATTACCGGAGCAATGAATATTACAGGAAAAGATGTTCCGGTACAAAAAACTCCGTCTTACGATTATGTAATTAAGAATGGATATGCTGTTAATGAAGGGAAAAATTCATTATGGTGGAAAGGTGAGGGAGTTCACATAGATAATACAAATGAAAAAGCAAAAAAATGGTGGCACCGGCAATTGGATAAAGCTTTTGCCGATTACAATTTGGATGGAGTTAAAGCGGATGATAGCCCTTATGCATTTGGTGAAAATGTTAGAACATCTATCGGACTTCTTTCAAATGAAGAATTTAGCATTTCATATTATCACGATATTTCAAAATATGTTAAATCGAGAAATAAAAATGGTGTAATGCTTGCACGTGGTTATAGTCATCAAACCGGAGCTGCAAGCAATGTTGAAGATGTTATGGTTTCTTGGAGCGGAGATTGTTCAGGCTCGTGGCGAGGGTTACGTTTACAAATACAAGATATTTATAAATCTGCAAGAATTGGATACGGAGCATTAGCATGTGAGATTGGCGGATACAATAAAAAATATCCTGACAAAAATGAATTTACCCGCTATGCACAATTTGGCAGTATGTGTCCGGTAATGATAAATGGCGGAGCAAACGGAGCTTTAACAAATCATCTCCCTTGGTTTCACGGTAAAGATACAGAAAATATTTACAGATATTTTGCAACCCTTCATGATGAGTTAGCTCCTTACATTTTTTCAAATAGTGTTGATTCTCACTTAAAAGGTGGCTCAATTGTAAAGAATACATCGTTCAAAAATGAAAGTCACACTTTGGGCAACGATATTTTTGTAAAAGCAATTACAAGTAGCAATAATTTGGTTATGGTTGTTTTCCCTAATACGGAAGATAAATGGTTGGATTTTTGGACAGATAAAGAATACAACTCAGGGGAAGTAGTTACACAAAATTATCCTTTAGATAAGTATCCTATATTTATTAGAGCCGGTGCAATTATTCCGATGAATGTTAAAAACAATGTTACCGGACATGGAGATGAAAACTCAGTAAATAAACAGACTATTCTAATCTATCCGAATGATGAAAGCGAATATACTTTTCATAAACCTATTGGCGGAGGATCGGAATATAGGGATGTTGAAATTAAAGTAAATGCGGATGACGAACAAATAGAAATTGAAATTAATTCGGATAAAAAAGATAATTACATACTTTTGGTAAAAGCAGCCCAAAAACCGAGTAATGTTATTGGTGCCGATAGTTGGGAATATAATTCCGATAAAAACCGGATTAAAATTGAAAAAACCGGTAAATCGTTTTCCGTTAAAATAGATAATTAAATATCTAGTGTTATGTTAATTTATAAATGACGATAATCTAAAAACTCACCCCTCCAAAGGAGTCCTTTGGACAACCCCTCTCTTAAAAGATAGGGACTGTGCTCCCTCTCCCTTTGGGAGAGGGTTGGTGTGAGGGTTCATTTGCCGACAAAATACAGTTACTTTACACAAGTGCAAAGATGTTTATCTCAAGATTACATACGCACTGATGATGATGCTATTGAAAGGTTCTAAGGGAAATAAAATATGAAAAACAGAAAACTCTTTTTTATGATATTAGGCATATTTATTATATTAAATGAGTTAATTGCGGGTACACCAACAACGGTATCAACTTTTGAAACTATTGGTGTTTATTGGTCTCCAAGCGGTGGTTCGGCAAGCAAACTTGTTCTCCTAAAATATCGTGAAGAAGGAACAACCGTTTGGTACGACGGTCTTCCAATGAAGTATAATCCGATTGGCGGTACAACTAATGAAATATCCGACTATCGAGGAAGCATTGTTAACTTAATCCCAAATACAACCTACGAAATTAATTTAACATTAGAAGGAACTTCCGCAACAGAAACAATTTTAGCAACAACTTGGACGGAAGATTTTCCGGTAAATGACACAATTACTTTAAGCAATAGAAGTAGAACTTATTCTGTTTATAATTCAGGTACCAAGGATGGATATATTTTGATAGACGGAACTAATGCTACAATAGATGTAGAAAATAATTATGATTATTGTATTAATATACGAGGCAGTTATGTTATAATACGCGGTGTTACTCTTAAAAATGCAAAGAAGCATGGCATTAACCTTATAAACTGCCATGATGTAATAATAGAAAATTGCGATATTAGCGGATGGGGAGAAAAAAACTCAGATGGATTTGGTATTAATTACCAAGCGGGAATATACTCTGCATCAACAAGCATAAAAAGAATTGTAATACAGCGATGTAAAATACATCACCCGCGTTACGATGCAAACAGTTGGGCGGAACAAAATGATGACGGTTACCACCCTAGTGGTCCTCAAGGAATTACATTTTTTAATAGTGCCGGAAATAATGTAATAAGATATAATGAAATATGGTCGGATAGCGAGCATATGTATAATGATATTATTGGCGGTGGAACAAATGGTAGTTATAGCGGTTTCCCGGGACCGGATTCGGATATATATTCGAACTATTTTGCAAATTGCTGGGATGACGGAATAGAAGCCGAAGGTGGAAACAGAAATACCAGAATATGGGCTAATTATTTAGAGAATACTTTTCTGCCGATAGCTAATGCTGCAACATCAATTGGACCTTTATACATTTGGAAAAATACTTCCGGCAAATGTTATAGCCCGCCGGGTAGTTATTATGGAGTACATGCGCCTTTTATAAAAATGGGTTATGCCGGAGGAATAGATTGGATGACCGGACACATGTATGTTTTTAATAATACAATTTTACAACCGAACAACGAAGGTGCCGGAGGAATAGGCGTAAGCGATGCAGCCAATCGTTATATAAAACATTGTACAACTAGGAATAATATTTTGGATGTCGGGAGTTCGGCTATTAATTCAATTTCAATCCGTTCCGAAAACAGTGATAATAATTATAATTACGATCTTTATTCCGGAGGCTATCCAAATAATAATGGCGGACATTCAATAAAGGGAACTCCGATTTACATTAAAAATGCTAATTTTAATTATGAAAATATGACTGCTGATTTTAGTTTAAGCAGTCAAAGTTTAGGATATGATACAGGAGAAGTTATTCCGAATTTTACAGATGGTTATGAAGGCTCTGCTCCGGATATTGGTGCTTTCGAAGCAGGCAAAGCTCCAATGGAATATGGAGTAAAGGCATATATAACAACGGGAATAGATAATGAAAAAACTAGTGTGTTAAATAAATTCTTCCTTTCTCAAAATTATCCGAATCCGTTTAACCCAACAACAATAATAAATTTTTCATTGCAAGCTGAGGGAATGACAAAATTAGTAGTTTATAATGTATTAGGTCAGGAAGTTAAAGTATTGTTAAATGAAAAATTAAGTGCAGGCTCATACTCGGTTCCATTCGATGGAAGTAATTTATCTTCAGCTGTATATTTCTACAATTTAAAGTTCAATAACCAAATGTTAACTAAAAAAATGCAAATAATTAAATAGGTAAGAAAATGAGAAAATTTTTATTTACCGCTTTGTGTTTATTCTTCCCGATTTTTTTGATGGCTCAAGAAGATTTACCAAGAGGGCAAGAATTGCTTACAAACAATTATTTTGATGATGGCTTAAATAATTGGGAATTATTTAGTTTAGATAGTACACGGGCAGAATATGAGCTGGATACCAATAGCGTTATTACCGGTAAAAATTGTGTTCACATAACGGTACACAATCCATATCGAGATTATCCGAGTGGTAAAATTCAATTGAATCAACATAATATTCCTGGCGGAGTAAAAAATGGAAATTTCTATTATATTAGTTTTAATCTAAAAGTAAACAAAAATATCGAGCAAGGTTTTTGGACTATTTATAAAGAACCGGATTATCATAATTACGTTACCTGGGGTTGGGTAAAAGCAACTGGAGGAGATGTTCAACATTTTAGTTATGAATTTCAAGCAAAAGAAACAGACGAGAATGTTTATTTCGCTATAGACTTAGCATCATTTAAAAACGATAATATTGAACTTTGGATTGATGATATCCATTTTATTGCTGTAACAGAACCAATAATTGAACCGCGTTTACCTGCCGGAGGAATTGAATTATTAAGTAATAACTATTTTGACGATGCTTTAAATAATTGGGAGTTAAATGCAGATAGTAATAACGCTTCATTTAATTTGGATGCTAATAATATTTTAGAAGGTAAAAATAGCGTTCATATAAAAGTAAATAAAACTTCTGCTGATAATCCGAGGCAAATACAATTATATCAGAAAAATTTGCTCGATTCTGTAAAAGCAGGAAGTGAATATCATATTCAATTTTTTGCAAAAGCCAATAAATCTGTTTCTAATCTTTTTTGGTCGGTAAGCCGGCAAGAAAATCCCCAAAATATTCTTTTTACAAAGGCGTTTTCTCTTGCTGAAGACAAGGTAACTTTTATAGCCGATACAATAGTTTCATTTGGTTCAAATGAAAAAGTTACTTGGTCGTTTGATTTGGGCGCAATCAGTCAGGATAGCGTAGATATTTGGTTAGATGCCGTTCATTTAATGGAATTAGGCGAAGTTAAAGAAACTATTTTCCCGCCGGAAACAACGTGGAACCCAAGTCCACCGGTAACATTGGAAAAACCAAAGTATTTGCAAACGGTTAGAGACCCACAGCATGGTGTTCATTATACATGTATAAGCGATCCGACAGCATTCGGAGTTCCAAGCGGATCTAATCAACTATTATCAAATTATCCTAAAATTCAAGCATGGAATGCAGATATGAGTTTAATATCTCTATCTTTTGGAATGTTTTTATTAGATGGAAAAGATTATAGTATCCATAAATATTTTTCCGGCGGTCTTTCCGAACGCAGATGGTCTAACGTTGATCCGAAAATAGCTTATTTCTGTACCGGAAATCAGTTTAAAAAAATTAATGTTGAAACGGAAGAAATAACAACTTTACATACATTTGAAGGATATAAAACCACAATCGGCCCATGGGAAGGAAATATTTCGGCCGATGATAAATATGTGGTTATTACTAATGAAAGCGGCAGTATTGCTGTTGATGCATCTCTTTATGATATTGAATTGGATTCGGTTATATCAACAAAATCATTTTCCAGTGATATAGATTGGGTAACAATTACCCCGAGTGGTAACTATATTGTTCTAAATGATAGAGACATTCACGAAACAAGGGTCTATGATTTAAATTTTAACTATCTTAGAACGGTTGGAGTTAGTTCCGAGCACGGAGATTTTGGAATTGATACCGAAGGGAATGAAGTTTGGATTCAAACAATACCTTTAGCTATGGCCCGTTTAAGTGATGGTAAATACACAAGACTTTTAGCACCGGATTTTAGTGGACATATTTCAGGAAGAGGATTTGGCAATCCAGGTTGGGCTTTAGTATCAACCGATATAGATTTTAATCATACTCAATTATTTGAAATAAAATTGGACGAAAGCGGAATAATCAGACATTTTGGATATGCAAGGTCTTCTTGCACAACTTATGATAATTATCCGATGGGTTCTGTTAGTCCGGATGGAAAGAAAGTAATATTTAATTCCGATTGGAAATATGGTACGGGAAGCGGTGGTAATGCGGTTGCTTTTATTTCCGAATATAAAGAAGGTATTACAGGCATTGAAGAATCCGGAGACTTAGATATCTCTAAAAGAAGCTTTACTCTTTTACAAAACTATCCAAATCCGTTTAACCCAACAACAATAATAGATTTTTCATTGCAAGCTGAAGGAATGACAAAGTTAGTTGTTTATAATGTATTAGGGCAAGAAATTAAGGTGTTGCTAAACGAAAATTTGAGTGCCGGAGCATACTCAGTTCCGTTTAATGGAAGCAACTTAAGTTCAGGAATTTATTTTTATAGATTAAAATCCAATAACATGATACAATCGAAAAAGATGTTATTAATCAAATAGTAATTTTTATAGACCAGGAGTTTAGAATGAATAACCAGTTAAAATATTTATTGTTTTTAATGTTAGTTCCCTTATTTTTGTTTGCCCAAGGAGGCATATCAGAAGGGCAGGAATTAATTACTAATAATTCTTTTGATGATGGATTAACAAATTGGAATCTTTATGTAAATTCAGCCTGTGATGCTACAGTTGATATAGATAGTACTAATCAATTAACCGGAGAAAAATGTGCTCATGTTAGAGTTAATACGCTTAGCGGAAGTACAAAAAGAGATTATCATATCCAATTTTATCAAAACTTAGCAGAACCAAATGGAATTAGACCGGGGTATAAATATTATTTACAATATCAAGTAAAAACGAATAGAGCCATAAATGATTTCTACGTAAAGGTTCACATGGCACATTCCCCATGGCTTGCGTTCGACCCGAAGCGTGGTTATTTGGGAAGAGCGCTTGAAGCGAATAAGGTGATATCAATTCAAGATAGTTTAGAGTTTACCGATACGGATGATCAAGTCAAGTTAAGTTTTGATGTCGGCTTAATATCAGATGCAAATGTAGATATTTGGATTGATGAAGTCCATTTAATAGAGGTAAAAAAAGAAGTTCCGGAAGACGATAAAAGAAAAAATTTACCGGACGGAACAGAGATGCTTACAAATAATTATTTTGATAACGGCTTAACTAATTGGGAATTATATAGTTTGGAAAGTTCGCGTGCGGAATATGAACTGGATACAAACAGTGTTATAACCGGAAAAAATTGTGTTCATATTACAGTGCATAATCCCTATAAAGATACTCCGAGCGGAAGAATACAATTAAATCAGCACAATATTCCCGGAGGAATAATAGAAGGGAAATATTACTTTGTTAGCTTTAACTTAAAAGCGAATAAAGATATTAAGAAATGTTTTTGGACTATTTATAAAGAACCGGATTACAAAAATTATTATAATTGGGATTGGGTTAAAGCAAAGAAAGACTCAATTACTCATTTTAGTTTTAGATTTAAAGCAAAAAAAACTGATAATTCAGTTTACTTTGCCATAGATTTTGCAACATTACGAAACGACAATACGGAAATATGGATTGATGATTTTCATTTAATAGCAGTAGCAGATCCGATAGCGGAACAATCTTTACCTCGTGCCGGAAATGAATTGTTGAATAATAATTATTTTGACAATGGCTTAAATAATTGGAAAATAATTGCTAATGAGGATGCAGCTGAGATTTCTTTGAGTTCCAATTTTATTTTAGAAGGCAAAAATAGTGCTTACATAAAAGTTAATAAAGCTTCTACCGATAACGCGCAGCAAATACGATTATACCAGGATAATTTACTCGATTCGGTAAAAGTCGGTAATGAATATCATATCCAATTTATTGCAAAAGCATCTAAAGCTGTTTCAGGTCTTTATTGGTCTATTAATCAACAAAATGCCCCGCACGAAACATTATACTCTAAAGAGATATCGTTGCCGGAAGATGAAATTATTTTTGTAACGGATACAATACCGGCGTTTAGTTCAAATGAAAAAGTTTTTTGGTCTTTCGATCTGGGAACAGTCAGTCTAGATAATGTAGATATCTGGTTTGATGCTGTTCATTTAATGGAATTGGGCAAAGTTAAGGAACCGATATTCCCGCCGGAAACAACATGGAATCCAAAACCACCGGAAGCTTTGGAAAAACCAAAGTATTTGCAATCTGTTCAAGACCCGCAACATGGCGTTTATTACACACGTATTAGTGATCCTACTGTATTCGGAATTTCAAGCGGTTCAACTCAGTTACTATCTAATTATCCTAAAATTCAAGCATGGAATGCGGATATGAGCATAATATCCCTGGTTTTTGGTACCTATTTATTAGACGGGGAAGACTATAGTATTTATAAAAAATCTTCTACCAGCCTTTATGAACGCAGATGGTCTAATGTTGATCCGAAAACCGCATATTTTTGTGATGGTAATAAATTTGAGAAAATTAATGTTGAAACGGAGCAAATAACAATTCTGCATACCTTTGCCGGATATAAGGCTACCATAGGTCCGTGGGAAGGAAGTATTTCGGCGGATGACAAATATGTTGTTATAACCAACGAAAGTGGCGGGGTGCCAATAGAAGCATCGTTATACGATATTGAAACGGGTCAGGTTATATCGACCAAATCTTTTTCCGGTGATATTGATTGGATATCAATTACTCCAAGTGGTAACTATATTGTAGTAAATGATAGAGGTAACCAAAAAATGGATGTATATGATTTGAATTTTAACTATCTAAGAACGATTGGAATTGGCTCACAGCACGGAGATTTTGGAGTTGACTCGGAAGGAAATGAAGTATGGGTTCAAGTAATTCCTCTGGGAATGTCCCGGTTAAGTGATGGTAAATTTACGAGACTGTTACAACCAAATATTGGAGGACATATTTCCGGGCGTGGATTCAACAATCCCGGTTGGGCTTTAGTATCAACCGATATAAACGGAGAGTTTAATTATACCACTCAACTTTTTGAAATTAAACTTGATGGAAGTGGAACAATCCGGCATTTTGGTTATGCAAGAACTTCGTGTACTACTTATGATAATTATCCAATGGGTTCAGTTAGCCGCGATGGCAAAAGAGTTATATTCAATTCCGATTGGAAATATGGTACGGGAAGCGGTGGAAATGCCTTAGCTTATATCTCC
>Ga0256841_1002157_pt1 | contig 15963 bp, 13 predicted proteins | sample 356308metaG_FD_185971 | JGI IMG/M metagenome (GOLD analysis project Ga0256841, IMG submission 185971) | Hydrothermal vent microbial communities from Mid Atlantic Ridge, Atlantic Ocean - 356-308 | ecosystem: Environmental > Aquatic > Marine > Hydrothermal vents | place: Atlantic Ocean: Mid... | reverse complement strand
TGCGAAACGGCGCACCTGGGCGACGATCTCCGGGGAGATACTCGAACCCTCCAGCATGTCGATCCGCCGGAAAAGGGGGTGGGACTCGATGGCCGCGCGGTTGTGCGGACGGATCTCTATGTCCACGCCGAGCACGCGCCCATCGGGACCACCGCAATTCTGCACCAATTCCAGCAGGGATGCGGAAAAGATCAAGGATCCGCCATGGGCAATGCCGGTCTCTATGATGAGATCGGGCCGAACCCGCCAAACGATCTCCTGGAGGGCCATCACATCCATGGGATTCTGAATGATCGGGCGGCCCAGCCAATCGAAATCGTAGACGTAGCGATCGCGCATGGCCCGTTCGAGCCACGCCCGGGACAGGGCATGAAATCTCGCGTCATCGGCGAGCCGCGCGATATTGGCCTTGCGTTCGGCCCTGAATGCCTCGATCGGGTTCATGGAGAGGATTCCTTCGAAGAAATGGGAGGGATGGCGCCGGATGCCGGTCGCGAGGCCCCGAGCCTGGCGAGGAGGACGGGCAGACGCCCCAGTACGTCATCCGGTCGGAAACCGAATTCGTCCCGGATCCGGTGGACGTCTATGGGTGGGAAGGACTGTAATGGGGCCCGGGTGTCCAGCGACACCTCGCAGCCGGTCAGCGCCTGTAACGCACGGATTAAGGTGCGGTGACTCAGATTGCGGCCACTCGCCACATTGTAGATCCGCCGCTTGCCCTCCTGGGCAATGCGTGCCAACAGCGGCACCACGTCGTCCAACAGGATATAGTCCTTCGCCGAATCCGGGTGTGAAAGCAAGGTGATCTTCCCCTTCCGGGCCTCTTTCAGGAGATCCGTCAGGAAGTTGCTGGAGTCCCAGTCCTCCCCCACCACGTTGGCAAGCCGAGCGACCCGAGTGCCCGGCCGCCCGCAGTCGAGGCACAGGCCCTCCCCCGCCAACTTGCTGATATTGTAGAGGTCGGAAGGATTCTCAGGATCGACGCGAAGGCGGGCCCCCTCCCAGCCCCGCTCCAACCCCTGATAGACCCGGGTGGAAGAGAGGTACAGAAAGGATCGAAAGGCGCCCTTCTCCAGCCATTCCGCCAACACGCACACATGGGCACGCAGGGTATCGAAAGGGCGGGTACGAAAATCGGCGGTGAGTCCGATACAGTAGACGAGGTGCCCGAGATCCCCCCAGAGATCGGGGGACGCCCCCCGCTCCGGGGTCAGCACCTCATGCCCCTCCTGTTCGAGATAGGAGACCAGGGCCGAGCCGATGAACCCCGAGGCGCCGAGGACAGTGAACCTCATTCCCGTTCACCGAGTTTGCGCAGCGGATTGCCGCCATAGACCCCGAACGCCTCCAAGGCCCCCCGGACCAGAGAACCCGCGGCGATCACACAACCCTGGCCCAGCATGGCCCCGTCGAGCAACACGGAGTTGGCGCCGATCCAGCAGTCCTCCCCAATCCGGATCCCCCCCTTGCCCGGGGCGAAACCCTGCTCACGGATCGGTCGTCCGCGCTGTCTGTACTCGTGGTTCACCGGGGCGAAGGTACAATTGGCGGCTATGGCCACGTAGTCACCGATGTCGATGCCATTGCCCGTGTAGAAGACACAGCCTGAATTGACGGTGCAATGGGCGCCGACCACCAGATCGCCCCGTCCCCCGGCCGGTTTGATCTTCACGAAGCTGTCCACCACCGAATGGGGGCCGATCACTATCCGGCTGCCACGCACCGAATCCTCGATATCGGCCAGGGGTGAGACCCGCGCGCTGGGATGGATCTCGATCATGAGATCAACGCTCACTCTCGTGCAGGCGGGGGATGGCGGTGACGAAGCGCGCCCCCCACTCGCGCGCATAGGCCAGTTGGGTGACGACCTCCTCGCGCAGATTCCAGGGGAGGATCAGGATACGGTCGGGCCGCCGCGACCGTAGATGGTCCTCGGCGACGATGGGGATTCGGCTTCCGGGCAGGTACTTGCCCTGTTTCTCCGGATTGCGGTCCGCCACATAGGGCAGCAGGTCCGGCCTCACCCCCGCGAAATTGAGCAGGGTGTTGCCCTTGGCCGCCGCACCATAGGCCGCCATGGCCAGGCCCTTGCGCTTGGTCTCGATCAAATAGGCCAGGAGATCGTCCTTGACCCGTTCCGCGCGTTCCTGAAAGCCCGCGTAGAAGGCCTGTGTCCTCACCCCGGCGGCCCCCTCCCGGGCCAGGAAATCCCCCACCGCGGGTGTGACCGCCCGCCGCCCCGTATCGCGGCGTTGGGCGTAGACCCGCAGGCTCCCGCCGTGGGTAGTCAATTCTTCCACATGGAAGACCGACAGGCCGTTGGCGGCAAGGATCCCGCTCACCGCGGTCAGAGAGAGATAGGAGAAATGCTCGTGGTAGAGGGTATCGAAGGCCACCTTCTCCACCAGGGACAGGAGATGGGGGAATTCGAAGGTGGCCACGCCGTCCGCCTTCAGCAGGATGGCGAAACCGGCCACGAAATCGTCGATATCCGGTACATGGGCGAGGACATTGTTGGCCACCATGAGATCGGCCGGGCGGCCCTCTTCGAGCAGCCGGATGGCCAGGTGGCGGCCGAAGAACTCCTCCACGATCCCGATGCCTCGGGCGCGAGCGGCGGCCGCCGTGCCCGCCGTCGGTTCTATACCGTAGCAGGGGATCCCCAGGGCCTGAACGTATTGGAGCAGGTAGCCATCGTTGGCGGCCACCTCCACCACACACGAGGAGCCGTCCAGGCCCAGATCCCTCACCGCCCTGGTCACATAGCGTTCGGCATGGGCCAGCCAGCTCCGCGAATAGGAACTGAAATAGGCGTAGTCCGGGGTGAAGAGATCCTCGGCCCCCGCGTAGTCCTCGGTCTGGACGAGCCAACAGCGCTCGCAGACCCTCACCCGCAGGGGATACCACCGCTCAGGGGCATGGAGGGCCTCCGCACTCAGATAGGCATTGGAAGGGGGCGCGCTCCCGAGGTCGATGAGATCGAGTGTCAGCGTCGCCCCGCAATGACGACAGTTCACAAGGGGATACCCTCGAAGTCGGCGGACAGCGGGGGATGGCTGCGATCCCGCTCCGAGAGACCGCGCACCTCCAGGGGCCAGTCGATGCCTACGCGCGGATCGGCAGGCCCGACCCCCCCTTCGGCGGCGGGCACATAGGGGGCCGTATGCAGATACAGGAGTTCGCAATCCCCACCGAGGACCTGGAAGCCGTGCGCGAATCCCGGAGGGATCACCAGGGCCCGGCGATTGTCCGCCGAGAGTATCTCGGCATGATACCGCAACAGGCTGGGCGACCCCTTACGCAGATCCACCGCCACGTCGAAGACCTCGCCCCGCAGGCAGCTCACCACCTTGGTCTCGGCATGGGGCGGAAACTGCAAATGCATCCCGCGCACCGTCCCCGGGCCGCGGGTACAGGTATGGTTGATCTGGACGATGGGATCCCGCAGGCCGGTCTGCGCGAACTCCCGCGCACAGAAGACACGGCTCAGAAAGCCACGCGCGTCCTCCAGCCGGGTCCGTTCGGCCACCCACAGCCCGCTCAACCCCGTCTCGAGAAAATGGAACCGATTCATCCCCGATCCGTCCCTGGACCCGCCGATGCATAGTCACGGATCTGCCGCAGCGACAAGGCCCGCATGTCCGTCCGCCCCGCCAGCCAGGCCCGATGCCACTCCAGGGTCTTCTCCAAGGCCCGGTCCAGATCCCAGCGAGGCCGCCAGCCGAGCCGATGCACGGCCTTCGAGACATCCAGCCGCAACAGTCCGGCCTCGCGCGGGGCGTCGGCCTCGGGGCACTCCCGCACCCGGGCGTCGTCGCCCCAGAGTCCGGCGAGCCGTGCCGCGACCTCGCCCACCGTGGCGTCACCCGTCTCGCCGGGACCGAAGTTCCAGGCATCGGAGAAACCGCCGTCTGGAGTCCGCCAGAGGGATTCGGCCAGGCGCAGGTACCCCCCCAGGGGTTCGAGCACATGCTGCCAGGGACGGACGGCCTTGGGGTTGCGCAAGGCCACGGCCTCGCCCCGGGCGAAGGCGCGCAGACAGTCCGGGACCAACCGGTCCCGGGCCCAGTCACCACCACCGATGACATTGCCGGCCCGCGCGCTGGCCAGCCCCACGGACGCTCCTCCCGCAGCGAAAAAACTCTCCCGATAGGCGGTGACCACCCCCTCGGCCGCCGCCTTGCTGGCGCTATAGGGGTCGCTCCCGCCCAGACGATCGGGCTCCCGGTAGGGATGGACCCATTCCCGGTTCGCGTAGACCTTGTCGGTGGTGACCACCACCACCGCCCGCACCGTCGGGCAGTGCCTGACGGCCTCCAGGAGATGGACCGTACCCATGACGTTGCTGCGGAAGGTGGTCAACGGATCGGCGTGGCCCTCACGGACCAGGGGTTGGGCGGCCAGATGGAAGACCACCTCGGGGGCGGCCTCACGGAGCGCGGCCGCCAGGCCTTCCGCGTCACCGATGTCGGCCCGGAGATCCCGGGCGAAGACCGCGGCCAACCCCAGGACGTCATAGAAGGAGGGCGTGGTGGGTGGATCGAGGGCATAGCCCACCAGCTCCGCCCCCAGGTCCTTCAACCACAGGGCCAGCCAGCCCCCCTTGAAGCCGGTGTGACCGGTGAGAAAGACCCGCCGCCCCGACCAGAAACCGGTCATTCCCAGACCCTCCATGGGGCCTGGTTCGACGCCCAGAGGGCATCCAGGTATTCGCGGTCCCGCAGGGTGTCCATGGGGTGCCAGAAGCCCTGGTGGCGGAAGGCGTGGAGCAGCCCCTCGGCGGCCAGTCGTTCCATGGGCTCCCGTTCCCAGGGGGTCCGGTCGCCGGCCACGTAATCCAGGCAACGCGGCGAGAGCACGAAGAACCCCCCGTTCACCCAACCGCCGTCCCCCTGGGGCTTTTCAGTGAAGCCACGGACCCTTCCCCCTTCCAGGCGCAGGGCGCCGAAGCGCCCCGGCGGCTGCACCGCCGTCAGCGTCGCGAGGCCGCCCTGGGCGCGGTGGAAGCGCACCAGGGCGGCGATGTCCACGTCCGCCAGGCCATCCCCATAGGTCATGCAAAAGGCCTCTTCCCCTTGCAGATAGGCACCCACCCGCTTCAGCCGCCCACCGGTCTGGGTGTCTTCACCGGTATCCACCAGGGTGACCCGCCAAGGCTCGGCGTAGCGTTGATGCACCTCCATGCGGTTGTGGGTCATGTCGAAGGTGACGTCCGACATGTGCAGGAAATAGTTGGCGAAATACTCTTTGATGACATAGCCCTTGTAGCCGCAGCAGATCACGAAGTCGTTCACCCCCTGGGCCGAATAGATCTTCATGACGTGCCAGAGGATCGGCCGCCCGCCGATCTCCACCATGGGCTTGGGCTTGAGGTGGGTCTCCTCGCTGATCCGGGTGCCCAGGCCCCCCGCGAGGATCACGGCCTTCATTCCTTCCCACCGGCCGCGCAGTGGATCCGCCACATCTCCCGGTAGGCGGCCTCCACCCGCCGCGCGAAACCGGGGCCGTCCATGAGCGGAGAGCGTTCCATCTCCTCGCGCAGGCCCGCCCGGATGGCCGCCAGGGCGTCCAGGTCCGAGGCCAGGGCCACCGCCTTCTCCACGTATTCGTCCTCGCTCCCGGCGATCCACTCGCCATGGCCCACATGGGTGGCGATGGACGCCCCGAGGCGGCCCACCGAGGGGCGGTCCTTCAAGGTGACGAAGGGCACGCCCATGTACAGGCTCTCGAACAGGGTGGTACCCGAGTTGTGCGGGAAGCAGTCGAGGGTGATGTCCACCGCGCCGAGCACATCCGCTACCCGCCCGAAGGAGCCCACCTGCAGACGCTCCGCGGGGATCCCCTCCCGCTCGAAGAGCCGCAGGATGCGGTCGGATGTGATCCGCGGCTGGAGGCTGGGGGAATCCAGGCGCAGGCGCGATCCGGGTACACGGTGAAGGATCCGCGCCCAGACCCTGATCAGCCGTGGGTTGTAACGGATCGAGCGGGACAGGCTGTTGAAGGTGACGTAACCGTTCTTCCCGGCGGGCAAGGGACCCGGGTCACGGCCCGTCAATTCTTCCGGGGCCTGATAGGCCAGGCTGCAACCCGGCAGGCGCCAGACCCCTTCGGCAAAGAGATGCTCGCAGCCCCTGGGGGCCATCACCGCATCGGTCAGAAACCAGTCGATGGCGGTCAGGCCCGTCGTATAACCATAGCCGAGCCACGACACCGAGACCGGCGCCGGACGGCGGGCAAACACGGCCAGTCGATTGCCGGAGGTATGCCCGGCGAGGTCCACCAGGATGTCGATTTCATCGTCGCGTATGCGCGCCGCCAACTCCGGATGATCCATGCCCACGGTGGGCACCCAGTGATCCACGTAGCCCTTGAAGCGTTCCGAATATTCGTCCTCCCGGGCCACCTCGGCGTAGGCGAAGACCTCGAAGGCCTGGTGGTCGTGATGGGCCAGGAGGGGCGCGATAAAATGGCGGGCCGAATGTTTCCGAAAGTCAGCGGAGACATAACCGATGCGCAGGCGCCTGTGCGCCCGCCCGCGCTTGGGGGAGGACGGCCATTCGCCATACAGCGGTCGGGCGAATGTGCGCTCGAATTCCCGATAGAAATCGAAGATCCGTTCCGCCGGCCAATCGGGGTGATAATTGGCCACGAAGAGGAGTGACCCCTGGGTGTTACCCTCTGGATCGATCTCACAGGCCCTGCGCCAATCAGTGAGCGCGGCATCGAAGTCCAGGCGGGCCAGCGCGACCCGGGCCCGCGCCAGGAGCGCCTGCGGGAGGTCTGGTTTCAGGCGCAGCGCCTCGCCGATATGGGGCTCCGCCTCTTCGTAGAGGCGTCTTTTTTCCGTGAGTTCCAGGGCCAGCGCCGCATGGGCCTCGGCGTTCCCCGGCTCGTCCCGGGCCACGGCGCGCAGCATCTCCAATCCCTCGTCCTCGTGCCCCGGCCGGCGCATGCGCGCAAAGGCGAGTCGCAGGCGCAGGCGCGCCGCCTCGGGGTCTTTGTCGAGCGCGAGGCGGTAGCACTGTTCGGCCTCCTCGAACGCCCCGGCGGCGAAGGCCGCCCGGCCCATGGCGTCGCAGAGATCCGCCGTCGCCATGGGATGGCCCAGGACCTGGCGCAGCGCCTCGAGGCCCTCCCTGGATTTCCCCTGGAGGAGGAGCAGCTCGGCGTAAGGGACCAGGATCGCCGGGTCGCCGGGGGCCAGGGCGAGCGCGTCACGATAGGCCCCGGCCGCCCGTTCCAGGTCGCCTCGCCTGCGCAACGCCGAACCCAGATTGAAATGGACCCGCGGATCGGCCGGCGTCAGCCTGGCGAGGCGGCCGAGGACCCGAATCGCCTCGTCGATTCGATTTTCAGCGAGCAAGGCCCCGGCCAGGTGGGCAAGGGCAGGGGCATGCGCGGGGGCACGCCTCAGGGCCTCACGCGCCAGGCGTTCGGCCTCGCCGTTGTCGCCGGCCCGCAAGGAGGCCAGGGCGGCGTCCGCCCACCAGTCCACCTGCCGGGGTCTCAGGGCCAGGGCCCGCCGGAAGGCCTCCTGGGCGCCCGCGAAATCTCCTCCCTGCATGAGGGCGATGGCCAGATGGCTCCAGGCCTCCGCGTCGCCGGCAGCGAGGGCGGTGGCCTCACGCAACGCCGCCACCGCCCCCGGCCGATCCCCCAGGCCGAGGCGGGCGACCCCCAGCAGGTGCCATCCCTTGGCATAGGCGGGGAAGCTGCGCGTCAGGGGCAGAGCGAAACGCGCGGCGCCGGCGAGGTCCCCCCGGTTCAGGGCATGGATGACTCGGTTGATCTCCCGGTTGCCCGGCGGCCGCCCAGTCCGGGCCGCCGGTGGTCCCTCGTTCATGTATCAATACCGGGTATAACGAATGCCCCGGGCCTCCGACCTGTACTCCATGTACCAATCCCCGTCGATCCAGAGCCAGCGCACCGGGATGACGACATCGCGTTCGGGCGCGCCCAGTTCCCGGCCCGAGCGGCCCCGGAATTTGGGGACCGAGGCCCGGATATGGAACTGCACCTCCGCCACCGGGCCCTGCAATTTCGATCCCTGGTACTCGGCGACCTCGTAGCGGATACGGCCCTGGGTCTTGAGAAACCCGAGAAAGTCCACCCGTGCGCGGTAGAAGGGATCGAAGAGATCGTAGGCCGCCTGGTAGTCCTTCCCGACCAGGGCCTGTCCATAGGCGTTCACCCGTGACTTGAGCCGTGCGAGATCGGGAAAGGCCGGCGCGGGGGGCTCGAGCCTGGTCAGCTCGTCCAGGGTCAGGCGGTAGTCGATGAGGTGATTCTCCGTGAAGGCATCGTCCTTGCGCTCCATGAGCAGGTCGATCCGCTTGCCCGCCGCGTGGATCCCCGGGTCCGAATAACCCAGCGTATAACTGTATCTCCCCGGCAATGGCATGGCGGCGTCCCGCACCGCCCACGCCTTGCCCCCCGGGGCCGTCAACCAGTAACGCACCTGCGCGCGGATGTTGCGCCAGTCCTCCACCAGCACCAGGAGCCGGTCCTTCTTCGGCCCGACGAAGGCGGCCTTGGCCTCGGGGGCGTTGCTGTAATGGCTCGACGCGGGCCGCAGCTCCAGGGGGGCCTCCCAGTGGGCGCCATTGTCCTGGGAACGCACCAGGAAGGCGGTGAAACGGCCCAGGGGCTCCCCCGGGTTGCGCCAACGGCCGGCGAGGGCCAGGGCGATCCCCCCGGACCCATCGGCGGCCGCGGAGAGGTCGCGCACATCCAGATGGCGCAGGGGGTCCAAGGAGAAGCGATGCCAGGTACGGCCGCCGTCCTCGGAATAGGCGCCCTCGATGAGGAGATCGTCGTGATATTCCCCGTATTGAGTCTCCCAATAGACGAACCAGCGCCCCGCGGACAGGAAGGCCCCCAGCGGGGGAGAGACCTGCGGCACCGTGGCCACGCTCCGCTCCGGCCCCAGGACGCCGTCCGCGCCCAGGTGGCGCATGGCGACCCGTGTCCGGCCCGCGTCGCGGTACCAGGAAAAGATCACCAGCCCGCCGGCGCCGTCCGGGATGAGGGTCGGATAGACACCGGGCAGGACACGCCGGGGCGTGCCCGCCTCGCCCTGGGCGTCGATGTGATTCAGGTAGAGCCAGTAGGGCTGATCGGGCGCGTCCTTCACGGGCCGCTCCCCGTACCAGAGGACCCAGGCGCCCCCCTGGGGGTCCGCCGCCAGGCGGATGCGCGCCAGGGGCAGGGTGCCCCTCCCCACCGGGAACAGAGACTTCGGGGCGTCCGAGCGTACCAGATAGAGATCCCGGGTCGGTAGCTTGTTGCGGAAGGCGGCCCATACGCGATCCTTTCCGGCGGGCGCCAGGGCGAGCCCCGAGGGCGCCGCCTGGGGATCCGTCATGAGCGGGATCTCGCCCGCGTCGGGGGAGACCAGAAACAGCGCCTTGCGATGATGATAGAGGGCCGCCCACAGGCCACCCCGTGGATCACGCAGCGCGGCCCAGGTGCCGATCCCCGAGGGCGGCAGGGCGCCCAGATCGGCGACCTCCCCCGCTGCGGCGACCGGCAGGGCCGAGGCGGGGAGGATGAGGAGGGCCACGAAGGCGCGGAGGAGGTATCTCATGATAGGTGACTTGTCGGTTGACTGGTTGTAAAAGAAGAGACCGCCTCACGGCGGTCTCTTCCAGGTCCTGGGAACAGCGCGGCTGTTTACGGAATCCGGAAGCCGTTGTTGAACACCCCGTCGACGTTCTCGCCGTTGAAGGTCGTCGCCCCCGCGGCGCTGAAGGAAAGATAGGTCACCACGGCGTTGGGGGTGGTGGCGATCCCCGAAGCCGCACTCGGCTGGGCGATATTGAGCTGGCCATAGCCGCCGTCCGCCAACTGAGTGGACGCACCAGAGGTCATCATGTCGGCATGCACATCCGCCGCACCTACACAGGTGACCTGAACACCGACGCTACCCGACACCAGATTCTCGTCACGGTCATAGGCAACGCCTGCGCCTGTCTGCAGGCTGACGGCGGCGGTGAAGCGGTCCCAACCAGAAATGCTGGCGCCACTTGCGGCCAACATCGTAACGGGTGTCGTACCCGCACCGGTATTGTTGAGGTCACCAGTATTACCGGCGTTGACATCATCCAGAGGGGTGACGAACAGGCGGGTGGTGACCTCGGCCGAAGGCATGAAAGCGACCTGAGAGCCGTTTGTGGTGGCCGACCCATCAAGGTCGAAATCGCTCGCATTCGCAGCGTTGGTATTGTTTTCATGCATAATGGCGCGGTAACCCCAGGCGGCGCCGTTGGCGAACTCAAAGATCATCGCATCGCCGCTCAGACTCGCGTTCGTCGCTGTGGCAATGTCTTCATTGTGCACGAAGAGGACGCCGCGCATGGGCGCGGTGACATTGGACGCCAGGGCATAGGTCAGGGAACCGATCGTGCCATTCCAGTTGTTGTTGATGCTCGGATCATTGAACAACACGCCCTTGGTGGTGCTGCCGAAGTGGGCGCTCAGATCCACGGACTGGAGGTCCTGCGGGCTGGAGGGGAGGTAGTAGTCCACCTCCGAACAGCGGGCGCTGTTGCTGGTGGCGTTGGCGCCATCCTTGTAGTTCAGGCGCCAGTGCAGGCGGTTGAAGCCCGCGCCCGTGCCCGCGACGCCCGCGCTGTTGTAGCGCTGAATGGCCGCGCCACCGTTGTCGATCACATCGACGATGGTGGTCACGGTGCTGCTGGAGACCACGTAGGGAAAGAAGAGCACATCGGCGGCCTGCGCGCCCATGGCGCCGAGACCCAGGGAAACACCGAGGGCTACTTTACTGAGTTTCATAACGAGTTCCTCACTCTGCTGTGGACGAATGTCTCGAAGAGCTCCTGCATCGAGCATCTTCTACGGGGGACTTTATACCATTCTGTGCGGAAAAACAACAAGAGACGCGCCCTGCCGACACTACGGACGTCGCCAGCCCTCCAGGACGGCGTTGTAAAGGCATAATTCTTTGATTTTCAGCACGTTTCTGTGTCTATGCGACAAATTTTTCACTTGTTGCCTTTTCGCTACAGGCGGGATGGAGGGAGAGGCCCGGGCCGAACCCCGGCCTTCGGCGGCCTGCGGGGCCCGTACCAGGACGTTCAAACCTGGGCCTATTGTAGCGGTCGCGGTGGAGGCTGCAAGTAAATTGTGACCCTCGGGACGGGAGGAATCCTCCCTTGCAGGGCATGCCATACGCGACGCACCCGGCTTTTTGGTGTTTCGCGGGCGTTCCCGGTGCCCCTGGGCGGTCGCCGTTCAGCCCCCCCCCACCCCTTTTTTCCCCTCACCCTGCCCCCCTGCCTGCCGCCGGCGCGGCGCAGGCAGGTCTGCCGCTGGGTGAGAGAAGCGGCCACCCCGGGCCCGGGGGAGAGCCAGGGCTCCGTCATCTAACCGCCCCTCTGCCAGTGGCCTTCCCTGAAAAACGCCGTGAATACCTCCCTGTAGGCTTGACTGCGGCATCCCTGCCGCAGACATTTTCAGGGAAGGCCACTGGCGCGGTTTTCAATGACTTGAGTGGTTGGATGACGTGGTCCTGGGGGAGAGCCTCGAAACACGACATGTTCCCCTGCGGCGGGTATACTTTCGCGATCGTCCCGCCCGCCGTACCGATCGCCCATGCCCCCGCCCGCCCTCCACACACGCCTCGCGCGGCAGGCACGCCTGCTGGCGCCGTTCGTGGGCCGGGAGCTGCGCGAGCAATTCGCCGGCTCCCACCTGGGCCGGGCCTGGACCCTGCTCCAGCCCGCCTTGCTGGTCCTCCTCTATTGGTGGGTCTTCGACCGGGTCCTGCGCCTGCGGCTGCCCCAGACGGAAGGGGGGGACGGCGCCCCCTTCGTGGTCTACCTGTTGGCCGGGCTCATCCCCTGGCTGGCCTTCAGCGAGGGGGTGGTGCGGGCGGCCTCGGCCCTGGTGGCCCACCGCGAGGTGGTGACCAACACGGATTTCCCCTTCCATCTGTTTCCCCTGGCGGCCCTGGTGGCGGTGCACCTGACCCACGCCCTGGTGTTCCTGGCGTTCCTTTCTATATGGGCGTTGTGGGGGCATGGGATGGCATGGCCGCAAGCCCTGGGCTGTCTGGGGCTGTTCTCCCTCCAGGTGGGGTTGGCGGCGGGCCTGGGGCTGGGCCTCGCCGCCTTTTCGGTGTTCTTCCGCGATCTCCTGCACCTGCTGCCGCTGACGATGCAGGTCCTGTTGTACAGCGCGCCGGTCCTCTACCCCGTATCGCTGGTGCCCGAGGGGGTCCGTGCCTGGCTGTGGCTCAACCCCTTTACCGCCCTGGCGGAGGGTTACCACGGCCTGGTGCTGGGCCAGGCACTGCCATTGCCCCTGTTCCCGATCCTGGCGGCCCTGGCCCTGGCGGCCCTGGCGGCGGGGGCCTGGTTGTTCCGCAGGCTGCGGCCGGGGTTCGCCGATGTACTCTGAGGCGGGCCCGCGGGAAGGCCGGCCGACGGCGCTCGTGGTGGTGCACGTGGCCGGTGCCCTGGGCGGGGCGGAACGCACCACGGTGAACCTCCTCTCCCGCCTCGACCGGGCGCGTTTCGATCCGGTGCGGGTGATCGCCTCGGCCCTGCTGCGCCCGGCCCTGGAACCGCTCTCCGACACCTTCGTGGAGGCCGAATCGCTGCGCCTCGAAGGCTGGTTCACCACCCCCGCGCGGCTGCGGGCGGATGCCACGCGGTTACGCGCCCACCTGCGGGAGTGGGGGCCGGCCGTGGTCCTGGGGATGATGCATTACGGCGCCGCCATGGCCGTGGGCGCGACCCGCGGCCTGGGGATGCCGGTGGTGGCCAGTTTCCGGGGCCCCGCCTACGAGTATCTGCGCCGCTATGCCCGTGATTGGCGGGAACATGGTTACACCCGCCTGGCCATCGCCCACACCGCCCGCAAGGCGGCGCGGGTGACGGTCCCTTCCCGCGGCACGGGGCGGGAACTGGTGCGGCGTTTTCTGGCCCCGCCAGGGCGCATCCGCGTGGTGGCCAATGGCATCGATCTAGAAGATGTCGCCCGCCGGGCCCGGCGGCCGATCCCCGACGGCCTCCCCCACAGGGCGCGGCAGCGGGTGATCTGCACCGCGGCGCGCCTCTGTCCCGAAAAGGATCTGGGGGCACTCCTCCACGCCTTGCGCCGGGTACGCCAACGCCACGAGGCGATACTCTGGATCCTGGGGGAGGGGCCGGAGCGGGCCGCCCTGGGGCGCCTGGCGGGGACCCTGGGGGTGGTGGAGGCCGTACATTTCCTGGGATACAGGGACGAGGTGTTTCCCTATCTGGCCGCCGCGGAGATCTATGTGCACACCTGCGAGTTCGAGGGCTTCGGCTATGCCCCCCTGGAGGCCATGGCCTGCGGGGTGCCGGTGGTGGCGATGGACTGCCCCTATGGGCCCCGGGAGGTGTTGGATGAAGGGCGTGCCGGCCAGTTGGTGCCGCCGGGCGATGTGGCGGCGTTGGCCCGCGCGCTGAGCCGGCTGCTGGATGATCCCGCACGGGCCGGGGAACTGCGCCGACGCGGCCTGGAGCGGGCCCGGGCACTGTCCATCGAGGCCATGGTGGAGGGCCAGACGGCGGTCCTGGAGGAGGCCGCGCGGGAGAGGATCCATGCGCGCAGATGACCACGGCGCCCCCCTGGCCCTGCGGGTGCGGGATCTGGGCAAGTCCTACCCCTTCTACGAGCGGCCTTCGGAACGGGTCATGGAGCTGCTGTTCCGGCGCCCCCCGGCGCGGCGCTTCGATGCCCTGCGCGAGGTGAGCTTCGATCTGGCCCGTGGCCGCACCCTGGGGGTGGTGGGCGACAACGGGGCCGGCAAGAGCACCCTGTTGCAGTTGATCGCGGGCGCGGCCACACCCACCAGGGGCCGTGTCGAACGAGAGGGCAAGATCCTCGGGCTGCTGGAGCTGGGCATCGGCTTTCATCCTGAATTCACCGGGCGCGAGAATGTCTTCTTCTACGGCGACATCCTGGGCCTGCCGCGCCGGGAGGTGGCGGCCTACTTCCCGCGGATACTGGCCTTCTCCGAGCTGGGGGAGTTCATCGACAAGCCCCTGAAGACCTACTCCACGGGGATGCGGATGCGCCTGGCCTTTTCCCTGGTGGCCTCCCTGGAACCGGACATCCTGATCGTGGACGAGGCCCTGGCGGTGGGCGACATCCATTTCCAGAAGAAATGCATCGACCGCATGACGGCCCTCAAGGAGGCCGGCTGCACGATCATCTTCTGCTCCCACAGCACCTATCAGATCAGCATGTTCTGCGACGAGGTGATGTGGCTCAAACAGGGGCGCCTGCACCGTTATGGCACGGTGGACGAGGTGATCCCCGCCTACGAACACTATCAGAACCAGAAGGCGGCCACGCGCCGGGCCTCGGGAGACGCCCGGCCGGCCACGCGCCCGGCGCGGATCTCGCGTGTCGATGTCCTCCCCCCCCCGCCCCTGACCACGGGCGGGGAGGTCGCCTTCGCCATCGCGGTGGAGACCTCCGACCCCGGACTGCCCTACCACCTGACCCTGTCCCTGAAGATGGAGGACGAGAGGGGCATCTTCGTCACCGGCACCCATCTTCGCGGCGATCCACCCTTGCGCGGGGCCCGGCAGGTCCGCGTCACCTTTCCCGACTGGCCCCTCCTGGGGGGGAGCTATATCGTCCATGCACGGGTGTTCGACGACAAGGGCCTGATGATCTACGACGAGCACCGGCTGGAAGACGTTCAGGTGAGCAAATCCACCCGGGAGATGGGGGTCTGCAAGATCCCCTGCATCTGGGAAAGGGGCACCTGACCCCCATTCTCAGGGAGACGGACGATGGAACTGGAGCCCCTGCTCATCCCCTATGCATCCGAGCCTCACCTCGGCGAGGGACGCGCATTGATCTTCTCGCCCCACCCGGACGACGAGGTCCTCGGCTGCGGCGGGGCGATCCTCGCCCAGAGCCACCGCGGGCAGCCGGTGGAGGTGGTGGTGGTCACCGATGGGGGGGGGATGGTCCGCGACGCCGAGACCCCGGCCTATGTCGCCCTCCGGCGGGAAGAATCCCGGGCGGCCGCGGCCCTGCTCGGGTACGGCGAGCCGGAGTTCTGGGACTACCCCGACCGGGGCCTGTCTCCGACCCCGCCCCTTGTCGAGAGGATCCGTTCGCGGATGGAGCGATCCCGACCCCGTTTCGTCCTGACACCCTCCCTCTATGAGCGGCACCCCGATCACCTCGCCCTGTCGCTGGCGGTGATCGAGGCGTTCCGTTCCACCCGGCTCCAGACGGCCCTGGTGTTCTATGAGATCGGCGCGCCCCTGCACCCCAATCTCCTCCTGGACATCAGCCGCTTCGAGGAGCGGAAACGACGGGCCATCGCCTGCTTCCGATCCCAACTCGCCCAGCAGGACTATGCCCGCCAGGTGCTGGCGCTCAATGTCTTCCGGACCTACACCCTGCCCCCTGGGACACGGCTGGCGGAGGCCTACCTGCGACTGGAACGTGACGACCTGGAGGGCAACCCGGAGGCGACAGGGATCCCATCGTGGCATCTGTGCGCCTCGTTGCGGCGCTGGGAGGCGGCGGGGAACCAGGATCCGCTCCTGGACCACTGGAAGGGGTTGCTGTGCTCCTGATACGCCTGGTGTGGGCACCCTGTCCTTATACGCTTGGTGTGGGCACCCTGTCCTTGGGGAAAGGAGTGCGTGGGAGCGGCTTCGGCCGCGATGACCGCGCACGGAGCGGCCACACCGAATCGCGGCCGAAGCCGTTCCTATGCCGGTGCCTATGCGGACAAATGCCGAGAACTGTCATCCGATCTGCGGCATCTCACGCCAAGGGACATCGCCGACAACAGCCGATGGATGGGGATTCTACGCGTGGACTGGACCCGGGCGCGTCTCCGCCATACCCCCCGGAGGCCCGCGAGGGCATCACGTTTCGCCCGCCAGATGACCGGCCCACGCCCACGCAGGGCATAGACGGCCAGGATCGCGAGCTGCA
>Ga0256841_1002155_pt1 | contig 15968 bp, 15 predicted proteins | sample 356308metaG_FD_185971 | JGI IMG/M metagenome (GOLD analysis project Ga0256841, IMG submission 185971) | Hydrothermal vent microbial communities from Mid Atlantic Ridge, Atlantic Ocean - 356-308 | ecosystem: Environmental > Aquatic > Marine > Hydrothermal vents | place: Atlantic Ocean: Mid... | reverse complement strand
TCTCCTGACCGATCGCAACGAGATCGTCTGCCTGCTGCGACGCGGCGGCCGGGTGCGCTGGGTGAGCCCGTTCGCACGACTGGTCGATCCCGAGGATCCGAGCTCGGCGCGGATCCTCTGGAGCGCGCCGGTGCTGGCCGGGGATCGGCTGGTGATCGCCGGCTCGACGGGAGAGGCGGTCAGCGTTTCCCCCTATACCGGCGAGGTGCTGGGACGCATCCGCCTGCCCGCGCCGGTGCGACTGGCACCGATCGTGGTCGATGCCACCCTGCTGTTCCTGACCGAGAAGGGCGATCTGGTCGCCTACCGCTGAAACGCCCATATCCGCATCATGTCGCCAACCGTCGCCATCATCGGCCGGCCCAATGTCGGCAAGTCGACCCTGTTCAACCGCCTCGTCGGACGAAGGCGGGCGCTGGTCGACGACACGCCGGGGGTCACCCGTGACCGCCTCGAGGGACGGGCCCGGCTGTTCGACCTGGAGTTCCGGCTTCTCGACACCGCGGGTCTCGAGCCCGAGGGCCGGGACACGCTCGCCCGCCGGCTCGCCGCGCAGAGCCTGAAGGCGCTCGAGGAGGCCGATCTCGGCCTGTTCCTGGTCGATGCCCGGAGCGGCCTCACGCCGCTCGACGAGGAGATCGCCCATCTCCTGCGCCAGCAACGAAAGCCGGTGGTGCTCGCCGCCAACAAATGCGAAGGCCGTCGGGCCGAGGCCCTGGCCCTCGAAGCCTTCGCGCTGGGGCTCGGCGAGCCGGTGCTGCTGTCGGCCGAACACGGTCTGGGCCTGGACGAACTGGCCGAGGCGCTCCGCCCCCATCTCGAAGCGGCCGCCGCGGCTTCGGTGCAGGATGGCAGCCGGGCCGAAGGCCCGGATGGCTCTTCCACCATCCGCCTCGCAGTGGTCGGCCGCCCCAATACCGGCAAGTCCTCGCTGGTCAATCGGCTGCTCGGCGAGGAGCGGCTGCTGACCGGTCCCGAACCCGGTCTGACCCGCGATGCGGTCGATCTGCGCTGGTCCTGGCAGGGCCGCGATTTCACGCTGGTCGACACCGCCGGGCTGCGCAAGCGGGCGCGCATCGGCGAGCGTCTGGAGCGGGCCTCGGCCTCGGCGGCGGTGCGCGCCATCCACCGGGCCGATGTCGTGCTGCTGATGCTCGATGCGACGGCGGCGCTGGAGAAGCAGGACACGGTGATCGCCAACCTCGCTCTCGAGCAGGGCAAGGCGCTGGTTCTGGCCGCCAACAAATGGGATCTGGTCGAGAACCCGCGCGAATGCCTGGCCGAGATCCGCCATCGCGTCACCCATCGGCTGGGGCAGATCGGCGATGTTCCGGTGGTCACCATCTCGGTACGCACCGGGCGCAATCTCGATCGGCTGATGAAGACGGTCTGCGAGGTGTTCGATCGCTGGAGCCGGCGCATTCCGACCGGGCAGCTCAATCGCTGGCTGGCCGAGGTCGTCGCCCGCCACCCGCCGCCCATGACCGGCGGCCGGCGCAGCAAGATCCGCTACGCCACCCAGGTGACCACGCAGCCGCCCGAGATCCTGCTGTTCAGCAACCGACCGGCCCGGGAGCTGCCCGCGAGCTACCGGCGCTATCTCTTGCGTGATCTCAAGAACCGCTTCGATCTCGTCGGCGTGCCCGTTCGCCTCGAATTCCGGGCCGGCGAAAACCCCTACGCCCGAGGCGCGGCCGGCGCCGGCTGACGGCAGAGGATCTCGCCGTGCCGCCGGCAGGAGGGCAGCAGCAGGGGGAGAAGCTCCGGTGCCACCTGCGCCGGCGAAGGCTGCGCATCTTTCGCTTCGCCGGGAAAGGCCTCGGCCCGCAGGCGGGTGGCCATCGGCCCGGGATCGAACAGATTGACCCGAAGCGCGGTCTTGCGCACTTCGGCCGCATAGGATTTCACCAACGCCTCGAGCCCGGCCTTGGAGGCGGCATAGGCGCCCCAGTAGGCACGCGGTGCGCGCGCCACGCCATCGGTGACGAATACGGCGCGGCCGGCGGGAGCGGCGCGCAGCAGCGGATCGAGGGTGTGCAGGAGGCGCTGCGCGGCCAGCAGGTTGATCGTCAGCAGCTCCCGGAACCAGCCCGGATCGGCATGGGCGACGGGGGTGAGCTGTCCGAGCATGGCGGCGCAGGAAACCAGCCCGTCGAGTCTGCCGAAGCGGCGATAGATGCTCGGGCCCAGGCGCATGACGGCGTCCCCCTCGGCCAGATCGAGGGGCAGCAGGGTGGCCTCGCCGCCGGCCTCGCGCACCCGGTCGTCGGTCTCCTCGAGGCCGCCCTGGGTGCGTCCCAGCAGAACGAGATGGGCTCCTTCGCGAGCCAGCAGGGGCGCGAGCGCGGCGCCGAGACCGCGACTCGCACCGCTGATCAGGATCACCCGGTCGGCCAGTGCCGTCATGGGACGCCCTCCTCCTGGAGAAAGGAAAGCTGGGTTTCGCGGTGGCCTTCCTCGCAGTCGCGCAGGCGGATCGGATAATCGCCGCTGAAGCAGGCGTCGCAGAAGCGGGGCCGTTCCGCCACCCGCCGCGGCTCACCGACCGCCCGGTAGAGACCGTCCAGGGAGAGAAAGGCGAGACTGTCGACGCCGATGATGCGGGCCATTTCGGCGACCGAGAACCGGGCCGCCATCAGCTTCGCCCGCTCCGGCGTGTCGACCCCGTAAAAGCAGCTATGGGCCGTGGGCGGGCTGGCGATCCGCATGTGCACCTCGCGCGCGCCGGCCTGGCGGACCATGGCCACGATCTTCGTCGATGTCGTGCCGCGGACGATGCTGTCGTCGACCAGGATCACCCGCTTGCCGGCCAGCGTCGGACGGTTGGCGTTGTGCTTGAGACGCACGCCGAGATGGCGGATGTGGTCGGAGGGCTCGATGAAGGTCCGACCCACGTAATGGTTGCGGATGATGCCGAGCTCGAAGGGAAGGCCGGCTTCGCGGGCATAGCCGATGGCCGCGGCCACGCCGCTGTCGGGAACCGGCACCACGAGATCGGCCGGGGCCGGGGCCTCGCGGGCGAGCTCGGCGCCGATGCGCTTTCGCGTCTCGTACACGCCCCTGCCCTCGACGATGCTGTCGGGCCGGGCGAAATAGACATATTCGAAGATGCAGAAGCGCGAGCGGGTGGACCCGAAGGGAAAGAAACTGCGGATTCCCTCCGGGCCGGCGACGACGATCTCGCCGGGCTCCACATCGCGCAGGAACTCGGCACCGATGATGTCCAGGGCGCAGCTCTCGGAAGCGAAGATCCAGGCCCGACCCAGCCGGCCCAGCACCAGCGGCCGCACGCCGAGCGGATCGCGCGCAGCGACCACCGAGTCGTCGAACAATGCCACCAGCGACCAGGCCCCCTCGACCTGGGCCATGGCTTCGGTCAGCCGGTCGACGATGGTCGGCCGGCGGCTGCGGGCGATCAGATGGACCAGCACCTCGGTATCGGTGGTGGACTGGAAGATCGAGCCTTGCTCCACGAGACGGCGGCGCAGTCCGAGGGCGTTGGTGAGATTGCCGTTGTGGGCGATGGCCAGACCGCCGAAGGCGAATTCGGCGAACAGGGGCTGCACGTTGCGCAGCATACTGGCGCCGGTGGTCGAATAGCGGTTGTGGCCGATGGCCGCGTGACCGGGCAGCCCGTCGATCACCGATTGCTTGCCGAAATTGTCACCGACCAGGCCGAGCGCGCGATGGACGTGGAAATGCTCGCCATCGAAGGTGACGATGCCGGCCGCCTCCTGGCCGCGATGCTGCAGCGCATGGAGACCGAGGGCGGCATGGGCCGCCGCGTCCGGATGACCGTAGATGGCGAACACACCGCATTCCTCGCGGAAGCGGTCGTCGGCCTCGTGGATCCTGTGGCGCATGATGCACCCCGTCACTGCTCAGCGTTGGCCTTCGATGATCTTCTCGAGGGCCTGGTTGGCATCGGCCGGATAGCCGCTCCCCTCACGCAGCCTGCGCGCCCGCTCGACCGCCTCTTCGGCAGTGGAGCGAGCCTGCTCGGCGAGGCGTTCGGGCAGCAGCTCGCCGAGCCAGCGCGCACCCTGCTCGACATAGGGATAGGTGTAGCCCTTCACCACCCAGGAGGGCATGCCGCCGGCCTCCAGCAGGATGGCCGCGGCCAGATAGCCGGCGGTCACCAGGAAGGCCCCGCGCAGCAGGCCGAAAACGAGGCCCATGAACCGATCGAACAGCCCGGCGCCGCTCATCTCCACCCGCCGCGAGACGACCGAGGCCAGCAGCCGCAGCACGATGAAGGGAACCAGGAAGACCAGCGCGGCGCTCAGCAGATCGGTCGCCAGGTCGTTGGCCACCGCCTCCTTGATGATCGGGCGCACCTCGGCGAAGCCGTAATAGGCGGCGGCGAAGGCCCCGACCCAGCTCAGCAGACCCAGGATCTCGCGCACCGCACCGCGGGCCAGCGAGACCACCGCCGACAGCAGCAGCACCACCAGAACCACGAGATCGAAGGCGGTCAGGGACAAGCCGTTCCCTCCGCTGCTGCCCGCGTCACCCGCCGCGCACGACCGCTCGCAGCCAGCAGGGCGACCAGCTCGTTGAGGCGCCGCACCTCCTCTCGCTCGAGCCCCGCCGGCGGCGATTTCAGCGGCGGCAGGATGGCCCGACGAAAGCCCAGCTTCTGCGCCTCGCGCAGACGCGCCTCGGCCTGTCCCACGGCACGCACTTCCCCGGCCAGGCCGATCTCGCCGAAGACCACCGATTCCGGCGGCAGGGGCCGGTTCTCGAGGGAGGAGATCAGGGCGGCGGCCACCGCCAGATCGGCCGCCGGTTCCTGTACCCGCAGACCACCGGCGACGTTGAGATAGATGTCGCGTCCGGCGGTGACAAGGCCGCAGCGGGTCTCGAGCACCGCCAGCACCATGGCCAGGCGGTTGCCGTCCCAGCCGACCACCGCCCGCCGCGGCGTCGCCAGCACCGAGGGCGCCACCAGGGCCTGGATCTCCACCAGCACCGGCCGCGAGCCCTCCATGCCGGCGAAGACACAGCTTCCGGGCACGCGCTTGCTGCGATCGCCGACGAACAGTTCGGAGGGGTTGGCCACAGGCAGCAGCCCGGCCTCGCGCATCTCGAACACACCGAGCTCGTTGGCCGGCCCGAAGCGGTTCTTGATCGCCCGCAGCAGCCGGTACTGGTGGCCGCGCTCCCCTTCGAAATAGAGCACGGTGTCGACCATGTGCTCGAGCACCCGCGGTCCGGCGATCTGCCCGTCCTTGGTGACATGGCCGATCAGGAAGAGGGCGGTTCCCCGCTGCTTGGCGAAGCGGATGAGCTGGTCGGCGGCACAACGGATCTGGGAGACGGTGCCGGGTGCCGCCTCCAGATCGGCGGATGCCATGGTCTGGATCGAATCGATGACCAGAAGCCGTGGCGGCTCGCGCCCGTCCAGCGCCGCCAGCACCTCCTCGACCATCGTCGCCGAGGCGAGCCGCAACGGCGAATCCTCGAGCCCCAGCCGGCGGGCGCGGAGCTGGACCTGCTCGATCGATTCCTCGCCGCTCACATAGATGCCGCTGCGCCCGGAACGGGCGAGCCCGGCCGCCACCTGCAGCATCAGGGTCGATTTGCCGATCCCCGGATCCCCGCCCACCAGGATCGCCGAGCCGCGGACGATGCCACCGCCCAGCACCCGGTCGAATTCGGCGATGCCGGTGGCCATGCGTGGTGGTGGCGCCACCTCGCCGGCCAGCGCCACCAGCTCGAGGCGGTCGGCATGGCGGCGGGCCGAGGATCCGCCGCGGCCACGATGGACCTCCTCGGTGATGCTGTTCCAGGCGCCGCAGGCATCGCAGCGTCCGGTCCAGCGGGGCTGCACCGCACCGCAGCTCTGACATACGAAGCTTCGCCGCTCACGCGCCATTTCGGATACCTTCGGCGGTCCCGCTCAGTCCGCGGGAAGCATCTGCAGAACCCGAATCGGCCCCTCGGCACGACCATGGATGAACTGGTCGACATAGGGGTTGCCGCTGTGGTCGATCTCCTCGATCGATCCTTCCCAGATGATCACCCCATCATAGAGCATCGCCACCCGATCGGCGATCTTGCGTACGCTGGCCATGTCGTGGGTGATGGAGACGGCGGTGGCGCCGAGCTTGCGGACGGAGCGCCGCACCAGCTCGTTGATGACATCGGCCATGATCGGATCGAGACCGGTGGTGGGCTCGTCGAAGAACAGGATCTCGGGTTCGGTGGCGATCGCCCGGGCAAGCCCGACCCGCTTCTGCATGCCGCCGGAGAGCTCGGCCGGATAGAGATCGAGCACTTCGGCGCCGAGCCCCACCCTGGCCAGCACCGCCAGCGCCCGCTCGCGTGCTTCGGCGCGCCCGAGCTGACGACGCGCCAGCAGGCCGAAGGCGACATTCTCCCAGACCGGCAGGCTGTCGAACAGGGCCGCTCCCTGGAACAGCATGCCGAACTTGAGGCGGATCCGGTCGAGCGCCGCCGTGCGCGCTCCCACCACTTCCTCGCCATCCACCTGGATCGAGCCGGAATCGGCGGGCATCAGACCGAGAATGCATTTGAGCAGGACCGACTTGCCGGTGCCCGAGCCGCCGATCACCACCATCGACCGGCCGGCCGGAACGTCGAGATCGAGGCCCCGCAGCACATGGTTGTCGCCGAAACTCTTCCGGAGGCCGCGGATGCGGATCTTGGCCGGGGTCGGTTCATCGGCTGAAGAAGATCTCCGTGAGCATGTAGTCGGCGGTGAGAATGAGGATGGAGGCGGTGACCACCGCCCGGGTGGTGGCCGCGCCCACGCCCTGGGCGCCGCCGCGGGAATGATAGCCCATGTAGCAGCCCATCAGCGCCACGATGAAGCCGAACACCGCCGCCTTGACCAGACCCGACACCACGTCCTGCACCTCGAGATGGTCGAAGGTCCGGTTGATGTACTCGATCGGTCCGAAGCCCAGCTTGTAGACGCTCACCAGATAGCCGCCCATGACTCCGATCACGTCGGCCACCAGCACCAGAAGCGGCAGCATCAAGAGGCCGGCGACGAGCCGCGGGAACACCAGATAGCGCAGGGGATCGGTGGCCAGGGTGAGGAGTGCATCGATCTGCTCGGTCACCCGCATGGTGCCGAGCTCGGCGGCCATCGCCGCCCCCACGCGACCGGCCACCATCAGCCCGGCCAGCACCGGGCCGAGCTCGCGGGTCATCGACAGGACGACGATGGTGGGAATGGCGCCCGGGGCCTCGAAGCGGGAAAAGCCGGTGTAGCTCTGCAGGGCCAGCACCATGCCGGTGAAGATCGCGGTCAGCCCCACCACCGGCAGCGAGTAGTAGCCGATCTCGATCATCTGGCGGAGGATCTGGCGTGGATACCAGGGTCCGCGCAGACCGCGGAACATGCCGTCGAGCGCGAAAAAGGCGATTTCCCCGACGGTCTGCGACACGGTGAGGGTGGCGCGGCCGGTGGCGGCGAGCGGGTTCATGACGGATCCCTCGTGCCGTGATAGCGACGGCGAAAGCGACGGCCGAGCCGGGTCAGCACCTCGTAGCCGATGGTGCCCGCCTGCTGCGCGAGGCGATCGACGCCGTCGCTACCGCCGATGAGTTCGACCCGGGTTCCGGGAACCACCGCCTCCCCGGGCAATGCGCTCACATCGAGGCTGGTCAGATCCATGGACACACGTCCCGCATAGGGCACATCGACGCCGGCGATGCGCGCGGTAGCACGATTGCTCGCGGAGCGTAAGAGACCGTCCGCATAGCCCACCGGCACGGTGGCCACCCGCATCCCCGGCCGCACCGGATAGGTCGCGCCGTATCCCACCGTTGCCGGCGCCGTGATCTCGTGGACCTGGAGCACGGGTGCCGTCAGCCGCACCACCGGCTGCATGGGGTTGGCTCGTCCGGGTGTGGGGTTGACGCCGTAGAGCGCGACACCGGGCCGGCAGAGATCGAAACGGTATGCGGCGCCGAGGAAGATCCCCGAAGAAGCGGCGAGGCTGCGGGGAACTTCGTCGAAGCCCGCCGTCGCCAGCGTGAAGCGCTCCCGCTGGATGGCGTTGAGCGGATGCTCGGGCTCCTCGGCGCAGGCCAGATGGCTCATCACCAGACGCAACGCCAGGGGCTCGAGCTGCTCCGGCATCAGCGCCCGGGCAATCTCCGGAGCGAAACCGAGGCGGTTCATACCGGTGTCGATGTGCAGCGCCGCCGCCAGCTTCTGTTCGACGGCGCGGGCATAGCGCGCCCACAGTTCGAGCTCGCCCGGATGGTTGAGGACGGGGATCAGGCGATGGGCGAAAAGCACCTCCTCCTCGCCGCTGCCGACACCGTCGAGGAGGAAGATCTCGGCCTCGTGCAGGAGCCGCCGCAGCGCCACGCCCTCCTCGAGGCGGGCGACGAAGAAGCGGCGACAGCCGGCGGCGGCCAGCCGGGTGGCCACCGGCGCCAGCCCGAGACCGTAGGCATCGGCCTTGACCACGGCCGCCACCGCCGCCGGTCGTGCCCGTTCGCACAGCAGCGCGTAGTTGGCGGCGATCGCCTCGAGATCGATCTCCAGCTCCGCCACCGCCGCTCCGCGCACCGCGCCGCCCATCAGTACCCTTCCGGATAATCCGCCGATTCGAGATTGCGGAAGCGGCCGTAGTTGGCGTCGAACTGGAGATGGACGATGCCGATCGGGCCGTTGCGCTGCTTGGCGATGATCACCTCGGCCTTGTTGTGGCTTTCCTCCAGCCGCTCGCGCCAACGCGCATAACGCTCGTTGAACTTCTCGGCGCTTTCCTCGGGGCGCTGCTTGGGCTCGGCGCGGGACTGGTAATATTCGTCGCGATAGACGAACATCACCACATCGGCGTCCTGTTCGATGGTGCCGCTCTCGCGCAGATCGGAAAGCTGCGGCCGCTTGTCCTCGCGCTGCTCGACCGCCCGCGAGAGCTGCGAGAGGGCCAGCACCGGCACGTCGAGCTCCTTGGCGATGGCTTTCAGACCCTGGGTGATCTCGCCGATCTCCTGCACCCGGTTGCTCTGGGCATAGGCGCTGACGCCGCGCACGAGCTGCAGATAATCCACCACCACCAGCGACAACCCGTGGGTGCGTTTGAGACGACGGGCACGGCTGCGGATGGCCGCGATGGACAGAGCCGGCGTGTCGTCGATGAACAGGGGGCGGGCAGCGAGATCCTGGGTGGCACGGACGATGCGGTGGAAATCCTCTTCCTGGAGCTGGCCTCGCCGCAGATCGTCGGAGCCGATCAGGGCCTCGGCCGAAAGCAGCCGGGTGGCGAGCTGTTCCGCCGACATTTCCAGCGAGAACAGGGCGACCACGAAGTTCTCGTGCTTCAGCCCCTCGGCATCCGGGCCGTCGGCCCTGCTGGCGGCGGCATTGGCGGCGATGGTCACGGCCAGCGCCGTCTTGCCCATGCTCGGGCGGCCGGCCAGGATGACGAGATCGGAGCGCTGCAGGCCGCCGAGCTTCTCGTCCAGCCCCTTGAGGCCGGTCGGCACACCGATCACATGGCCGGTCTTGTTGTAGGCCGAATGGATCAGCCGGACGGCACTTTCCAGCACCTCGGGAAAGGCGCGGAATTCGCCCCGCACCTCGCCCCGCTGGGCGAGCTCGAAGAGCTTCTGCTCGGTCTTCTCGATCTGCTCGAGACCGCTCGCCCGGTTGGCCGGGTCGAAGGTCTCGTTGACCACCTCCTCGCCGATCTCGATGAGCCGCCGCTTGATCGCGAGATCATGGACCACCCGCGCATACTCGGCGGCGTTGACGATGGTCTCGGCGGCACGGGCGATGCGCGCCAGATACTCGCCGCCGTCGAGTTCGCGCAGGGTCTCGTCGGTGTCGAACAGATGGAAGAGGGTGTTGTGATCGGCGAGCTGGCCGCGACCGATGCGCTCGGCGCAGGCCTCGAAGATGCGGCGATGCACCGGCTCGAAGAAATCCTCGGCGCGCAGGAAATCGCCGATCTGGTGATAGGTGTCGTTGTTGACCAGGATGGCGCCGAGCACCGCCAGTTCGGCACGCAGATTGTGCGGCAGGGTGCGCAGCGGCTCGGCCTGCTGCGGCGCGGCCATGGGTTCCGGAAGGGATGTCGACATGGACCCCAACGTAGCATGAAGCGACGGGCTGACGAGCCCTTTGCAGCGCAAAACCGATGCGGGAGCAAGGCCCCAGTTCGCGGTTGCCGGAGTCGCGGCGGGCCGCCGCCGGCAACGGGCGCAACCTCTCCGCGGCAGCCCGCCGGCGATTTCCTAGCCGGGCGGCCCGGCCTGCCGCGACCCGGCCGGCGGCCGCTCCTTGCGCTCTCCCACCTGGGCCTCGGCCTGGGCGATCAGCTCCTCGACCTTGTCGGGGTCGAGGCGCATGCGCTCGTACTGGGCCTGCACGAACATCAGGGTCTCGGCGGAATAGGCCTTTTCCGTGCCGCTGTCGTCGAGGCACTGCTCGGCGAGTTCGAGGGCCATGCGGATGCCGACGTAATGCGGCGTGGCGATGCCGGCCTTGACGCACAGCGCGGCGAGGCAGCGCCGATCACTGCTGTAGAGCAGCCGTCGCACCACGCGGATGCCGAGCCGCGTCATCACCGTGAAGGCGGTCTCGAAGGCGGCGATGTCGCCGTCGCGCAGGAAGGTCAGCAGATCCTCGCCGTCGAGATCGCCCGATACCCAGCGTTCCCGCAAATGCCGCTCCAGGCCGCGATCGCCGTGCTCGCGCGCCACCAGGCTGACACTGACCCGCTCGCGGATCGCATCCATGATGCTCCGTGCCTGCTGGGGCGAGATGCGACGATCCCGCAGCAGCTCCCACTCCAGCCGGTCGCCGATGACGCCGACGAGCTGCTCGACCAGCTCGTAGGGCAGCGCCGGGCGTTTGACCAGGCGGTCCTGCACCGGCCGGCTCTCACGGTATTCCTCGGCGATGCGCTCGAGGGTGCGACGCGACAGCTCGGCTCCGGCATTGCCGGTGAGCCGCACCACCACCTGCTCGTCGCCGCTGTCGACCAGGGCCTCCGAGACCATTTCGGAGATGCGCTCGCGGCCGGCGACCGCGAGCGCATACTGGATGCTGTTGGTGCGGACGATCTCGACCAGCTCCTCGTCGCTGAGCACCGGACTGCGCTCGAGGATCGGCCGGGCGATCTCGATATCATCACGGGCCAGCCGCGAGGCGACATCGGCCGGCAGCTCCTCGCAGTCGGCCACCGCCTCGGCGAGCCGCTGACGCACCTCCTTTTCGACATCCCGGACCAGCAGCAGCAGCACCGCCTTGGCCAGGCCCGCATTGTCGGTGGTCGCCAGCTCTCCGTACTGGCTGCCGAACTTGGCGGCGATGTTGGCGCGGGCCTGTGGCGAACGGGTGCGCCTGAGCTCCTCGACATCGGCCATACCGAGTTTCTGCTGCTCGGCAAAGGCCGCACCCTGCTCGAGGAGCCTCTGTCTTCGCCGACCGAGGGGGAGAGATGTCGCCGCCGTCACCGATGTCCGCCACGCTGTCCCGAGGAAGTGCAAGGTCGGGCCGTCGCCGGATCGACCTTCCTCCACCTGCGCCAGCCATGCTAAAGGGCGGCAGGTTAAGAAAGCGTGTAAGAAGGTCGGAGAGCGGGATGACCGTGGATCTCGATGCCGCCGCCATCGGTCGCGGCACCGCCCGCCTTCTGGCGACGCTCGATTTCGCGGTGCTCGCCGAGTTTCCGCTGGCCAACGGCAGGCGGGCGGATCTGTTCGCCCTCGGCCACGACGGCACATGTGTCATCGTCGAGATCAAGAGCTCGCTCGCCGACTATCGCGCCGATCGCAAATGGCGCGAATATCTGCCCTGGGCCGATCGCTTCTATTTCGCCGTCGCGAGCGGCTTTCCGCATCATCTGCTGCCCCCGGAGGAGGGGCTCCTCCTCGCCGACCGCTTCGAGGGGACCATCCTGCGCGAGGCCCCGTCGCGACCCCTCGCCGCCGCCCGCAGGCGGAGCCTGACCCTGCGCTTCGCCCGCCTCGCCGCCTCGCGGCTGGCCAGGCTGACGGATCCGCCACCCGGCTGAGCTCAGCCCTCGAGCAGCCATTCCTCGATCAGGAAGCGGGCGATGCTGTCGGCACCCGGTAGACGCACCGGCGGGCTCTCGGCCAGCAGCTCGGCACGGCCGAACCAGGCCGCATCCTCGAGCTCGGCGTGGTCGATGCGCAGCGTCCGGTCCACCGCCTCCGCCCGAAAGCCCAGCATCAGCGACTGGGGAAAGGGCCAGGGCTGGGAGGAACGGTAGCGCACGGCACCGAGCGCGAGTCCGACTTCCTCGGCGACCTCCCGTCGCACGGCGTCCTCGAGCCCCTCGGCCGGCTCGACGAAACCGGCGAGAGTGGAATACATGCCCGCCGGAAAGCGGGGCGACCGTCCGAGCAGGCAGCGATCCCCGAAGGTCACCAGAACGATCACCGCCGGATCGGTGCGGGGAAAGACTTCGAGCCCGCAGCTGGCGCACAGACGGACATGGCCGCCATGGATGGAGCGTGTCGCCCGGCCGCAGGCGCCGCAGAAGCGATGCCGCGCATGCCAGTGCACGAGCGCCCGCGCATAGGCCAGCAGGCCGGCATCGCGACGTGGCAGCAGGCTGCCGACACTGCGCAGCTCGACCATGTCGATGGCCGTGAAGGCGCCGCCCTCCTCGGGCCAGACGAAGACCGCGCGATCCTGCAGCAGGCCCAGGAAGATGGCCTCCTCGGGAAGCGACCCGCCGAGCTCGCCCAGCGGCAGGAGACGGGCGCGCGGTCCCTCTTCCTGCTCCTGTACCGGCACCCGCAGCCCGGCCATCGGCAGCACCAGGCTGGTCGCATCGCGGCGGCGCGCGGCCAGCCACTGCGCATCGCCGCGCAGCTCGGCGCAGCGGTCGAGATCGCGCGTGGAATAGACGTGCGGCGGCGGATTGCGAGGCCGGTCCGGCCGGCCCTGTCGCCCCTGCGACATCCCCCTTCCCCTCGCACTGGCCCCTTGCACTGGCGCTCGTTCGGCCCGATATTGCAGCCCGGAAGGCTGGATGCGGACGGCGCGCTCGCCAACCCGGTCAGGTCCGGAAGGAAGCAGCCGTAACGAGGTCGGTGCCGGGTCGCATTCCAGTCTTCCCCCCTCCATTCATGCGCCCGATCGGATGGCTTCCGCAACCGTATCCTCACAAGCCTACCGGGTTCTCGCCCGAGCATATCGGCCGCAGCGCCTGTCGGAACTGGTCGGTCAGGACGCCATGGTGCGGACCCTGCGCCATGCCTTCGAATCGGGACGTATCGCCCATGCCTTTCTGCTCTCGGGCATCCGCGGCATCGGCAAGACGACCACCGCACGGATCCTCGCCCGCGGCCTCAACTGCACGGGGAGCGACGGCCGGGGCGGTCCGACCACCGAACCCTGCGGTGCCTGCGAGAGCTGCCGGGCGATCCTCGAAGAGCGCTCGCTCGATGTCATCGAGACCGACGCCGCTTCCCATACCGGCAAGGAGGATGTGCGGGAGATCATCGAGGGGGTGAAATACGCGCCGAGTGCATCGCGCTTCAAGATCTACATCTTCGACGAAGTGCACATGCTCTCGGACAAGGCCTGGAATTCGCTGCTGAAGACGGTCGAGGAGCCTCCTCCCCACGTCAAGTTCCTCTTCGCCACCACCGAGATCCGCAAGGTCCCGGTGACCGTGCTGTCGCGCTGCCAGCGCTTCGATCTGCGACGGGTGGATACCGAGCGGCTGGCGGCGCATCTCGAAGGCATCTGCACGCGGGAGGGGATCACCGCGGAGCCGCGGGCACTGGCCCTGATCGCGCGGGCGGCCGAAGGATCGGTGCGGGACGCCCTGTCGCTGCTGGATCAGGCGGTAGCCAGCGCCGAAGGCACGGTGCGGGCGGCCGAGATCGAGGCCATGCTCGGCCTCGCCGACCGTACCCGGCTGCTCGATCTCTTCGAGGACATCCTCGCCGGACGCACCCGCGAAGCGGTCACCCGTTTCGCCGAGCTCTATGGGCTGGGTGCGGATCCGGCGGCGGTGATCCGCGATCTGCTGGAGGTCACCCACTGGCTCACCCGCATCCGGCTCGATGCCGGCGATGCCCTGGAGACGACCTTCGATGCGGCCAGCGTCGCCCGGGCGCGGGCGATGGCCGAGGGGGTGTCCCATCCGGTACTGCAGCGGCTGTGGCAGATGCTGCTGAAGGGGCTCGAGGATGTGCGCATGGCCCCCGACGCCTGGGCGGCGGCCGAGATGCTGCTGGTGCGTCTGACCTGCGTCAGCGACCTGCCGCCGCCGGGAGAACTCGCCCGCATGCTCGACCGTACTCGCGGCGAGCGCCCGGAGACTCCGGCCGCGGAGGGACTTCCCCCGCCCGCACCGGCGAGCGGCCGGGCATCCCTCGCCCCGGTCGAGCCCCCGCGGGCGCGGCTGGAGATCCCCGATTTCGCCGCGCTGGTCGATCTGCTGAAGAAGCATGGCGAGCCGCTGCTGGGAGCGGCACTGTTCGAGAGCGCCCATCTCATCAGCTTCGAGACCGGCCGCATCGTGCTGCGTCTCGAACCGGGTCTTTCCAGCGATCTGCCCAACCAGCTCTCGCGCGCCCTCAAGCGCCTCACCGGACGCGGCTGGGTGGTCGCTCTCGGCCGTGAGGAGGGCGCACCCAGCCTCGCCGCACAGCAGGCGCTGGAACGCCAGCGGCGGATCGAGGCGGTGCGCCGGGATCCGCTCGTGCGCGCCGCTCTCGAAACCTTTCCCGGTGCCCGGATCGTCGATGTCAGGGGGACCGACGATTCCGCGGCATCGACGGATCAGCGGAAGACGGGTGAGTCATGAAGAACATCGCCAACATGTTCAAGGAAGCGCAGAAGCTGCAGGAGCGCATGAACGAGATGCAGGCGCGCCTCGCCGAGCTCGAGGTGGAGGGCAGCGCCGGCGGCGGCCTCGTGCGCGTGGTGATGGACGGCAAGGGCCAGCTCCGGCGGGTCGAGATCGACAAGTCACTGGTCGATCCCGAGGAGGTGGAGATCCTCGAGGATCTGATCCTCGCCGCCGCCAACGACGCCAAGAGCAAGGTCGAGGCGCGGGTGCAGGAGGAGATGGGCAAGCTCACCGGCGGCCTTCCCCTGCCACCGGGAATGAAGCTGCCATTCTGAAGCGCGCATGGCCGCCGCCGAAATCGACCGGCTGATCCGCCTCCTCGCCCGGCTGCCGGGACTGGGGCCGCGCTCGGCGCAGCGGGCGGCGCTGGCCATGCTCAAGCGCCCCGAGATCCTGATGACGCCCCTGGCCCAGGCGCTCCTGGAATGTGCCAGCCGCATCGCCCGCTGCGGCGTTTGCGGCAATCTCGACAGCCGCGATCCCTGTTCCATCTGCAGCGACGAACGGCGCGATGCCGGACTCGTATGCGTGGTCGAGGAGGTCGAGGATCTGTGGGCCATGGAACGGGCCTCGAGCTTTCGCGGCCGCTACCATGTGCTGGGCGGCACCCTTTCGGCGCTCGACGAGGTGGGACCGGAGGAGCTCGGGGTGGGCAGGCTCCTTGCACGGGTCGGCGAGGGGTCCATCCGCGAGGTCATCCTCGGGCTGAGTGCCACGGTGGAAGGACAGACCACCGCACACTATCTGGCCGAACGGCTGCAGCCGCTGGGCGTGGCGGTGACCCGGCTCGGGCAGGGGGTTCCGATCGGCGGCGAACTCAACTATCTGGATGAGGGTACTCTGGAAGCCGCCCTGCGTGCCCGCCGGCCGGTCGGCTGACCGGGCATCGTATCGAGAAACGGGTTCGATCATGGCGATCCTGCGCATACTCGAGGTTCCGCATCCGGTCCTGAAACGACGGGCCGCTCCGGTGGCGCGGGTCGATGAGGAGGTCCGCCGCCTGGTGCGTGACATGTTCGAGACCATGTACGAGGCTCCGGGCATCGGTCTCGCCGCTCCCCAGGTGGGTGTGGGCAGGCGGCTCTGCGTCGTCGATGTGAGCGAGGACAAGAACGCGCCGCTGTGCCTCGTCAATCC
>Ga0256841_1002154_pt1 | contig 15968 bp, 14 predicted proteins | sample 356308metaG_FD_185971 | JGI IMG/M metagenome (GOLD analysis project Ga0256841, IMG submission 185971) | Hydrothermal vent microbial communities from Mid Atlantic Ridge, Atlantic Ocean - 356-308 | ecosystem: Environmental > Aquatic > Marine > Hydrothermal vents | place: Atlantic Ocean: Mid... | reverse complement strand
CTCCTCTCGAAAAAGTGCCCTCGTTCCTCCATGGGCCCCAGCGGTGACACTTTCTCTCTGGCGGGGCAGGGCACCCGGTTCCCGGGCCCCGGGATCGGTTCCGGGCCGGATGTCGCGGGGTCATCACCCGGTTCCCGGGCGCCGGGATCGGTCCTCCGTACAGCCGAGAGGGGCGGTCCCCGGCCGGGTCACCGACTTCGAGAGGGTGTCACGACGGCACCCGGGATCGGTTCCGGGCCCGCGGGGAGGGACCGGGGCGGTGGGGGACTCTCTCAGCCCGGGTGGTCGAACCGGCGGACGGTGAAGGCCAGGGCGGCGGGAAGCGACTCCAGGGGCAGGAGTCCGGCCTCGGCCGCGGTGACCGCCGGTATCGGGATTTCGAGCCTCAGGGCGAACTCCTCCACCGTCTCTCCGGCTGTCCCCCTGATGGCGGCGACCGTGGCCGCCACCCGGGGATTCTCCGCCCCCTCCCGCCGCAGCCGTTCGGCGTAGCGGTCCCGCATCCGGACGAGGTCGACGGGCACGGCCGTCGATGGTGTGGGGTCCGGATGCGGGGGCTTCACGCCACCCTTTCTACCCCGTGGGCCCGGAGCCGGACCTCCACCCGGTGGCTTATCTGGCGGACGTTCGCACCGGTGAGTCCGAACATGTCGCCCACGGTGCGGGAAGGTTCGGGGTCCCCGTGGAACTGCTGGAGGCGGTACTGGATGTAGACCATGACGTTTCGCCGCTTTACCCCCGACACCGCCTCCAGGAAATGGGCCACCTCCGGACGGGTCTCGGCCAGGACCTCCAGGCGGGCCATCCAGTCCGGTTCGTTGATCTCCCACGGCTTGGGGGGTGGTCGGTCCACCTCACTCATCTCGGCCGTCTTGACGGGGTCGATCGGAACGGGGCCGAACAGTTGGGACCGGATAAGGGGGATGAGGGCCCGGCGGGCCCACACCCATGGCAGGGCGCCACCATCGGGTCGCCAGGAGCCGGCCATGTCCGCCAACCTGAGGGCGCAGTCCATGACCAGGTCGCCTACCTCCGTCTCGTTCACGGAGACGTTGTCGGTGCGGGCGACCCAGCGGACGAAGGCGGCCAGTTCACCGCCGAACACCTTCACCAGGCGGAAAACCATGGCCCGATCTCCATCGGCCATGGCGGCCATGATCTTCTCGAGTTCGTCTCGGCGGCGGGGATCCATGTCTGTTCCTGTCTCTCGGGGAAGTACGACCCCGGTGGGAAACCCCGTTGGCGGGGGTGCAGGGTTCCCGCGGAACCCGCTCCACTGCCTCAGTTCTCCCTTTTGGGATCTGAGACCAGTATCGAGAGGGGGTGAGACAATTACAGTCATGTCATTTCTGGATTCAGGCTGATTTCATAGGTTCGTGACGGGTCCATCACTTGGTGGGAAGGTCGTAGTGCCTATTTCCCGGGCCGTTCTCAGTTCTTGGCGACGAGTTCGATCTTCTCGATCCGGAAACTCGGGACGGTGTTGGAGCCTCCCATCGCGGTGTCGTAGGTGAATGCACCCAGACCGGTGGCCCAGACCTCCACGAAGTCGTCGCCGTCGATACCGTCCAGTTCGGGACAGTCCGTGCGGAGGGCCGAGAGCACGCTGGAGTCCTCGTAGCCGAACGCGGAGCGGATGTCGTAGTCGTACCAGCGACGGGATCGCCGGTCGGAGATCTCGGCGTGGAACGAGCAGGGCCCGGTGTTCGAGTCGTACTGGACGATGTAGGCGTAGAGGTGAACACACTTGTTCTCATAGTCGGCGGGATTCTTCTCCAGGGCGTCGGGACTCACCTTCTCACAGGCGGCCAGACGTTCGGCCTCCCGCTGCTCGGCGGTCCTGGACCTCTCGGGTTGGGCACAATCGGTGACCGCCGCCACCAGGTCCTCCCGGGTGGTCACGATCGTCCACGAGGAGTCCATCCTCACTATGTCCTCGATATCGGCGTCGATGTCGTCGGTCGCCGCCTGGCAGGCCCGGGCTATCTCGGCGTCCACCTCGGCCTGGGCCGTGGCCCTGATCTCGGGATCGTACCTCTGCCTCAGCTCCTCGATCTGGGTCTTCAGGGCGCTGAGTTGGGTCTCGGCGGAGTAGGCGCGGGTGCGGAACTCCCGGAGTTGGCTCTCGAGCTCGGACTTCTTCTGTTCCAGGGAATCGGCGGAGGAGTTGGCCTCGAGGAGTTCGGCCTGGGCGGCCGCCAGGGCCCTCTTCGTGTCGTCCAGCTCCGACTTCAAGGTGGAGACCTCGGAGGTGAGTTGTCCGACGTCGGGTTGGGGAGTGGAGGTCCCCGCCTCGGCTGATCCGGCGTCCGCTCCTCCCGGCGGCTCCGAGGACCCCGCCGAGCAGGCGGCCACCAGCAGCACCAGGGCCGCCAGCAGGGCCGACCACCTCAGCGGGGCTCGGCCGGTCGCCGGGGGTCCGCCGGTGGAGACTCCGCCCCGGATCCCCTCGGGCCGGTCGTTCAGTGGGCTGGGTCTCATTGCTACCCCCGGATCATGGGTGCATCCACATGCACCCCACCGACTACATACGCCCGAGCCGTGACACCGATAGTGGACACGCCCGGTCCGGAGGATTGAGGCCATCCTCGGTGACGGTCCCGCGTTCGGGTCTGATCCCGGTTCTGACGCCCGGCCGGTCAGCCGTCCACTGGTGGTTCAAGGTCCGGGGCCCGTCGGGGCCGGCGCCTCCGATCATCGGTGGGCCACGGGGTTGACCGTGGGTGACCGAGCCTGGGCATTGATCGCCCAGTGGCCTCACGACCTAACTTCTGGGAATGGAGAACCCCACGACCCCGTCCGATGACCTGATCAGGGTCTTCACCGCACGGCGGGTCCGGACCATGGAGAGGTCCCTTCCGGTGGCCACGGCGGTGGCGGTCAGGAGGGGGATGATCATCGAGGTGGGGAGTCTCGACTCCCTGCGTCCCTGGCTGGACCGCCACCCCCATGAGATCGAAGACCGGTTCGGTGACCGGGTGCTACTCCCCGGTCTGGTGGATCCACACGCCCACCCCTCCCTGATGGCGACCATGCTGAGCCTGGAGTGGATCCCGCCCGAGACCTGGGATCTGCCCGGTGGTCGGGTGCCCGCCGCGGTCGGGGAGGGGGAGTACCGGGAACGGCTGCGGGGTCTGCTGGCCGACCACGACTCGTCGACACCCCGCGACCGGCCTCTGATCACCTTCGGTCATCAGCCCGATTTTCACGGACACCTGCTGAGGGAGGACCTGGACGCCATCTCCCCCGAGCGTCCGCTGATCCTGTGGGGCCGGTCCTTCCACGAACTGAGGTGCAACAGCGCCGCCCTGGAGTACCTGGACGCCGCCGAGGGGGCGGAATGGGATCCCCACATCGATCTGGAGTCGGGTCGTATGTACGAATCGGGCATGACCTGGGGTCTGCGCACCCTGGTGCCGACGCTCCTCGAACCCCGACGGTTCCGTCGCCACATGGAGGACTTCATTCGCCTGGCCCAGATGGGAGGACTGACCACCGTCGTGGACGCCGGCCTGGGACTGTTCGACATCGACTACGAACTGGACGTGTACCGGGACCTGTTCGGGGATCCCGGGTCCCCGCTGTCGGTCCATCTGATGCCGAACGTGGCGATGATCCGACGCAAGTGGGGGGACGACACCTTCGCCCGGGTCGATGAGCTGGTCGGGGAATCGCAGTCGGGTTCGGCGGGGGACTTCGGTCCGTGGTTCCTGCGGGCCGCCAAGTTCTTCACCGACGGTGCGTTCATATCCCAGCTCATGCAGGCCGGGGGCCCGGGCTTCATCGACGGCCACGAGGGGGCCTGGCTGGCGGAGCCCGAGCAGATGCTCCGCCAGGCCCGGAGGTGGTGGGAGGCCAACTACGACATCCACACCCACGTCACCGGGGATCTCGGGGTCGAGGCCTGCCTGGACGCCATCGACACCCTGCTGCACGAGCACCCCCGATTCGACCACCGCTCCACCCTGCACCACTTCGGGCTGTCCACATCGGCCCAGGTACGGCGCCTGGCCCGGCTGGGGATGACGGTGTCGGCCAACGGTTTCTACCTGAGACTGTTCTCCCGGAGGTTCGCCACCACCGGCCTGGGCTGGGAGAGGGCCTCGCAGATAACGCGACTCGGTTCGGTCCGGGCCGAGGGGGTACCCGTGTCGCTTCACTCCGACGTGCCCATGGGTCCTCTGCTCCCACTGGTGGAGGCGTCGATCGCGGTCACCCGCACCGCGGACGACGGCACGGTGATGTGCCCCGAGGAGGCCCTGACCCCCGAGGACGCCCTCCGGGCGGTCACCATAGACGCCGCCTTCCAGATGAGACTCGACGACCGCATAGGCAGCCTGGCCGCGGGTAAGAGGGCGGACATGGTGGTCCTGGACACCGACCCCCTGGAGGTGGACGCCCGGACCTGGCCCGACATCGCCGTCCTGGCCACGATCCGCGGTGGCAGGGTGTACGGGAACCCGAGCCTGGCCCTGCGGTCCTGAGCCGATGCCCATGTCGCCGCTGGCACCTGTATCGACGCCGCTGCCGGCGGCGCACCGGCCGTCGGATGGTGACCTGATCCGATACACGATCGTCGCCGGTTTCCTGGGGGCGGGAAAGACCACCCTGATAGCGGGGATGCTGAGGGAGGCCACGGAGCGCCTGGCCGTGATCGTCAACGACCTGGGCGAGCTGGGCCTCGACCGGGAGATCCTGAGCCGGGCCACGCGGACGGATCAGGGTGTGGAGACCGTCGAACTGGACGGAGGCTGTGTCTGCTGCCGGGCCGGATCGAGCTTGGCCCTGACCCTGCGGGATCTGTGCCGGCGGGAGAACCCCCCCGAGCACGTGGTGCTGGAGTGCAGTGGTGTCGCCGACCCGACCCGGGTGGCCCGATACGGCAGCCGGAGGGTCCTCCGGGAGCCGGTCACCGTGGTGGTGGTGGACGCCACCGACATCGGGAGGCGTCTCACCGACCCCGATTGGGGTGCACTGGCCCGGGCCCAGGTGTCGGCGGCGGACGTGCTGGTGGTGTCCAAGAGGGATCTGCCGGAGGGTCGCGGTGGTGACCCGACCGTTCCTTCTCCGTGGGAGGGGCTGGTCGGTCCGGGAACTCCGGTGTTCACCGGGCACCCGGACCAGGTGGGCCGAACCCTGCTGGGGGAACACTCGTGGGGCTCGGGTACCGGCGGCGGTCCCCAGGGTGGCCCCGACGGGGTCCCCGCCCCCCGGTTCGAGGTGGTCGCCCGGCCCATGCCCGACGCCTTGGATCCGGTGGACCTGTCGAGACTCCTGGAGGGCATCGCGGGACTGGTGCGGGCCAAGGGGGTCGTCCGGACCGGGGAGGGTACGGTCGTCGCCCAGTGGTCCGCCGGACGGCTTGAGGTGACCCCCTGGAAGGGTGACGAGGTCCCCGGGTTCGGCCTCATCCTCATCACCGGCCCGAATCCGACGGTCCCGGGACCACCACGGTGACGGAGAAATTGCCGGGCGCGCTGGTGGAGGGCTGAGCCACACTGTGTCGATGGAGCACCTCGACCACGACGCCCTCGATGCCGGGCTCAGTCACATCCGGTCCGCCCCCACCGACCGGGGAACGGTGGACATGGTCGTCCGCCGCCCGGCGGAGGACGAGAGGGAGATCCTCAGGGTGGGGTCCCTCGACCCCGAGGTCGGATTGGTGGGGGACAACTGGTTCCAGCGGCCGAGTTCTGCCACTCCCGACAACGGTCCCCACCCCGACAAGCAGTTGAATGTCATGTCCTCACGGGTCATCGACCTGGTGTCGGGTGGCCGGGACCGCTGGCACCTGGCCGGGGATCAGTTGTTCCTGGACCTGGACCTGAGCGAGGCGAATCTGCCGCCCGGCACCCGGCTGGCCATGGGTACGGCGGTGATAGAGGTGACCGATCAACCCCACACGGGCTGCGCCAAGTTCGTCCGTCGTTTCGGGGCCGAGGCCAGAAGGTGGGTGAACACCCCCGAGGGGCGGGCCCTGCGACTCCGGGGACTCTGCGCCCGGGTGGTGCAACAGGGCGAGGTGAGACCCGGTGACGAGGTGGTGAAGCTCTCCGGGGACTGAGGCGAGCACCTCGTGGTGGACGAGCGGCCCTGCCACCGGGCGGGCTATGTTCGACCCGGGTCGGTGCCGGTCGTCGAGAGCGCCGGCGCACCGGAGTGAACGTGAACCTGTCCCTTTCGCCGATGCCGTTCGTGGGAAGGGGTGTCCGGTGAACCTGCCACCGTTGCCGGTCACCCTGGTCGGGAGCTACCCCCAGCCGGGGTGGCTCATCGACCGGAAGAGGCTCACCGAACGTCTGCCGTCGCGGGTGAGGGCCCGGGATCTGTGGAGGGTGGATCCCGAGCACCTGGCCGAGGCCTGGGATGACGCCACCGCCCTGGCGGTCATGGCCCAGGAGAAGGCCGGTATGGATGTGATCACCGATGGGGAGATGAGGAGGGAGAGCTATTCCAACCGGTTCGCCAACGCCTTGGACGGGCTCGACCCCGACCACCCCGGGACCGCCGTGGACCGGACCGGCCGGGAGGTCCCCGTACCCCGGGTGGTGGGCGAGATATCGCGGGTGCGGGCCGTTGAGGTAGACACCGTCCGGGTGCTGCTCGGCCTCACCGAACGCCCGGTGAGGGTCACCCTGCCCGGACCCTTCACCATGACCCAGCAGGCCCAGAACGACTACTACGGCAGTGACGCCGAGCTGGCCATGGCCTACGCCGCCGCCGTGCGGGAGGAAGCCCGGGATCTCTTCGCCGTGGGCTGCGACATCGTCCAGATCGACGAGCCCTACCTGCAGGCCCGTCCGGAGGCGGCCCGGGACTACGCCATCGAGGCCATCGACGCCGCCATGGGGGACCTGTCGGGTACCACCGCCCTCCACGTCTGTTTCGGATACGGACGTCACGTCGAGGACAAACCGGGGAGGTACGACTTCCTGGCCGAGTTGAACGACTGCTCCGTCGACCAGATCTCCCTGGAGGCCGCCCAGCCCAACCTGGACCTGGACCAGCTGGATCTCCTGCCCGACAAGACCATCGTGCTGGGGGTGTTGAACCTCCGCGACGGCGAGGTGGAGGACCCCGGGGCCATCGCCGAGCGGATCGGAGAGGCCCTGGGCCACGTTCCCGTCGAGAAACTGGTCGTGGCTCCCGACTGCGGCATGAAGTACCTGCCCCGCCCCGTCGCCTACCGGAAGATGGAGGCCATGGCCCGGGCGGCCCGCCTGGTGCGGGCCGGACTCGGGGAAAGCACCGCTGGATCGTCATCTTGACGGCCGTGTCCCCCTATCGGATCAGCACCATGGCCCGGCCCGCTGATCCGCTAGTTTCCCGAACATGATCGCCGGACCCGACAGGATCTCCCACTTCGGCGTGGTCGTGGCCGACCTCGAGGTGGGGATGGCGGAGTACAGCCGAATCCTGGGCACGACCTGGCCCGAGGCCCTGACCCTGGATCGCAGCTTCCGGCTCGGTGACGGCACCGTCTTCGAGGCTTCCCTCCGGGTCGTCTACTCCCGGGAGGGCCCCCCGTGGGTGGAGATGATGGAGGAGATCCCCGGTACACCGTGGGTGCCGACCGGACCCGCTGGGATCCATCACGTGGCGGTGTGGAGCGACGAACTGGTGGCTGACTCCGCCGAGCTCGTCAGGCGGGGGGCGGCGCTCGAGCTCACCTATGACGGCCCGGACCCGGTGCAGGGCTTCGCGTACCACCGGTTCGCCTCGGGAACCAGGTACGAACTGGTGGACGCTGAGCTTCGTCGGGGAATCGAGGAGTGGACCCGTTCCTGAGGGGTCGCCGGCCGATCCCGGGGTGAACGGGCCGTCCACCGTCGGACTGCCCCTGTCCGATCTGGTGGTGATCGACCTCACCGTGGCCCGGGCCGGTCCGACGGCGGTGCGTCAACTGGCCGACTGGGGGGCGGACGTGATCAGGATCGAGGCCCCGGGATCGGAGACCCTGGGGCGGGAGACGGCCGATCACCTGAACCTGCACCGGAACAAGCGCAGCCTGGTCCTGGACCTCAGGTCGGACCGTGGTCGGGAGGTGCTCCACCGCCTGGTCGCCCGGTCCGACGTCCTGGTGGAGAACATGAGGCCGGGGGTGAAGGCCAGGTTGGGGTTCGACTGGGACACCCTGTCGGCTCTCAACCGGCGCCTCATCCTGGGCTCGATCTCGGGTTTCGGTCAGACCGGGCCCTACTCGGGGCGGGGAGGTGTGGATCAGATCGCCCAGGGTCTCGGCGGGCTCATGAGCATCACCGGTTTCCCCGACTCCGAACCGGTCAGGACCGGGGTGGCGATCTCCGACGTGACCGCTGGTCTGCAGTTGGCGGTGGGGATCCTGGTCGCCCTCCACGAGCGCGAGCGCACGGGAAGGGGCCGCTGGGTCCGAACCTCTCTGCTGGAGTCGATGATCGGGATGCTCGACTTTCAGGCGGCCCGCTGGACCGTGGACGGTGAGGTGCCGGGTCGTGAGGGAAACAACCATCCGACCATGAGACCCATGGGGACCTACGCCACCTCCGATGGGTTCGTCAACGTGGCCGCACCGTGGGGTCGGCTGTGGCGGTCCTTCTGCGAGGTGATCGAACGGCCGGACCTGCCGCGGGACGAGAGGTTCGTCGACCCCCGGTCCCGCCGGGCCAACTCCGCCGAGCTGGACCGGATCATCTCCGAGGTGCTGGCGCTGGCCTCCACGGCGGAGTGGGTCGAGCGGTTCAGTGACGCCGGGGTCCCGGCCGGGCCGGTGAACGACATCGCCCAGACGTTCTCCGACCCCCAGGTGCGTCACCTGGGCATGGCGGTGCCCGTCGACCACCCCGAACGGGGGACCATCCGGATCATCCGCAACGCCACCGACATCTCCGGAGTACCCCGTGACATCCGGCGCCCGGCCCCGGCGGCGGGGGAGCACACCGGCGAGATCCTCAGGTGGCTGGGGATGGAGGCCTGACCGGTCTGAGCCGGGGGCTGTGCTGGTGGCCACCGGCCTCGGGGCCAGCGGCCGGTGTCAGGTGGCGATCCAGGCTCCGATGGGACCGGGCATCGGCGGCGGGTTCTCACCTGCCGCCACGACGGTGGTCGAACCGTCGGTGAGGGAGAGCAGGAAGCAGTCAGCAGCCACCGCTTCGGACGTGGTCTCGGGAACCAGGACCACGGTCATCCCGTCGTGAGCCCCGAGGGTCCAGCCGGGACCCAGGGGGGTGGCCGCCGGTGGTCCCTCGGCGGTGGTGACCACGGGTGGAGGGGCGTCGGGGTCCCCGACATCGGACCACCTCGGTTGGGTGGCGAAGCGGGCCACGGCCACCGTGGGGACCTCGGTGCGGGTGTCCACCCGGGGCGATCCTGGGGGGATCACGGTGTAACTGTGGGCGGGTGAGACGACGCCGGAGTACCGGAGTTCGCCCCGCAGCACGAAATATCCCTCGGTGACGTCCACGGCCGGGCCGCCGGGACGGTGGAACCCGGGGGGGAACACCACCGCCATCCAGTACGGGCCCTCAGGGTCACCTCCCAGGAACCTGAGCCCCACGTCCAGGTTGGCCCCCGGGAGTCGGCGGGTCATCAGCTCGTCGGGGTCGAAGATCGCGTTCACGGTGTCGATGATGCCCCATCCACCCACCGCCGGATGGCCCGGTGGGTCGGACCGCCTCGGCGGCCGCCCGTTCCCTACCGGACCCCACCGCCGGATGGCCCGGTGGGTTCGGACCGCCTCGGCGGCCGCCCGTTCCCTATCGGACCCCACACTGGATGGCCCGGTGGGCTCGGACCGCTTCCCAGGGAGGATCGGGTTGCCTAGGGGAGGTCGGGGACGGCGATGTTCACGCCGGTGCCGGGGGAGCCCAGGGCCAGGTGATCCCCCACGAGGTCCAAGGTGGTGACGAAGGGCCACGGAAGGCCCGAATTGGCCGCGGCCCAGGTCCGCCCACCGTCCCGGCTGATCTCCAGCCCCCCCGAGAGGGGGTCATAGCCCCCCGAATCGTAGGCCGACGACGACGCCAGCAGGACCAGGTCGGGGTGCTTCGGATCGAGGGCCAGATCCCGGAAGTAGGGCCCCTGACGGACCTGGTCCCAGGTGGAACCACCGTCGTCGGAGGTGAACACCCCTCCGTCGGTCCCCAGGACCACGACCCAGATGCGACCGTCGACGTCGGTTTCGATGTCGACCACCCCGGCCCAGTCGAACTCCCAGGGAGGTCCGGAAACCTCACCACCGAAACCGTTCGGACCGAGGGGTCCGGGGGAGTCGAGCCGCCGACCCCCGCCGTTCCCGTCCAGGACCCACAGCCCGGCCTCACCACCGGCGTAGGCCGTGCCGTCGGTGGCCACGTGGGTGGTTCGGCAGCCCCCGCAGGCCAGGGCGGGACTCCAGGTGCGTCCGTCGTTGGAGCTGGTGAACACGTCGCCGTCGACGGTTGCGAACAGCGTGCGATCGTCGGTGGGACTGGTGGGGTCCAGGGCGAGCCCCAGGATCGCCGGCGCCGTCGGCAGGCCCCGCACCGGCTGCCACGTTTCGGTGGCGCCCCGGCCCTCGGATCGGACCAGCACCCCGGGTGACTCCCAGTCGGGACCCATCGCCGCCCAGACCACGTCGGGACGTTCGGGGTCGGGGAGGATCGTCCCGGTGAAGCCCCCGCTTCCCTCCCAGTCCCCGGTCAGCTCCGGGACATTGCAGTTCTGCCACGATCCGCCACCGTCCTCACTGCGGAAACAGCCCAGGTCCCAGTAGCCGGCGTAGATCAGGTCGGGATCGGCGGGGCTCTGGGCCACATCGGCCACGACCACGTTGTCGAAGCCCCTCGAAGCCCAGTGACCGGGACTCACCTGGTCGGTGAACAGCGGCCCGAAGTTGTGTCCACCGTCATCGGTGCCGAAGATCCACTGGGAGTTGACCAGGTAGGCCCGGTCGCCGTCGACGGGGTCGAAGCCGAGGCTCGGCACCGGTCCGTCGAAACCACCCAGGTAGGCCCAGTAGGCGTGAGTCCACCCGGTGGACCAGTCGGTCACGTCGCCCACCCGCTCGAAGCGACCACCACCGTCGGTGGACTCCCACACCCCCCGGCGGTCATCCCAGGGGAACTGGGCCTCGGGCTGCACCAGCCGGAGGGTGCCGGTCTGGTCTATCGGCGCCCAGATGACCCCTCCCATCGGGTACCAGTCCCGAAAGTCCCCGCCGCCGAAGGAGGCCAGGAGCCGACCAGGGTCGTCGGGATTGGCGGGATCGGCGGTGGTCATCCAGACGGTGTCGGAGTTGTGGTCCAGGAAGACGTCGGTCACGGGCCCCGCCTCGGGGCCCAGCCGTCGCCACGAGTCCCCGCCGTTCTCGCTGAGGTAGGCCTCCGCCGGTCCGGAGGTGAACCTGCCGTCACCGGTGAGCACCACCAGGCGGTCCGTCACCACCCGGTCGATCTGGAGCTTGCGGATGAAACGACCGGGGGGGAGGTCGGCGGTGGGGCTCCAGGTGTCTCCGCCATCTTCGCTGCGGAGGACCCTTCCCTCGGGGGAGTCGTGGGCGGGTTCCCAACCGGCGTAGACGGTGCCATGGTCGGCGGCCACGGCGCTCACGTAGCCGTCGGGGAGGATCCGCTGGAACGTGGCCCCGGCGTCGGTGGACCGGAACAATCCGCCGTCGGCCCCGGCGTAGGCGATCTCGGGGTCCCGCCGGTCGAAGGCCACCGCCGAAATGTGGGTGGTGTCGATTCCCCGGTCCGGTCCCACCGTCTCCCACGACTCCCCGCGGTCCCGACTCAGGGTGACCCCGGAGAGGTCACTCCCGGCCATGATCATCCCCTCGCCGTTGGCGGCTACGGAGGAGTAGGCGCCACCCCCTCCGGGATTGGTGGGGATCCACAGGGGATCGGCCTCCAACCAGACCCCGCCCGACGGGCCCCCTGAGACGAGGGCGGTGGTCGTGGCGCCGGTCCCGTTCGTCGGGCCGGTTGAGGTGGTGGACGGGACCGTGGCCCCGGATCCGCCGGCGGTGGGGTCGTCACCGCCCGATGAGCAGGCGGCGGCGAGCAGAATCCCCGCCAGGAGCACGAGGAGGCGGGGGTGACGGACTCTCGAGGGTCGGACTCCCGGGGCGCGTTCCACCCGAACAGCCTGCCAGGATCGGCGTGAAGAACCGGTGAATTCGACCCGGTCGTCGCCGGCCGGAACGGCGGCGCCCTTGACCAGCCCCGGTTCGCCGTCCCCGGGCCCGGTCACATACGGACCGGACGGGGAACCCACCACCGCTGCGCCCCGGGCCCGGCGGGAGGGGGTGGTCATACCCGGGTCGGACACGGAATCGACCGGTGGGATGACGACAGGCGGGTTCGTCGATGGGACCATCTCCCCATGGATCGTGCAAACGAGGGGCTGAACGCGCTCGAGGTCGAGGGACTGGTGAAGTGCTACGACGACCGGCGGGTGGTGGACGGGGTGGATCTGAGCATCCGGGCCGGGGAGATCTTCTGTCTGCTGGGTCCCAACGGGGCCGGGAAGACCACCACGGTGGAGATCCTCGAGGGCTACCGGACCCGGGACGCTGGGAGGGTCTCGGTGCTCGGCCTGGACCCCGAGGGCCGGCCGATCGGCCTGCGCTCCCGGGTGGGGATAGTTCTGCAGACCACCGGATCGTTCGAGCGTCTCACCGTGGCCGAGACGGTGGCGCAGTTCGCCGGTCTATACCCCGATCCCCTCCCTGTGGGGGAGGCTCTGGCCCTGGTGGACCTCTCCGAGCGGTCCGAGGTGAGATCGGGGGACCTGTCGGGGGGCCAGCGTCGGCGTCTGGATGTGGCCTGTGGTCTGGTGGGGCGACCCGAGTTGCTGTTCCTGGATGAACCCACCACCGGCCTGGACCCCGAGGCCCGCCGGCGGATGTGGGGGGTGCTGGAGGGCCTGAGAACCCAGGGTGTCACCGTGCTGCTGACCACTCACTACATGGAGGAGGCCGCCCATCTGGCCGATCGGGTGTCGGTCCTGGTCGGGGGGCGGGTGGTGGCCGGCGGACCCCCCGAGACCCTGGCCCCACCCGAGCCGATCCTGCCGATGGTGGAGTTCCGCCTGGACACCCCGGACTGGCCGGTGGGTGAGCTGACCGCGGTGGTGGGGGATGTGGTGGTGCCCGATGCCGAGGGTTGGGTTCGGATCCCCACCGCGGAGCCAACGGGGCTGATCGTGCGTCTGGCCGACTGGGCCCGGTCGGCGGGACGGACTGAGCTGGTGGATCTGGCGGTCCGGCGACCCTCCCTGGAGGACGTGTACCTGGCCCTGGTCGACCACCACGCCCGGTGGATGGAGGTGTCACGGTGACCACCACCCGCACCTCGGGCGCCGGGGAGTGGTCCCCCCCGGTGCTCGGCCTGGGCTGGGTCCGCTACCGCCTGGAGCTCAAGACCTTCCTCCGCAATCGGGAGGAGGTGGTCTTCACCCTGGCCTTCCCGCTCATCCTGCTCCTGCTGTTCGGGGTGGGACTCAACGGTGAGATCGAATCCACCGGGGTCGATTTCGTCCAGTACTTCCTGGCCGGGATGATCGCCTCCTCGGCCGTCAGCGCCGGGTTCATCAGCCTGAGCCAGCAGGTGGCGATCGAGCAGCACGACGGGACCCTCAAGCGCCTGGCCGGAACCCCCATGTCGCCGGTGTCGTACTTCATCGGTAAGACCGGGGTGGTGATCACCGCCGCGGCGGCCCAGATGGTGCTGCTCTTCGTGATCGGGGGGTTGTTCTACGGCGTGGATCTCCCCCGTGACGCCTTCGGCTGGCTCACCATGGGCTGGGTGATGGTCCTGGGTCTGGCCGCCAGTTCGTTCCTGGGTATCTCCATCACCCGGATGGTGGACGATCCCCGGGCGGCGGCCGCCGTGGCCCAGCCCCCGGCCCTGGTGCTCCAGTTCATCTCCGGGGTGTTCTTCCTGTTCAGCGGCCTGCCGGTCTGGCTGCAGAACGTGGCCTCGCTGTTCCCCCTGAGGTGGATGACCCTGGGTCTGCGCTCGGTCCTGCTCCCCGACGGGTTCAAGGCGGCGGAGACGGCGGGGGACTGGCAGAGGACCAAGGTGTTCGTGGTGCTCGCCATCTGGACGCTCGGAGCGGGGATCCTGGCCCGGCGGACCTTCCGTTGGTCCAGCCGGGACGAGTGAGCGGGACACTCAGGCATGCCCCCGGTACGTCGGATCGCCGGTGCGGGCGGGGGCGCAGGTGCGGGGAACGAACGGCCGGGGTTCACCGGTCGGGGTTCCTCGGTGTCCGGCACCGGTGAACGCGACCTTGGTGTGGAGAGTCTGACCGGGAAGCCGCTCAGGGATGGCTCGGGTCGTTGACTATCCCCGCCCCGACCTGCTCGGAACGTATGTAGGTCACTATCTGGGCCACTTCGTCGCGGCTCAGACCGCTGATCGCCGGCATCGGCCCGAAATTCCAGTGGTGGGGGGGTACTCCGTTGGCCACCGCCGACTGAAACGCCTCGTCACCGTGGTGGTTCGGGGCGTAGGTCGCCACCAGGAAGGGCGGTCCCGAATCGGTCCCCCTGAGATCGACTCCGTGGCACTGGGCGCAGTTGGCCCTGAACAGGGTCTCTCCCGTCGAGACGGCAGCCGGATCGAGCGGAGGAGTCACTGTCTCACTCTCGTTTCCGGACCTGAGGAGGATGACCGCCCCCACGACCACGACCAGGGCCAGTGCCGCGACCAGGGCCAGCAACAGGCCGGCCCCGTTCGGCCCACCGGTTCCCGAACCGGGAGAGGCTGTTCGGCGACTGGGCGCCACCACCGGGCTCGAACCCTTGGCTCTCCTGGCCCTGGAGGTCCGGCGGGCCTTGCGGGTCATGCGATGCTCCGATTGATCGGGTACGGCAGTCCGTGAATAACTACGTAATGTAGTGAACGGGGAGCCGTGGGCTGAAATCGCCGATGGGTGGATGGGGCCGTTCCCCGGGATCGGATTTTGCCCACGGCCCCGAGGGTGGGACCATCACCTCCCGATCGAACATTGGGGTGCACATGGCCGAGGACATGGGTCTGACGGAGCTGGCGGAGGCCGCCTGGCGGGGTGAACTGGATCTGGTCCACGAGCATCATCCGGTCCACCGCGGCTATCAGGGCAGCGAGGAGATCATCCCCGGGGTACTGGCGTCCAAGGGCCTGGCCGGGATCTACGTGATCGACACCGGTGGGGGTCTGGTGCTGCTGGACGGGGGCACCATCCTGGACTCCGACGCCGTATACGAGGCGGTGCGCTCCTGGAGGCCCGACTCCCCCCTGAGGGCGGCGGTGTTCTCCCACCACCACATCGACCACATCTACTCCACCGGACCGTTCGAGGCCGAGGCCGAGAGCCGCGGCTGGGCCCCGCCCACGGTCTACGGCCACCAGCTGATGCCCGATCACTTCGACCGCTACCGGCGGACCCTGGGCTGGAACACCGCCATAAACAAGAGGCAGTTCGCGATCCACGCTCCCCGGTTCCGGTGGCCGGCGGAGTACCGCTACCCCGACGTGACGTTCGCCGAGGGGCTCACCCTGAGGATCGGTGACCTCACCTTCGAGATGCACCACGCCCGGGGTGAGACCGATGACCACGTCTGGACGTGGATACCCGAGCGACGGATCCTCCACACCGGCGACCTGTTCATCTACGCCGTGCCCAACGCCGGGAATCCCCAGAAGGTGCAGAGGTACGTCTCGGACTGGGCGGCGGCCCTGCGGGAGATGGCGGGCCTGAGGCCGGAGTATCTCCTACCCGGCCACGGGCTCCCGATAATCGGCGCCGACCGGATCGAGGTGGCCCTGCTCGACACGGCTGAGTTTCTGGAGAGCATCGAGTCACAGACCCTGGCCCTCATGAACCGGGGGCTCACCCTTGATCAGGTGATCCATTCGGTGGTGATACCCGAGGATCTCCTGGCCAAGCCCTATCTTCAACCGGTCTACGACCACCCGCAGTTCCTGGTGCGCATGGTCTGGCGTCGGTACGGAGGGTGGTGGGAC